>ENA-UOYA01000009-UOYA01000009.1-activated-sludge-metagenome-genome-assembly--contig:-NODE-9-length-330209-cov-43.064100_pt1 | contig 330209 bp, 334 predicted proteins | sample MGYA00238163_ERZ764804 | MGnify/ENA primary metagenome ERZ764804 (study PRJEB28919, sample SAMN05720223) | activated sludge metagenome | isolation source: Anaerobic digester | place: Hong Kong... | reverse complement strand
CTTGAGAAAGCCTGCCCTTTTTTTCTGCCCTTATCCAATAGGTTATGGTTGACTTGGGGATAGATAATATACGTGCAACCTCCGATGCCTTCATCCCACCCTCTGTTATCATCTTCACTGCTTCTTCCCTGAGTTCTCTTGTGTAAACTGCGTTAGGAATCTTTTCCATGCTAATACCTCCGTTCTGTATTGTACATCAACTTTGGTATCCACGAAAAGCATTATATATCATGATCTTCTGCACTGTTGCCCATCGAGATTCGCGGAAGCCTGATACCTTGGCACCCGCGGCCTTGAACTCTTCCCATGTGGCTCCGGTGAACAGGTCCAGCCAGTAGGTACGTTTTGTCATACCATCTCCTCTTGGTCCCAACGACCAAGCTCACCGGCGGCAATGGAGCGCAGCGGAATTGCCGTCCGGTGCAGCGCCTTGTTCGCTGTCTTTTTGCCTCAACCTTGCTTTTTCTCTCGGAGCATCTTCCTTACAACCTGAATTGCACGCTCAGCCTCTGTTGTCGGGATGTCGCCACCTCCCATCATTTCAATTAGCTTCGGGTCCTTCAGCACTATTTCAACAAAGTTACCACCGGAAGTGGTAAGGACAAACGTCTCAGCCTCGTTAAGCTGAATTGTGCCGAACTTCTCAGATTGGTAGGACTTGGATTCTGTTTTCGTTGCCACAGACACTACATCCTTATAGAAGTATTCATCTGTAGCTTCATTCAGGTAGTTACCAGTCGTCAAGTCCAGGCAGCACTGATACGATACAATCTGGTTCTGTGTCATATGAAGCACGCTTATGTTGATCGGTGTAAACCGCAGTATTGCATCCTTTCCTTTCTTGAAAAGTATGTCCGAACCTGCCGTGTTCCAGAATCTAGGGCCTGTCACCACAACGGACTCACCAACAAGCTCTGATTCATCAATAGATGTCTTTTGCAGCGATCTGCTCTTGGCGAGGGACAAATACTCAGCAATGTACTTGTCCATTTCAGAATCAGTTGGTTTCTTGTTCCATGTAACCAACATGATGATACCGATTGCTATTGGAATAATGCCAAGACCATATGCGAACAACAGAGGAATACCTATCAAAATCGCCCATACTGCTCCCTTCGGGAAGGGTTTGAAGTACTTTTTGATCGCTTCACGTTTCACTTCGTTTGCCATGATTATTTCTCCTTTCGTCTTGTTTGTTTTCTCTTGCTTGTTTCTCAAAATTCAGTTAAACGACTGTCAATATCTCATAATATTGTGCCTCCTTTCCGACTTTGACCGATGCTCTAAGATGCTCAATTTCGTTCTTATTGATCTGTTGACCCTCTATATCGAACAGGAGTTCAGTAGCACTGGGAGGCGGGACTTTCATTCCGTTAGTTTCGTAGTAATCCCTCTTCAGCATAGCGAGTAACAATTTGTACTGGGGAATTTCACCATCTATTTGAATGGCCGTGTTGAGATAGGTTTCAAGTTGGCGTGCCTCGTTGAGGGACAAAGTCATTATTCGCCTCCCTTTAATGCTCGCCAAAGCATAATAGTAATAAGCCCCTGAAACATCTGGTGAAGCCTCAATGATCTGTTCAAAGCACTTTTGAGCCAATGGATAAGTACCCATTTGTAAGTAGCACAAGCCAAGCCCGAGTAAGCCTTCAATATTGTGCGGGTCATGACGGTTCAGCTCTTTGTAGTGTTTTAGGTATTTCCCAACCCCGCCTGAATCGAAACTCCCAAGATAGGCAAGGCTGGTAACGAAAAACTCGGCCTTGCAGTAGCCACATTTACGATCTGCCGGTGATGCGGCTGCGCCACATTGCGGGCATTCACTAATTTCCATTCTCTACCTCCTAACCTGCTTTGCAGAAACTAGTTTTGTTCTTGTTGTCAACGCGATGGCGGATTCTCTCAAGGAATCGAATCTATCCGTTTGGCCTTCACTGATACTTGGCAACCCGGTCATCGATTCGCAGAGAGCTTTGATTTCTCGGCTGAGATCTTGATAGTCTGAAAGATCTGCCAATGAAGCAGACTCATTCAGTGAGTAGATCAGCGCCTCTCTCAATTGCTTTATGCTGGCTTTAAGGCTTTGTGTCGCTGGGCTGCGGAGTGATGATTCGTGAACAACGAGCAAATCATGAAGCTCCTTCGGTGTCAAAGCATTGGCCCCGTCAAAACCGAGGCCAGAGGTCGCGGCAGCACGAGAAATGGAAAGAAAAACAACTGAAAGAGCGGCAACCGCAAAGAAGACAATTTGCAAAATCCAATGAACACGGTTAGCGGTATCTCCTTCAGACATGAACGTGTGGATAACCATTACCGAAAAGCTCAGAATCGCATATGTAGAGGTGACAATGGATATCGTCGGTGCAATCCCACCAAAACGAGTGACGGGATCCTTCTGAGCGACAGAGACCAGAATGTAGAAGGATGCACTTCCCCAAAAAAGAAGGCACAGCACTTCCGCCCAAATGACGCGGTACCAGAAATAGCCGGATCGGATTTCTTCAGGGACAATCAAAGTGGCAACAAGGAAAATAGTCAGAGCCGTAATGAACCAGCCAGCAAGTATGGTGTATTTGAATGCCTGTCTATGTTTCATATCAGGCCACCTTATATGGAATCAAGAATCTGTTTTTTCTTCTGATCGAATTCTTCTTGGGTTATCAAACCCGCATCAAGCATCTGCTTGAGCTTCTGTAGCTTGGCCATAGGATCATCACCCTGCGCTTGCTGCTGAGGCTGTACATTCATTGCGCCACCTATTTGCTGACCAATGGGAACGCCCGCGCCTAGACCAGCGCCAAGGCCCAGACCAGCTCCAAGTAGTTGCCCAGCGCCTCCAGCTTCGTTCTCGGCAGCCTTTTCCAGGGTGTCGAAGGTCCGCATTATTGTGTAAGCCTGACCAACCCTTGCCTGGCTGATCTGGTCAATCTCCATGCGCTTGCCAAAAATTTCTTGGAATTTCTTTTGCTCTTCCTCTGGGATGCTGATGCGCTCGACGTTGAAATTGACGATCTCGATTCCGAAACGCTGAAACTCCGGGCTGATGTCACTGGAGAGAAACGCAGAGAGATTATTGATGCGAGCGCTTGCTTGGAAAACAGAGATATTACTTTCAACGAAGAACTTGGCGAGTGCATCAGAAAGCCGCTGGACAATTTCACCGACGAAATATTCTTCAATCCTCTCCGAACCAATGTAGTCTTTGGAGGATGAGGATGTTTGGGTACCTACAATCTGCACAATGAAATTGCGTGCATCGGTTACTCGCAAACCCCATCTTCCGAACGCACGAACGCTGACAGGGTAATTGTAAAGAGGGTCGATCACCTGAATTGGTCCCTTCGTTCCCCATTTCAAGTCACGCTTCACTGTCTTGTTGACATACCAGACCTCAGCCGAAAAAGGAGTCTTACCGCCAAAGGGTAGATTTATAAGTTTTCGCAACAAGGGAAGGTTATAGCTTGATAAGGTATGGGTCCCTGCACCGAATGTATCAAGCGCTTTCCCTCCCTTGAAGAAGACGGCCTCCTGGCTTTCGTTTACAATCAATTGTGCTCCAAGGCGTATATCCTCGCTCGGAAATTTCCACACGATTGCATCGTCAGATGGCGAATCGTATTTGATGCGGTCAATTAGTGCCATTTTCCTTCTCCTTTCTTCATTAGTTACAGCGAACGTTCACGCTTCAGCCGCCGCTGACAGGCGGTCGGCTGCAAGCGCATGTTAGGCAATCTCTCTACTAGGAAGGTTGCTATGGTCAAGAAAAGCAGAGGCAAGGCTACTGTCATCAAAAGCGGAGACGTGACGACTGTCCGCATTGTGGACTATCATGGGCAACCGTCACCGCCGCCAAAAGAACCCGTCAAACTTCCGCCGCCGCCGCCTGACCTAGAAACACTCAAAGCAATTGATATTGTAGGCTTCAATGCCGTTGCAGAACGCACATTTGTCAAAATGTTAGAACAACTGTGCGAGAAAATGCCTGAAGGCGTGCCGATTGTAGGTCTACGCGCGGAAGCGGCATTTCGTCTCGGCATTAGCACTGAAACGGCAAAGCGGTACATCGAAAAATGGTGCTATGCGTTCTCTGCGCCGTTCACTGTGCGCGATGGTTCCGTCTTTCGAAAGGTGCAAAATGACTAACGCTCTGACGGCTCTGCCCGCCGCAAGCGGCGGCATGTTTCCCTGCGACATATGCGGCAAACAGATTGAAGTCCTACGCCTGATAAAATGTTGGGAACATGGGCAAGTCATCCGTTACTGGGTGTGTCTCGACTGTTGGCGGACCTATGAAGAGCCGCAAGCAGGACAGTGTGCAGGCGGTTGCACTAGCGGCTATCTCTGCGATTGCCGCTAGTGGTGACGGGACTGTCGGCATGATAGCAATCACGCTGATTGTGGTAACCGTTGCCCTAGTCGAGTATCGCCGCTAGTCCACACACACACACAACACACACACATATTTTCTAATTGAAGGAGCAGTTAGCGATAGCGTTCACTGTCGCAACCGTCACCGCCGCCGCCCGCCCCGCCCCCCGCCGCGTGGCATCCCCCCACCCCGCGCCCGCTACGCGCTACGCCGCCCTACGGGACGGCTGCGCTCCGCGTGCAGTAATGTGTGTTATACCGCTCTTGGGGGGCGGGGCTTTTCCGCCTACGCCGCCTTCGGCGGCTAACGTTCGCTCCGCTCACTGGCTTGCGGCGGCTTCGCCGACTCCGCCCAGCAAGGCACTTTGACGGTTAGGTCAAGGGTTGCGGTCGGCAGGCGGACGCCGCAGGCGGACGCCGCCGACTTGCGAAGCAACCCGAAGGGCGCAACCCTTGACCGACAACGGAACAGCATAATTGACGTGGCGGGCGAAAGCCCGCCTTTGTGTCATAAGCGGGAATAGCACTTCGCCGGCTTCGCTTCGGCGTTCCGCTTCGCTCCACGCCCGCACTGCTTCGCAGGCGTCGGCTTCGCCGCTCCGCTTCGCCGCCTTCGTGCTGTACGTGCCTTATGGCGGCTTCGCCGCCGAAAACGAAATGTTTCGGCTTCCACAGTTTGCAAATTTGCAAGGTCTAGGTCATCTTACAGAACTGCAAAGTCACGCGCACGGAAGCGGTGATACAGTCGGCGTAAGCCTAACGAAAAGCTCAGCCGGAGCAGCCCAGCGGGCTGCGATCGGCTGTAGCGACGGGTTAGCAATTTATTTGAAATTTTTTAAGTATGTAACACGCTGCTCAGTCATTTGGACAAAACAGTCTTTAATCATAACTGTTTCAAGAGTTCCACCTTCCATTTCTTTACCAGCTTGCGAACATTTTGACTCTTTTTCTTTGATCCAAGCAACTTGCTCTTTTTTTAATGCTGACTTACGGGAGTCAGCTAGTCTTGACATGGTCTGCTTGTAAATATTGTTAAGTTCCTTATCGGCAGCAGTGTATTTTCTTTCAAGGCATTCAATTTGTTCGGAAGTGACTGAGAGATCAAGACCTTTGCAAATACCGCTTTGCTCAACGGAAGTACTCTGTTTTTGTTGTTCAGCGGGCGCTGGTGGTGGTGCCGGTGCCGGTGCCGGCACCGGCACGGCCTCACTCTTGGGTACTCTAGTTTTGATAAGACTCTCCTTAATTGCAGAATGAACAGCCATTAGATCACCACGCATAATGCCGCCAACTGAAACTATATGTTGACCTTTATCGTCAAGTTGGGATTCATAAGTTATGGGAAGTTGGTAAGCATCCCCAGCGATTAGTTTTGCTTCGCAACTGTATTTCTTAATTTTGTCATCTTGTGCAGAGGCTCTTGGATATTCAATTTTCATGTTATCTTTAATTTCTTTTTCAGATAATCCTTCACTACCACCAATTTGATCAAATATAATTTTTCTCACTAATGTAACAGTTTCATCGTCAGAGCATTTTGGAGCTTGTTTTGAACACCCAAGAAACATAGTCACAATAACAGCTGCAAAGATCACTACATAAAATTTACTTTTCATTTTTTTATTCCTCCATGACTGATGAAATATTTTTATTGCTAACAATTAATATCCGTATTTCGTTATAGAAAAAATATTCTCATACAGATCTTTAAATGTCAAGCAAATACTCAATTATTTTAATGTTATTCTTGCTTTTAATGTCGTAATTATATAATAATACCTTAAATTACGAAGGACGATTATTATGGTATTATTGTCTAATCGATTAAAATATACATTACCTGAGTTTCAAAAATTCCTTTTTGAGAGGAAGTTTATCAATGAAAAATACATTCCATTCTATGCGCTCAGAGTTAGCCAGTTCCTTACATTCTCAGAGAAAGAGACAGAAAAAGATATTGAGATACTAGTACAGAGGTTTCTCGACCTCTTGAAGACCAAAGAACATTTAAGCGACGGGCTTATACGGCAGGCAGAAGATGCATTAAGGTTATATCTTTATCACTATGATGAAGGTATAAGTTTCAGAAGAATACTTGTTCAAAAGGTGCAGGATCCTGCTTTCTCATCAGTTGCAGACGTTACAAACGAGATGAAACGCCTAATTCGCCTCAAACACTATTCATACAGAACCGAACAGACCTACCTTGACTGGACAAAACGTTTTTTTACTTATGTATCTGAAATAAAAAAGACAGATAACCCTGTATGCGATAGCGAAGACATGAAAAATTTCTTAAGCCACCTCGCCTTAAAACATAAGGTTTCATCCTCTACTCAAAATCAGGCATTCAATGCACTCCTTTTTCTTTTCCGATATGTCTTGAAACAAAATCTAAAAGGTATATCAGACACCGTCAGGGCAAAACGAGGAATCAGACTGCCGGTTGTGCTCTCTGTTGAAGAAATTAAAAGCCTGCTTTCTAATATGTCTGGAAACGGCCTTCTCATTGCCCAGCTTTTATATGGTTCGGGCTTACGGATTATGGAATGTGCGCGGCTTCGGATAAAGGATATAGATTTTGATAATAATCTCATATATGTAAGAAGTGGAAAGGGTGATAACGACAGAACCGTCATGCTTCCGAAAATGTCAATAGAAAGCCTACAGAAACATCTCGAAAAAGTAAAGGCATTGCATGAAAAAGACCTATTGTCAGGATATGGTGAAGTGTATATGCCTGATGCCTTAAGTAAGAAATACCCCAATGCAGGCAGAGAGTGGGGCTGGCAGTATGTGTTTCCATCTGAAAGGCTTTCTATAGACCCATTAAGCGGTAAAATAAGACGGCATCATATAAGCGACAAGGCAATCCAGACTGCCATTAATGTTGCCCTGAAAAAGGCTGGCATAGTCAAACACGCAACACCTCATACCTTGCGTCACAGCTTTGCCACACACCTCCTCATGAATGGAGTCAACATCAGGGAGGTGCAGGAACTCCTCGGGCACAAGAATGTCGAGACCACCATGATCTATACCCATGTCATGAGGGATATGGCAAACGCCCCGAGAAGTCCCCTTGATATTATCATGCAAAAAGATAATAATGATTGAAAATAAAAAATAGAGGTTCTTCTTTGCGTCCGGTAACCGTAATAGCTACATGCCAGAAAGGGCAGATATTTGAAAAATCGCAGAAAATTCTTAAAGGATCAGGTCTCGTGGAAGACGTTATGACAGTATCTGCACCATTAACGTCAATCGAAACACTTAATCAAATATCTGATGAGGTCAAAACCGATTATTTTCTTTTCCTGCTCAGGGATAATATTGATTTGATCAAGGAAAGTGCATTGGAGAGAGTGCTTGAGGAGGCTAAAGCAAAAAAGGCGGGCATCGTCTATTCCGATTACCATGAAGAGGGGAAAGAGGGCAAAAAGCTGCATCCTCTGATTGATTACCAGCCGGGCAGCGTCCGGGATGATTTTGATTTCAGCGCCATGATGCTTTTTTCGACAGAAGCCGTGAGGAGTGCCATCAAAAAATACGGGGCAACACCCCCTGTAAAGTACGCCGGCCTCTATGATATTAGGCTTAAGGTCTCCATTGACAATCCGGTTTGCCATATAAATGAGCCGCTTTATTCTGTTGTTGAAAGCAGCGAAGATTCTGCCGGCGAAAGGCACTTTGCTTATGTAGACCCGAAGAACGCCGATGTTCAGGGGCAGATGGAGATTGTATTCACGGGTTACCTGAAAAAAATAGGCGCCTACATTCCGCCGGAATATCTCCGAAAGGCGTTCGAAACCGGAGGTCAATTTCCGGTTGAGGCTTCCGTTGTCATCCCCGTTAGAAACAGGGCTGGAACCATTTCGGATGCAGTAAAGAGCGCCCTTTCCCAGAAAACAAATTTTTCGTTCAATGTAATTGTGGTAGATAACCATTCAGAAGATGGAACAACGGCGGTACTCTCTGCTATGGCAGGCAACTGCCCGCAACTGTTGCATATCATACCCGAGAGAACCGATCTTGGAATAGGCGGATGCTGGAACGAGGCGCTTTACAGTAAGGAGTGCGGGCGTTTTATTGTCCAGCTCGATTCTGATGATCTATACAGCAGCCCCCTAACGCTCCAGAAAATCGTCGATATGCTTCGTAACGGCAGCTATGCAATGGTGATTGGCTCATACACCATCGTAGATTTTAATTTGAACGTAATACCCCCGAGCTTATCGATCATCATGAGTGGACGGATGCGAACGGCCACAACAACGCCCTGCGCATTAACGGCCTTGGTGCTCCCCGTGCCTTTAATACAAACATTATCCGACAGGCTGGTTTTCTCAATGTGAGTTACGGCGAAGATTACGCAGCGGCTTTGCAAATCTGCCGGGAATACCAAATCGGAAGGATCTACGAAAGCCTGTATTTTTGCAGGCGTTGGCCGGGAAATACGGATGCAGGGCTTTCTCTGGATGCTGCAAATCGCAATAACGCATTTAAGGATAAAGTCCGGACTGATGAAATCCTTGCAAGGCAGGAGATGATGATAAAAGGGGTCGAGGAGTCAAGGGTTTGAGGAGTCGAGTAAAAGTATGAACCGTCAAAAAATCTTTGCGATCCTCGATGAAGAAAAAGACGCAAATAGCCTTACGGAGCTGTGCAGTGAACTTTTGGCGGAGCAGATCAATACCTGGCATGATCTTCGAAAGGCTTACGAATATCTGAAAGACATCAAGGCAAGGGATTTGCCCTGTAAAGGGTCTTCTGTCCGTATCCAACACAATCCCGGAAGGGTAAAAAGCAGCACGGCCAATGTTGACAATGCCCACATAAACAGCCGTCCATGCTTTCTCTGCTTGAATAACTTGCCCGAAGCCCAGAAAGGGATTCTCTACCGCAGTACATATCTTATCCTCTATAACCCGGCGCCCATCTGTCATTCTCATTTTACGATCGCGCACCTTTATCACCGCCCACAGTCCATTCTGGAAAATATAGATACATTTTTAAATCTCTCACATGATCTTGGCGAACGCTGGACAATCTTATATAACGGTCCGAGATGCGGCGCATCAGCCCCGGATCATCTTCATTTTCAAGCAATTCCATCCGGATTTTTGCCTATTGAGAGAGAAATTCTTGAAGAAAAAAATCTCACACAGGTTAAAATCTATGAAAATGTTCGTATCCTTCATGCAAAAAACATTGGCCGAGAAGCGATAACCATAGAGGTGCATGATACAACTGCTATTACGGATGAATTAGTTGAAATCCTTACGAATATGAAGATAATGGTCAAGACAGATGAAGAACCGATGATGAATATCGCCTGTTTTTACAACAACGAAAAGTACCGGCTTCTTGTATTCCCCCGCGCAAGGCATCGGCCTGAAGCCTTCTTTAAAGAGGGAAATGAACGGATTGTGGTCAGCCCTGCAGTCGTTGAAATGTGCGGCGTCATTGTAACCCCAGCAGAAAAAGATTTTGAAAGGCTTGATGCTCAAACTGTCGAGGGGATTTACAGGGAAGTATCCCTAAGCTATTTCTAATAAATGGTTTTTTGTGCTATCTTTAAGACGTATATAAGCGTAAATGAGCGCCTAAACGTAAAAAGGGAATAAGTAAAAAGTGGCGTACCTCGTTAAGGAAATATTTTATACCCTCCAGGGAGAGGGATTATATGCGGGCAAGCCTGCTGTTTTTTGCAGGTTTTCTGGGTGCAACCTCTGGTCCGGCAGAGAAGAAGACCGTAAATCGGCAATCTGTAAGATTTGCGATACCGATTTTGTCGGAACAAACGGTCACGGCGGAGGCATATTCGAAGATGCAGCATCTTTAGCTCACTCGGTTAACGGGGCATTTCCAAAAGGCAAATACAAAAATATACGCCCGTTTGTTGTATGCACTGGAGGAGAGCCGCTGCTTCAGCTTGACATGCCTTTGCTTGAAGCGTTCCACGACCGGAATATCGATGTAGCCGTCGAGACAAATGGAACGTACATACCCCCGAAAGGAATAGATTGGGTATGTGTCAGCCCCAAAAAGGATACCGAACTGATAATTAAATCGGGAAACGAACTTAAACTGCTTTATCCTCAAGAAGGGTTTGAGCCGGAAATGTTCGAGAAACTTAGTTTCGATTTTTTTTATCTTCAGCCCATATACAGTTCAAAACTGAAAGAGAATACCCTGCAGGCGATCGAATACTGTTTGCATAATCCGCAATGGAGGCTGAGTCTCCAAATGCACAAAATACTCGGCTTGACCACAAATATCTCAACGATATTAAAGGGCTTGAGAACCCGACTGTTGAAAACCTTGTGCGCTGGATATGGATTCATCTCAAGCCTTCCCTGCCCATTGTCAGCAGGATTGTTGTCTACGAAAGCCCCGACTCGGGATGTATTTATGAAGGGGAAGATGAGTAAGCAAGGTGCATTTCGTTTCTGATTCCGTAGCCACCGTGATTCCTAATACTTAACATTATTCCGGATTCCGGTTAAATCTCAATATTCCATTTCAGATTGTAATAATTAGCTGTTACGATGAATATCCATCAATAATCCGTGCCGAGATGCCAATATATCTGTAAAAACGCCATGAAGTCTAAGGTTTTGTCATACCGATACATTTGTGATAATTTTATGTATGGGTTGTGCGATAATATTCTGTAATTATTCTGTTCGTGTATTTGATAGCTCTGTATCCTTAAAAAAGCCTTTAAAACAATGCCCTAAAAATTGATTTAAATTATATCAACTGATGTAAGCACATGAAGTGTTTACTTTTAGTGTTGATGTGGACAGCGATAACATACGATGAAAAAACACTGATAATTGTCTTTCCAGGTAAGCAGGATGCGTTAGGAAAAGCAGTTTTTATACTTGAGCCTGTAGGTACAGCCCTGATTGATTGCAGAGAGGGGGGAATAATAGAATGGGAGGTTTCGCAGGAAAAAAAGGTAACAGATAACCGAGATAATCCATCAGCCGGAAAGGCTTGGCAACTACAATCTTTAAATCCGGAAAAAGGTTGCTTAATGAATATTCAATCAAGGAAGCAAGGACAGGGAATTGACCACAACCATGCCAAAGAAACCGTATCGAAGAAGACGTAATAGCAAAGATTGAATCTATCTGGGAGAACCTGTCAGAAGATCCTTTATGTCCGCCCCTGGAATATAACGCCTGTAAATCTTCTCGAAACTGCCGTCCTTTTTCATACCATCCAGGACGTACTGCCATTTTGCTACTGTTTCAGAAGGGGTGCCAAGCGACATCGCTATATAAAAATATGTGTTACTGACAGGAAAAACCGGCTCAAGGTCGTCCATGCAGTATCCAGCCTGTTTCACAATCTCCGGAATTGTAATATCGGTAAATATCGAAACCTGCACGCTTCCGTCCATGAGTTGTTTAACATTGTTTACCGGCAGAGGTGAGCTGACCAGATTTGTGAATCCATTGTTTTTGAGATACTGTTCTGTAAACCAGTTGGTAGTTGTGGCTATTGATGCGAGACCTTTTGCCTCATCGAGGCTGTTGATCTTAATCCCCGAACCTTTCTTTGCATAAAAGATTGCGCTATTTTTGCCTACCGGTCCCACCCATTGAAAAAGTTTCTCTCTCTTTTCTGTTCTTTCGGTGCTGAACAGCACCACATTCGGGGTATTTAATGCCTTATTGTATGCTTCATCCCAGGACGTTAGTCTGATATTATCCTTGATGCCCTGTCGGGAAATGATCTCGCGCACTATCTCCGTGACAAAACCGGTAACTTTGCCGTCCTTCATGTATGTGACAGGAGGGTATTCTTCCGTCAGCATGGTCAATTCAGTTTTATCTATTGCATCTTTTTGCGCCGCATGGACGTCCACGGCAATAATAATTAAGCATAATATTATACAAAGCCAGCCAATTTTTCTCATAAATATCCTTCTCCGTCAAAATAAGATTATCTCGCTGAAATGAGAGTTTATAGCAGGAATATAGGCTGTCAGTCAAGATAAAATATGGGTAAAAAAAACACTTATATAATTGCCAGTTCTTCATTAAGTATGTGGGAGATAAACATGTGACCGGGTGTATGGGTAATACAGATATCGGGCTTGGCTTTCATGACTGCGCCCTGAGGTGTAACGCCGCAGGCACAGAACACTGGAATTTCACCATTTTTTATTTTGACGGAATCTCCGAAATCGGGTTTTTGTATGTCTTTAATACCTATTTTGCCGGAATCCCTATATGAACCGACCCACCATGAACAGAAGCATAACGGGATGTTACTTGGACTGTTTTCAAGACAAGGCTTTCAGGGACAGGTCTCATCGAAACAACCATGGTACCCTTAAAGATGCCAGCAGGCTTGCAGGAGATATTAATGATATACATCGATACGGTTTTGTCTTCCTCAATGTGCCTGACAGGGATTTTCATTTTCAGGAGCGCCTCTTCAAAGGAATGGCTGCAGCCGAGCAGAAATGAGGCAAAATCTTCCTGCCACAAATTTTCAATGTTTGGTATGGTGTCGGTTAACTTTCCATGCTTGTAGATATTGTAAAGGGGCAGGTCGGTAGTAATATCGGCGCCTGCGGCAAGAAACTCCGTTATATACCTGCCGGCCTCCTAAACCTCGAGTAATGGGCAGGGTTTTGGATTTCTCTGGCAGAACAGAAGAAAATCGAATGCATACCAGGCAGGAAGCACAACAAGATTCGCCTGGGCATATCCTAAAGCAAGATTCGCCGTCGATTTTCGCCATTCTCCCTTGCGGATTAATGAACGGGCTTCCTTTGGTGACATCTTTTCTGTCTTTTTCATAGAAGAAGGGGGTCTCGGAAACGGTTCGATTGCAAAAGGTGGTTGCCCGTGAAGTGGAAATGGGTTGTCGGGATTTCATCAGCCACAATCGTGGTTTTGTTTGCGGTCTTTTATGCGGTGCTTTTAAATTATGATTATAATGCCCTTAAACCTAAGATAGCAAAGATAGTATAAGGATAATACGGGTCGTGATTTGACGTTGGGGAGAGGCATCAGCCTGAAATTTGGTTTAACCCCGACGCTTGTTATAAAGGAGGTGAGCTTTCAGAATGCATCCTGGGAGTCAAAGCCTGAAATGGCTCGAATCAAGCGGTTCGAGATTAAAGCGAGCCTTTTCCCCATTGTTTCACATCGGATAGAGGTAAAGCGCCATGTCCTAATTCAACTTGAAATCCTGCATGAAACCGATAAATCCGGCAGGTCAAACCTTGCATTTGAAACTCCGGCGCTACTTTAACCTATTTTTTATTGGAAAAATAATCCATATACGCAAAAACATAGGTTTTGGTCTTGGAAAATACCAGTGCAATTATGAATAATTTATGCAAGACAAGAGACTTTAAATTTTGCCTTTGAGTCTTCTCCTATGTTTGTTCTTTTTATGAAGTCAAGAATAGTGCGGATATAGTCCTCAGGTCTTTGTTCATAAGTATTGTGGCCGCATTTGGGGAAGACAGCAAGCTCACCTTTTGGCAAGTGCCTGTAAAATGAAACGGCCTGTTCCACATCAAATATTGCGCTGCGGTCAGGATAGAGTATGAGTGTGGGGCAATTGACCTTATGTAATATAGGACGGAGATCAAAATAATCAGTTCCATATGCCCCGCCAAAACTTGCGAATTGATTGTAATAGACCTCTGCCTTATCGCCGTGCCATTCTACCATTTTTGCCTGAAGGTTTGGTTGAAGTTTATTAAAATCTGATACAAATTTTATGGCGTTTAATTCTTTCATAGTTACTTCGCTGAAGCACTGTGTGCTTGCAATGGTAAGGGTTTTTACCTCTTCTGGATACTTAATCGCATAGTCGATACCCACCACACCGCCTTCGCACTGTCCTACCAGATGGCATGGGCCTATCCCGAGATGATTTTTTAGGTATTTTAATTCCTCAACACTTTCAGGCCTGTAACGATCACTTACATAAAAATCCAAGAAATCATCACCGCCTTGAGATTTTCCATAACCCCGACGGTCATACATGATGGCTTTGTAACCCTCATCCACAAACCTGGGGTAGATGTTCTTCCATATTTTACTGCTGCCGAATCCATGATGTAAAAAGATAATCGTATCACCTTCTCCATGGATATCGTAAAAGATTCTTAAATTATTTATAACCAGAAAAGGCATCCCACACTCCTTTCATGGAAAATAATGGTTGAGTTCGATTCTCGTCCCAGACATCTATACTTTTATGCAGTTTTATAATACTATTTAGATTGCCTTTAGACCTTTAGGACAAGGTTTATCATATCACCCCTTGTAAATCCCATAGCATGAAAAAACTGTAATAAATCCCAATCATTCCAGTTTACAAGGGTATAAATTGTATCTACACCATATCTCTTCAGATTGGTGATAAGGGCTGTGGCAAGGACCTTTGCAATGCCTCTATTTTGATAATCAGGGTCTATACCTATTGTATCTATCCAGCCGATATTATTAGGAACCTTAAATTCCCAACCACTTACCTCGCCGAGAATAAAACCTACAACCTTACCATCTATCTCAGACACAAGGGATGCATCAGGGGGTCTGGACTCTGCCTGTTTCACTATCTTGGTTGTCCAGTATTCTCTTCTTGATTCGCCAAGAACCTTTGTATCTATCTCTACGATAGCATCAAGGTCATCCTTGGTCATCATCCTTACATTTAGTTTGTCAAAAAAGTTACTCATGGTATCTATTTGTTATTTTTTTAACACAGTTATTTAAGTAATGCAACTTTTTAGATAGATTTTGTGAAAAAAATTACATTAATATTTTACCGAAGGTCTCTAATGGTTTGTAAATAGACACCTGTCATCCATACAGGCAATAAGGCGAAGACCCTTAAAGAGTCTGTCTTTAAGATAAATTAGCTTTTTCTCCTTTACAACAAAAAATGCCTTTATATCTGACCTGGCGATTCTCAAAAATTCTTCTTCACTGATAAAATATCCTCTGGCATCATCATATTTGGCACCCATATCAAGTTCACCAGTATATGATGCTATGATAATCCTCTGCTTTGTATAGAACATAAGCGTCTGATCAAGGCTACCATAATTTATAATCATATCACCTGGTGACTTTTGTTTATTAATTACCATGGCAATATTTTTTGTGGTATTGAGTTTATCAAGGGTATGAATATGAAACATAAGGCCGCACACAAATAAAAAAGAAAAACCTGATAATAGAAAGAGCACCTTTCTGAAATTTTTTGAAAAATTAAAAAAAATCATCAAAATTAAAACAAGAATAGATAATATTGATGTGGCAATAAAAAAGTATTTAAATTCAGCAATTACACGATTTGTATCACCTGTTATTTCTATTGCCCAACTGTAAAATGATTCTGACCTCAATAAAAAGGGTATGGAAGATATGGCTGCAAAAAAAAGGCAGTAAGGGATCAGTTCCCATCTTTTGTTGACCTGCGATACATCTCTTTCTCCAAATAAAGTGCCAATAATCAGGGCGAGGGATGGAAATATAGGCAATATATAAGGAAGGAGCTTTGATCCAGAAACGCTAAAAAAAGCAAAGACCACAAAAGACCAGATTAAAAAAAGCCTTAGCCCTTCTCTCTTCCACAGATTCAAAATAGCCCTGGGAAGAAAAAATGACCATGGGAATAGACCCCCGAATAGCACAGGAAAGAAGTATAGTATATTGCCTGTGCGTTTGTGCTTTGATGTAAAGAATCTAAGAAAATGCTGATCAATAAAAAAGAAATAAAAAAATTCCCTCTCCTTGACAGAGATAATAATAAACCAGGGCAGGGTTATGGCAAGATAGATTGCAGCGCCTCCTAAAGGTTTTATTTCCTTCAGAAAACTTAGTTTTTTTTCTGTTAATAAAAAGATAAAGATGGTTATTAGCATCAAAACAATAACCACTATACCTTTTGTGAGGGTTGCCAGGGCAAGACAGATATAAAATAGATATATATAAAATGGCTTCTTTTCTCTATAGAAACCATAAAATGAAAATAGGCTGCATGATAACCAGAGGGTAAAGAACATATCAAGGGTAACAATCCTTGCCATGGAAAAAAAACCAAATGATGAGGCAAGTATCAATGATGAAAAAAAGGCAATCTTTTCACCAAACCACCTTTTAGAAAAAACATATAATAAAAACACCAAGAAAAATGCAGATAGTGCACATGGTATCCTGAATGACCATTCATTTATGCCAAAAACACTGTAAAAGCCAGCTACGGTCCAGTAGAAAAGAGGGGGTTTCTCAAAATACCTTACATAGTTTAATCTTGGAACGATTAAATCGCCTGATTCAACCATCTCCCTTGGAATCTCTGCATACCTTCCTTCATCAGGGTCTTTCAGGGAATAATCACCGAGCCCATAAAAAAAGAAAATCCAGGACATTAGAAAAAGTATGAGAAGATATCTTTTATTCATAACACTTCCTGTCACTATAAGCAGCTAAGAACTTCAAAATATTCGAAAATAAATTTTGCTTAGTTTTTACATATTAATATTTTCCAGTTTTTTTTAAAACCTAAATGTTTTTATCCAATAGGGTCTCATGGATGTGCCCCAGGTCAGAGACCTTTACAAAAGTTTTTTACAAGGATATTTATAATAACAGACAAGCCAAAAAGGGTCAATGTATAACAGATACTTACCTACCATCACATGCTTCCAAAAAAGGTTCAACCTATATTAACATTAAGCGCTTTCCATACTCCCTTTTGAGCCTTTCCAATGTCCAATGGATAAGTTCTCATGAAGGGCCTTTTCAATTGGGAGCCATTCTTCGATGAGTTTTTTCTGAGACTCATGGAGTTTTTATTTAACTTTTATATTTTTGCTATAGTTGACGGTCTATGCTCTTTAGCATTTGCACCTTGCCCATTACTCTAAAATTCCTATATCTCCACCTCCATGCCGTCATAGGCAAGGTCTATGGTGAGGGAGTATGATGGATCATAAAGCTTCAGATATTTCCTGGTATCTTCAAGAAAATTCCAGAGAGTCATATCATCACAGGTAGGCTCATTATGGAACATACAGAGGTGCTTAACCCCTGCCTTTACGCTAAGCTCTACAGCAATGATATTATTTGAATGTCCCCAGTTTTCTTTTGTGTATATGGCATCGAGGAGTGAATACTGGCTATCGAATATAAGAAGGTCTGCATCTCTGAAGAAATCCAAAAAAATATAATCCTCTTTCTCCAGGCCCTCTCTGTGTTCACAATCACTGGAATATACAATGGATTTTCCGTCCTTTTCAAATCTATATCCATAAGAATCGCCGGGGTGATCCTGTTTTATTCCCTTTATTTTTATGCCTGCTATTATGTATTCTTTTTCGGATTCAAGTTCTATAAAATTTATATTACTCTGCATATATTCCAATGGAACAGGAAAAAAAGGCTGGGATTGCTGCATCTCAAAAGCGCCTTTTATATTCTCATGAAAACTATATATATTTACCCTGTTTCCAGGTATATAGGCAGGGGTAAAAAAGGGGAACCCTTGAATGTGGTCCCAATGGACATGGGAGATGAATATATGGAATGTATCAGGCTCTCTGTCTTTATGGACAGCCTTTTCTCTTAAAAGATTATTACCGAAATCTCTGATGCCTGTTCCAGCATCACATAACACAAATTCATCTCCCCCTATGATCTCTATACAGGAGGTGTTTGTGCCGTAACTGGCTTTTACATAAAAAGGGAGTTGTTCTCTTATAAAAGCTTCTATCTTTTCATCAGAATCGATTTGATATTTTGTTGATTCCTTAAGGACAAAAAAGACCTTTTTATATATCTCTTCATGTCTGTATGAAGAAGGCAAAGAGCCCTTTGTCCCCCAAAAAAATACCTTCATAATCCCCCCCTTTTTAGCCATTTCTCATGTGGCATATTCAAAAGCTACCCTTCAATGCAAGATAAAAATCTTGAAATCCATCTCATGATCCCATTTTGGAAATATACAATTAAAGAAGAAAAAAATAAAGGTTTAGATAGAAAACCCATGATGGAAAGGGTTTGCTAAAATGGATTGAAAGGTTTGGCAAAAATAATTATAATAAAAATCGCAATCTTTACTGATTATAATCATTTGAAAAGGTTTTGAGATGCCTATATATGAATATCGTTGCAAAAGATGTAAAAAAATATCGTCTTTTTTACTCCTCAGGGTAACAGAAGAGCTTGAGCCTTTCTGCAAGGTTTGTGGAGATAAGGATGTGGAGCGTATAATCTCAAGGGTGGCGGTTATAAAGAGCGAGGAAAAAAGGATGGAAAGCCTCCTCGATCCATCAAAGCTATCAGGCCTTGACGAAAATGACCCCAAGAGCATAGAGAGATTTATGAAGAGGATGGGAAGTGAATTAGGAGATGAACTAGGCGAAGATTTCAAACAGTCTATGGAAGAGGCCATGGATTCCAATGATATGGACAATCCTATTCCTGCAGGCGAAGTTGAGTAAGAGACCCTTTTCCCTCTCTTAATACCTCTATATTATCATCGATCAATCTAATTACAGTTGACGGCTCACCAGCTATTATCTCTCCATCTATTACAAGGTCTATGCTGCCTTTGAATTGCCTCTCTATTTGTCTTGGATCTGTTAATATCTCTTCACCTGCTATCCTTGCGCTGGTATTTATGATAGGTCTCTCCAGTAAACGGGTAAGCCCCAGGGGCACAGGGTGTTCTGGAACCCTTATACCCACCTCCTTTTTTTCTGTCATAAGTAGCTTTGGCATGATCTTTTTTGCCTTGAGGACAAACGTATAAGGCCCTGGTAGACACCCCCTGAGGATATTAAAGGCAAAGTCGCTGATTACAGCGTATGTGCTTATCTCTTTAAAATCACTACATATAATGCTCATGGGTTTTTTGCTGTCGAGCCTCTTGAGTTGATATAAGCGCCTTATGGCCTTTATATCAAAGAGATCACAACCCATGCCGTAGAAAGTATCTGTTGGATATGCGATGATCCCGCCGTTGAGCAGGGTGTTTTTGATGAGTTCGGTAATCTTTTTTCTCGGTCTCTTAGGGTCCCATTCTACTATCATGGCTTCCTCCCTATAAATCTTGCTATGGCTTTATCTTTTTTCCCATCCTTTAGTATCATCTCTTCATAGAGTATGAGCTCAAATTCTGAAAAAAAACCATAAAGTTCACCATCCTCAAGGAGATATTCAGGGTTGCGCCATCGGTCTATCATGTTCTGCCTTTTCAAAAAGGTCTCGTATATAATGACACCGCCGTTTTTTAATATGGCCTTTATCTCATCCATGATCTCTCGAATGAGAAAATAGAATACAATTACACCTTCGGCAATATTTTTTTTAAAGGGGAGATGGTTTGCATCCCCAATGATACATGATACCCTTTCTGTCTGACCTTTGAACCTGTCTTTAAATACCTTTATTGCCTCCTTTGACATATCAATTCCCATTACCCTGTAACCCTTTTCAGATAGAAAAGCCGCATCCCTCCCTGTTCCCATGGCTATGTCTATTACTATGCCCTGTCCTATCTCTTTATAGTATCTTTTTAGTATTTCATGTGCCTCCAGGTCATTGTTGTAAAAGCCTTCTTTATATCGTGCGTCCCAATCAACCTCTTTCAATGAACCTCCTGGCATTTCTATTGAGAATGTCCTCCTGTAACTCTTCGTGGAGAATACTTAAGCCTTGGAGATAGCGCTTTGGGCCTAAAAGTGGATAATCTGTGCCAAATAACACTTTATCGGAAAGAAATAGACCTATATACCCATATATCCGTTCTGAATATATAAAGGGAAGCGCAGCCGTATCATAGCGGACATTTGTAAAAATTTGTCTTATTTCAGGCATGAACTCATAGAAACACACACCACCCCCAAGATGTGCCAGAACAATATTTAGAAAAGGGTGTCTTTTGATAAAATCAATGAGGCTGATAAAATCTACAGGGATCTTTCCATTATATATATGACCTATCTGTTCATTTACGTGGAGGATTAAAGGCATACCTGTCTTCTCTGCAAAATAGGCCACATCATCAAGCAGTTCAAATTCCCTTTTTTCCATGCCTCTCTCATAAAAACCTATCTCGCCTAAGCCAACAGCGCCCTTTCTATAACACCTTTCTATCTCGGCCATGGCTTTTTCTTTATCATATAGATTAAAAACTATAAAAGGTATGATTCTGCTATCCTGCCTGGAGGCCTCAATGATATAATCATTTGAAGCTTCTATGAGCCCATCATCCATAAAGGGAAATCCGCATGCAATGCATCTGCTTATCATGTTGTTTTCCATATATTCCATAAGACCATGGGCATCTATAATGCTTTCGTTTGAGCCTTTATAGATTGAGGCAAACCTTATATCCCTTTCTATGATTTCCTCTCTCTTTGCAATAACCTCAGGTGTAAATACATGGGTATGGCAGTCTATAATATCCATAGACACTATTATATAGACCTTTGTAAAATATAGCAACGGCCTCGATATAATAGAGAGTAAGGGATAGCAATAGCGTAAAGAAGATGGTGGATGGGTTTGCATGTGCAGGTGTGGGTGCAGTTGGGTTATAAAAATCAGTTGTTGGCCCATGGCTCATAGATTTTGGATAAAGGATTGATAAAGGCAGTTGCATTTTACAAACGCTATAAACCCGTAATGTTTCACGTTTATAGATTTTTTTCTTTTTTGTGTGATATAAGAAAGTATGGTATTGAAGGTCGCTTTTCTTGATTGTGATGGAACACTAACTAAGGTAAAGAGCAGTTGGGAATATATACACCGCAGGCTCAATATATGGAATGATATGGCAGATGAATATCAGAGGTTATTCAGGGCAGGCATGATTACTTATCAGGAATTCTGTGAAAGGGATGCAATACTCTGGAAGGCCATGCCCCTTGAAAGGTTGTGGGACATAATCCAGGAGATAGAATATCAGGATTATGCCCGTGAATTTGTAGAATTTTTGAAATCTATAAACGTATATACCGTTATAGTCTCTACAGGTATATCTGCAGTAGTTGAAAAGGTAAAAAGAGAATTGGGCATTGACATGGCCCTTTCAAATGAGCTTTTATCCCATAATGGATATCTTACAGGTGAAACAAAGATCCATGTGGAATACAATAAAAAGGATATGGTCATAAAAGAGATTTTGAAGGGTCTTGGCTTTAATAAATCACATGCCTTTGCTGTAGGTGATGGTGAAGGTGATGGAGGACTTTTTGAGTCAGTGGGTGTAGGTATAAGATTGGTGGATAATATGGAGAGCATTGAAGAAACTGGAGGTATAATTAATTGTAATTCCCTCTATCACGCAAAAATATTTCTGGAGAGATATATCAAAAAGGAGATGATTTGAAGAGACATCTGTATGTCTTTATTTTGATTTTAATCTTATATCTGCTGGCAGGCTGCGCACCAAAAAAGGTAAGGATCTACGAATATGACAAGGATTCTCAACTCCGTAATAATATCATCAAGACAGCCATAGAGATGCACGGAAAACCTTATAAAAATGGAGCAAAAGGGCCTGATGCCTTTGATTGTAGCGGTCTTGTATATTATGTATTTAAAAAATGGGGGGTGATACTTCCAAAGAACACGGAAGGGCTTATGAATGTAGGTTACAATGTAAACAGAAATAATATACGGCCCGGCGATATCATTATATTTAAAGTCAAGAAAGAACTACACTCAGGCATTGTCCTAAACAGAAATGAATTTATACATGCATCAAGTTCAAGGGGCGTAGGTATAGACAATATAGACAGCCCATACTGGAAAAGATTCGTGATTGGATATCGAAGTGTATTATAATGGAGGAACATCCTGCATTTGCCATGAGGGTATCAGCAAAAAGTCCTTTTTTTCAAATACCTCAATGGATGTATAAATCTCTGGATAAGACTAATTTTTTATTGATTTTATATGCCTTTTGATTTTATATTGCATAAGAAAAATATCACAAATAAAATGAGATAAAAAATACACTACAGGAGGCAGGCAATGGAAGAGATTGGAAGGCAAATTTTCTGGAATGTCGGCGGAGGGGCGCGATGGATCACCTATGCCCTAATGGTGATAACATTCATCGCTCTAATATACGGTATCAAGAAAAGATATGCCATGTGGAAGATAGGTAAACCCGCTGCTTTTAACTTTAAAGACAGGCTCGGTGAAAGGATTGGTTATTTTATTGCAAATGGTATCTTCCATAAGTCCATCCTAAGAGAGGCATATCCAGGCTGGATGCACTTTTTTATATTCTGGGGATTTCTCATACTTGCCATAGCTACTGCTCTTATTGCAATCCAGGATGACGTGATAAGGCTCATCTTTGATGTAGAATTCATAAAAGGTAATTTTTATCTTATCTTCTCCTTTCTCACAGACCTGGCAGGTGCGATTGCCATTATAGGTATACTCATGGCTATATATCGCAGGTATGTTGTTAAGCCTACAAGGCTCGATAATAAACCAGATGACCTGATTGTGCTTCTCTGGATACTTGCAGTCCTTGTAACAGGATTTTTGGTTGAGGCAGCAAGGATTGCCGGGGACCCGAAACCTTATGAAGTATGGAGTTTCATAGGTTATATGACTTCATCCATCTTTCCAGCTGCTGAAGCTGGCAAGACCTATATGCCCCATGCTGTTATGTGGTATATCCACATGCTACTTTCCTTTGGATTGATTGTCTATATTGCCTATTCAAGGTTGCTCCATATAATTACATCATCTCTAAATATGATGTTCAGGGGGGTTGAGGATAGTCCAAGAGGCGCCATAGCACCCATTGAAGACTTTGAGAACGCAGAGGAATTTGGTGTAAACTCCATAGATGGTTTTACGTGGAGACAGATATTTGACCTGGATGCATGCACAAGATGTGGCAGATGTCAGGACCTTTGCCCTGCATATAATAGTGAAAAACCATTGTCCCCAAAACAATTTATACAGGACCTCAAGGCAGAGTGGGAAAGGGCAGCACAGGGTAAAAAGAATGAAGATGGCCTCATCGATAATGTAATTCAGGAAGAGACACTATGGTCATGCACTGCATGCCTTGCCTGTCAGGTAAACTGCCCTGTATCAATACCAACCTTTGATAAGAATATAGAGATGAGAAGATATCTCACCCTTACATTAAGTAAGACCACATCTGAGACAAGACTATTATTTAAAAACCTCCAGCAGAAGGTAGACCCATATGGAATGGGCAAGAGACAGAGAACAGAATGGTTAGAAGGACTTGATGTGAAGATGATAGGCGAAGAGGAAGTAGAGTATCTCTACTGGGTAGGCTGTGTAGCTTCCCTTGATGACAGGAACAGAAAGGTGGCAAAGGCATTCTCAAAGATATTGACAACAGCGGGGGTATCCTTTGGTATCCTTGGGCAGGAAGAGACATGCTGTGGTGACCCTGCCAGGAGGTGTGGAAATGAAGACCTTTATCTTGGCATTGCCCAGGGCAACGTGGAACTCCTCAATGAAATGGGTATCAAGAAGATAATAACCACATGTCCTCACTGCTACCATACATTGAAAAATGAGTATCCTCAGATAGGTGGAAACTTTGAGGTATACCATCAGTCAGAGTTTATATGGAAACTTATAAATGAAGGAAAGCTAAAAATAAATCCTGCTATTGAAGGCACCATCACATTCCATGATCCATGCTATCTCGGAAGAATAAACCGTATATTTGATGAGCCGAGAAATGTGGTTGCAAAGGTCAAACAGGGTGGTTATGTGGAAATGGAAAGAAATCACGACAGAAGCTTCTGCTGTGGCGGCGGTGGTGGCAGGATCTGGATGGAGGAACATCACAAGAGGATAAACCATCTCCGTATAGACGAGGCCATTGCCATATCTGCAAACACAGTGGTGACAGCATGTCCATACTGTCTTATTATGATGGAGGATGCCATAAAGGACAAAGAAAAGACAGAGACCATGAAGGCGCTTGATCTGTCAGAGATTGTGGTAAAGGGTATGTAATTTATTAATTGATTTTTGGTCTTTAGACTATAAAAGGATGGGCACTGCCCATCCTTTTATATTTTAGAATGTTGTTACTCTTCGAGAGTGATTGCCTCTACAGGACATTCCTCTGTGCAAGCACCGCATTCTGTGCAGAGTTCAGGATCAACCTTTGCGGTATCTTCTACAGTAATGGCGTCAGCAGGACAAACCTCTGCGCATGCTCCGCATCCTGTGCAGGCTTCTTCATCGACTTTTGCAGGCATAATCATCTTCCTCCTCGTTAAAGTTTTTTAGATTTCCTAAACGAATATGATAAGAATGTCAATAAAAAAATTAATCCTTCTTCTAAATGATTATTTTTCTTGTCTTTTTCTAATGTTTTTGGTAGAAATAAAAACTCAATTTTAAGGAGGTAGACAATGCAAAAGAGATATCTATTAGCACCAGGACCAACAGCAATACCACCTGAGGTCCTTTTAAAGATGGCAGAGCCAATCATACACCATAGAAATCCAATGTTTGAAGAGGTTGTGGAAGAGGTGAGGGCAAACCTAAAATACCTTTTTGGGACTAAAAATGAAGTCCTCATATTTGCCTCATCAGGAACAGGGGCCATGGAAGGGGCAGTTACAAATATGCTCTCCCCTGGTGATAAGGCAATATGTATAAGAAGTGGGAAGTTTGGTGAGAGATGGGCAAATATATGCAAGGCATATGGTGTAGAAACTGTAAATATAGACCTTCCCTGGGGCGATGAACTTGACCCTGCCATCATTGAAAAGACATTGAAGGAACAGCCCAATATAAAGGCAGTATATATGCAGGCAACAGAGACCTCAACAGGGGCAAGGTTCCCTGTTAAAGAGGTTGCCACTATTGTTAAAAATTATCCAAATACCATCCTTGTAGTTGATGGCATAACAGGCATAGGTGTATTTGCCCTGCCTCAAGATGAATGGGGTATCGATGTCCTTGTAGGCGGTTCTCAGAAGGCCCTGATGCTTCCCCCTGGCCTTGCCTTTGCAGGTGTGAGCGATAAGGCATGGGAATTTAATAAAAATTCAAAGATACCAAAATTTTATTTCAACTGGCAGAAGGAACTCACAAACCTACAAAAAAATCAGACCAATTTCACACCGGCAATTTCACTAATCATAGGCCTTCGTGAATCACTAAGGATGATAAAAGAAGAAGGCCTTGAAAATATATATAAGAAATTCGATGTCCTTGCCATGGCCACAAGAGAAGCAGCAAAGGCACTGGGTCTAAAGATATTTGCCAAGAATCCAAGCCCTGCAGTAACTGCCATCATAGCCCCAGAGGGTATAGACGGCCAGGCCATATATAAAACCATGTGGAAAAAATACGGTGTTACAGGTGCGGGCGGTCAGGATCAACTAAAAGGCAAGATATTCAGGATCGCCACCCTCGGTTATGCCGATAAATATGATGTGATAACTGCTGTAGCAGCCCTTGAATTTACCTTGAGGGATCTGGGATATAAATTCCAGATAGGAGCAGGTGTTTCAAAGGCAACAGATTGTTTGAAAGATTTATAATATTCCAATGCCTTTGAAAAAGAATATAAGGACTTAAACAACGGAAGGAGATATAAGATGAAGATCCTCATTGCGGACCAGCTATCTGATAAGGCACTTGAAATACTAAAGTCCAATAATCTTGTGGCGGATGTAAAGACAGGTCTTACAGGTGAGCAGTTAAAAGACATAATAGGCGATTATGATGCCCTTATAGTTAGAAGTGCCACTAAGGCAACAAGGGAGATCATAGAAAACGGTAAAAACCTTAAGGTCATAGGAAGGGCAGGCATTGGTGTAGACAATGTAGATGTGGCAGCAGCAACAGAAAAAGGCATCATTGTCATGAATACACCTCAAGGCAATGCCCTTGCAGCAGCAGAACACTCTATTGCCCTTATGTTTGCAGCGGCAAGGAAGGTTGCCATTGCAGATAGAACTATGAAGCAGGGGAAATGGGAAAAAAAGGCCCTCATGGGCACAGAGATTTATAACAAGACCCTGGGCGTTATAGGTATTGGAAATATAGGAAGTCTTGTGGCAGAAAAGGCATTAGGCCTGGGCATGAAGGTTCTTGCCTATGATATTTATGTGTCAAAAGAATTTGCCGAAAGCAAAGGCATTGAGCTTGTTGACCTTGATACACTCCTTAAGGAAAGTGATTTTATAGCAATACATGTGCCACTGGTAAAGGATACAAAAAACCTGATAAACAAAGATACCATAGCCAAGATGAAAAAAGGCGTTATCATCATCAATGTGGCACGTGGGCCAATAGTGAATGAAAAGGACCTTCTCGAGGCACTGGAAAAAGGCCATGTTGCCTGTGCTGCCCTTGATGTCTTTGAACAAGAACCTCCTCCCCCTGATAATCCCCTTGTCCTTTCAGATAAGACAGTCTGCACACCACACCTGGGGGCATCTACCAAAGAGGCGCAAGACAAGGTGGCAATAGATATTGCAAACCAGATTGTAGATTTTTTCAAAAACGGTGTTATCAAAAACAGCGTCAATGCACCATCCCTTTCCCTGGAGATGGCAAGAAAGATTGCACCTTATCTGAAACTTTCAGAAGGGCTTGCCACTATTTTAGCCTGCATCACCGACTTCCCCATAAAATCCATAGAAATACAGTATATGGGTGATGTATCTGAGACAGACACAAAGATATTAACCCAGGGGATAATAAAGAACATCCTCACCCAGCAGCTCGAGGGAGTAAATTATGTAAATGCACCTATCATTGCCAAGAGCAGGGACATAAAGCTCAAAGAGATAAAGAGCAAAGAATCAGAGGACTTCACATCCCTCCTTAGGATTATAGTAAGGGGCGATAAAAACCAGAATACCATAGAGGGGACATTGTTTGGTAAGAAAGAGCCAAGACTCATTAAGATCAACAATATCTATCTTGAGGCGGATCTAAAGGGTAATATGCTCCTCATCTACAATTATGATAAACCCGGTGTCATTGCCAGTATAGGAAATGTATTCTTTATAAGAGGTATTAACATCGGCGGTATGCATTTTGGTAGAGAAAGTATAGGCGGACTTGCCATATCCTTACTCGATTTGGATAAAGAAGTAGAAGACAATGTAATAAGGGAGATACAGTCCTTACCTAATGTAATAGGTGTAAAGAAGATAGAGATCGGGCAATAGCTAAGGATAGCGGGGGTATATCTTTAACCCCCGCTTGAACATCATCCCACCCATGATAAAAGGCGTAATATTTGATTTTGACGGGACCCTAACAGAGCTTACCCTTGACTTCATATTACTAAAAAAAGAGATATTAAAGATCGCAGAGAGGTTTATTGATAGAGAGACCATAAAAAGTCTTGATGGCTTTTACGTAATCGAGATGATATATGAGCTTGAAGGGATCATCGGTGATAAGGGCAAATTATTTTCAAGTGAGGCATTTAAGAGGCTTGAAGAACTTGAAATAGAGGCAGCATCAGGCAAAGGACTTTTCTCCTATTCAAGGGATGTCCTGAGCTGGTTGACTAAAAGGGATATTAAAATAGGTATCATCACAAGGAGTTGCCTTGCCGTCCTCAATATGGTATTTCCAGATATGAATAGATATATCCATGGTGTATCCACAAGGGAGCATACAAGATATGTAAAGCCTGATCCCAGGCATGTCCATCATATCCTTGAAATAATCTCAGTAAAACCAGGAGATGCCATGATTGTAGGCGATCACCCTACAGACGTCCATGCAGGACTACAGGCAGGTCTTATGACAGTAGGTGTCCTTTCAGGGAGGACAAAAAGACAATCCTTTGTAGATGCAGGCGCTAATTTTATAGTGAATGATATAAAGGGTTTACTGCCTATAATAGAAATGCATGGTGTTTGATGTGATTGTATTTCTGTTAAGTAATAGTGTATTTTATAAATGTCTAAGATGGATATTTTTCATGTCATAGTAGTAGGTGCAGGTCATGCAGGCTGTGAGGCAGCCCTGGCTGCATCCCGGATGAAGGCAAAAACACTTCTCATTACCATAAACATAGACCATATAGCCTTCATGTCATGCAATCCAGCAGTGGGCGGTATAGGTAAAGGACATCTGGTAAAAGAGATAGATGCCCTTGATGGTGAGATGGCATTAAACGCCGATGCTGCGGGCATACAATTCAGGATACTTAATATGAAGAAAGGGCCTGCAGTGCGTTCTACCCGCATCCAGACCGATAAGATGAAATATGCCTTAAGGATGAAATCAAGACTTGAACATCAGGAGAATCTTTTTATAAGGCAGGGGATAGTAGAGAGGCTTCTTGTAGATAAAGACACTGTCATAGGTATTGAAACCCCATGGGGAGAGAAGTTCTATGGAAAGACTGTAATCCTCACCACAGGGACATTTCTAAGAGGGTTAATACACATAGGCCTTGAACATTTCGAGGCAGGCAGGATGGGAGATTTCCCATCTATTGGCCTTTCTCTTTGTCTTAAGTCACTGGGTTTAGAGATAGGTAGATTGAAGACAGGGACATGCCCGAGGCTTGACGGAAGAACCATTGATTTCTCCCAGCTTGAGCCCCAGCCAAGCGATGACCCACCAAAACCCTTTTCATTGCTCACAAAAAGGATAAAAAACAGGCTTGTCCCATGTTACCTTACATATACCAATATGACCACCCATGAAGCCATCAGATCAGGCCTTGACAGGTCCCCCTTATATACAGGAAAGATAAAAGGCACAGGGGTGAGATACTGCCCTTCCATTGAAGATAAGATTGTAAGATTCAAGGATAAGGAGAGGCACAGGATATTTATCGAGCCCGAAGGTCTCAACACAGTAGAATATTACCCCAATGGCCTTGCCACAAGCCTACCCCTTGATATACAGATGAAGATGCTAAGGAGTATTAAAGGTCTTGAAAAGATAGAGATAACAAGGCCTGGTTATGCCATAGAATATGATTTTGTCTATCCTACACAGCTTTATCCCACCCTTGAGACGAAGTTGATTAAAAATCTATTTCTCGCAGGCCAGATAAACGGCACTACCGGCTATGAGGAGGCAGCAGCCCAGGGGCTTGTTGCAGGCATTAATGCTGCTTTAAAAGCAAAAGGAGAGGATGAGTTTATCCTTGGCAGGCATGAATCATATATAGGGGTTATGATAGACGACCTGGTTACAAAGGGTGTGGATGAGCCATACAGGATATTTACCTCAAGGGCCGAGAACAGATTTGTTTTAAGGGAGGATAATGCAGATCTTAGACTTACAGAAAAAGGATATTCCATTGGGGTTGTAAGTAAAAAAAGATACCTAATGGTATTAAAAAAGAAGAAAAAGATAGAAAAGACCCATGAAATACTCAAGTCAGTGAGATTGAGGCCTACAAAACAGACAGAGGAGATGCTAAAAGAATTAGGTATAGATGGCATAAAAAACCCTGTAACCCTTGAGGACCTCTTGAAAAAACCAGGCATAACCATAGAACATCTAAAAAAGATAGAGGATAGGCTCGCCCACATAGATGAAGACATTGCCTATCAGGTAGAGCTTAATATAAAATATGACGGTTACAAAAATAGACAGATAGAGATGATCAACAGGGCAAAAAAACTTGAGGATAAAAAGATACCCCAGGATATAAGATATGAAGAGGTGTCTGGGCTTTCACGAGAGATGATAGAAAAACTATCAAAAATAAGACCCTTATCCCTTGGACAGGCATCCCGTATACCTGGGATTACCCCTGCAGCAATAACAGCCCTGATGATATACTTTAAGAAACAGGGGGTCATATAAAAAGGTCATATAGAATAGGAGGGGGCTTGAAAGACAATAACAGGCTTATAGAAGACTGGCTTAAGGAATTCCACATAGATATATTAGGTTTCGGTCATATGTCTCTATACGACATAGACCTTGTTCAGATAGATAATAATTTAAAGGAGAGATTGCCTTATGCCATATCATTTGGTCTTGTCCTTTCAAAGGCTGTTATGGCTACAGTAATAGACGGTCCTAATCTTTTATATCTTCACCACTACAGACAACTCAACTACAGGCTCGATATGGCAGCATATATACTTTCAAAAAAGATAGAAGAAATGGGTTTTAATGCCCTTCCCTTTGCTGCCTCCCAGCTGGTGGACTGGAAGAACCAGAAGGCTCATATATCACATAAAAAGATAGGTGTTATATCAGGTATAGGATGGATAGGAAGAAATAACCTGCTTATCCATCCAATCTTCGGGGCCCAGGTGCGATACAACACAGTCCTTACTGATATGCCCCTTCAAGTAAACGAAACAAAGGCATTTTCTTGTGGTGCATGCAATGCATGTGTAAATGTATGTCCTGCCGGGTCAATAAAAGAAGACCCATCCTCTTTTGACCATATAGGTTGTTATGATATGTTGACCCATTTTAAAAACAAAAGAAATCTGGGACACCATATATGCGGTCTCTGCATAAGGGTCTGCAAAGGAAAAAGATAACAATTTTTATTTATGCCTTTATGTCCTTTATCTTTCTCTTGATTATCTTATTCTTATGTTTTGGAAAATCTGCCCGTATATAGACTGTTTTGGCAAATACCTTCTCTATTGTTCCCTCCATCTCCTTTTTTGCAAAAGGAAACCTCACCTTATCACCAATATTCATTGCCCTCTCCTCAAATTTATTTAAATTAAATTATGCCTCTGTTGATTTTGTTTCAGAGCTTGCCTTTGTGTCAGTGGTGGCAGTAGCCTCTGAGGTAGGCTGCTTACCATTACCGCTGCCATTTCCATTTGTAGGCTTAGTAACTTTGCTTACGGAATCTACAGGCTTTTTATAGTCTGTTACATACCATCCGCTTCCTTTGAGATGAAATGCACAGTTAGAAATTAGTTTGGTAAGCCTGCCTTTACAGAATTTGCATTCTGTTAAGGGTGGATCGCTTATTTTCTGAAAGATTTCAAAGTATTTTCCACATGATTCGCATTTATATTCATAGATTGGCATACCAAAACCTCCAGAAAAATTTTACAGTAACAATATAATGCCCATGTCTACAAATAGTCAAGTGCTTTATTTATGAATTTTTTATAACAATTATAAAAGGTTATATAAGTTCTGGAATTTGACTTCTTGCCAGTTTGTCTGCCAGCTTCAAAAGTGTGGGTATCCTGTTTCCTCCGTGCATGGAAATAATAGATTCTGCAGCATATTGAACTGGGCAGCCAATAGAAGAGATAAATAGCGGTCTTTTGCTTTTTCCTCGATTGATTTGAACAAAGTTGTCTGCAATCTTTAATGGGTTTTTTGCGACGCCTATAATACATGAAGTATAAGGCAATGATTCAAATAGATATGCCCCCAGTCCCTTTCCATAATCCTTTTTTAAATGCACGTAACCATCTATTATAATGATATCAAAGGTGTGGTCAATACTTTCCAGCACTGCCAGAATACACGGCAATTCCCTTTTGTAGAATCTTCCAGGACAGTAGTCTTTTGAAGGAGATAAGGTGATCCTTTTTGATTTGTATGGACTACTGTCTCCCCATTCTTTAAATGCAATACATGCTGCAATGGATTTATCTATTTCATAATGGACATCTACCGCTGCCATCATTTTTGAGAGGATTTTAAGTCATTCTTTATTCTCTTTTTAACCTTTGCCCAGCTTTTGGTTGTAAGAAAGCTCTCCTCCATATTATTAATCATTTCTACAAATCTGTTCATGGGGACCGCAAAGCTTAACATATGGGATGGAATGCAGGGCCTTGCAGATACATCAAACATACCTATTACTGCCCTGGGATTCTGGGATGTCTTTTCTGAATAAGGATAGAGGACAATGGTTGCACAACCTGCACCAAAAGGAGTTATTACACTGTTCAAGTCAATTCTATCGAAATTTGCCAGGGTAAAAAGCCCGGATATGATATCAGGGGGAGAGAAAAATATTACTACCTCTGGTTCATCTTCTGCCTCTAATAGATCCCACCTTTTAAATACCATATTTTTATAAGGTGCCTTAAAGGATGGAAATTCTCTCATATATGCCTTAACAAGTTCCGGGGTCTTTTTATAACGTTCTCCTTCCAGCTTGCCCGGTATCCCGCAGGAAAGAAAGTATTCAAAATCAGGCATAAAACCATCTCCATAACCGAGATATTTTTTTCCTCCAAAACATCCGAATGAATCTTCATCAAAGGCGAGGGATCTACCTTTTTGCACCTTGAATATATCTGCAAGGACACATCTGTGTTCTGCCTTAGGCCTTTTTACCTTCTGTGCCACATTATCTCTATCTGTATAGAAAAAAATTAGGGGAAGCTGGGCGTTATGAAAATATTTTGTCCAAAGGGAGATAAATCTTTCTTTTAATTCCCTGTCCATAATCCCTCCTCTTTAATTTTTCATGATTTTATCATTTTTTCATTGAAAATTCTCTCCAAATGTTTAAACATTAAAGACATATAAAAGGAGGTAAAGCTATGGATAAGATAGAATACCTGAGGCTTACAGTCCTTTGTGAAAATGTGGTGGCAAACCTTGCAGGTATAGGTGAACATGGTTTCTCTGTTTATATAGAGACAGATATTGGTAACTATCTCTTTGACACAGGGTCAGGTATAGGAATACTGCACAATGCAGATGTCTTTCAAAAAGACTTGAAAAAGATAAAAAAGATCATGTTGAGCCATGGCCACTATGACCATACAGGTGGTCTCAGTCAGACCCTCTCAAGAACAGGTGAGATAGAGGTTTACTGTCATCCTGATGTTTTTCATGAAAAATATGCTATTTCAAAAGAGGAGTTCAAAAAGGAAAAACGGTTTATAGGTATACCCCACAGGCAGACCTATCTTGAATCAAAAGGCGCTGTTTTTAAATTTTCAAAGGAATTTCAAGAGATAGAAAAAGGTATGTTTTTAACAGGCGAGATCCCAAGGCTTTATGATTATGAGCAAGGAGACCCGAGATTATCTTTAAGAACAGAAGAAGGTTTTATAAAAGACCCGTTATGGGACGACCAGGCACTTGTCTTTTCCACAAAAAAAGGTATAGTAGTGCTTCTTGGTTGTGCCCATGCAGGTATCATAAACACCCTTGATTTCATTGGAAAAAAATTAGGTGTGGACAGATTTTATGCCGTTGTTGGAGGAACGCATCTGGGCCTGGTGGGTGAAAACCAGTTTAAAAGGTCTATTGAAGCACTCAAAGGTTTTAACATGGAAAAGATGGGCCTTTCACACTGCACAGGCATAGAGGCAAGTTTTATGATTAAGAGAGAATTCGGTGAGAGGTCATTTTATGCCTCTGTGGGAACAAGCCTTGAGATAACATAAATTAAAATTCTGGAGGAGATATGGACGCAGTTTTAGAATCCTTTCAAGATGATGTATTTATTATAACCCTTAACAGACCTGATAGAAAGAATGCCATGAATACAGATCTCCTTGTGGGGCTTTTAAAAAGTCTTGAAAAGGCCCAAAAAGAGAGGGCAAAGGTCGTCGTTATAAGGGGCTCAGGGAAGGCATTCTGTGCAGGCGGTGACCTGGTGGAATTTAGAGAAAGCCAAGACCCTGGGGCAAGGATTGATGCCATGGCTGATACACTCCATAAAAGCATCAAAAAGATCAGGGAGATAGATGCCATAGTGATTTCAGTCATAGAAGGCGTTGCAGTAGGTGCAGGTATTGGCCTTGCACTTGCATGTGATCTAACCATTGCAACAAAGAGCTCAATAATGAATATGGGTTACAGGAGGATAGGCCTTACACCAGACGGAGGCGGAAGTATATTCCTTCCAAGGCTCATGGGTGCCAAAAGATTCAATGAATTCTACCTGTTGTCACGTAATATTGATATGAATGAGGCAAAAGAACTGGGATTTATAAACTTTATCTATGAGGAAGAAGAGTTGGAGGCAAAACTCCTCTCATTAATCCAAAACTTAAAGTCGCTGCCCATGGAAACTATAGGCAGATTCAAGGACCTTGTGAATAACTCATGCTATTTCGGGCTTGATATCCACCTTGATAAGGAAAAGCAATATGTATCTGAACTGGCAACAGATCCATTATTCAAAGAAAGGCTCAATGCCTTCTTCAGTAAGAGATAAATGCAGGGCATATATCTTATTTCCATATTAGGTTACATCTGCTTATTATGGTTCACAGGGGTTTATGTAACAAGGAAATCCAGGTCATCTGAGGCATATCTTGTGGCATCGAGGGGGCTATCTGTGCCATTTATTTCGGTGCTCATTGCAGGGACATGGATCGGTGGGGTCTCTATTGTAGGTATGGCCCAGGGTGCATACATCCACGGCATTAGCGCCCTGTGGTTTCAGATGGGCATATGGATTGCCATGATTGCTGTTGCAATCCTCCTTGAAAGGATCATCTCTGGTAAAAAGACCTATTCAATCCTTGATGTGGTAGGTAGCCTCTATGATAAAAAGACGGCAAAATTTGCAGGGATCCTTCAGCTTGTCTTCTCCATATGGGTGGTAACCATGCAGATAGTAGGTGGAGGGGCAATACTCTCTGTTATCCTTAAAGGAAAGGTGTCTTTTCAATGGGGCATGGTGATAACCGCAGTAGTCTTTACGCTCTATAATTTCCTTGGTGGTTTTGTGGCCACTGCCTATACAAATCTGATCCATATATGTGCTATTATCCTGGGGATCTTTTTAGGGGGTCTATATGTAATATTCCATACAGATGCCTTATGCCAGATGGTTACCCATACCCATTATTTTCAGCCCTTTGGTGATCTGGGTATTACCCAGGCCCTTGGATGGGCATATATCAATTTTACCCTTGGGGTTCTTGCTCAACCTGTTATCAATACAGCATCCTCTGCAAAAACCCTCAAGGATGGCAAAAAAGGTATAATTATAGGGAATTTAATAGCTATCCCTGTGGTGATCATGGCTGCGCTTTGTGGAATTGTGGCAAAAGGTATATATCCTCAAATACCCTCCATATCTGCCTTGCCTATCCTCCTTGAGATTGTCCCGCCTTATATCGCTGTGTTTTTTCTATTGAGCATGTGGGCACCCCTTATGAGTTCAGGTTCACCTTTTTTAATGGGCGCCACCACCCTTGCTGTAAAAGGTTATATTGCCCCTATCTTTAAAGTAGATAACGACAGGGCCCTTCTATCCATATCCCGCATAACAACCCTTATAATAGGAGCAGTGTCTTTGGGTCTCGGTTTTTTTGTCAAGGAGATATTGAGGGAGGTTACATGGATCGCCGTGCTTCTAAGTGCCATTGTATATATAGTTTTTTCAGGATGGATATTTAAGGGTATAAAGAGTATCTATGCCTTTTTGTCCCTTGCAGGAACAGTTTTAATCCTATTTTTCTCTTTTATTTCAGGGATGTATAAAGTTATCCATCCTATTTGGCCTGTTACTGCATATATTTTTGTAATAATGCTTGCAGGGATATTTACAAGGAGAAAAAAGGCTTAAAGCGCTGCAGAACTGTCCCCAGTGCCAATGTATTTTGCCACATTATCCTTTATCTCTTTTATCTTGTCTGGTGGAAACGGTTTTATGGTCATATATGAAGGGTCAAGGGTATTATTTGGCTTGAAATTCTGGATATAGAACCTCTTTGCACCTGAAATATAACGGGCTACCTCGTATATATCCTTTTCCTTATGGAGAAAAGGCACCACAGTCATTCTGAACTCATAATCTATCTTGCCCTCCATTATGAACCTAATACTCTCTTTTATCTTTTCTATATCTACCTTTGTGCCACACCACCTGTGATACCCTTCAATAGGTCCTTTTATATCCATGGCAATATAGTCTATCATACCATGGTATACCAGCCTTTTTAACATATGGGGATTTGAACCGTTTGTATCAAGTTTTACAGACATCTCTTGTTTTTTAAACGTCCTTATGAGATCCTCCAGGCCTTTATGGATAGTAGGCTCTCCACCGGTAATTACCAGATGGTCTACCCATCTTTTGAATTTTTTAAGTCTTAAGAGGATAAAATCTAATGGTATATCATCCAGGCTCTCGTGTTTTAGAACCAGGTCTGAATTATGACAATAAGGGCATCTAAAGTTACATCCACCTGTAAAGAGGACAGATGAAAGATGCCCCCTCCAGTCAATAAAGCTTGTTTCTATAAATCCCTTTATAGGTATATTATGGGCTTTTAACGGCATTTATTACCTCTTCCAACTTAGGCACCATGCCTCTCCAGCGACTAAGTTCGTTTTCATGGACATCTTCGATGATAATGGTAGGCAGTGCCATAACATCATAAAAGGTGGCCTCTGCAAGACCTTTTGCCGTCTCCACATTGTATTCTGACACCGTGATGTTTTCTTGGACAAGACGATCTTTTAGCCTCTTTGCCATAGGGCACATGGGACAATCGTCTTTATAGAAGATCTTTACTGTGTTCATAACAAATCCCCCTTTGTCTATTCATTTATTGCACGCGACATGCTGCTAAAATATTCTTCATTTCTGTATCTGTCCTTTAATTCACCGAGTTTACCTTTGTTCCAACTTGAAACCTTTGTGAAATATCCTGTAATCCTTGTGATACCATCCACATCTCTGGAATTACAGTATTCACACATATCCCTTAATCCCCTTGATGTCCTGTGGCACCTATTACAGGTGGTGAATTCAGGTGAAAAGGCAATCTGGTCATTTTTCGTATATTTGAATGTCTTTATCACAAAGTCGGCAATTGCCTCTTTTGTGGGATGTGCTTCACCGAGCCATATGTGGGATATAGAACCTGCTTCTATTAACGGGTGAAATTTACCTTCATTGGTGACCCTCTCTATGGGATTCATAGGTGCATGGACATTAAGATGGGTTGAATTTGTATAATATATCTCACCTGAGGCTATATCGCCCTTTACAACTCTGCCTGATGCAGGGGAGAAATACCTCAGGTCAAGTTTTGCAAACCTGTAGCTTGTGCTTTCAGCAGGAGTTTGTTCTAAAACAACCTTTATCTTTTCACTCTTTTTTATCTTGTCTGTGAGAAGATTCATATGGGATATAATATTGAGTCCGAACTTTAGTGCCTGTTTTGATGAATGGAGTTCCTGGCCAGTATGAATCTGCACCATCTCGTTCAATCCCACCATACCGATAAGGTGGGATGCCAGGTCAAACCTGAGATATGGCATGTCATCCTGTTTCATGGTGAGAAGTGATAAAGGTCCATCCTCACCTAAGGCAAGGAGTTTTTCAAGGAATGACCTCTTTTCCTTGTGAGCCTTTACGGCAAGAATAAACCTCTCTGTGAGAAGATTAAATAATCTCGTGTCATCGCCTTTAGCCAGATATGCTATCCTGGGCAGATTAAGGGAGACATTTTGAAGGGCACAGTATCTCATCCTCCAAGGTTCTTTAGCATCCCTTAGGTCCCTCTCTTCAAGCTTAAAGCTTAATCTGCAGCACTCGGAAATCTTAGCGGTCTCTCCCCTATCGAATACAAAATAGGTGTTACCTTTGTCCGATGCTACATTGCATATGTGATACAGAAAGTCCTGCCATCCTTCTGTCTTGAAAAACTTTTCAGTGATGTGCACTATGGGTTTTGGGAAGAAAAACGGTCTTCCTGCGCCATCTCCTTCTTGATATACTTCAAAGAGTTTCCAGACAAATCTCTGTGCCTCTTTCTCGTATTCACCGTATGTCTTTCCTGTATATGTGCCGCCAGGCCCTATGGCAGGGGTGTTTTCAAAGTGTTTTGGCACCTCCCAATAGAGATTTATATCAGAGAATATTGCCTGTCCACCTCTGGCCACTGCCTGCTGGGAAAATTCAAAGATGAGCATCTGGGCCAGTTGTTTCACATCATTGTCGCTCATACCTTCCAGATAAGGTGCAAAGAATATATTTATGGCATCCCAACCTATTGCACCTGCAAAATTACTCTGGAGGGCTGCGGCAAACTTTATGAGATGGGCAAGGAGCACCTCTGGGTGTTTTGCCGGTTTTGCCATGGATAGGGAGTGGGGTAGATTGAGGCCAAACCTTTTTATATATTCAAGGGACTGGCCACTGCAGTAAGGCCTGTCAATAAACCCCAGGTCATGGAGATGGATGTCACCGTTCATATGGGCATCAGCCACATCCTGGGAAAATACCGACAGTAGAGCATACTCCTTCTTTATCCTCTCGGCAAGGGTAAGGTTGGTTGCCTCTGGCCCATGGGGGACATTGGCGTTTTCTTTATTTGGGTGAAGGATAAGGCTATCTACGTCATAGATGGGCATACCGAGCCTTGTATGCATCTTTCTGGCGGTCTCAAGGCCTTTCTCTATGAGTTTTGCATTGACGAGTTCCCTTATCAGGGGTGCTGTAACCATCTTGACCCCTGACTTTCTTATGGTCTGTTCTACCTCTTTGCTGATCTCCTGGGCTGTCTCTTCATCTATAAGGGTCTCTTTCATAAGGGCATGGACTATCCTGTCCCTGCTCCAATCAGATAGTGTCTCCTCAGATGTCCTTACAAAAAGATTTAAATCTGTAGTCTCCATTTTTCCCCCTAAAGTATTATATACCCCAATATTTAGTATGTTTACTAAATATGTATACTATATTTAGCGTATTTATTTGTCAAGAGATTTTTTCAAAAAATTTACGTATGCCTTTTTAGACCTTTCTGGTGTCTTTTGATGAAAAGAATGGCTTATTTTTGCCTCAGTCTGTGGATAGTCTCTGCTATTGTTGAAGAGAGTAGCCCACCCCCAACCAGTATAAGAACAATACCAAAGATGAATGAGCCGAATACGGCGTTTTCACGGTGATGGAATACATGGCTTAATGAAATTATGCCAAAGACAATCATGGTAATGGAAAGTGCAAAGAAAACACCGAAGATAAACCAAAAAAGCATCCTGTTCATATTAAACCCTAAACCCTTTCTGACCTCAACATACTGGCAGACTCTTCTGGAGTGGTGGGAACTACATAGAACTCATCTTCTCTTTTGTATTTTGATGATCTAATGTCTCTTGGTAGTATCTCTATATGCCAGTGAAAATGTTGGTCAATCAGCAATAAATCTTCATGGTTGTCCTGGAATGTTCTTATATTAGGCGATGTATGGACTACAATGGTATAGGCATTTGTAAGCCTCTCTATCCTTTTCATAATCCCCATTATAATTAGCCCCAAATCCATTTTTATGTCATCTCCGCCTAATTGTTCAAAATGGGCGCTGTGAAAACGGGGCATAATCCAAACCTCAAAGGGGAATCTCGAGGCAAAAGGACAAAATGCTATAAAGTTGTTGTTTATGCTCACTATCCTTTTATTCTGTTTTATCTCCTGGGATACTATGTCACAGAAAAGGCATCTATCCTTTTTTTGAAAATGGAGTTTTGAGTGATAGAGTTCGAGTTCTAATCTCTGGGGTATTATGGGTGTAGCAAGGACATGTGAGTGGGGATGAAATATATATGAACCTGCAAGCTCTCCATGGTTTTTAAATATGAGGATGTATTTAAATCTCTTGTCCTTTTTTAGATCGGCAATCCTGTCTTCATACATTCTAAGGAGAAAATCATAATCCTCCTCTGTAAAGCTTGACATAGTCATATTATGCACAGGATGTTCCACAATGATCTCGTGGGCACCCACATTACCCATCTTATCATAAATGCCTTCAGCCCTCTTGTTTTCCCCTACCTCGATGACAAATATGGGATTAGATGCAGGGAAACAACGGACAGCCCATGCACCATCTTTGTTTTTAATGTCTTTGATGGTAGGGGGGGTTAATTGCTCATTGCCGGGACAGAACGGGCATATTCCAACAGATGAGCCTTTAAGGATGGTATAACCTACTACACACCAATTGCCTGTAACCGGGTCTTTTCTTAATTCTGCCATTTTAACTATGATAGAATACAATATCATGTTTGTCAAATTTTATTCAAAAATGAATATATATTGAAAAATAAAGGCTTTCTATGGTAAAAACCTTTTATGGCTAAAAACCCCAACACAAATCCTATAAATAAAAATATCTTTATCTGGCTTTTTATTGTGCTCCTCGGACTTTTTATCTTCAATATATATTACAAACCAAAAAGAACCTATGAACAGGTTATATTCAGTGATTTTGTTGAGGCTGTTAAGTCCAATAATATAATCTCTGTAACCATACAGGGAAAAAACATTTATGGCACCTATAAGGACGGAAAAGAATTTAAGAGCTATGCCCCTGATGACCCGGAATTGATGAAGATTTTAAGGGAGCATAATGTAAAGATCCATGCAAAACCCGATGAGGAATCAGGGTTCTGGCAGAATATTTTTATATCATGGTTCCCCATGCTACTTCTTATAGGCGTGTGGATATTTTTTATGAGGCAGATGCAATCAGGGGGCGGTAAAGCCATGGCATTCGGCAAAAGCAGGGCAAGATTATTTACAAGCAAGGAAAATAAGGTAACGTTTAAGGATGTGGCAGGAATTGAGGAGGCAAAAGAGGAACTCCAGGAGATTATAGAATTCTTAACAGACCCTAAAAAGTTTACAAAACTCGGGGGAAGGATACCAAAGGGTGTTTTGCTTGTTGGACCTCCAGGCACAGGTAAGACGCTCCTTGCAAAGGCCATAGCAGGCGAAGCAAATGTCCCGTTTTTCTCCATAAGCGGTTCAGACTTTGTGGAGATGTTTGTTGGTGTCGGTGCATCCCGTGTGAGAGACCTATTTAATCAGGGAAAAAAGAATGCGCCCTGCATAATTTTTATCGATGAAATAGATGCTGTAGGGAGACATAGGGGCGCAGGACTTGGGGGTGGCCACGACGAAAGGGAACAGACATTAAATCAACTCCTTGTAGAAATGGACGGATTTGAATCCAATGAGGGCGTCATTGTCATGTCTGCTACAAATAGACCTGATGTATTAGACCCGGCACTTTTAAGACCGGGAAGGTTTGACAGACAGGTAGTTGTATCTACTCCAGATGTAAAGGGTAGAGAGGCAATCCTCAAGGTTCATACAAGAAAGACGGTCATAGATAGTAAAGTGGATCTTTCCATCATAGCCAGAGGCACACCTGGTTTTTCAGGGGCAGACCTCGAGAATCTTGTAAATGAGGCAGCCCTTATCGCTGCCAGAAAATCCAAGAAAGCCATTGAAATGGAAGACTTTGAACATGCGAAAGATAAAGTACTCATGGGTGTAGAGAGGCGGAGTATGATCATCCCCTTCCAGGAACGTAAAAATACAGCCTATCATGAGGCAGGCCATGCCCTTGTGGCAAAGATGCTACCTAATGCAGATCCTATACATAAAGTTACCATCATACCAAGAGGAAGGGCATTGGGTATCACACAGCAATTACCTATAGATGAAAGACACACTTATCCAAAGGAATACCTCCTTGATAATATAACAATTCTTCTTGGTGGCAGGGCCGCTGAACAAATTGTTCTAAATCATGAGACAACTGGTGCAGGAAATGATATCGAGCGTGCTACAGAGATAGCAAGAAAGATGTTATGTGAATGGGGTATGAGCGACAAGCTGGGCCCTCTTAGCTATGGCAAAAACGAAGAACATATCTTTCTCGGCAAGGAAATTGCCCGACACCGTGATTTCAGCGAAAAGACGGCACAGGAGATAGATGAGGAGTTACGGAATATAGTCAATAGTTCTTTTGAAAGGGCGCGCAATATACTCACAAACAATATAGAAACCCTCCACGCAATAGCAAACAGATTGCTTGAAAAGGAATCTCTCGATGGACAGGAGATAGATGACATCATAAGGGAAACAACAGGTGAAAAAGGGGCTACTGCATAAAGGCAGACCCCTTATTATGGGGATTTTGAATGTAACACCTGACTCCTTTTTTGATGGCGGTCAGTATTTGAAAAAAGATGAGGCATTAAAACATGCCCTCAAGATGATAGAAGATGGCGCAGACATTATAGATGTGGGCGGGGAATCCACAAGACCATTTTCAGAGCCTGTTGATGTTCAAGAAGAGCTTAGAAGGGTTATACCTGTTATAGAGGCTATCAGGTTAAGGTCTGATATCACCATATCAGTAGATACATATAGAGCAGAAGTGGCAGAGAATGCCTGTAAGGCAGGGGCAGAGATCGTAAATGATATAAGCGGTCTTGGTTTTGATAGTAAAATGGCAGAGACAATAGCCAGACTTGGTGCCTATGCTGTAATCATGCATATAAAGGGGACGCCCAAGGATATGCAAAAAGATCCTTATTATGATGATGTAATTTCTGAAATAAAGGATTTCTTTTCAGAAAGAATTGAATTTGCAAGAGCTAAAGGTATAGATGATGGAAAAATAATACTCGATCCAGGGATAGGGTTTGGTAAGAGGGTAGAGGATAACCTAAGGATCATAAAAGAGTTAAAGGCATTCAAAGAATTGGGTATGCCTATACTTATAGGAACATCTATGAAATCCTTTATAGGCACTGTGACAGAATCAGAACTCCATGAAAGGATTGAAGGGACACTGGCAAGCATAGCCATTTCCATCTGGAACGGTGCAGATATAGTAAGGGTTCATGATGTAAAAAAGGCATTTAAGGTAATAAAACTTGTAGATGCAATAATGAGGTCATGATATACAACATCAGATGGCAAGACATTATTGATATATTAATAGTATCTTTTATCATATACAGGATACTTGTATTCATTAAAGGAACAAGGTCAATACAATTAATAGTAGGCCTTATAATAATTCTATTTGTCTTTTACGTTTCAAAAAAACTCGAACTTTTTACCCTTAATTGGATACTCGGTAATTTTGTAGGTTCACTTATCATCATAGTGGTGGTTATCTTCCAAGACGACATCAGGAGGATGCTCCTTGCCTTGGGTAGAAGCCCTTTTTTAAGAAGGATTACATACCTTGAAGAGAGCTTGTTTTACGATAACATTGTAAATGCATGTGTTATCATGAGCAAGAGAAAGATAGGGGCGCTTATCGTAATAGAGAGGGACGTGGGATTGGAAGAGTTTATGGAGATCGGTATAAGGCTTGATGCAGAAGTGAATACCGAACTTCTATTGAGTATATTTCATACAAGCTCACCTCTACATGATGGTGCCACCATAATAAGGGAAGGGAGGATAAGGGCAGCAGGTTGTATACTTCCTCTCACCCAGAGAGAGGATATAGATAAGACCTTTGGAACAAGGCACAGGGCAGCAATAGGCATATCAGAGATTACAGACGCAGTGACTATTGTGGTATCTGAGGAAAGCGGCAATATTTCATACACATATAAAGGGGATATTTACACTAAATTAAACGGTGAAACACTCAAGGTAGCACTAAAAGACCTATTGAGAAAGAGAAAGTGAACATATTAAGAGAATATATACTCAAGGATATAAAACTTAAACTCTTGGCATTAATACTTGCCATATTATTCTGGTTTGCTGTTTCATACACTGGGGATACAAAGATGACCGTGTCGATTCCGGTAATCTTTAACAATCTGGAAAAACAGTATATAGTTAGAAATATAGAGCCCGATCACGTATTATTATCACTAAGCGGCCCTGTCTCTGTTATGAAAAATATGAAGCTGAAGGATTTAAAGATAACAGTAGATCTTGCAGGAATAAAACAAGGCAAACATTCAATAAATCTCTCCAAAGATAATATCAATCTTCCCAACGGCATAAAATTAGATACCTTTAAACCGGATTACATAAACTTGGACATAGAAGGGATCATAGAAAAGAGGCTGAGAGTAATAGTAAAGCTTGACAAAAGGTGGGAGGGCATATACAAGATTAAATCATGGCATCCCAATTTTGTATTAATAGAAGGCACAAAAGATACCCTTAATAATAGAGAAACCATAGAAACAAATATCATCGACGGCAATTTTTTACATGAAGAGGAAGAGATTGACATAACCGTTGATACAAAGGGCATGGTAATTAAAAAGATAAGGCCAGAGACAATAAGGGTTATTTTAAAAAGGATATAAATTCAAGATTATCGGGTTTGTTAACGGAGCATGGCGGGAAACGCTAATGGTGTTTATTGGGTTTGAATACGAATTAGTGGAATCTTTAGAGGTTATGAAAGATATTTTGATATTATAAGAGGAGGGATGATATGCCGGATTTAATGGTGAATATCGATCATGTGGCAACTATAAGAGAGGCAAGGGGGACATATTTCCCAGACCCTGTATATGCAGCAGGGATTGCAGAGATGGCAGGTGCATCCGGTATTATAATACACCTTAGAGAGGACAGAAGGCATATAAAGGACAGGGATTTAAGGCTGTTGAGGCAGGTAGTGAGGACAAAGCTCAACCTTGAGATGGCAGCCACAGATGAAATGGTAAGGATAGCAAGGGATGTCCTCCCAGATATGATAACCCTTGTGCCAGAAAAGAGGGAAGAACTTACCACCGAAGGGGGGCTTGATGTGGTATCCCTATCTAAAAGATTGAAGAAAGTGGTGGAAAAGGTGAAGGAAAAGGGGATAAAGGTGAGTATGTTTATAGACCCTGAAGAGAGGCAGGTTATAGCATCAAAAAGCCTTGGTGCAGACATGATAGAGATACATACAGGCAGATATAGCGATGCTGTCCGTGATATTGAAAGGTATGAAGAGCTCAAAAAGGTAATAGATGCTGCTAAACAGGGAAAGGAATTAGGGCTTGGAGTAAATGCAGGCCATGGTCTCCACTACCATAATGTAAAACCCATAGCCAGTATACCTGAGATAGATGAACTGAGCATAGGCCACTCCATCATAGCAAGGGCAATCTTTGTAGGCCTCGATAAGGCAATAAGGGATATGATTGAACTTATGAAGTGAAAGTATGAATTTTCTAAAGGACTTTAATGCCTCAAATGGTATTCTGAAATAAATTTTAACCCTGCCCTAAATGACTATCATGGGCAGGGTTAATTTTGGTCTAAATTTCTTTAAGGCTCAAATGGGGCATTTGGGTCTTTTGTCCACTCCTCAGTTGACCCATCGTATATCTTTACATCCTTATAACCGAGTATGTCAGAAAGGATGATTGCCCAGGCAGTGCAGGTCTTACCTGTATCACAGTATGTTATGATCTCTCTGGTTTTGTCTTGGCCAACTACTGCATATGCTGCCTTTTCAAGCTCTTCTTTTGATTTAAATGTAGAATCCTTGTTAAAGGCAAGGGAGTTAGGAAGATTTACAGCGCCTTTTATATGGCCTAACTTGGCAACAAAATCGAGCTTCTTTTTACCTTGGAAGAAATCAGGTTCTCTCACATCAACAAGGATTGCCTTGCCCAGTCTTGACATGACATAGTCTTTGCCAACAATGAGGTTTTTGTTTATATCTGCCTTATATGGTCTTTCTTTGGGTTTTGAAGCCTCAGTAGATACAGGCCTTTTATCTGCCACCCATTTGTTGTAACCGCCATCGAGCATGGATACACCTTTTATGCCTGCATACTTTAATGTCCATACCACCCTTGTCATGTCAAATTTATCAGGTGGAGTGTCTGTCTTGCTTACCACTACAACATGGGTATCCGGTGTAATACCCGCTGAACCAATGACATCAAAAAGGTCGTCTATAGCAGGTAGTTCGTTCCTTAAGCCCCCTTTAGCAATAGCCCATGAACCGTATGTTATATTCACAGAGTTGGGTATATGACCTGCATTGTATTCCTCTACCTTTCTCACATCTACTATCACCATATTGGAGTTGGTAAGGTTCTTTTCAAGCCAATCTGTGGAGACAACAGGCTCTGCCGACATGGCAGTAGAGGCAACAGATAAAAGAATTATAAAGGACAGTAGGCTCAATAGTTTTAATGTCTTAAAAAACCTCATAAAACCTCCTTATTTTCTATTTTTTTCTTGAATAATAAGCTCCATGTTTGCCTTAGAACCATTCTTGATAAGTTTGTCTATGCTGAGATAATCCCTCCTTTCCTTGTGACATACATCACAGGAGCGCGTTCTGTCCGTGCGCTTTCTTATATTGTGACTGGCCGTATCCCAGTAATTAGGCAATCTATCGTAATTCTTCATTTCGATACCTGCCTGCTTGAATGTCTCCCTCACAGTGGGGATCAACCGCAAAGTTGTAACAGTCTTCTTATCTCTTGGGTTTATACCTAAATAAAAACCGGGTTTAGATTCTGCCCCTTTTCCAATATGGCAGTTGTAGCAATTTCTATAAGGGCTGCCTGCATGGCATGCATAACAACTAAGCTTATCCTTATGCATTTTGTGGGTAGCCTTAGACCTTTCCGAATCCTTTTCACCAACCTTATGACAGTTCGTGCATTTTGGTTTATTTTTTATATCCTTCATGGATTTATAAAGTGTTCCATCACCGTGAAGCTCTTCTTTTTTATGGCAGTCCACACACAACATACCTTTCTGGTAATGTATGTCAGCTGAGCCTCCGTATTCACCGGTAAATTCAGGATATACCCTTCCGCCATGGCACAGGGCACATGTCTTCCCCTCATTTCTTTTTACAAATCTATGTCCTTTAATCAAACCTATCTTTACCCCACCTATAGGAGGAGAACTCACATGGCAATCACCGCAAGAGGCATGGCAACTCCTGCATGATGTCTCAAAGACCTTTTTATCAAAGACCTTTATCTCTTCATCGGAGAATCTTCCGATGACCCCGCTTCTCTGTCCTATGGTGGTATAGTGCATGGATGTTTTAAAATTTTTTGTTATATCTCCATGACAATTATCACAGATGGCGAGATCCTTTGAAGGTCTTGGTATCATGCCTTTATGGGCGTTTTTTCTGTTCCATGCCTTGGGGTCTCCTTTATGGCAAAAGGCGCATCCTTCTGAAAAGTGTATGTCCTTTTTTATTATATCTTTATCCACAAGAAATGCCTTATACATCAATTCCGCCGGAACCGACGGAGGTGCCCCTGCTCACCCTTCTCCTTCGGCAGATTCTATCTTTGTGGGTTTATATAGCATCTTTAGGGTCTTGTCACTTGTATGGCAACCAACACATGTCTCAACAGGCTGAGACATACCCTGACATGGCATGGATAAAACTATAAGCCCAATAATAGTCAAATATAGAAGGAATCCTTTGGAGAGGTCATTAATAATTCGGTGGTGCCTGCAATATCTTGATTTGGAGAAACATTGCATAAACATATTAGGTTTCAATAATACATTTTGAGGCTTTTTGTGTCAATGGATATTTTATTCGGCATATCTCAGCCTTCTTAATTTTATGATAACAAAGACCTCCTTTCCTTTATAAAGATCCATCTCATCGTAAATCTCCCTTGAAAGCTCTGTGAGAAGCCCTATGCCCTCCACATCCACCTTAACCCTAACAACAGACCGTAAAGGTATAATATCGGTGATTGTTCCTCTGAATCTATTTAAGGCAGGACCAGGAGGTTCTTTATCAGAGATATATATATCATGGGGGGATATGGCTATTTTACTGATCCTTGTCCCTTCGTAGGGAAGGATAATGGTAAGACCTCCGGATTTAACCTCTATAAGCCCTGTAGACAAGACCCTGCAACTATCACACGGTATGATATTAGGCATCCCTATAAACTCTGAGACCTTCTCTGAGCTGGGATGGAAGAGGATATCTTCTGGACTGGAGACCTGCTCAATTTTACCTCTATTGAGTATGGCAATCCTGTCGGCAATCTCTTCTGCACCCAAGAGGTCATGCATAACTATTATGGTGGTTATGCTGAATCTTTTTAGAAGTGCCTTTAACTCTATCCTGAAATATTTTGATGTCTGGGCATCAAGGTTAGCCGTGGGTTCATCGAGCAGGAGTATACTCTGGAACGGTGCAATGGCCCTTGCTATGGCCACCCGCTGTCTCTCTCCACCGCTTAGGCTATGGGGATAGCTATCTTTTAATCGCCTTATATGAAGGGCTTCCATCAATTCATTTACCCTCTTTGAAATAGTCTCGGGGGGATAATTCTGGACCTTGAGCCCGTATGCAATATTCGATTCCACATTGAGATGGGGAAAAAGGGCAAGGTCCTGGAGGAGATATCCCACACCCCTTTTGTGCGTCGGCAGCCCATTAACATTTTTGCCATCAAAGACCACATCCCCTTTGTAGTCCATAAGACCAGCTATAATGTTTAAAAGGGTGGTCTTACCTGAGCCATTAGGCCCTACCAGGGCAAGGATTTCTCCATCATTTACAGTGAGATTTAAATCCTTCAATAGGAATTTCTGTATATTTTTGAGTTCAATTATTGGCATATCAAAAACCGTTTTAGTGCATTAACCTGTATAAGACCAAGTTCTCCTGGTGAGCAACCTTACCCCGTATAGTGTGCCAAAACCTATAGAGATCAATATGAGGACCAAGACAACTGTTCCCTCTATATCTGCATTGGCAAGTCTCATATATATTGCAATGGGTATGGTCTCTGTCTTCATGGCCATAGAGCCTGCAATGGTGATGGTGGCGCCGAACTCCCCCAGTGCCTTTGCCCATGTGAGAATAGAAGCTGCTATAATGCCTTTTTTACTTAAAGGAAGTGTAACTGTAAAAAAGGCCCTGGTAGGTGATGCACCCAGTGTCCTCGCCACCTCTTCGTAACGATAAGGTATCTCATCCATAGCTGCCTTTACAAGCCTTATGGCAATCCCTAATGTGGTAATAAATTGCGCAAGGATTATGCCGCATACGGTGAATATAAACTGAACAAACCTTTCTTGAATAAAAACACCTAAGGGGGTATTAAAAAATATTAAAACTACGGCACCAAGGGCTACTGGGGAGACTATCATGGGCAGTTCAAGTATGGTATCTATGATTTGTCTTCCCTTAAAACGAAATCTGGACAAGGCATAGGCAGATGGGATGGCAATACAAACAGATATAACAGTTGCCACCGTGGCTGTAAAAAGGCTCAGCCAGATGGAAAATAGCGTCCTCTCTGACCTGAGCGTATCAAAGAAAAGCCTTCCTTCGTAGAAGTAAAGGAGTGACAAAATGAGTCCGCCATAGAGAAGGAATACAGAAAAACTAAGTAGGATGGAAAGTCTTTTGAGGTTCATAATCTACCAATTATTTAACCCATGTGGCAGGCAGTTTATATTCACCGCCTACGGGTTTTTTATACCCTATCCATGATGATGCCTCTTCTGGGCTAATAAAATATTTATATTTCTTGAAGATTGCCTTTCCTTCATTGGAGATGATAAAATCGATAAATTTTTGTGCCAGCTCCCTATGGGATGTAAATCTTGATACAGCTATAGGGATATAACCTATCCTGATTATCTCTTCTTTTTTCAAGGGTATGGTCTCGATCCTCTGGGGGTCCCAGTATTGAAATACACTCCATCCAATAACAGCGTCCACAGCCTTTAGAGATATTGCCGTGGCCGTCTTTTCACAGCTCTCAGTATAGTTCACCAGATTTTTCTTGAATTGAGACTTTTCCTGAGGATTGAGGTTTTTTTCTATTATCTCAACGGCATATAACCCTACGCATACACCCTCAGGGTTTGCGATGGCAACCTTGATTCCTGGTCTTGTGAGGTCTTTTAAACCTTTTATCCCCTTAGGGTTTCCCTTCTCCACATTGATGGCAGGGACGAGATATACCACAGGCAGTTCTGTCTCAGGTATGACAAGGCCTTTTTTCTTTGCCACCTCCATATAGTCAGACGAACCTGGAAAATATATATCACCTTTTTTAGACAATGCCATCTGGGAAAGGACAAATCCCGAGCCTCCAAAGTTTATATTCACCTTGACGCCAGTTTTTTTCTCAAATATCTTGGCCACCTCTTCTGTAGGGGGCTTACTTGCAGCGCCTGCAAATACAACGAGTTCATGAGAAAAGGCAAGGTTAAAAGATAATAAAATCAAAAATATGGAAAAAAAGTAGGATAAAAAAGACATAGGCAAACCCCTTGAATTTCGTTATATTCATAAGGTAATAACGATTTAATATACAGAAATGCCCTTATCCCTGTCAAGGCTTATTTATAACATAAATAAACATATCATCGCAAAAAAACCATTAAAATTACTTGCTACAGTAAAAATATGGATATGAATGCACCTACAAAGACGATATACATAATGTCTATTTTTTTAAATAGGGCTACCATGGCACAGGCACAGATCGATGCCTTTATGGTGTTCCATGATATGGCAAAGGCAAACTTGAAGGTGACAAAGATAAGGAGCCCCACAAAGGAGGCAAAGATGCCCTTTATGGCATTTTGGAAATGGATAGACCTTCTTAACCAGTGAAATATACTTGCACCGAGGACAAGGAGGGTAAAAGAAGGGGTAAAAATAGACAGGGTTGCAACTATTGCACCGAAGGTTCCGTTGGTCAAAAATCCCACAAAGGTTGAGGTTATAATAATGGGTCCCGGTGTAATTTGACCCAGGGCTATGCCATCCATGAAGGTCTTGTGGTCCATCCAGTTTTTTACATGAACTATCTCCTGTAGCATAAGAGGCAGTGCTGCAAAGCCTCCGCCAAAGGCAAATAGATCTATCTTCAGCATAATTACGGCAAGCTCAAATAGCCTTCTATTAAGGGTAAATAAAACCACAATGCTTAAAACAGCCAGGGTAACAGGGAAAAGAAAAAGATATAAAGAATTTTTTTTGTCTTTATTATCCTCAGATGGAATCTCATCTCTTCTATTTTTAAAACATATTATGCCCACCAGCCCGGCGCCTATGACGACAAAGAAAGGGCTCACGCCAAACCAGAATGCACCTGCAGATAGAATGGCTATAATAAGACTTCTATATGTCTTTACTGTATCTCTCAAAAACATATACGTTGCATTTGCTACAATGGCAATAACTATGACCTGGAGCCCTTTAAATAGTGATGTTACTACAGGGAGTTTGCCAAAGATGGTATATAGCCAGCTCAAAAAAAGCATTAATACAAAGGCTGGCAATCCAAAACCGGAAAAGGTGGCAATAGCCCCTGGAAGTCCTCTTTTTACAAGACCTACGTATCCTGCCATCTGTATGGCAGTAGCCCCTGGAATGGATTGACATAGTGCAACCCCTCTTTTAAATTCGTCATTGCTGAGCCATCTGTATCTTTCTACCGACATCTCTTTTATATAGGCCACCATAATCGGTCCACCAAATGCAGTAGCTCCCAACCGCAGAAAAGACAGAAAAAGTCTTATGAGGGAGATTTTATTTTTATTTTCACTATATTCTGTCATGATTTAAAATCTTCGAGGCCTTCCAGAGATATTAAAATATTTTCCCATTTTTCGCAAAACTAAAATACCCATCAAAAGGTCATGGGATATTAACCAAAAGCAAGGGGCTCTTTAAAAGTTTCTACAAGTTATTGCAAAAATACAAATTTGTGCTAATTAATGTAATATAAAAGAAAAATTTTAAGGACATTATTTTAAAACATAAATGCCCTGAAAGGAGGTAATTATGATAACCTTTGAAATGACCAAAGAAGAAGCAAAGTTGATGCTTAATATAATCGAAAGGTATCTTTCCCACCTGGAGGTGGAGATAGTAAGGACTCATCATAGGGAATTCAAAGCTACCTTAAAGGAAAGGGAGGAGCAGATAAAAACACTCGTAGAAAAACTTAAAAAGAATGTTGATTGATTCATAAAGACATTGGTTTTATTACGTTTATTGCTTTTGTAAGGTTAATTTCGTTTAAAGCGTTTTTAAATACAGGGGGAAAGACAAGGAAAGAGACACCCGCACTGGAACATACAAAACCAGCCATGATCCACTACATTTTTCCTCCTTTATCCAAAAATCCATCATCAACTGCCCTTACTATTCACCATCAAATATAAACTATTATTACCCATTACGACTTACCCTAACTCCTTATTAATTTTCTATTTTATCTCTTTAGAAATATCTCAGGCAGTATGAGAGAGATCTTGGGAAAATATGTGAGGACAAGCAGGCATCCTATGAAAATGGCAATGTATGGCAGTATTGCTCTGCCTATTTCAACCAATGAACGCTTCATAATAGCCATGGAAACAAAAAGGTTGAGACCAAAGGGTGGCGTCAAGAATCCGCATTCTATGTTCACAATCATAATGATACCGAAATGGACATAGTTTATATCATATCTCGATAAGGTCTCTACAAGGACAGGGGATATGACGATAACGGCGGTGACAATATCCATGAGTCCGCCTATTAAAAGAAATACACCGTTTATGGCCAAGAGGAATAACCACTTACTATCAATATTGTTTACTATAATCTCTGCAAGCTTAACAGGAACCTGCTCTACTGTAAGGAGCCATATAAAGGTCATGGCACAGGAAAGTATAAAAAGGAGACAGCCTGATAGAATGGCCGAATCCCTGCATATATTTAACAGCCTACCTATCTTTAGTTCTTTGTAAATAAATAGCTCCACAAAAAGGGCATATACCACAGACACTGCCGCTGCCTCTGTGGGCGTAAACATACCTCCGTATATACCACCCAGGACTATAAAAGGCAGAAGCAATGCCCAGATACCGTCTTTTAAAATCTTTATGCCATCTTTAAATGTATATCTTGTTTTCGAATACCATCCGTTCCTTTTTGCCATAACATATGAATACGCCATTAGACTTAAACCTATAAATATTCCTGGCATGAAGCCTGCCATGAATATCTCTGCCACAGACACATTCATAACAAGGGCATACAAGATCATGGGGATACTGGGAGGAATGAGTATACCCAGAGAACCTGATGATGTGAGAAGTCCTATAGAGAAGCGTTCTCCATAACCTTCCTTAATGAGTGCCGGCATCATTATACTTCCTATGGCAATCACCGTAGCAGGGGATGACCCTGAGATGGCAGCAAAAAACATACATGCAAGAACAGATGCAATGGCAAGTCCACCGGTAAATCTTCCTACAAACAGCTTCATTATATTTACAAGCCTTTCAGATATGGCACCTTCTGCCATGATATTCCCTGCAAGGATGAAAAATGGAACCCCAAGGAGGACAAAATTGTCGAGGCCATTAAAGAGTTGCTGTATAAGGGAGGTTAGGGGTGTGTGGGCAACAAAAAAAAGATATATTGCCGTGGTGGTCACAAGGGCAATGGCAATAGGGGCGCTCAATGCAAGGAGGATAAAAAAGCATATAAATATCAATGTAAGATTCACCGAGGCTCCTTTTTGCGAACCCTTGTATAAGGCTCATTTTTTACAAATTTAAGAAAATGTTTGTAAGAAAGGGCAAAAAAACGAAAAGACATGGTAAAGGAGAAAAGGGGTATGGCAATATACGGGATATACATGGGTATCTGCATGGCAGGGCTTTTTACCCCGAATTTTATAACAGAGTGGATATGTTTTATGCCGTAAAAGATAAAAAGCAACACAGCAATACCGGATATAAGATATGCTATGGTCTTTAATAAATGACTTGCCCTATCGGGCATGTATTCTGTGAGTGCCTCCATGGAGAAATGGGTGCCATATTTTACCCCTATAGATGCACATAGATATGTGCAAAATATAAGCATGTAATTTGCAATCTCCTGAAACCATGTGAATGAATAAGACACAGTATACCTGAGCATGGTCTCAAAAAAGGTAAAAATGGCAAGCCCCAAAAGGATTATTCCAGCAGTCCATTCTTCCAGTTTATTGAATCTTTTTATGAGTTTTTCCATGGCATATAAAAAAAGGGGTCATATAGACCCCTTTTTAAGGCTATTTTTTCTTTGAGTAGTAATCTATCTTCTTCATGAAAAAATTATACCACTCAGCACCAAATATACCTTTATATTTTTCCAGGACCGGCTTTACAGCATTCCTGAAGGCAACCAATTCCTTTTCTGTCAATATTACCACATCCACCCTCTGTGCCTTTGCCTTATCAAGGGCTTCTATCCTGTTTTTGGCATTTTCCTCACGGTTCACCTTTACTTGGATGTCTGCTGCCTCATGGAAGATCTTCTGCTGCTCCGGTGTCAATGAGTTCCAGAACTTTTTATTCACCACCACAGGGCACTCGGTGAGTATATGATTTGTGATGGTGGCATATTTGTTTACCTCGGTAAATTTCATCAAGATAGACGTATATATAGGGTTATCCTGGCCATCTATAACCTTCTGCTGAAGGGCATTATATATCTCAGGAAATGGCAATGGTGTTGGGTTTGCCCCGAGCGCTTTAAAGGTATCTATAAATACAGGGCTCTCTATAACCCTTATCTTCAAACCCTTTAAGTCTCCCGGTTTCCTGATAGGCCTTTTTGAATTTGTAATGTCTCTAAATTCATTTTCTGTGTATCCTATAAATACAAAACCCTTTTCATCACAGAACTTGGCAAATCTCTCCTTAACCTCCTTGTCATCCAGAACCATGTATGCCACCTCTCTGTTGGGGTATATGAAAGGAAGCTCGATAATACCCATCTGAGGGACAAAATTCGAAAGGACCCCGGAGGTAACGGCTGTCATATGGAGGGTTCCGGATTGAACCTGTTCTGTCATGGAACGCTCACCACCCAACTGCCCAAGGGGAAATACCTGTACCTCTATCTCTCCTTTTGTCTTTTCCGTCACATGTTTTGCAAATGCAAGTGCTGCCTTATGTTGTGGATGTATTGGAGGTCCCACATGACCGTATTTCACCACAACCTTTGCCTCAGCCAGGACAAAAAAGGATGCTAAAAAGGCACACACAATAAAACCGATGAAAATAGTTCTTTTAAACATAAAGCCCCCTTAATTAAATTTTGTTGTTAAAGTTTTATATAAAAATTTCACTCTGTCAACAAAAAATCCTATTTTTCATTGACATAACTTTTATGTTCTAATAAGATTTCTATTATGATCGAGTTTTTAAAAGACCTCTTTTTAGACCTATATGAAAACTTCACAGATATCTTTCTAAACATCATTGTCATGATTATAGTCATGATAGGCGGTTTTATAATAAGCTGGTTTGTAAAAAAGCTCCTGTCCAGGCTCCTTGTGATATTCAGATTCGACAAATGGGCAGAGGATTCAGGTATTGTCAATTTCCTAAAAAAAGGCGGCATTCAAACAATGCCTTCTATGATAATCGGCAAAATCGCCTTCTGGTTATTTTTGGTTGTATTCTTTTCTTTTGGTCTCAATTTTATCGGTATAAGCCAATTCAGCGAATACGCCTCAAAGGTATCTGCTGCCCTGCCCAGTATTATAGTCTCCCTCCTCATTGTAGTTATAGGTATCATATTCAGTAATTTTCTCAGTAGATTGATATTTATGGCATGCGAGAATGCCAATATAAAATACGGTGAACTTATATCAAAAAGCATAAGGGTTTTTTTGATCATCATAACCTTTGGTATTGTATTTGAATATATCGGCATAGGGAATACCATCATAAATATAAGCTTTCTTATCATTTTCGGCGGTATTATACTCACTCTCTCCCTTGCCCTTGGGATAGGCCTAAGCAATGTAGTAGGCGACCTTATAAAGGAAAGGGTCAAGATGAGATGGGAGAAGGTTCATAAACCAAAAGATTCAAACACCCAGGAGAAATCTGACAAACCAGTCTAATGCGAGCTCAATTGCCCTTTGTCTGTGAACAGGGTTAGAGAATATATGGTCTGCCCCCCCAATTATCTCAAGTCGTTTTGGCTCTTTGATTTTATTAAATATGGCTATACCTTCTTGGTAAGGCACTACTTCATCCATGTCTCCATGGATGCACAGGCCATGGGATACCCTTTCTGCCTCTGCCAAGATATCATATCTTGAAAAATCATCAAATATCTCATTGCTGAATTTTATGTCCGATATGGTATCCCCTTCTTTCTTTTCCAGCATATAAGGCGTTGCCCAGAAGGATATACACCTAATCCTCCTGTCTCTTGATGCCTTTATTATCCCTGTTGCACCTCCAAAACTACTACCCAGTATGGCGAGCCTATCTGGGTCTATCATCTCTTTTTTCGCCATATAATCTGTTATACAATCAAGGTTCTCCAATCTTATGGTAAGGGTTGTGTCCTCAATCCTTCCTGTGCTTTCTCCACAGCCATGATAGTCAAACCTGCAGGATGCAATACCTACATTAACAAGAGCCTCTGATAGGGCAATATATTTTGAGCTTTCCTTTGAGCTTACCAGTCCGTGAGACAAAATAACACATGGATATCTACCTTTACCATGAGGTGCTGTGATGATTCCCTTTATTTTATTGTAGGCTGATTTAACCTCAAATTGTTCTATCATGGGAAAAGACCTCCGAATTGTTTAAGCAGTATTTCTTCCAGCGGTATAAGATTCAACACATCCTCTCTGTTATATTCTAAGAGAAGATTCAATGCATCCTCTCTGCCTTTTTTTATATATATCTCCCAAAGGGTCATGGCATTGTAACCATTTATGCCTTCAGTCTTTCTCTTTATTCCAAACATCTTTTCAAGCTCCTTGAGTCCTCCCTTGATGCCCAGCTTCCTCTTGATCTTCAAAAGGTCAAGGGACTTGTGGTTTGTCATAAGGTCAAGGTCAAGACACTTCTTGATATGGGGTAGGTCAAAATAATCGCCGTTGAAGGTTACTATGGTATCCACTGAGCTTGTAATATATGCAAGTTTTTCCGCGTTTATGTTTTCTCCTTTAAACTGCACAAAACCATATAAATCTGTGTATATACCAATTACGCAGATGTTACCTTTTCTGTCTGTTTCAATGTCAAGATAAGCCTTCATATTGTCCTTTCTTTATGTTTTATTATGTCCTCAACGTTACAATACCAATTATCCCGAGAGAAAAAAAGAAAATATTTGCAAGCCAGGCAGCAAAGATTGGGGGGAATATATCAGAATATCCAAAAGAAAGGGAGATGGAATGAAAAAACCAGTATATTATGCCCACTGCTATGCCGGTAAATATACCTTTTGATATATGCTTTGTCTTGGCATACCTCAAACCAACGGAAAAGGCAGCAAACACCATAATCAGGTTTATAAAAGGAAACGCTACCTTGTTATAGAGGTCTACAAGATACCTCCTTACATCATGACCATCTCGCTCCATCTTTTTTATGTATTTCGATAATTCCCTGTAGCTCATGTCCTCAGGGCTTCTTCCTGTTGCCTTGAATATGGAGGGATTCTCTCTGATAATATCTTTGATTTCTCTGTAGGTGTTTTTTTTAAGGATCGCATCCTTTTCAAAGGTCCTCTCTGTAATATCATAGAAAATCCATGAGCCATCCTGCCAGATACCCTTTTTTGCATCAAGTCTTTTTCTTATAGAATAATCATCGGCAAGTTCAATGGTAGTAAGTCCGTTTATTATATCCTTTTTCGGGTCATAAGAATCTATATTGTTTATGACATTGCCCCTTTTAAACCATATCCTATCGTTTTTAAAAAACACAAAGGGTTCTTCTTTTTTAATCCTTACCCTGTATATATAATCTGCTGCCGAGGAAGCATAGGGTCTCACCCATTCTGATAGACCAAAGGAGACAATGCCGAGGAATATGGAAAGGCCAACAAAGGGCACCATGATGGATAGGGTGCTTATGCCTGATGTCCTGAGCGTTATTATCTCATTATTTCTGATCATGGATATGAGAAGGATAAGCATGGAAATGAGGAATGCCAAAGGTAGTATCAGGTTTATATAATATGGTGTCCTCAAAAAAAGGTAGATAATGCTGTTGAGAAAGTTGCCAAATGTGGAGGTGAATATATCCATATGTTCAAAGAACTCTATGGTTATAAAGACCACAATGCCCGCAATCTCTGTGATCAAAAGAAACTTTATTGTATTGGCGATGAGGTGTCTATTTAGTTTTTTCAATATAACCTCTCCATTTGTGTTTTATCTTTTCTGAAATAGTGGTATGCTCTTCATAGTTGAGGTTTCTAAGAAAACATAAACCTATTATCATCACCACCAGATTGGGCGTAAAGGATGTTATAAATGCAGAGGCCCCGAGTGTCTTGCCGATATTCTCTGTGAATGCCATCAACACATAATAGAGTATAAAGAGTAAAAGGCTGTAGAGTATTCCTGAGAACTTGCCCTCCACCCTCCTTCTTATGCCCAATGGCACAGCAAGAAACATAAATGATAAAGTAGATAAAGGGATGGAAAATTTTTTGAATATCTCCAACATTATGTCGTATCTGTCAAAGGCACTTGTGGCATTCATTAAAGCCTTTTTCAACTCTTTTGTATCCATTTCATATGGCCTTTTTCTAAGAGGGACATTGTGTGGCACATTCTTTTCAAGGTTCATGGAAAAGAAATATTCCTTGAAATATAGATTTCTGTAAATATCAGCCTTTTTCTCCCATCTGTGGAGGTTTCCGTCTTCAAGGAGGAAATTCAAGTCGAGGGTAACAGGGTCAAGGTTTATAAAACCCCTGTTTGCAGATATCATTTGTCTAATATCCTTATCCCTGTCATCTGAGACAAGAATGCCTCTCAATCTTTTATTTTCCTTGTCTACCTTGTCTATATATATTACTACTCCTGGTATATTGTCATTGAAGATACCCTCTCTGTCTTCTATTGTAATGCCCTTTTTTACCACGTTTATTAAAGTCTTTCTAAATAGATCACCGCTGTTTGGGAGGAAAACTATGGTGTTTAATAAGCCTATGAGGGTTATAATTGCGCCTGTCAATATAACAGGTGCAAATAGATATTTGAGGTCAATACCGCTTGCCTTTAAGGCAAGGACCTCGTTTTCCGTTGATAACCTTCCCAAGACAACAATGGTAGAGAGCAAAAAAGACATGGGTAGCGTAAAGGTAAGATATGGAGGGGAAGAGTATATGATAAGAAGAAAGATGTCCTTTAATTCAACGCCTTTATTTATGATAAGGTCGGTGAGTTGTCCTATTCTGCTTATTACCATTATGAAAGTGAGAACAGCTAAAGAAAGAAGAAGGATTTGAATAATCTCTTTAAAGATATATAAATAGATCTTTTTATTTATAGATGCCAACAGATTCATCAGAAAAATTTAACATCTATCCATGAGTTATGTCAAATGGAGACCTTTAACAAAGTCTACTTATTCATTGAGTATTTTTGCCAAATCCTGTATCTTTTCATGGAGAAAATTTTTCTATGAAAAATAGATTCAAATTAATAAGCAGATATAAGCCGGCCGGTGATCAGCCTGAAGCCATAGAAAGGATTGTAGAAAATATAAAAAATGGTGTCAGACATGAAGTTCTTTTAGGTGTAACTGGCTCGGGCAAGACCTTTACCATGGCCAATGTAATAGAACGTGCCCAGAGGACAACCCTTGTAATCTCCCACAACAAGACCCTTGCTGCCCAACTTTATACGGAATTTAAGACCCTATTCCCTGAAAATGAGGTCCATTTTTTTGTAAGTTATTATGATTACTATCAACCTGAGGCATACATACCATCTACAGATACGTATATAGAGAAGGATTCATCCATAAATGAGGAGATAGATAAGTTGAGACTCATGGCAACAAATGCCCTCTTTGAGCGAGAAGACACAATTATAGTGGCAAGCGTATCCTGCATATACGGTCTTGGCTCCCCTGAGGCATACTATGGTATGCTTATCCGTCTTGAGAGGGATATGGAGATAAGGAGAGAAGAACTACTTGATATGCTTATCCAGTGTCAATATGAGAGGAATGATATAGATTTCTATAGAGGCAGATTCAGGGTAAGAGGTCCATATATTGACATCTATCCGGCCTATGAGGAGGAAAAGGCTTTCAGGATAAGTATTGAGGATGATAGGATTTCATCTATACACACCATAGACCCTTTAACAGGTATGACTTCAGAGGCATTAAAAAAATGTATTATCTTCCCCACATCCCATTATGTCCTTCCCAGACATACCCTTGAGTCTGCCATAGAATCCATAAAGGCAGAATTAAAGGAGCATCTAATTTTTCTCAGGTCACAAAACAAACTCCTTGAGGCACAGAGGCTTGAAATGAGAACAAAATATGACTTGGAGATGATGGAGGAGATAGGTTACTGCCAGGGGATAGAAAACTATTCAAGGCATCTTACAGGGAGAAAACCCGGCGAACCACCTCCTACACTAATGGACTATCTACCTAATGATGCACTTATTATAATAGACGAAAGTCATGTTACCATCCCACAGCTTATAGGTATGTATAGGGGTGATCGTTCAAGGAAAGAGACCCTTGTAGAGTTTGGGTTCAGGCTTCCCTCTGCCCTTGACAATAGACCTCTCACCTTTAATGAGTTTATGGCAAGGACTAATCAGATCTTATATGTCTCTGCTACACCGGCAAAATATGAGCTTGAACAGTCAAAAGGCAATATAGTTGAACAGATAATAAGGCCTACAGGACTCATGGACCCGGCAATAGAGGTAAGACCTGCAAAAAATCAACTTGAATCCCTTATTAAAGACATAGAAAAGGTGATAGAATCGAATGAGCGCGTGCTTGTCACTACCCTTACCAAGAGATTTGCAGAGGACTTGACAGACTATCTCCTTGATAGGGGTATAAAGGCAAAATACCTCCACTCTGATGTAGATACCCTTGAACGTATTGCCATTGTCCGGGACCTGAGGATGGGTAAATTCCATGTCCTTGTAGGGGTTAATCTATTAAGGGAAGGACTTGACCTACCTGAGGTCTCCCTTGTTGCCATCCTTGATGCAGACAAGGAAGGCTTCTTACGTTCTGAGACATCCCTTATCCAGACATGCGGCAGGGCAGCAAGGAATATAAATGGCAGGGTAATCATGTTTGCCGATACAATGACAGCTTCCATGGAAAAGGCCATAGCAGAAACTGAAAGGCGGAGGAGAATACAGCTTGAATACAATAAAAAACATCACATTACACCAGAGGGTATAAAAAAGGATGTGGTGGATATACTATCTTCCATATATGAAAAGGATTATTATACTATCCCTGTTGATGATTTTGAGGAAAAAGGTATAGAGCCGAAAAAACTCTCGAAGATGTTAAAAAAACTTAGAAAAGAGATAAATGAGGCAGCAAAGAGATGGGACTTTGAAAAGGCTGCACAGTTAAGAGACCGGCTTTTAAAACTCGAGAAGATGGAGATAAAGATATGGCGAGTGTAGGTAAGGATGATAAAAAGCACTGGATAACAGAGAGGGCAAAGCAGATTGCACCCTTTTATGTCATGGAGCTTTTAGAAAAGGCCAAGGCAATGGAGGCAAAGGGACAAGATATAGTCCATATGGAGGTAGGAGAGCCTGATTTTCCAACCCCGGATATAATAAAAAACGAGGCGTTACTGGCAATAGATGAAGATCACACATTTTATACCCACAGCCTTGGATTGCCAGAACTAAGAAACCTCATAAGGGAATATTATCTTGCATCTGAGGCCATAGACATATCCCCGGAGAGGATTATAATAACCAACGGGACATCAGGGGCATTCTTGATGCTATTTCTTGCCCTCCTTGACAATAATAAGACACTGGTTGTCTCTGATCCAGGGTATCCCTGTTATAGAAATTTTGGTTGTCTTACAGGAACAAACATACAAATGATACCTGTTGACCCGGAGACAGGATTTCGATTGATGCCGGAAGATTTTAAAGAGAGCCCAAAAAATCCCGAACTTGTGGTTATATCCAACCCATCAAATCCTACAGGGGCGGTATATGATACAGAGAATCTTAGAGGTCTATACAATGCCATTTCTAAACGGGGTGGAATCATGATTGTTGACGAGATATATGCCGGTCTGAGTTACAGGGGCAGGATACCATCTGCTGTCATTATCTCTGATGAGATAATCATAGTCAACGGTTTTTCCAAGATATATGCCATGACAGGCTGGAGGCTGGGTTGGATGGTGATACCAGATTGGCTTGTGAGGCCCATTCAGAAGATCGCCCAGAATGTGTATATTTCCCCTCCTTCCATATCCCAGTATGCAGCCCTTAAGGCCTTTGACGCCCGAGAAGACATAGAAAATATGAGACTAACCTATGAAAAGAGAAGGGATTTTATGCTACCGAGACTCAAAAATATGGGTTTTATTATTCCTGCCATCCCAGAGGGTGCATTCTATATATATGCAGGGATAAGAAAATGGGGTATGGATAGTATGGAGTTTGTGGAGAGGGCACTTACAGAGGCAAAGGTGGCCATAACCCCTGGATATGATTTCGGCACATATAGGGCAGGCGAGCATGTCCGTTTTTCTTATGCCACAAGCATGGAAAGGCTGCATGAAGGCATAAAAAGACTGGAACACTGGTTAAAAAAGATATAATCCATGAAAAAAGGCAAAAAAGAAACCAATTATCTGGATGAAAGGCACGATACTATAAGAAGGTATATTATATCCCTACTTGAGGAATATAACCTTTCTTTAAGGGAGATAGCCCGTTACGCAAGGATACCTGAAAAGGATGTGGAATTTCACCTAAAGCATATCAAAAAGACCATAAATAAAGGTGAAAGGAGGCTCAATATAGAGTCTGCCAGGTGTGAGACCTGCGGTTTTGTCTTTAAAAAAAGGGAAAGACTGACGAATCCTACAAGGTGTCCTTTATGTAGAGGCAGAATGATTAACCCTATGCTCTTTTCTATGGATAAAAAGACGTGAAACAATCTTTGCTTTTATTTTTTCTTATTTAAGGTTAAAATTTAAGGGAATTAAAAATTCAGGAGAATATGACATGGCAACAACAAAATGGAAGATCGACTGCGTAATATATGATTGCGATGGAGTCTTGTTTGATTCCCTGGAGGCAAACAGAAGGCTCTATAATTTTATAGCAAAATCCATGGGTAGAGGGGAACTCACCGAGGAGGAGATAAAATATTGTCATACCCATACCGTATTTGAATCCCTGAAATATATGTTTAAAGGCCCTGACATGGAAAAAAAGGCAGTTGATTTCTTAAAGAATCAGGTGCAACTGGCAGATTATATAGTCTATCTCAAGATGGAACCCCATCTACTTGATGCACTGGATATATTAAAATCAAGGGGTATAATAAGGGCTATTAGCACAAACAGAACAACGTCCATGAAACACATAATGGACAGATATAACCTTTGGGGATATTTCGACATGGTGGTTACTGCCCTGGATGTGGCAAACCCCAAGCCTCACCCAGAATCTGTAGAGAAGATAATAGAGAGCTTTAATGTAAGAAGGGAGAATATCCTTTTCATAGGTGATTCAGAGGTAGATAGACAGACCGCAGTCTCATCGGGTGTTAAGTTTATATCCTATAAAAACATAGAGCTACCCTGCGATGGCTTTATAGATGATCATCTTTTGCTGATGGATTTTCTTTTAGATGGTCATAGCTCCCCTGAATAGCCTTCTTTCTCCCTATAAGGGACAATACAGGGCCTGACAGAAGATATAGGGTTATAAAGACAAAGATCGAAACCCTGGGCTCTATGAATATGATCACCAGAAGCATGATAACAGCAAGGGTAGAGCGGAATGGTTTTCCCTTGAAGAATGCCATATCCTTAAAGCTATAATAGCGCACATCGCTTACCATGAGAAATGCCAGTATATATGTAAGGATAGGCATTACAATGGTCTTGAGTTCACCTTTATAACCTAACCATGAGTAAAAGAGCACGCTTGAGGCAATGGTTATGGCTGCAGCAGGTATTGGCAAGCCTAAAAAATGTTTTTTCTGGACATTGTCCACCTGGATATTAAAACGGGCGAGCCTTAGTGCACCACAGGCAACATAGAGGAATACTGCAAGCCATCCAAACCTCCCATAGCCCTTAAGTGCCCACATATAAACCAGTAGGCCCGGTGCTACACCGAATGCCACAAGATCACATAAGGAATCATATTCTACACCAAAGCGGCTACTTGAACCCGTCATCCTTGCTACCCTGCCGTCGAGCATATCAAAGATCCCTGATATGAATATGGCTATGCTTGCATAGATGAATCTTCTGTCAATGGTGGATACAATGGCGTAGAAACCGGACAGGAGGCTTATGGATGTCAGTAGATTGGGCAGAATATATATGCCTTTACCCTTTTTCCTTCTCATTTTATATCCCCCTTTTTGCTATTATGGTCATGCCTGCCTTTATCCTGTTATTTAATGATACCATAGTTTTATAGTTTTGTGGAAAATAAATATCTACCCTTGAACCAAAGGCAATGATCCCTATGGGATCACCCTTTTTTACTTCTACACCGTCTTTTACATAAGGGGTGATCCTCCTGGCAAGGAAACCTGCTATCTGAACCACAAGTATCTTTTCTTTATCGCTCTCAATGAGGATATAATTTCTCTCATTCTCCTTATCTATATCCTTTTTAAAGGCAAGGGCGAACTCACCGTCTCTATGGATGACCTTTCTTATAATACCGCTGCAGGGTGCCCTGTTCACATGGACATCAGTAAGGGACATAAATATACTTACCCTTGTTGTCTTTCCATGGATAAACTCATCTTCCTCCATCTCCTTGATCTCCATAACCTTTCCGTCTGCAGGGGATATGAGTTCATCGCTGCTATTACTTATTGGCATTCTTTTAGGGTTTCTAAAGAAAAAAAGGCAGAATAGAAAAAAAAGAAAACCCAAATACGGGAATATGGGTATTTTGAGGAAAAAAAGGATCAAAGAAAACCCAAGGGAGAGCCCCATAAAGGCAAAACCCTCCCTTGCAAAAGGAAGACCCCTCAACCCTTTCTCCCTATCCATTTCATCATTGATCTTAATTCTTTACCCACCTTCTCTATGAGGTGTTCGCTATCCATCCTCTTTATGGCATTATATACAGGCCTGCCTGCCATGTTTTCCAGTATCCATTCCCGGGCAAACTCGCCTGTCTGTATCTCGTCAAGGATCTGTCTCATCTCTTCCCTGGTGTCCTCGTTGATGATCCTCCTACCCCTGGTCATATCACCGTATTCTGCTGTATCGCTTATAGAATAGCGCATGTATGATATACCGCCTTCATACATGAGGTCTACGATGAGCTTTAATTCATGGAGGCATTCAAAATATGCAATCTCAGGTTGATACCCTGCCTCAACAAGGGTATCAAAACCGGCCCTTACAAGCTCTGATGCCCCTCCACAGAGCACAGCCTGTTCACCAAATAGGTCTGTCTCTGTCTCCTCGGCAAATGTGGTCTCTATAACCCCTGCCCTTGTAGCCCCTATGCCTTTTGCATATGCAAGTGCCTTCTTCATGGCCTTTTTTGTATAATCCTGATACACTGCCACAAGGGATGGCACGCCAGCACCGGATACAAACTCCCTTCTTACAAGATGTCCTGGTCCTTTTGGGGCAATCATAATGACATCTACAAACGGTGGTGGGACAATCTGTCCGTAATGTATATTAAAACCATGTGAAAATACAAGGGTATCTCCTTTTTTCAGGTTCTTTTCTATCTCTGTAGAATAGAGCTTTGCCTGGACATTATCCTGGGCAAGGATCTGTATGATACTTGCTTCTTTTGATGCCTTTTCAGCGCTTACAGGCTTGAAACCGTGCTCTATGGCCAGTTTATAATTCGGTGTGCCCTCCAGTTCTGCCACTATTACATCTACTCCACTGTCCCTTAGGTTTTGAGCCTGGGCATGGCCCTGACTGCCATATCCAATAATAGCGACCTTGACGCCTTTTAAGACACCCAGGTCTGCATCCTTATCATAATAGATCTTAGCCATCTTCTCCTCCCTTTGATTTTTTTTCTTTTATCTTTATCACCTTTTCACCCCTTGCTATGGCAATCGGCCCTGTCCTCACAAGCTCTTTTATGCCTATGGGTTTAAGAAGCTCAAGGAAAGCCTTTATCTTGTCCTCATCGCCTGTTATAAGAAGGGTATATGTCTTTGGAGAGACATCTATTATCTTTCCCCTGAATATCTCCACCATCCTTAAGACCTCTTCTCTATTTTTTTCCTGGGCATTTACCTTTACAAGGACCATCTCCCTGGATACATAATCCATCTCTCTGAAATCAGTAACCTTTATGACATTTATGAGTTTATTGAGTTGTTTCAGGATCTGCTCAATTATAGTATCGTCACCGGAAGTGACTATTGTCATGGTGGAGATGGTAGGGTCAAGGGTCTCGGCAACGCATAGGCTTTCAATATTAAAACCTCTGCCGCTAAAGAGACCAGATACCCTTGAAAGGACACCGAATTCATTTTCCACAAGCACTGAAATTATATGTCTCAATATCCCCTCCTAAACAAGTAACATATCTCTTAATGCAGCCCCAGCAGGGACCATGGGATAGACACCCTCTTCAGGGTCGACTATGACGTCTATAAAGGTAGGTCTTCTGTTTTTGAATGCCTCCTGGAGGACATCATCTACCTCTTCTTCTTTTTCTATCCTATAGCCAACTGCATTGTATGCCTGGGCAAGTTTTACAAAATCCGGGGCAAAATTCATTGGCGTCCAGGTATAACGCTTCCCATAGAAGAGTTCCTGCCACTGTCTCACCATGCCAAGATAACCATTATTGAGTATAACTACCTTAACAGGGAGATTAAACTGGACTGCTGTAGCCAGTTCCTGAATATTCATCTGTATGCTTCCATCACCGGCAATATCTATAACAAGCCTGTTTGGAAATGCCACCTGAGCCCCTATGGCTGCAGGAAATCCATAACCCATGGTTCCAAGACCCCCGGATGTGAGAATCGTCCTGGGTTTATGGAACTTATAAAACTGGGCGGTCCACATCTGGTTTTGTCCCACCTCAGTGGATATTATGGCATCACCCTTTGTAAGGGCATAAATCCTTTCTATGACATACTGAGGTTTTAATTTTTTGTTTTTTGTATATATGAGAGGGTATTCCCTCTTCCACCCATCTATCTGTTCAAGCCAATTTTTTATTCCATCTTTATAGGTCTTTAAGGACTCTTTATCATCTTCTATAAACTCGAGCATCTTTTTTATAACGTTTTTAGAATCACCCACTATGGGTATATCTACCTTTATGCTTTTGCTTATGGATGTAGGGTCAATATCCACATGTATTATCTGTGCATGGGGCGCAAATTCATCTGTGTTCCCTGTTGCCCTATCATCGAATCTTGCACCTATAGCAATGATTAAATCTGAATTGGTGATGGCCATATTAGCTGCATATGTGCCGTGCATACCCAGCATCCCGAGAAACTGCTTATGGTTACCGGGAAATCCCCCAAGACCCATAAGTGTATTGGTAACAGGTAGGGAGAGCTGCTCTGCAAATTTAATGAGTTCATCAGATGCACCGGATGATATTATACCGCCCCCTGTAAAAAGGATGGGTCTTTTTGAATTAAATATCTGTTTTACAGCCCTTTTAATCTGTCCAGCGTGTCCCACATAAGTAGGCTGATAGCTCCTTATAAATACCTTATCGGGGTATTTAAAATCATATAGTTGGGCAGTGACATCCTTGGGTATATCTACAAGGACAGGGCCAGGCCTACCAGACCTTGCTATGTAGAATGCCTCCTTTATTATCCTTGCCAGGTCCTTCACATCCTTTACAAGATAATTATGCTTTGTGCAGGGTCGTGTAATTCCTACTATGTCTGCCTCCTGAAATGCATCATTACCAATAAGAGAGGTAGTTACCTGGCAGGTAAATACCACAATGGGTATAGAATCCATATATGCTGTGGCAATCCCTGTTACGGTGTTTGTGGCTCCAGGGCCTGAAGTTACGAGGCATACACCTACCCTGCCTGAAGCCCTGGCATATCCATCTGAGGCATGGACAGCACCCTGTTCATGTCTTACAACGATCTGCTTAATCTCCGGTGCCTGACTCAATGCATCGGTGATATTGAGGGTCGCACCTCCTGGATAGCAGAATATAGTGTCAATGCCTTCCATCTTTAAAGACTCTACAAATATCTGTGCGCCTGTCTTTTTCAATCCTTCTCCCCTTTTTCTATTTCTTCTCTTGCCCTCTCCATTATATCCTTATAAAAGAGCTTCTTTTTTTTAAGCACCTTTATCTCCAGTTCTTCTTCCTCGGTGAGATAGGGTTTTTTAAGGAGCATCTGAAGTCTTCTCTCAAGAGATGTGTGCTTGTTTTTTGCATTTCTATATACAGCCTCTTTTGATTCTTCCTCTTCCATGACAATCAAAATGTAATGGTATAAAAAATATGCAAAAATGTCAAATATTCTGTAGCAAACCTATACAAAATTACAGCAAAGGTCCTTGAAAGTGTTTAGTCATTTTTCCATTTTTTATAAATCTAAAGAACTCAATAAAATATGTCTCACACCATACCTTGTAGTATATGGTTAAGCATCTCCCCGAGTTTTTTCTCCTCGCTTTCATCGGCATATTTAGGCCTTTCCACATCTGGGAACAGGCTATAGATACCGTTTACCATTACCTCTGCATGGGGAGGGCAGCCTGGCAGATATGTGCCCTTATGGGCGTTATGTGCCTGACACATGCCCATAAAGATATTTTTTTCATGGGGGTTTATCTCTGCATTTAATTCAGGACCTAAAAAAAGATTTACCTTATTATCAAATGGGCGATCTATTAATAGCCTACACTCATCTGCCGGGTCAGGTCTTCTCAGCTTTGTCAGGACAAAATGGAGATAACCCTTACAGCCACTGCAGGCGCCCCAGTCATGGACTATAAAATCCCTCCCACCTTTGATATCAATATGGGGCTGTTTAAAGGGACTTGCCACATTATCCATGGGCTCTCCTATGATCTTTATCATGTTTTTTTCCACAGGACCCATACCCTGCATATAAGCTAAAAAAACAGGCGGTGACAAGAGGGGATCGATTCCCATGATCCTCATGGCAGTGGCATCAATGGCAACGGGATTTATCCCTCCAATGAGTATATTCATCTCTTTTGGTGTCCCGGATACAGGGCCGAAATCCTCCTGGCCTACAAGGCCGTCGATAATGGTTAGACCAGGTTTTATAATCTTGTGGATATTGATGAGGTTCTGCCATAACCCAAAAAAATGTGACATGTATTTTTCCAGAGGAGGGACTGCGCCCTGGAGGCTCTTTATGCTCAAAGACACTATGGCGGCAAAATGTATCTTCAATACTGGAACATTTATGAAAACATGGGCCTTTTCAAGTGTAACAGGTATGTTTCTGGACACCATCCTCTTTCCTTCAGGCACCTTTTTTTCCACAACCTCATCTTTATTTAAATCTACAAGACTGATCCTTTTAGGGTCTATATCTACAAGCCTGTCATAACCGTAGTGTTCAAACATCTTTGTGGTGGCACTTCTGTTTATGGAAGAGCCTTCTGCTATTATTATTCTCCCTGCTATGGGCAGGATGGTTTCTATAATGGATCTGACAACCCTTATGTCTGTTACTATCCCACCTTTATAGATGCCGTCTTTTAATCCATGGTCGCTTACTATATTGGGTTTTATAACCACGGTGTTACCTTTTTTTATGAATCTTTCTATGCCACCGAGGTTTTTTATAATATTTTGGACACCCCTTTTTATATCTTCATATGACATGCTATCACTTATGCGCTCTATGGCCACTATCTCCTCTTTTTTATAAGGCCTAACAGGTTTTTTATCTTTCAATTTTTTCAGAAGAATGGCAGCGCTCAGTTCCATCTTATAGAAGGGTAAATCTGTTTTTTTGAATGTCTTTGTAGGTCTGAAACCATAGTCAACCAATAGATTGAAGGTTTTTTGGTCACTACAGGGTATCTCGGCAGACACAAGGGTATGTTGTTCTATGAGTTTGTCGAGCATCCATATCTCAAAACCTTTGCCCTCAAAACCTTTATGAATAAAGATTTCATCTATGGTGCTTGTGTCCCGATTGTATAACAACCAGCCTATTTCCTGACCTCTATGCTTTGCCGTATATCTAATTCTGTTTATCTCTTTCTTTAGTGTTAAATCTCTTTCCATTTTTTGTCCTCCCAGACAAAGACCTGGTATTTATAAGATAAAGATTATCACAAATAGGGCATCTACTTAAACAACTTTGAGAAAAAATGTGTTAATATAAAAAGTCTTATGGAAGTCATTATAGCTAAAGGCCTGATAAAGGACTACAATCATACCAGGGCAGTGGATAATATTGATTTTGCCATAAAAAAGGGCGAATGTTTTGGTTTTTTAGGTCCTAATGGGGCCGGCAAGACCACTGTAATGCGTATGCTCTACTGTGCCACCATCCCTACAGAGGGCGAGATAAAGGTCTTTGGTATGGATATCCAGTCCAACGGATCTACAATAAAATCCAGGATAGGTGTTATGCCCCAGGATGATAATCTTGATCTGGAGCTAACAGTAATAAAAAACCTCATAGTCTATGCCAGATATTTTGATATACCCCCAAAGGTCTCAAAAAAGATGGCATGGCAGCTTCTGGAATATGTGGATCTCACAGCAAAGGCAGATACCACCATTAAAACGCTTTCAGGGGGCATGAAGAGGTCTTTGCTCCTTGCCAGGGCACTCATCAATTCCCCTGAGATTCTTATACTTGATGAACCCACAACAGGACTCGACCCCCACAGCAGGCACAATGTCTGGGATAAACTTAAGGATCTCCAAAAAAACAGCACAACCCTCATACTTACCACCCATTACATGGAAGAAGCAGAGACATTGTGTGATATGGTGGCAATCATGGATAAAGGCAAAATAGTAGAGGTTGATAGTCCGAAAAGGCTTATGGAAAGATACGGTGGTAACCTTGAACAGGTATATCTCAGGCTAACAGGAAAAAGACTCGAAGGAGATTTGGTTTAAAGGATAAAAGGAATACATGAATATAAAAAGGGCATTTAGGGTTTGGCAAAGACATTTTGCAGTCTATACAAGGCTATACAGGTCAAGTATTGCCCTTAATTTCGTGGAGCCTGCCCTATTTTTAGTTGCGTTTGGTATAGGGCTCGGCGCATTTGTCAAAGAGATAGAGGGTATTCCTTATATAAAATATATTGCCCCTGGAATCATTGCGTCTTCGTCCATGTTTGCCGCTACATATGAGTGCACTTATGGAACATATGTGAGAATGACATTTCAGAAGACCTTTGATGCCATACTGGCAACCCCTGTTAATGTAAATGACCTAATTGCAGGGGAGTTGATGTGGGGAGCTACAAAGAGCATGTTTTACGGAACCATAATTATCATAGCCATTTCAGCCTTCAGACTCGTTGATTCCCCTTTGGTGGTTGCCGTAATCCCCGTTCTTTTTATAAGCGGCCTCATCTTCGCAGAGATATCAATTATATGTGCATCAATAGTTCCAGGGATAGATTCATTTAACTATTTTTATACACTTTTTATAACCCCTATGTTTCTTTTCTCAGGGATATTCTTTCCTTTAAATGTATTACCCCCTACTGTGGCAAAGATAGCATTCTGGACACCCCTATACCATCTCACCAACATATGTAGGTCCATTGCCTGGGGAAAGACAGATTATGTTATACAGAGTCTCATCTGGCTTATAGGTGTGGCATGTTTAATAGCCCCTGTTTCTTTCATATTGATGAAAAAGAGGATAATGAAATAGCCTCATAAAACACCCTAATAATTTATATAGACACACAGGAGGCAATAAAATAAAATATCATTGCAAACATGATGAACATTTTAAGCCTTTTTTCCATAGGTTTTATTTTAGGTCTCACCGGTGCCATGGCACCTGGGCCACTATTGACAGTAACAATAGGTGAGTCTACAAGGCGAGGAGGGATCACAGGTCCTCTTATAGTTCTCGGTCATGGTATACTTGAATTTAGCCTTGTCTTGTTGATTGTCTTAGGGGTTGGAAAACTCCTGAAAAATAATTTAATCTTTACTGTCATAGCCATCTTAGGGGGGCTCGGGCTTATATATATGGGTTATAGCACCATAAAAGGGATTAAACATTATGATATGGAAACAGGGCACGCCACAGAAAAGCCAGGCATGCACCCTGTCCTTTCTGGGATTGTAATAAGCCTTTCAAACCCCTATTGGTTTATCTGGTGGATAACCATAGGTATGGGATATATTTTATTTGCCCAAAAGATGGGTATATGGGGGATACTGGCATTTTTTGCAGGACATATCCTTTCAGACCTTGTCTGGTATAGTTTTGTATCATACGGTATTCAAATTGGCGGCAGATTCTTTAATCTCAGGATAATAAAGGCAATACTATTTATATGCAGTATATTCCTCATGCTTTTTGGTTTATTCTTTATATTTAAGGGTATCGAGTTTTTACGAATACCATAAATTATCTATATTCAACTTGAAGATAAGAGACATTGAAAAAATTTTATGCGAACTAAACAGTCATGCGCTTATCAAGCGCCCTGTATTGGATTGCCTCGGCTATATGGTGCTCTTCTATGTTTTCTCGTTCTTCCAGGTCTGCAATGGTTCTTGCTACCTTGAGAATCCTGTGATATGCCCTTGGTGATAAACCAAATTTTTCTATTGCCTTTTCCATGAGTCTGTTGCAGGCATCAGTCAACGGACAAAATTTCTTTATCATCCTGGTGGTCATATGACTGTTTGACGATATGCTTTTACCTCTAAACCTCTCTGCCTGAATCGCCCTTGCCCGCAACACCCTCTCCCTTATCTTCTTGGAGGGTTCTTCATCTCTTTCTCCTGATAGTTCCTTGACAGTAACCGGAGGGACCTCTATGTGGATGTCTATCCTGTCGAGGAGTGGCCCTGATACCCTGGAGCGGTATTTTCTTATCTGGGTTGCGCTACAACTGCATGCCCTCCTTGGGTCACCCCAGTATCCACAAGGGCAGGGGTTCATGGCAGCTATAAGCATAAACCTTGCTGGGAATGTTATAGAATGGGTCACCCTGGATACTGTAACAAAACCATCCTCCATGGGTTGCCTGAGTGAATCCAGGACATTTCTCTTAAATTCAGGGAATTCATCAAGAAACAAGACCCCATTGTTTGCAATGCTCACCTCCCCTGGTTTGGGGACATGGCCACCTCCTATAAGACCTGCATCTGATATGGTATGGTGGGGTGCCCTGAATGGTTTTTCAAGAACAAGGTATCTTTGGGCATCTAAAAGCCCTGCTATGCTGTGGATCTTTGTTGTCTCTATTGCCTCTTCATAGGTAAGGGGAGGTAAGATGGTGGGCATCCTCCTGGCAAGCATGGTCTTTCCTGAACCTGGAGGCCCTATCATAAGGACATTGTGTGAGCCGCTTGCTGCTATCTCCAGCGCCCTCTTTGCCTGCGCCTGACCCTTTATATCTGAAAAATCAAGACCTTCTTCTATACCTGATTTCTCAAGACTTAAGGCATCTCCATGATATTCTTTCAATGCCTCATCGCCTTTAAAAAAATGTATTATCTCCAGTAGATGGGATGCACCGTATACCCTAAGGTCTTTAACTATAGCTGCCTCGTTTCCGTTATCACAGGGGACTATTATATTCTTCTTTCCCTCTTGTGCTGCCAGGATGGCAATAGGTAGCACACCCCTTATTGCCTTTATTGCTCCATCAAGAGATAGTTCTCCGGCAATGAAATAATCCCATAATCTTTCTGCCTTGATGACATCCATGGCAGCAAGTATGCCTAAGGCTATGGGCAGATCAAAGGATGAGCCCTCCTTTCTTATATCGGCAGGCGCAAGATTCACCGTGATCCTGTCACCGGGAAATTCAAATCCTGCATTTTTTATGGCAGCCCTGACCCTCTCCTTGCTCTCCTTAACAGATGTCTCTGGCAATCCAACTATATTAAATGCAGGCAATCCATAGGATATATCCACCTCTACATCAACGGTCTTGCCGTCTATACCATATACCGTTGCAGTGGAAACCCTTGATATCATATATCCCTTTTCTTTGCCTCCAATCTTTTGGCTATCTCCCTCACTTCCTGGGACCTCTCCCTATTACAGACAAGGACACCATCATCTGAGGCAACCACTATGATGTTTGATACACCTATAACCCCAACGGATATTTTATTGGCAAAAACAACGGAATCCTCTATATCTATAGGTATAACATCACCATAGATGTAATTTCCTTTCTCATCAGTCTTTAATACCCGAAGGAGTGCCTGCCATGTCCCTATGTCATCCCATATGAACTCGCCTTTTACCATCAAGACATTATCTGCCTTTTCCATAAGCCCATAATCTATAGACTTTCTTATAAAACCCTTATAGATGGCATCAATATCATCTAAAGACCTTGCCCTTATCTTATCCCTTATCATCATAAGGCCTTGGAATAATTCAGGCATATGGGATTCAATGCCTTTAAGGACACAACTCACCTTCCATACGAATATGCCGCCGTTCCAGAAATAGTTTCCGTCCATGACATATGTCTCTGCTGTTTTAAAATCAGGTTTTTCCACAAAGCGCTCTACCTTATAACAGTCTGTTCCTTTATAAGAGCCAAAGACCTCTTGCGCCCTGATATACCCATAACCTGTCTCAGGCCTTGATGGTTTTATACCTATGGTGACCAAGTATTCACCCTTTTTTGCAAAGAAAACCGCATTGGATATGGTCGTGTTAAAACCTTCCTCCTGGAGGACATATTGATCTGCCGGCAGCGTGACCATGACGGCGTCTTTGTCCTTCTCTGAAAGAGAAATAGCAGAAAAGCCAATACACGCAGCAGTATCCCTGCCTTCAGGCTCTATTATAAAATTATCATCTGGTAGGTCTATAAGTTGATGTCTTGCCACATCCAGATGAGACCTGCCAAGGACAATGAATATCCTATCTGGAGGGATTATCTTTTCTATCCTTTTTACTGTAAGCTGGATAAGGGAGTTATTGTCTATAATCTTGATAAACGGCTTGGGTGCCCTATCTGTGCTTATAGGCCAGAACCTCTCTCCCCTGCCTCCTGCCATGATAACTGCATAAACATGATCTAATACCCCTTGCTCTTCCATATCTCTATTGTCCTTATTCAATATATGCAAGTATCCTTGGAAGAACCTCTGAGGCTGTTCCCTTTAAGAAATAATCTGTTATAGATGAGGTAAAAGGTGTATGCTCAAGATTGATCTCTACAATAACTGCATCGTTTGATTTGGCCTGATATGGTATGTCTGCAGCAGGATAAACAACACCTGATGTGCCTATGATAAACATGACCCTACATCTACCTGCCTCTTCATTTGCCCTGATCATCTCTATCATAGGTATGCCCTCACCAAAGAATACTACATCAGGTTTTAATGCCTGGCTGCAGGCGTCACATCGAGGATATGGTTTAATGTTTACCACATCTGGCTCAAAAGGAACCCTTTTGGAACATGATATACACGTAAGCCACCTGTGATTGCCATGATACTCTATGACGTTGATGTTGCCTGCTATCTGGTGTAGACCATCTACGTTTTGGGTGATCACTGCCTTTAAAAAACCCTTTTTTTCCAATTCTGCGAGGGCAATATGGGCAGGACTTGGGGATGAACTAAATATAACCCCTGCCATCTCCCTTAGCATCACCCAGACCTTTTCAGGGTTTCTCCTGAATGCACTTATATGGGCATACTCCATGGGGTCGTATTTTTCCCAGAGGCCCTGACCTCCCCTAAATGCCGGTATCCCGCTATCCACAGATATACCTGCACCTGTGAATGCCACCACATACCTCTTTTCTTTTATAAGTTCTGCTATCTTTTTATAATCATCTGACATAAACTTCACCTCTGTTATCTTGTCTTCCAACCCTTTCTTATGTCTTTAAATGCAGGCACTATGCCAAACCCATCTGCCTTTTTTACTGCCCTTTTTACAGCCTCGGCTATTACAAAATCACTCAATACACCTACATTATTGATATCAGCATCTCTATCCCCAACAGAGATGGCAAATACAAGATCGCCGTCAAAGGTGGTATGAACAGGGCTTATGGTTTTTATAAGTCCTGCCTGTGCCATTTGGGCAACCTTTGTTATTTCCTTTTTGTTGAAACAGGCATTTGTGGCCACCACAGCAAGGGTGGTGTTGGTGAGCCCAAATTGTCTTTTTCGAAATCCCTGCTTGAGGCACTTGACTGTATCTGCAAACTCCATTTTGTCAGGCGCTATCCTTGCACCTGCTATAATCTTCCCTGTAATATTGTCTATAATATCACCAAAGGCATTCACCACTACCAGAGCGGCGACGATTAGGCCATCAGGCATGATGATGCTACTTGTCCCAAGTCCGCCCTTCATGGCCCTGGGGAGTTCAAAGAGCTTGCCAACAGTGGCGCCTGTGCCTGCGCCAACACTACCTTCCTGAACAATTACACCTGCATTCATGCATGCCTCATAACCCATATCTGCTGTAGGCCTTGCCCTGGGGTCACCGAAGGCCAGGTCGAATATAACCGCGGTAGGACAGATGGGTATCTTTGCCACCCCTACATCAAAACCTATGCCCCTTTCCTCAAGGTATCTCATAACACCTGCAGTTGCATCAAGACCAAATGAACTACCTCCGCACAAGAGTATGGCATGGACCTGTTCTACAATATGGTTTACACTCAGGGCATCTACCTGTCTTGTCCCTGATGCGCTACCCCTTATATCAATACCGCAAACCATCCCCTTTTCACACAGAATAACCGTGCAACCTGTGTAACCTTTTAAATCAGAGGCATGGCCTACCTTTATACCTTCAATATCTGTGATAGAATTATGCATAGGATTTCAATGAAAAATATTAAAATATTTTTTTATCTTTCTCAACTGTTATATAGACCCACAGGGGTCTCGATGACATGCACCATAGTATCGACCTTGTTAAAGATCTTGTTTTATGTATTTTTTTAATTTTTCCGAAACACTGTGACCCTGGTTTTTCATATCCAATTTCATCTTTTCGATCTTTTTTGCTATATCTTTGTGTTTTATACCCAGTATCTTGCATGCCAGGATCCCTGCATTTCTTGATGCATCTATACCCACTGTTGCCACAGGTATACCCTTGGGCATCTGGACAATAGACAAGAGTGCATCTACCCCGTTTAAAACGCCACCGCTCAAAGGCACACCTATAACAGGAAGTGTTGTGTGGGATGCTATAACACCAGGCAGATGGGCTGCCATGCCGGCAAAGGCAATGATGACCTCAAAGCCTTCCTCTCTTGCCTTTTTTGCATAGGCTAAGGTCTTTTCTGGCTGACGATGGGCTGAGGATACGTCTATTTTAAAAGGGACTCCCATGTCATTGAGAAAATTAATACAATCCTCTACCTTTGGTAAGTCACTCTCGCTTCCCAATAAGATAAGCACCATTGCCACCTCCATAGCTCTAAACAAAGAGATGGTTTACAAGGCGGTTCAGCATTTTTGCGCCTTTGACCTCTGTCTCAAACAAAGGGATGATTGCCCTAACCTGATTATCGAAGATCTTCCAAATCTCCTCCATATGTTCTTCCTGCATGGCTACCCTGTTACGGACAAACTCAGGTGCATCCTCTGCCACCTGTTCCTTCTGGATTATGCCGTTCACTACAACACCTCCAACAGGTATGCCAAAGTCATAGAACCAGTTTATAAACCTTGTTATAACGGCTATGGGCAGGCTCTCAGGCAATGTGGCAAAAAAGAATGCAGTAAGATTTTCATCTGTAAGGAGGTTTTGTGCCCTTGCCATCCTGTCTTTAAAGCTTAAAAGATAGTCCATGAGTGGGTCTTCTTCCTTCTTTTTTGAGTAAGACAACAATTCTCTGAGCGATTTTGCTTCCTCTCTGCTTTTTAACATCTTCTCCACCCACAGGGAATATACCTTGGACATCCCAAGCAGTCTTCTGGCATTTGCCGTGGGTGCTGTATCGAATACGTAAAAGTCATACTCATCCTTAAACATGAGGTCTGTCATGTTCTCAAACATGGCTGATTCTTCAAAGGCAGGATTCATGGTTGCAGATTCCACAAAGTCATCTGCCTTTGTAGTCAGATCTGCAAACTTTAAAAACCAGTTTATCTTTTCCCTTATCTCCTGTTTTGACCTTTCAATGGTATCCTTTGTGTCTATCTCAAAGGCATAGCATAGTTTTTCATCGCATACCACTGCCGGCTTACCGAATACATCCTGTTCAAAGAGGTTTGAGAGGCTATGCACCGGGTTGGTGGATGCGAGAAGAGTCTTCTTACCCTGTTTTGCGGCCCACAGCGCTGCTGCCCCTGCCATGACAGTCTTTCCCACACCACCTTTACCGCCAAAGAAGATATATTTCAATCTTGGGTGATCCTTCATAAATTGAGTCATGCTAATAGTAATCTGATTCATTTTAGACTCCTTTAAACTCGCTTTATTAATAATAACTGACATCTATGCAAACATCTTCTCGGCCAACCTCTCTATCATCTGAAGCCCTGTAACGTCCCTCTCCATCTCTGGGACATAGGCGAGGATCTGATCTTTAAATGTCTTATCTATTACTTTTAGATAACGTTCCTGCATGTCAAGACGATGTTTTAGATATTCTGGTATCTGCTGACCCCTCAGTTCATCAGATAAGACCCTGTTGACAATATAGCCGCTTAGGGGGACATCAAACTTGGCAAATAGTTCTGCTGCCTTGACTGTATCATTTATAACCATCTCCTCTGCAGTGACCACAAAAAAGAATGCTGTCTTTTCCTTGTCTGTAAGGATACCGGATGACTTATTTATCCTGTCCTTAATATATAATAGTTCGTTAAGGATTGCGTCCTCATCTATATCCTTTTCCCTTTTGATCACTGCTGCCACCTGGTCATACTCCCTCATCTGCTGTCTCAGGTTTGTTATCTTGTCTATCCATTCATCGTAAACAGATGCCATACTTAAATAATAGAGGGCATGCCCTAATGGCACAAGGTCATAGATATAGTAATCATACCCACCTTTTACCACAATATCTACCACCTCATCGAATATAGCACTCTCCTCCATGGCAGGCTCTGCTGCTGCTGCCTGGATATAGCTCTCTATCTCATCTGGAATCTTTTCCATTCCATACATATCAAGGATCTTCTTTCTTATCTCCTCCTGGTATTCCTTAACCCTCCGATCTGCATCAATCTCCTGGGCATAGAGATTTGGCATAATCTCTGTTGGCCCTTTGCCGAATATATCCTTCTTAAATATATCGCTCAATGAAGCCTGAGGGTCCACAGAGAACACGAGCACCTTTTTACCCTGTTTTGCCAGATAATATGCAGTTGCTGCAGAGAAGGTTGTCTTGCCAAGTCCTCCCTTTCCACCGAACATGATATAACGCCTATTAGGAAACTGCTCAAAGATTTTTGTAAGTGAAATTGTAACCACCCCCTTTAAAGGATTTTAAATTCAAAAATTTTTTTGTTAAGCAAGGGCGTCTGTAAGGTCCTTTTCCCTTAGCATCCTCCTCTTCCATGTGGAGATCTGGGGAACCACATAAGGAAGAAGTCTTAATGAATAATAAGGGGGCAATATAGGGACACCAAGCATATCACCCATGGTAATGAGTATAAAAAGATGCTCCATACTCGCCCTGGTCTTTAAGGCAAACCTTGCCGAGTCATGGGCTGCTACACCGTATACAAACTCCTTAATGGCACCAAAAAAACCACCTTTCTTTTTCTCCTTTTCCGACATTCTTAATACTCCTTTATGTTTTTTTAAACACAGGCTTTATGCCTTTGCAGCTGCTGCCTGTGCCCTCATGGTTCTATATCTGTTAAATGCCTTGATGCCCTCCATGGCAAGAACAAGGGCTGCAATAACAAGAAAGATACCCACAATACCCATCAATGCATTACCTATAAGCGCCTCTCCCTTAACTGCACCACTCATAACCTTAGTTAATAGATTATACGATGTGTAGAGGAGTGCTGCAATAGTAGTTATGAACATGAATATCATGGGATAGAATGCATATGCTGCTGGTTTACCCTCTGACATAAGGTAGGCTGTTACAAGCATGAGTGCCAGGGAGGCCATGAGTTGGTTGGCGCCACCAAAGAGAACCCATAGATACTGCCACCAGCCGGTAAGCACAAGGAGCATTCCGAGGAGGCTTGCAATTATTGTCCCCACATGGGCATTTCTAAATACAGGGCTTACATCACTTAATAGCTCTGATGTGGCAATCCTCATAAAACGTATAACAAGCTGCATAATGGTTATGGCAAGGACTATCATCATAACACTGCCATAGGCCCTGCCTGTGCTCTGAGGCAGACCTAATGCCCCCAAGAATTTGGCAACGCCAGTAGCAAACACACCACCAGGGCCTTTTACAATGGCAGCACCGTATTCGGCAGATGAGGCATATATAGTCCCTGCAATGATAAGGGCAAAAACAGCAAGCATCATCTCAACAAACATGACACCTCCACCTACAGGCCTTGCATCCAGTTCATTCTCAAGCTGTCTTGCTGTTCCTGATGATGATACAAGGCTATGCCATCCTGATATGGCACCACAGGCAATGGTAACAAACATGATAGGCCAGATAGGCCCAATCTTTATTGTAAAACCTGTATATGCAGGCAGGGTTATATTGGGATGTAGTATAAATACGCCTATGATACCGAAAAAGAGCCCAAGAAAAACAATATATGAGGCAACATAGTTTATAGGCAGGGCAAATCTCCATATTGGGAGCACGGCAGCAAAATAGCAGAAGAGGAATGCAAATATAGTCCATAACCATCTGCTGTTTGCCAGTGTATCACCTATAATCTTATCAGAGGGTAAAACTGAGCCAAACCATATACCAAAAAGGGCTATAATAACAGTAATAATAGTGGTAAGTATTATATCCTTTCTCCACCTGTATATCATCTGGCCTGCCAGGATACCGCCTATGGTCATAAACAGCCATGCCATGGGTGCTGCCTTGAGCCCGATGGCAGTGCTTACCACCACATTACCAAAGGCACCGGCTATAAGGAGGAGATAAAAATATAAAAATGCGAGGAGTATGACCCTTGCCCTTGGGGATATGAGTTTGTGGCTCAGGCCACCCAGGGATGCACCCTCATTGCGCATGGCGATCATGGCACTGGAGTAGTCCTGCACCCATCCTATAAAAAATGTGCCTGCAAGTATCCAGATAAGTGCTGGTAGCCAACCCCACTGTATGGCAATGATAGGGCCTATAACAGGTGCTGCACCTGCTATGGATTTAAATTGATAACCAAAAAGGATATTTTTGCTTGTGGGCATGAACTCCACACCATCCATATACATCTTGGCAGGAGTCACCTTTTTAGGGTCTGATTTCATGATCTTTGTGTCCACATATTTTGCATAGACACGATAACCTATAAAAGCCACAACAAAGCCAAGGATTAAAACAACTACTGAATTCATACTAACCCCCTTTTATAAAGTCTGTTAATGGACTTTTAATGTGATATATCAAAATCCATATATATTTAAACATATTATGTTGTCAAGCTAAAATTTAATTTTTTACTTACACATGGGTTTACATAGTGCCATATAAATCTATTTTCTTCGGCTATGACTATATGATAAGAAATTTTATTGTCAAATCATCCCAAATAGTTTATAAATTGCTTTTGATGATACGCCATATATATAAATTAATATTGTTTCTAATCATCATCCCTATTTTCATATGGTCTTTTTGTTGTATAACCCATGCCTCAGGGGAGATTACGGCATTATCTTATATACTGGTTGACAAAGATTCCTTTGAAATCATATCAGGAAGGGATTTTCACAGACCTCTGCCTCCTGCAAGCACCACAAAGGTGCTTACCACTATAGTGGCTTTAGAAAACCTCACAGGCAACGAAACAGTTATCCCGGACAAAGGTGTGCTCAAACTTCCCAGGTCAAAACTCCACCTTCAACCAGGCAAAGGCTATCGGGCAGATGACCTGATAAAAGGTGCCATGATAGAATCTGCCAATGATGCTGCCTATGCCCTTGCAACGTATATAGGCGGGACAGAGGCAGATTTTGCCCACATGATGAACAGAAAAGCATTAGAAATAGGTGCACGAAACAGTAATTTCAAAAATGCGTCAGGGCTCTATTTACCCGGACAACAGACAACCTGTTATGACCTGGCCCTTATATTCAGGTATGCCCTCTCCAATAAAAGATTTAAAGAGATTGTGTCCACAAGATATTTTCTCTTTAAAGAAGGGAAAAAAAGCATAAGATATCAGAACCATAATAGGTTTCTGTTCTGTTTTGAGCCTGCCATCGGTGGAAAGACAGGCTATACCCGTGCCTCAAGACACAGCTATGTAGGCGCATTTGAAAAGGATAACAAGACTTATATACTTGCCCTACTCGGCAGTGAAGATAAATGGGGTGATGCAGTAGAGATTCTAAGGGTCCTCTATGACAGGGTGCCATCTGATAAGGAACTAAGACTTGCAAAGGCAAACTCCATAGTTCTATCATCGTTTAAGGATAAGAAGATTAAAAAGACTGCTAAAATATCAAAAAAACAGAAGATAAAACAGAAAAAGACCGTTAAGAAACCCTCTAAAAGGAGATGATATCCATGAAGATATGGAGGTATGTGGCAATCATAGTCATCATGGTCTTCACCCCTTTTTTACTCTATGCCTTAACCATTGAAGAGGAAAAAAAATACGGCACCCAAATCTATTATGAAATAGCAAACTCGGCCACCATAAATAATGATCCTTATATATCCATGCATTTGAGGTTCATGAAGGAAAGGATTGAATCTGTGGCAGGCGTGCCATTCCCTGTTGTCCTTACTGTTATTGAGTCTCCTACAATGGATGCCTTTGCCACAATAGGAGGATTTATATATCTCACCACAGGGCTTATTGCCCAGTGCGAAAAAGAAGAGGAGCTGGCAGGTGTAGTTGCCCACGAGTTTGCCCACCTTGCCAGAAGACATATTGCCAAGAGATTCGAAAAAGAGAAATATCTCAATATAGGCATGTTGAGCTCTATAGTCCTTGCCATGCTTGCAGGAGATGCCAAGACACAGGAGGCTGTCCTTGCCACAGGCATTGCATCTGCCCAGTCTATGGCCCTTAAATACTCCAGGGAGGATGAAGATGAGGCAGACAGATTCGGCTCAAGATTTGCCCATATGTCAGGTTATGGAGGCTTTGGCATAGCAGAGTTCTTAAAAAAACTACGCCTTGCTGGCGGAGACAAGGTGCTACCCCAATATCTCCTTACACATCCCTATCACGAGGAGAGGATAATAAGATTAGAGAGTCTTTGGCAGGATAGAAGCCCTGTCCCTGACTCACCCATATTTCCATATGTAATTTTAAGGGCAAAGGTTTTAGGTAAGGCAGGGGGCGCACAATCAGATGATATATGGATAAATAAGTATAACAGGGCAAAGGATGACCCAGTAAATGCATATGCAGCATATCTGGTGTTTTCGAGAAAAGGAAAAATAGACGATGCCCTCGAGGCTATAAGGGTGGTAAAATCGCCTGTAGGGGATCTGCTAATAGGGGAAGCGCTTATAACTGCCCGTAGATTCCAAGATGCTATAGAGCATTTAAAAAAGATTCAGCCCGGCGACAGCACCTATCCCATTTCAAAGATATATATTGCCAGGGCATATGAGGCAATGGGAGAAAGGAATAAGGCACTGGATACCTGGATAGATCTTTTAAGGTATGGCAATTCATTTCCTGAGATATTCTATAGGTTTGCCATGCTATCGGGTCGCATGGGTATGGAGGCGCAGGGATTTGAATATTTAGGTAGATATTATCTTGCCCTGGGCAGGCTCCACCTCGCCAGATCTAATTTTGAAAAGGCAATCACAAAATATGGCATAAACTCCAAAGAGGCAAAGGAGATAATGGCAATCATCGATGGCTTAAAAAAGCCCCAATAAAAACCAAAAAAATCAAAAATGCGTTTAAAAAAGGCGCTGAATATCTTTTTGCTTGCATATCTTGCATATTGTTCTAAGACATTTAAACTGATATAATCATTTAGCATAATGAAATATCAGCTAAAAAAAAGAGGTGATTGGTCATATTTTTACATCCCTGATTTAGAAGAAAAAGGGCTGCTCCATGGATTCTTTACTGCCCTCTCCCCTGTAATTACACAAAACAATGACCATAATAATATATTCTTAGATACATTTGGGTTAAAAGACCTCATAGTGCTCCATCAAGAACACGGCGATAAAGTCCATGTTATAAAGGACGGATATAAACCCAGGGCAGGGGATGGAATCATTATTACAGAAAAGAATACAGCAGGGGTCATAAAGACAGCAGACTGTCTGCCTATTGTCCTATTCGAGCCTCACTATCCCATGGTAGCCATCATCCATGCAGGATGGCGTGGAACAAAAGAGAGGATTACAGAAAAGGCCTTGAAAGAAATGATAGGATTAGGGGCAAAGGAAAAAGATGTCATTGTCATCTTAGGTCCATCTGTAAATATGTGCTGTTATGATGTAGGAGAGGAGGTTTATGGGGCATTTCGGTTGATGGGGTTTTCAGACCTTATATTTAAAAGGGCTGAAGATAAAATATTTCTAAGTATGAGGGATGCCAATAAAGAAATCCTTTTTCAGCACCATGTATCTGTTATATATGATATAAACATCTGTACATATTGTTCAGATGGTCTCTTCTATTCATACCGCAGAGGCCATAGAGAGAAAAGACAGATCAATTTTGTTTCATTAAGGTAATAAAAAGATGAAGATGATGAGATATAAAAAGGAAATATTTGTTACAGGGCTTGTTCTTTTTGTGTTCGGTTTTTTCATATACCTTGAGACACAACTGCCCTTTTTCAAAAAGTTCCTCCCTGTGGGCGAAAACAAACTAATTATTGTCATACTGAATATCAATCTCCTCCTAATACTGCTCCTTCTGTTTCTTATAACAAGGACTATCATCAAAAACTATATAGAGAAGAAAAGGGGTATCTGGGGCTCAAGGCTTAAGACAAAACTCACCTTTACACTGCTTTTCATATCCATTATCCCATCTTTTACCCTTTTTATATTATCGACAAGTTTCTTCCATATAAGCATGGAACGATGGTTCAGTCAGAAGATAGAGGATACCCTGGATAATGCCCTTGAGATATCTGAATTTTATTATAATGACCTATTCCAGAGATATGAAAGGATAAACGCCAATATATCAAAAGATATGATAAAACTAAGGTCTTATGAAGATGATGCCTCTGAGATAAAAGGTTTTCTCAAAAGGCAAGCAATGGAAAGGTCCTTTCAATTTTACTCGGTCATAGATTCTTTCGGAAATATTCTGTATAGCAATATGCCTGAAGGCATTGACGATATACTCACGTCAAAGTTAAAATCAGAAAAAAACTGGACAATAAGACTTATTATGCCCCTCAAGCAAGGTGAGATCGTCTTATCAGGAACAAGACTCCTTGACCAAGGAGGCACTCTAAAAGGTGCTATTTTTATCGGTGATATGATAAGGCTTCCAGGGACACAAAGACTTAAAGAAATATCCTCAGTCCATAAAGAATTCAAGGAATCAAGGACCTTCAAAAAGATATTGAAATACAGTTTTATAATCCCCTTATTCCTTTCTACAGTAATAACCATTTTCTTTTCAGTATGGGTAGGCATAAAGATGGCGGCTGGGATCATCACGCCCATTGAAAAGGTTAAAGAAGGCGCATCCATTATTGCCAGGGGAAAATTTGATATAAACCTTGAGGAAAAGGGTAGTGATGAGATAGGGACCCTTGTCGGCGCATTCAATAGTATGGCAAGGGAATTAAAGATAGCAAAAGAAGAACTTGAGGAGAAGAGGCGCTACATAGAGGTCATACTCGATAATGTTGCCACAGGTATTATCTCTACAGATAATAGAGGCAATATTGTGCTCCTGAATAGGGCTGCAAAGGCAATACTGAACATAGAAGGGGATGAATGGATAGGCAAGCCTTTAAAAAAGGTCTTTGGTTCAGAACTTAAACAGATAATGAAGTCATTCCTTAAAGAGGTAAAGGCCATATCAGAAAACAGTAGCATAGTAAAGGAAATGAGGCTCAAATTAAAAAAAGATATTACCTTTTTAAGGGCATCCCTTACTGTTCTTAAGAACGAGGAAGGCATGGTAGAGGGTTTCATAATAGCCTTCGATGACATCACACATTTTGTCAGGGCAGAAAAGCTTGCCACCTGGAGGGAGATAGCAAAAAAACTCACCCATGAGATAAAGAATCCTTTAACGCCCATTATACTTTCTGCAGAAAGAATAAGGAGAAAGATACTAAGCCATGTCCTTGAAAAAGACAGGGAAGTCCTTGATGAGACCACATCTATAATAATCAAGTCTGTGGAAGAGATAAAGGACATTGTAAACGAATTAACCAAATTAACCCATATATCCAAGGCAAAAACCATGGAGGATATAAATAGCTCCATAGAGGAGGTCATAGATATCTATAATAACCTATATCCCAATATAGTATTTAATTTCCATGCCTCCGAGGTCCCGTTGTGTAGGATAGACAAAGATGGATTAAGGAGGGCAATAATAAACCTTATCACAAACTCTGCAAAGGCTATAGGAGATAAACAGGGCAGAATCGATATAACAACTGGATTTGAAAAGAAAAAAGGGGTTGCAGTAATAAAGATTGCCGATAATGGCAGGGGTGTCCCCGATGAAGACAAGGACAAGGTATTTGACCCCTATTTTACAAAGGATAAGGATGGAACAGGATTAGGGCTCAGTATAGTCCAATCCATAATCCTTGAGCATCACGGCAAGATCTCTATAGAGGACAATAAACCAGAAGGCGCCTGTTTTATAATAGAGATACCTGTTCTTGAGGCATGATTGACTCCATGCCTATCTCAACTCTATATCACCAAAATGCATACACCCTTTAAAAGCCGTGTATCTTTCCTTTATCTCATGAAACTTAAGCCTTTTTATCCTATTGATACCAAAGTCTTCTACATTAAATGATGCCATGACAGAACCCATGACAACTGCCTGTTTTATTGTCTCGAGAGATACCTCCCCTATGTTGGCCAGGTAACCCATGAAACCACCGGCAAAGGTATCTCCTGCCCCTGTTGGATCAAAAACTTCCTCAAGGGGGAATGCAGGGGTAAGAAAAAGTTCATCCTTCGTCGCCATAAAAACCCCATATTCGCCCCTTTTAACTACAATATATTGGGGTCCCAACTCTATCAACTTTTTTGCACCTTTAATAAGGCTATATTCCTTTGTTATCTCCCTGATCTCTGTTTCATTTACTACTATCATGTCAACCCTTTTTATGACATCCATCAGGGCAGTGAATTTGTTTTCTATCCAAAAATTCATCGTATCCAGAACAATAACAGCATCTCTCTTTATCTGGCCTATCACATGAGACTGCAGTTCAGGGTCAATATTTGCAAGGAAAACAAAGTCTGCCTTAGTGTAATCATCCGGCACCTTTGGCTTAAACTGCTCTATTACATTCAACTCTGTCTTCAGGGTGATTGCCTGATTTAGGTCATATCCGTATCTACCCTGCCATCTAAAAGTCCTTCCATCTTCAACTTTGATGCCAGTCATGTCAACATTCCTGTCTTTGAGAAAACCTATCTCAGACAACCTAAAGTCCTTTCCAACACTGGCTACTATCCCCACATCGGTGAAAAAACTGGCGGCATTGGTGAAATGGAGGGCTGAACCGCCAAGGATGTTATCTGCCTTTCCAAAGGGTGTCTCTATGGAATCATAGGCAATAGTTCCTACTACAAGAAGCTTTATCATGTCCCCATCTCCCATGAGGCAAGATAGATCCTCTGCTCTTCTGTAAGCTCATCTATCTCCACGCCTGCTGATGCAAGCTTTAATTTAGCCACATCCCTGTCTATCTCCTCAGGGACAGCATATACCTTCTTCATTAGATTTTTGCCGTTTTTCCACATATGTTCTGCACATAATGCCTGGTTTGCAAAGCTCATGTCCATAACCTCTGAGGGGTGTCCCTCTGCACAGGCAAGATTTACAAGCCTCCCCTCGCCAAGAAGATAGATGCGTCTTCCATCGATAAGGGTATATTCATCCATCATGCCCCTTACCCTTCTCTTTTTTATCTTCATTGCCTCAAGGCCGTCTATGTCTATCTCTACATTGAAATGTCCTGAATTTCCTATTATTGCCCCGTCCTTCATGAGTTCAAAATGTTCTTTCCTCAAAACATGGATATCGCCTGTGGTGGTAATGAAGATATCGCCTATAGGTGCAGCCTCCTCCATCTTCATGACACCAAAGCCATCCATAAGTGCCTCCAGCGCCCTCAATGGGTTTACCTCTGTGACAATAACATGGGCACCGAGACCTTTTGCCCTCATGGCAACGCCTTTACCACACCAACCATAACCTGCCAGGACAAACGTTGAACCTGCAAAAAGCACGTTTGTTGCCCTGAGTATACCATCGATGGTGCTCTGACCTGTCCCGTATCTATTATCGAACATATGTTTTGATAAGGCATCGTTTACAGCAACAATGGGAAAACAAAGAACCCCTTCCTTTTCCATACTCTTGAGCCTTATCACCCCTGTTGTTGTCTCCTCAGAACCGCCTATGATATTATCTACGAGTTTTTTTCTCTCGCCTTCGCTTAATCCTTCCACCCAATCTCTCACTGTCTTGTGAAGTGCATCAAGCCTATTGTGGGCTATCATGTGCAGTGAACCTACAAGGTCTGCGCCATCATCCATGGTAAGATTTGGCATGAATGCCAGCGCCTTCATAATGTGGGCATAATATACATCATCGCTTTCACCCTTGATGGAATAAGTCTGGATGCCAAAGTGTTTCACAATGGATGCAGCCACATCATCCTGAGTGCTTAAAGGGTTAGAGGCACAAAGCGCAACCTCTGCCCCGCCTTCTTTTAATGTCCTCACAAGGTTTGCCGTCTCTGTAGTAACATGAAGGCAACATGATATCCTCACCCCTGATAGAGGCTTTTCTTTTGCAAACCTCTCCCTTATCTTTCTTAAAACAGGCATCCTCTTCTCAGCCCATTCTATCTTCTCAAGTCCCTGCTCTGCAAGTCCTATATCTTTTACATGATAATCCATCTATACTCCTCCTCGGTAATATTTCTGTAATTTTTCTTTGATAAATTAAAGGCTAATTCAGATTCCAGCTCTCTTTCTTATCTCATCCACCATATCGAGCCTTTCCCAGTAAAACTCCGGTTCTGTTCTGCCAAAGTGTCCACCACAGGCTGTCTTTTTATAGATAGGCCTTAACAGGTCAAGCTTTTCTATGATCTTTCTGGGTCTTAGATCAAAAACCTCATTCACTATCTCTGCAATCCTATTAGGACTTATCTTTGATGTGCCCTGGGTATCGATCATGACAGATACAGGATGGGCAACCCCTATGGTATAGGCAATCTGTATCTCCAGCTTATCTGCAAGGCCGGCAGCCACAAGGTTTTTTGCTATATATCGCGCCATGTATGACCCGCTTCTATCTACCTTTGAAGGGTCTTTTCCTGAGAATGCGCCACCACCATGGCTCCCAACACCCCCATATGTATCCACTATAATCTTTCTCCCGGTCATGCCACAGTCACCTTTTGGACCACCTATGACAAACCTCCCTGTAGAGTTTATATATATCTTGGTCTTATCATCCATCATATGGGCAGGTATCACCTTCTTTATCACCTCTTCTGTCACTCCCTCCCTCACAGCCTCTATGGAGACATCAGGGATATGCTGAGCAGCAATGACCACAGCATCAACCCTTATAGGCTTGTGATCAATATATTCTATAGTAACCTGGCTCTTTCCATCAGGTCTTAAGAAATTCAATATATTCTTCTTTCTTGCCTCTGCAAGCCTGCCTACAAGTTTATGGGCATACATAATGGGCATGGGCATATATTCAGGGGTCTCATTACATGCATAGCCAAACATAAGGCCCTGGTCACCTGCACCTTGCTCATGGTCTTCTGACTCATTGACACCCATAGCAATATCAGGCGACTGTTCGTCGATGGCAGTGAGTACGGCACAGGTCTCCCAGTCAAAACCCATGGCAGAGTTATTATAGCCTATCTCTTTTACGGTCTGTCTTACAATATCCGGTATATTTACATAGCAACTTGTGGTGATCTCCCCTCCTACCAGGGCAAGGCCTGTTGTTATATATGTCTCGCATGCAACCCTGGCTGCCTTATCCTGCTCGATTATGGCATCCAATACTGCATCAGAAATCTGGTCTGCCACCTTATCTGGATGACCTTCTGCCACTGATTCAGATGTAAATAAAAATCTCGTCATGCTCATTTTACTGCCTCCTTATCAAAAATATTTTATTCTTCATAACACATGAAAAAATCTTGTGGAAAGAGTCTTGCCATCTCCTTCCTCAACATATATTCCGCCTCTTTTGGGGAACCCTTAAGCATAATCTCAGATACAATATCCTTACAATAGCTGTGATCTATGCCTCGAATAATCTTTTTTGCCCTGGGAACAGAATAGGGGTTCATACTAATCTCATCAAGCCCAAGGCCTACAAGAACAGGGATGTATAATGCCTCTCCTGCCATCTCGCCACACATAGCTACCTCGATCTCGTTGGCATGGGCAACATCCACTACTTGTCTTATCAACCTTAGTATTGCTGGATGAAGAGGCTCGTATAGATATGATACATATTCATTGCCCCTATCTATGGCAAGGGTATACTGGATAAGGTCATTTGTCCCTATGCTAAAGAAATCTATCTCTTTGGCAAGAATATCGCTTATCAAACATGTTGAGGGCACCTCTATCATAATGCCTATCTTGATGTCTTTGTTGAACTCTATGTGTTTATGCTCCAACTCCTCCATGCATTCCTTTATAATTACCTTTGTCTTTCTTACCTCATCAAGCCCAGATACCATAGGGATCAATAATTTCAATGGACCATAAGCGCTTGCCCTTAGTATGCCCTTTAGCTGCGCCTTGAATAGACCTACCTCCTTAATGCAAAGCCTTATTGCCCTCAATCCCATGGCAGGATTTATCTCTTTGGTCATCTCTATCTGGGAGGCAAATTTATCACCACCTATATCAAGGGTCCTGATGGTGATATATTCAAGGTTCCTGTTTTCTGCTAATTTTTTATATATATGAAAATGTTCTATCTCTGTGGGCAATGTTTTTCTTGAAAGGTATATATATTCTGTCCTGTAGAGACCTATGCCCTGTGCACCATACCTTTCTACAATATCCATCTCTGCCAGTAACTCTATATTGGCTCCCACCTTGATCTTAAAGCCATCTTTTGTCTCTGATTTCAGACCTGCTATCTTTAGATATTCTTTTCGGATATTTTTTAAGCGGGTCTGTTTTGATATATATTCCCTCTGCACCTCCCTTGTTGGATTTATTATGACTATACCTTCATCGCCATCTAAAATGATCTTGTCATTATTCTTTACAAGGCTCGTTATATTACCAGTTCCTACCACTGCCGGGATCTCAAGTGCCCGTGCCACAATAGAGGTATGAGATGTCCTTCCGCCCACATCGGTAACAAAGCCTGATATCTTGTTTAGATTCAACTGTATTGTATCAGCAGGGGATAGGTCATGGGCAACTATTATGCCTCTTGCAGTCTTTTTTATCGTAGTTTCAATAACAGGGGTCTTACCTTTAACGAGTATCCTTAAGAGTCTATCATAAATATATTTCAGATCCTGACCGCGTTCTTTAAGATAGAGGTCTTCTATATTATCAAAGCTTGCCAGAAATCGGGATACCACCATATCAAGCGCCCATTCTGCATTTATCTTTTCATTTTTAATGGCGTTAACTATCTCTTTAGAGAAGTAATCATCCTGGAGCATAAGCATATGGGCATCTATGATAAAGGCATGTCTCCTCATCTCATCATCAGGGATAGATTGTTTTACGCTATTTAGTTCATTTATGGCTTTCTTTACAGCTGTCTTAAATCTTAATACCTCCCTTTCTATCTGTTCATCCTTTATAGTGATCTTCTTAACAGGTATTTTTCCCCTTTCCAGGAGATAGACATTCCCTGTGGTAATACCGGATGAAACACCGGTGCCTTTAAGTATTTTATTGACAAAGACCTCTTCTTTCATTCCTCGTTAAAACCATCCTCTATGAGTTTCCCCAGTTCAGAAAAGGCGTTTGTCTCATCTGCCCCATCTATCAGTAGCTTAACCTTGCTTCCAAGGGGGCATGCAAGCATAAGAAGTCCCATAATACTCTTTCCATTTACCCTTGTCCCGTCTTTTTCCATCCAAATCTCTGAACTGAATTCGCTCGCCTTTTTCACAAAAAGGGCTGCAGGCCTTGCATGAAGACCAAGCCTGTTTTTAATGGTAAATTCACCCTCTAACATTGACACTATTCCTTACCCCTCGATTTAAGGACATCAGTGGCAAGATAGATATTCTTCTGCCCATAACCAGTTATAAACCTGGCAAGCTCATTCAAGGGCTTTTCCTTCCTGTAAGTTGCCAGTTTTATAAGCATGGGAAGATTTACACCTGTCACCACCTCAACCTTTCCTTCTTCTAAAAAAGAAAGGCTTATATTGGATGGTGTCCCACCAAACATATCTGTAAGTATTATTACCCCATCTCCTGAATCAACAGCCTTTAAGCTACTGACTATCTTCTTTTTAATGCCCTCCATATCCTCATTAGGAAAGATATCTATGGGGGCAAATTGTTCCTGTTTTCCTACTATGAGCTCTACAGCAGCCGCCATCTCCTTTGCAAGATTAAAATGTGCAACAATTATTAGTCCTACCATCTTTGCCTCCAGCCTTCCTACCTATTTATATCCCTGTGAATGGTGGTAATATTATAATCCTTTGAAGTAAGGACCCCTTCAAGCTCTCTTGCCACATAAACAGACCTATGTTTACCGCCTGTGCAACCTATGGCAACGGTGAGATAGCTCTTGCCCTCCCTTTCAAATAAAGGTATAAGATATAACAAAAAATCACAAAGTAAAAGAAAATATTTTTTAAAAACCTCATCAGATTGTATATACTCACCCACTGCATCTGATAAACCTGTCTTATCCTTTAATCCGTCAATAAAAAAAGGGTTAAGAAGGAAGCGCACATCGAATACCATATCTGCCTCGAGGGGTATACCGTAACTGAACCCAAAAGACATGAGGTTTATCTTTATGCCTTGACTGCCTTTTGAATATATGCCCATTACCACCCTTCTTAACTCATGGACAGTGAGATGGGATGTATCTATTATCTTATTGGATAACCTTTTGAGCCATTCAATTGCCCTTCTCTCTTCTATTAAGGCATCTTTTACATTAGGCGAGCCATAAATAGGGTGCATCCTCCTGGTCTCGCTGAACCTCCTTATAAGAACCTCGTCACTACTATCAAGAAATATAAGTTCTGCATTATATTGATCTTTTACATCTTTTATTATCTTTTTCCCTTTGTCGAAAAACTCCCTCGCCCTTATATCCACCACAAAGGCGACCTTTGTTATGGTGCTGTCAGGGGATTCACAGACCTTAAGAAACCTTTGTATAAGTATAATGGGGAAATTATCAATACAGAAAAACCCTGCATCTTCCAGTGCCCTCAAAAAAGTTGATTTACCCGAACCAGATATGCCGCTTACAATCACTACCTTCATTTGCCTTTCTTGCCCTTCATAGAATCTATAATCCTGTTTTCAAGCTCTAATGCGGTATTTATCCCCTGCTGCTTGAGGACATGGTTTCTACATGCAAGCTCTATTATTGCCGATACATTTCTACCCAGGCTAACCGGTATCTTAATTAAAGGCAAGTCAATACCCAGTAGCCTGTATTTATCCTCCCTTAAGCCAACCCTCTCGCACTCTGTCTTTTCGTCCCAATCAATGAGTTCAACTACAAAATCTATCCTTTTCTTATCGCATATAGATGAGGCACCAAAAAGTCTCCTTATATCAACTATCCCTATACCTCTAATCTCAAGAAGATTTTTGATCATCTCCGGGGATTCACCATAAAGCTCGATGGCCCCCACCTTTTTTATATATGTTATATCATCTACTATGAGCCTGTGGCCTTTCATTATAAGCTCAAGGGCACTCTCGCTCTTTCCTATCCCGGGTCTTCCAGTAATCAAGACTCCTACACCAAATACATCCATGAATACCCCGTGGACAGTTGTAGATGGCGCAAGCCTCTCTTCAAGGAGCCTTGTAATCCTTTCTATGAAAACAGATGTTACAAGCTTTGTTCTCAAAAGAGGTAGGTGCTTCTGCTCTGCCTCTTGCTTGAAATATTCCGGAACCTTGAGATTCCTTGTAATTATAAAACAAACTACATCCTGTCTGCACAACTCCCTGATTATCTTCCTGCTTTCCTCATCCTTTAAAGACATGAGATATGAAATTTCTGTATTACCCAGTATCTGTATCCTATGGGGATGCATATAGATCATGTTGCCTGTGGCAACAAGACCTAACTTTTGTATCTTTGTGTTGTATATCTTTCTTGAAATACCTTTAAGACCTGCTATTATTTCTAATTCAAGGCCGTATTCCCTGTCTTCCTGAAGTTCTTTAACTGTTATGCCCTTCATGGTCAGAACCCTATCTCCATTAACGAGAAAAAGAAGATTCTGCACCCAGGAAACCCCTGGTTGATGCCATCAAATCTTGCTGTCCTCTTCAATTATGTAAGAATATATTTCATGGGCATCCTTAAGCTCAAGGAGCCTCTTTCTGATAGAGTGGTCTCTGAGAATCTTGGATATCCTGGAGAGCATCTTCAGATGCATACTTGCTGAACCCTCAGGGGCAAGGAGTAAAAAGATTATATTCACCGGCTTCTTGTCTATGGCATCAAAATCTATTCCTTTACTGGATTTACCAATAGCACATAATATGTTTTTAATCCCTTTCATTTTTCCATGAGGGATTGCTATTCCTTCGCCAATACCTGTGCTGCCAAGCCTCTCTCTTTCTATAATTATATCCACGACCTCCTGAACATTGTTTATTAATCCTGCCTTTTTTAGCGCCCCGCATAATTCATATATGGCATCGTTTTTAGTGGATGCAGCAATATTGTCTATTACGCAGGACTCAAGGAGTATCTCTTGCAATTTCATGATATTCTGCTGGATGCCTCTATCAAACCAAAATTCCCATCTTTTCTCTTGTATATAACGCAGACATTTCCTTTTTCGCTATCTCTGTATATCATGAAGCTATCACCAGATGCCTCAAGTTGCATGACAGCCTCTTCGGTATCCATTGGCTTGGCATTGATGGTCTTTGTGAAAATGATCTTTGATCCTGTGTCTTCTTTTGCCATGATTTCTTTTTTTGGCTTTGCATCCCTATATTTTTTCAATTTATCCCTATATCTTGTAAGCCTTCTCTCTATCTTATCGAGTATCTTGTCTACTGCTGCCCGCATGTCATCCATTACCTCATGGGCGTTTATAACTACCCCGTTTAATGTAAACATGACGTCAACCCTATACCTGTATTTTTTCTCCATGGAAAGGACAACATGAACTTCAAGAGGGGTCTCTATATATTTCTGAAGCCTTACAAATTTTTCCTCCACATAGGTCTTTATCCCTTCATCTGGTTCAATGTGTCTAAAGCTTATTGTTATATCCATGTCTCCTCCATCCATAAAAATAAGGTTGGCAGATACCCAGCCTTGATAACAAGGTTAACAGATAAAATTAATCATGTCAAATCAATTAATCTATCCTTCTATTCCTTGACGATAAAATATTGAGCATATCTCTATATTTAGCCACTGTCCTTCTGGCTATGGCAATACCCTTTTTTGCCTTTAATATGGATACTATCTCATCGTCTGTGAGGGGATTGCGTTTATCCTCACCATCTATAAGTTCTTTTATGAGACCCATAACAACATTAGTGGAGAGCATCTCGCCATGATCCTTATTTATCCCTGTGGGGAAAAAGAATTTCATCTCAAAGATCCCGTGAGGAGTGCTTATATATTTATTGGTGGTAACACGACTTACCGTTGATTCGTGTATCCCCAGTTCTCCTGACACATCCCTGAGATTAAGGGGCTTCAAAAATCTAATGCCACTTTCAAAAAATGGCAATTGATGGGATACAATGCTCTTTGCAACAAGGTATAGGGTCTTTTGTCTCTGCTGAAGGCTCTTGATGAACCATTCTGCCTGTTTAACCTTGCTTTTTAAATACTTTCTCGTCTCGCCATTTATCTCTTTATTAAGATTCAACTCCATGTAATATCTGTTCATCTGAAGCTCAGGTATATCCTCCTCATTAAGAAAGACCTCAAAACCATCATCTGCCTTAACAACATATACATCGGGTATCACATAAGCGACCTGCTCATCGCTAAAGTTCCTGCCTGGCTTAGGGTCAAAGGCTTTTATCTCCTCAAGAACGGCCTTGATTTTCTCCTGGGAATAGCCTGTCTTTTTTGAGATAGCCTTTATGTTATTACCCTGAAGCATATCAAAACAAGTCTTTACTATATCTATAAATATCGGATCTTTTCCTCCTTTTGCCTCATATTGCAATAAAATGGATTCTTTTAAATCCCTGGCACCAATGCCTGGGGGGTCAAATGTCTGTATCTTTTTAAGGACGCCTTCGAGTTCTTTCTCGGTATAGCCTGAAACAGAGGCTATCTCGGTGATACTAAAAGCAAGATAGCCGTTATCGTTTATATTTTCTATGATCCATTCTGCAATAAGCCTTTCATGGGCATCAAAATCCGATAGCCCTGCCTGCCATCTTAAATAATCCCTTAAGTCCGATGTCTTCTTTACAATATTTTCGTAATTGAGATAACCCTTTTCTTCTCTCTCATAAAACTCCTCTGTAGGTGAAAACCTTTCAAGGAACTCCTCCATGTCCTCTTTTTCATATGGCTTCTCGCCTGATTCTGTTGCTTCATCTTCTTTAAACCCCTCTTCAGACGGTTTATCTTCTACAATCTCAAGTATAGGATTCTCCTTTAGTTCCTGTTCAATAGCTTCAATGAGCTCGATCTGGGAAAGCTGCAATAACCTAATTGCCTGCTGTAATTGCGGCGTCAATATTGCCTGAAGTTTCTGGGTCTGTTTAAGCTCCAACATCTAAATAAAACTCCTCCCCAAGATAGACCTCTCTTACCATCTTATCCTTAGAAACCATTTCAGGGGCACCTTCAAGGAGAACCCTTCCATTATTTACTATATAGGCCCTGTTGCACAAAGGAAGGGAATCCCTTACATTATGGTCAGATAACAGTATGCCTATGCCCCTTTTCTGTAGACCGAGTATAATCTTTTTCAGATCTGAGATGGATATAGGGTCAATGCCAGAAAAAGGCTCATCAAGGAGCATAAATTTCGGTGCTATCATCAATGCCCTGGCAATCTCAAGTCTCCTTCTCTCACCACCGGATAGGGAATCTGCCATGTTTCTTGCCAGGTGATCAAGCTTAAATGACTCCAATAGTTCCATGACCTTATGATTTATGTTTATACCATCTTCTTTTTGGAATTCAAGGATAGACCTCAGGTTATCTTGGACACTCATCTTTTTGAATACAGATGGTTCCTGAGGAAGATAGGTGATCCCCTTTCTCGCCCTTAAAAACATAGGAAGCCCGGTCATATCCTCTGAATCAAGTTTTATAGAACCTTTATCAGGCTTAATAAAGCCAATAATCATATAGAATGTGGTTGTCTTGCCAGCACCATTTGGGCCAAAAAGACCTACTATCTCCCCTGTTTCTACAGATAGACTTACCTCATCTACTACCTTTCTGGCGCCATAAGATTTAGATAACCTTTCAGCAGAGAGACTCGAGTTGCCTTTCATTGTCTTTCTATCCTCACCCTGGGCATATCAACGTAGAATCTGCCTAATTTCATATCATATTTTACTGAGCTTCCCACCATCTCCACGTTTTCTCTAATAAGCCTGGGGGAACCTGTAAGAATAACGGAATTGTCCTTAAAATTATATACTGCCTTTTCTCCTTGGGCAACACTACCCTGGGATATCATCCTTACCTTTCCTGTTGCCTCAGCCATTTCTATCTGATTCTCCCTGGTTCTAATAGAGACCTTATTACATAGAAGGTTCAGCATATCGCCCTTCATTACCACCCTTCCATCAAGAATGAACAGGTTTTCTCTAAGCAAGTATAAAAAGGTATCTGCTTCAAACTTATATTTGCCCTTGTCTGTCACTATAAAGCCAGACACATCCTTTTTTATTTTAACGGTTTCATCTTTTGTCTCAGCCAATAATCCTATACCCCTCATGGTGAGTTTCTCTCCCCTTATCTCTATAGGTGCCTCTGTAGATGTAATGCCGTTTTTAAAATCAAAATCCATATACCTGCTTTTAAGATTATACTCCCTCTTATAATCAATAGCTACATCTTCTACTGTGCCTTTTTCCTCCTCTGTATTTATTATACCTTTTTTTCCAGTAAAATATACAACAACATCAGGTTTCGGTTTATATTGTCCATCTATGCCTTCTATTTCCACAACAGGCTTGTCTATAAAATTCCTTGCCATGTCTGCCTTTATCTCCCAATCCACAATACCCCTTTTTTCACCTGAGTATTTCACATCCTTAAAAACTATAACCTTTTTTTCCTGGATTGATTTTGGTATTTGGGTCCTAACAGGCTTTCTCAAAAAAAAATATAGTGCCACCAAAGATACAGATATTATTAGACCGAGGGATATATATACAATAATCTTTCTGTCCTTCATTCATTCCTATGCAATCTTTGCCTTTAAAAGGTCATGGATGTGTATTATACCTACAGGTGTCCCCTGTTCATCATTCTCCATGACAAATAGGGATGTAATGGAAAAGTCCTCCATCTTTTTTAAAGCCTGCACCGCAAGATTATCCCTTTTTATTGTCTTCGGGTTTTTTGTCATCAGTTCTTCTGCCTTCTTTTGCATAATATTGTCATATCTTTCTATTGCCCTTCTCAGGTCACCGTCTGTTATGATCCCGGTAAGCACTTCTGCCCTATTGAACACCCCTGCCACACCAAGCCTCTTTGATGTTATCTCAAGTATTACATATTTCATGGTCATGTCCTCATATACCTTTGGGATCTCATTGCCTGTGTGCATGAGGTCTTCAACCTTAAGGAGCAACCTCCTTCCTATTGCCCCGCCTGGATGTAGGTATGCAAAGTCTTCAAGCTTAAAATTCTTTTTTTCCATAAGGGCTATGGCAATGGCATCTCCAAGGGCTAAGGTGGCTGTTGTGCTTGATGTGGGGATTATATTATAAGGACATGCCTCTTCAACGTTTACACATAAGACAATATCACTGTTTTCACCAATAGTAGAATCTCTTTTGCTTGTAATGGCTATTATAGGTAGCCCCATTCTCTTAATCCATGGCAGAATTTTTATTATCTCCTCAGTCTCGCCACTGTTACTTATAATTACTACTACATCGCCTTTTTGGAGCATTCCTATATCTCCATGAAGAGAATCTGCAGGATGCAAAAACATAGAGGCAGTACCTATGCTCGAAAGAGTAGATGATATCTTTTTACATATAAGACCTGATTTCCCTGCACCAATAAAAACAACCCTGCCTGAACATTCATAGATGGTATTTACGACCTTATCAAAATCCTGGTTCAACTCTTCTGTTAGTTTGATGATTGCATTTGCTTCTTTTCTTAATACATCTTTTGCAATATCCAATGTGTTCTTCACAGTGATTCCTCTATTCGCTTTAATGTCATGAGATAACTGGGGAGATCCCTTATGGCAACCGAATTTTCACCATCACACAAAGCCTCTTCAGGATTTATATGCACCTCCATAAAGATACCATCCACACCTATAGCAATAGCTGCCTTTGACAGGGGCAGGACAAACTCCCTTTCCCCGCCTGAACATCCCTGTAATGCCCCTGGCTTCTGGACACTATGGGTTGCATCAAAGACCACAGGATATCCAAGGCCTTTTAAGATCGGGATCGCCCTGAAATCGTTCACAAGATTATTATAACCAAAGCATGTCCCTCTTTCTGTTACTATTATCTTCATGTTTCCTGTTGATTCTACCTTATCTATTGCATATTTTACATCATAAGGAGCCATGAACTGACCTTTCTTTATATTTACAACCTTGCTGGTCCTACCACATTCAATGAGTATGTCTGTCTGTCTTGAAAGAAGCGCAGGCACCTGAATAACATCCACAACCTCCCCTGCAATCTGTGCCTCCTCTTTAGAGTGGACATCGGTAAGGACAGGGCATCCAAAGGTATTCCTAACTTTAGCCAGTATCTCTAAACCTTTGATGATACCAGGCCCCCTATAACTTTTAATAGAGGTTCTATTTGCCTTATCGTATGAGGATTTAAAAATAAAGGGAACATGGAGTTTTTTTGTGATATCCACAAGGAGTTCTGCTATCCTTAAGGTTGTGTCTTCTGGTTCTATTACACAAGGCCCGGCGATAAAGACAAAAGGTTTTTTCCCAATCCTGATACCCTTTATATCTATCTCTTTCTGCATCTACTTTTTTCCTGCCTATATTTTATTGATGCCTTGATGAATTCCCTGAAAAGTGGGTGGGGGTCAAGGGGTTTTGATTTGAATTCAGGATGAAACTGGCAGGCAAGAAACCATGGATGACCTTCAAACTCTATAATCTCTGCTAATTTTCCATCCGGCGAAATACCGGTTATAATCATGCCACATCTTTCAAGTTGTTCTCGGAAAGCCATATTGAATTCGTATCTATGCCTGTGTCTCTCAAAAGCCGTATCCTGCATATATGCCCTATTTGCAAGGCTACCCTGTTTTAAAATACATTTATAGGCACCGAGCCTCATAGTACCGCCTTTATCAGAAAGCCTGTTGCGTCTTTGGGTAACATGGTTTCTATCAACCCATTCCTCAATCAAATATATTACAGGATATTTTGTATTTTCATCAAATTCTGTGCTATGGGCGCCTTCGAGTCCTGCTAAATCCCTGGCAATCTCAACAACGGCAAGCTGCATGCCAAGACAGAGACCAAAAAAGGGTATACTATTCTCCCTGGCATACCTTATTGCCATGATCTTCCCTTCTATCCCCCTATCGCCAAATCCACCCGGGATAAGGATACCATCTATATCATTAGGGAGATTCAAGGGATTTGACTCTATATCTTCTGAATCAACATATCTAATATTTACCTTACAATTATTTGCTATTCCACCATGAACAAGGGCCTCATTGAGACTCTTATACGAGTCCTTAAGCTTAACATACTTACCCACAAGGGCAATCTCTATTTGTTTCTTTGGATTTTTTATTATGCTGACTATCTGCTCCCACTTAGATAAATCAGGCTTTCGAGACCAAATATTTAATGTCTTTGTAATCTTTTCATCAAGTCCCTCTTGGTGATATAAAAGGGGGACCTCATAGATTATATCCACATCCTTGGCTGTTATGACCGCATCCTTTTCCACATTACAGAAAAGGGCTATCTTGTCTTTCAAATTCTGTTTTAAGAAATCTTCTGCCCTGCAAAGGAGGATATCGGGTTGGATACCTATCTCCCTCAATTCCTTCACGCTATGCTGTGTTGGTTTTGTCTTTACCTCTCCTGCAGACTTTATAAATGGAACAAGGGTAAGATGGATAAAAAGTGTATTCTCCTTGCCCAGGTCGTTTCTCAACTGTCTTATTGCCTCTAAAAAGGGGAGGCTTTCTATGTCACCTACTGTCCCTCCTATCTCTACGATGACTATGTCAATGCCGTCATCCACGTCAAGGATCCTGTTTTTTATCTCATCGGTAATATGGGGTATGACCTGAACAGTAACGCCAAGGTATTCACCTTTTCTCTCTCTTGATATTACCGAGTCATATACCTGACCTGTGGTGAAGTTGCTCCTCTTTGAACCTGTGTAGCTGGTAAATCTCTCATAGTGTCCAAGGTCAAGGTCTGTCTCTGCACCGTCATCTGTTACAAAAACCTCTCCATGCTGGAAAGGACTCATAGTCCCTGGATCCACATTTATGTATGGATCGAGCTTTTTTAAGGCAACTGTCAAACCCCTCGATTCCAGCAAGGCACCTATGGAGGCAGATGCAATGCCTTTTCCAAGGGAAGATACAACGCCGCCTGTTACAAATATAAACTTCTGACGCATTCTATTAATCCCTGTGTTTTAAAAAAAGTCTTATTAGGCCCTCCCCATCCAAGGTCATGCCCTCTATTTCCTCGTTGAACCCCTTGGGAAACCCCTGTCTTTCCCCATCTTTTTCATAGATAGCAAAGGGCACAGGGCACGCATAGTGTGTCTTCAATGATATGGGTGTTGCATGATCTGTAACAACCAAAAATCTGGTATTGCCCGACATCTTTTCATAAAGGGGTCCTAAAATCTTACTATCTATATTTTCTATGGCTTTTATCTTTTCCTTGATGTTACCGCTATGGGACGCCTCGTCTGGTGCCTCCACATGGATATAAACTATATCATGAGTTTTAAGCAACTCTAATGCCTTTTCTGCCTTGGCACTATAGTCTGTATCAATGTAGCCGATCGCACCCTTTACAAAGGGTCTATCAAATCCTGCGAGACTGCTTATACCTTTTATAAGGTCTACTGCAGCCACTGTGGCACCTTTAAGGCCAAACTTTTCATAAAATAAGGGAAATGATGCCTTCTTTCCCTGTCCCCAGAGCCATATGTTTGTAACAGGGACCTTGCCAGACGCTATCCTTTTTTGATTAACCGGATGATCTCTAAAAAGTTCCTTTGAGATATCCATAATCTTGATCAAAGTATCTGCGCCAGAGCCTTTTGGAAGATAATCTAATATAGCCTTTTTTGTAATGTCATGGGGCGGGGTAGTTGACATCTCCCATTTGCCACCCCTCCATATCATAATATGTCTATATCCCACTCCTGTAAAGAACTCAAACTCAGCCCTTCCTATTCTATTATTTAAAAGCTCTATGAATAACCCTGCCTCTTCTGTGGATATCTGGCCACCGCTATAGTCTTCCATGATATCCTCACCCTGGGCTGATGAGATGCTCACCATATTACACCTAAAGGCAACATCTATTTCACTCATGGCAATGCCCATTCCATATGCCTCAATAGGCGCCCTACCTGTGTAAAACCTGGATGGATCATAGCCAAATAGCGACATGCCTGCCACATCGCTTCCTGGTGGAAACCCATCTGGTATAGTCTTTACCTTTCCGCATATACCCTTTCTTGCCATCATATCCATATAGGGTTTTTTTGCAACCATGAGGGGTGTTTTTCCATTTAGTTCATCCATAGGAAAATCAGCCATCCCATCGCCGATTATGACAATATATTTCATCTCAGCTTAAACCTTCCTCTATTCTAATGTATATGCTCTCACCCTTAATAAAAGGCAACCTGTCAATCTCCTCTATTGCCTTTTTTATATCCCCCTCTATTGCCTCATGGGTTAGCATTACTATGGGAACATAGCCGTTCTCCTGTCTACCTTTCTGTATAACAGTGGAGATGCTTATCATATATTTTGCAAGTATACCGGAAACCTTAGAAAGCACGCCTGGCATGTCCTGCGCGGTAAATCTAAGGTAAAAAGGCACGCACGAGTCATCACTTCTTTTGATCTTTATCCTGTTATTGAACCTTAACCCTGAAAAGCCCTTCAGCGTATTTTTTGATTCAATAATACGGGCTATGTCCACTATATCACTCACCACTGCACTGCCTGTTGGCTCTGAACCTGCGCCCTTTCCATAGAACATATTAGGACCAACCATATCTCCAACAATGTATACTGCATTAAACACATCACCTACACTGCTTAAAGGATGAGAAATAGGTATCATGGCAGGTTCAACCCTTGCCTCCAATTTACCTTCATCCTGTCTTGCAATGGCAAGGAGTTTTATCCTGTAACCAAACTCTTTTGCAAGCTCTATATCTACAGGCTCTATCTTTGTAATCCCCCTTGTGGTGATGTCCTTCATATTGATATGACATCCAAAGGCAAGGCTTATGAGTATACAAAGCTTATGGGCAGCATCGATACCCTCTACATCATAGGTAGGATCCTGTTCCGCAAAACCATGACTCTGTGCATCTCTGAGGGCATCTTTAAATGGTTTGCCCTCTTCTGTCATCTTGGTCATAATGTAATTACTCGTTCCATTAAGTATACCCATTATACTTGTTATCTTGTTTGCTACAAGACCTTCTTTTACAGCCCTTATAACAGGTATGCCACCACAAACCGATGCCTCAAAACCTAAGGGTGAGCCATGTAACCTGGCAAGCCTGAATATCTCTCTGCCTCTCTGGGCAAGGAGGGACTTGTTTGCTGTTATAATACCTTTTCTGTTTTTTATGGATTCTATTATAAAATCATATGCCGCAGTTGTCCCGCCTATAAGCTCAACAACTATATCTATCTTTTTATCGTTTATTATATCAAAGGCATCGGTAGTAAACATGTCTTTATTCAAGCCCATAGCTATAGCTTTGTTTAAATCTATATCAGCTACCTTGGCTACCTTTATATCAATTCCAGTTCTGGATTTAATAAGATCATGATGCTCTTTTAATATCCTGTATGTGCCTGTTCCTACCGTACCTAAACCGATAATTCCAACTCTTATCATCTTTTTCTTGAAGAATACAAAAAGTTTTTAATACCTTTAATGGCCTGCCTTATTCTGTGTTCGTTCTCGATGAGGGCAAACCTTATATAACCCTCTCCGTATTCGCCAAAACCTATACCTGGTGAGGTTGCCACCTTAGCCTCTCTTAGAAGTTGCTTTGAAAACTCCATTGAGCCCATGGCAGAAAATTCATCTGGTATCTTTGCCCAGACAAACATGGTAGCCTTCGGCTTTTCTACCTTCCAGCCGTATCTTGTAAGGCCTTCACAGAGGACATCCCTTCTTCTCCTATATTTTTCCACAATATCCTCAACATCCTTATCACCTTCATTGAGGGCTATAATAGATGCAATCTGAATGGGCTGAAATACCCCATAATCAAAATAACTCTTTATCCTTGTGAGGGCAGAGATCATTCTTCTGTTACCTACTGCAAATCCCACCCTCCAGCCTGGCATATTGTAGCTCTTGGACAGGGAGAAAAACTCTACGCTTATGTCCTTTGCACCAGGCACCTGGAGTAAACTCGGTGCCTTATAACCATCAAATACTATGTCTGCATAGGCAAGGTCATGGATGATCAGAAGGTTATGCTCCTTTGCAAAGGCAACCAATTTTTTAAAAAATTCTATATCCACCACTTCTGTGGTAGGATTATTGGGAAAGCTTATTATAAGCATCTTTGGCATGGGCCATGTAGTCTTTATGGCAAGGCTCAGCCTATCAAAAAACTCCTCTTTAGGCATGATAGGTATTGTCCTCAAATCACCACCGGCGATCACAACAGAATAGAGATGTATAGGATATGCAGGGTCAGGGACAAAAACCACTTCGCCTCTGGCAATAGTTGCCAGGACAAGATGCCCAATACCCTCTTTTACCCCCATGCATACTGTAATCTCACCTTCAGGGTCTACGTCAACATTATATTTTCTTTTATACCAATCAGAGATGGCAACCCTAAGTTTGTAGATCCCCCTTGTTACTGAATATCGGTGGTTTCTGGGATTTCTGGCTGCTTCAACAAGTTTGGATACAATATACTTTGGCGTAGGCATGTCGGGGTTACCCATGCCCAAATCTATTATATCCTCTCCCCTTTTTCTTGCCTCTATGAGGAGGTCCCTCACAATGCCTAAGCCATAAGGCGGTAGCCTTGATATCCTGTAGAATTCTTCCATAATTATTGAAACTAACATTTACGACATTAACAGTCAATATTTAATTACACCTTTTTATTTAGCCTTATAGAAATCTTGACACATGAAAAAATAAAAGTGTATCATCAAATATTATATATGAGGAGGTGCCACTATGAAGGTAAAATGGTATGGCCATGCAGCATTTAATCTTGAGACAGAAAAAGGGATAAGGATTATAATAGATCCATATCAATCAGGTGCCTTTGGCGGTGCATTATCATATGGGAAGATTACAGACGAGGCAGACATTGTTTTATCAAGTCATAACCATGATGACCATAATTACATAAAGGACATAAAGGGTAAATATACATTTATTAACAAAAAAGGGTCTTATGACATACAAGGCATATCCATAAAAGCAATACCTACATATCACGACCCATCAAAAGGCAAAGAAAGGGGCGAGAACCTTACCTTTGTCATAGATGCAGATGGCATGAGGGTGGCCCATATGGGCGATTTAGGTCATACGCTCACCTCGGATAAAATCAAGGAAATAGGACAAGTTGATATCATCCTTATCCCTGTAGGTGGATTTTATACCATTGATCCAAAAGAGGCAACAAAGGTAATGGAGGACATAAAACCATATGTAACCATACCTATGCATTATAAAACAGAAAAATGCAATTTTCCTATAGCACCTGTGGAGGAATTTACAAAGGGCAAAAAAAACGTAAAATCCTTAGGGTCTGCAGAGATTACTTTTAAAAAAGGGGATTTTCCAAGAGAACCTGAGATTGTTATTCTCAAATATGCCCTATAAATTTATCTATGCTAAAAAAATACATTGATAAAAAGGATATAGAAGCAATAGTAAGGCGGATTGCCTCAGAAATAGAAAAAGATTACAGAGACAAAGAAATCGTCTTTATCTGTCTCCTAAAGGGTGCCTTTATGTTCGCTGCTGACCTTATAAGAAATATAGAAAATCCTACAGTGGTGGATTTTTTAAGGGCATCGTCATATGGAAACAATATGGTATCATGTGGGGAAGTGCATATTACTAAAGATATTGAAATAGAAATAAAAGACAAGCATGTCATAATAGTTGAGGACATAATAGATTCTGGCATCACCTTAAAATGCATAAAGGAGATCCTGCTTCAGAGGATGCCTGCTTCATTAAAGATATGCACGCTTTTCAATAAAAAGGCAAGGAGACAGGTTGAGATAAAGGTAGACTATGTAGGTAAAGAGATAGAAGATTTTTTTATTGTTGGTTATGGGATAGATTATGGAGAACATTACAGGAATCTCCCTGAAATATTCATTGTTGAGGCGGATCAGTGATCTTTAGAAGAGCCAGATTTTGCATAACAACTCTGTTCCTGCTGACTACCATACTTTTCCATGGTTACCCATGTTTTGCCTTTAAAAAAGAACCCCATGGTTTTAGAGATATTAAATGGGGAACAGAAATAAATACATTGAAAAATTTTAGATTTCAATACAGCAAAGGGCAAAATGATGCAACAAAGGTGTATGTAATGGACAACGATATCAAGTCATTCGGAGGCGCAGAGTTAGATAGGATAGAATACGAGTTCTATAATGGAAGATTTGTATCTGTTTCCCTTAAAGTAAAAGACCTTTTTAATTTTATAATACTAAAAAGATTCTGCTTCAAAGAATTCGGCATGGGAACAGAGCTAATAAAAGGGCTGGAACAATACTTTTGGGTGGGCGATAAAAGCATCATACTTCTTATATCAAAACAGGAAATAAATTGAGACGAGGTTTATGGGGAAGGCTTCCTCATTATAACATCAACGGATTTTAAAAATTAATCATTTTTAGGAGGTATCATGCAAGTCCTTATCATGTATTATTCAAGGGGTGGTAATACAAAAAAATTAGCAGAGGAAATAGCAAAGGGTGTCCAAGAGGCAGGTAATGTTGAGTGTATTTTAAAGCCGGTAAAAGAGGTAACAAAAGAGGACTTTCTATCCTCTGATGCCATTATAGCAGGTTCACCAGTCTATTTTGGGACAATGGCTTCTGAACTTAAAGAGGTCTTTGATAAGTTTGTTATAGTGAGAAAACAGATGGGAGATAAGATAGGTGCAGCCTTTGCCACTTCAGGTGACCCCTCAGGCGGAAAGGAAACAACCATGCTTTCCATTATACAGGCCTTTCTCATCTATGGCATGATAGTAGTAGGAGACCCCCTGGATGCCACAGGTCATTACGGGGTAGCATGCACTGGTGCCCCTGATGAAAAGACCATTGACAATGCCAAAAAACTCGGCAGCAGGGTTGCAAACCTGGTAAAGAGATTAAAAGGATAAAAATAAAAAGGGATATTTATATGGAAAAAAATGCCTTTTCAAACACTTTATTAAACAGAGACGATTGTCTTTTAGTCATAATAGATATCCAGGAGCGCCTAATGCCTGTTATCTACCATAGAGAGATTGTCCTAGAAAATACCATAAAGCTTGTCAGATTTACAAAAATTATGGGTTTGCCTGTTATTTTCACAGAACAGGAAAAGCTCGGGGCCACCATCTCAGACCTCAAAAATGAGCTATCAGGGATTACACCCATATCTAAGCTGCACTTCAATTGTTTTTATAACACTGCTTTTTTTGACCAGGTGAGGCATTTCGATAAAAAGACTATTGTTCTAACAGGTGTAGAGGCACATATTTGCGTTGCCCAAACAGCCTTAGCAGGTATTCAGGACTATAATATCCATGTCATAGAAGATGCGGTCTCATCAAGGACCATGGAGAATAAAAAGATAGCTATTGAGAGGATGAGGCAAGCCGGGGTTGTCATATCATCTACAGAGATGTTTATATATGAAATGCTCGTTAAGGCCGGGACAGATGAATTTAAGGAAGCTCTTCAGCTTGTAAAATGATCTTTTTTCACGTGAAACAAAAAAATCTATTACTTTTTTAGATACACAAGGTCTGTAGGTGAAAAATTACTACCTTTTTTAACCTTTGCCCAAGATGCATCCACACCAAAGAGCTCGGAGACCTCAAGCTCACCCTTAAAGCTCCCTTTAATCTTACCGAGAGGTGTCTTTGTCTTTGTATCAACAATCTGCTCCCCTGGCGAATACACCTCAAGGATATTGCCCTTTTCTAAGCCCGATAGCCTGCCTGCATTGATATAGATCTTTCCATTTTCAAGGGATGCTATCCTTGCATGCCAATCAAGTGAGAGTATTGCCTTTAAAATGTCTTCGGCAATTACCTCAATTGATAAATCTATGGCCTTTATTTTAGCCTTTTCTGAACTCAGGTCACCCCTTTCTTTTGTTAAAAAAACCGGGTTTCTCCCTGAAAGCTGCTTTAAAATAATCCCTGTTTCAGTATTATAGATCTCTACCGAGATCCTTGATATGGCAAAGGAGGTCTCCTTGTCATCCTTACCCTCTATCTTTGTGGAACTTGTATAGATATCAGAAAGCACCCCTTTTATGATTGCCTGAACACCGTATAGCTCATTTAAAGTCTTCATAGATTCCTGACTTGTAAGAGTGTTGGATAGATTAATCGTATTGGGGTCTACACATATTATAGTCCCTGTGCTCTCAAGTCTTGTTATAAGCCTTCTGGTGGCAAGCTCCCCCATATGTTCTTCCTTGTAGTTTGTCTGGTCAGCTATGGGCAATACTATAACCCGTCTTTTCATCTTAGGCGATGGATAATTAAAGGTTATCATGGTTAGTGCAGGCAGATAACCCATCCCTGAAGGAAGCATACCAAATTGGGCAGGGTATACCATCTGTGGAGCAATGTTCTTTTTCCTGAGTTCCTCTTCAAGTTTTGCGATCCTCTTATCAATCTCTGCCTTTTCCTTTTTTCCAGATGAAAATATAGATTCACCGAATCCAGGGGAATACTGGTCCTTTCTTATCCAAACATATTCTGGTTCATATGGATTCAGCATGTATCTCCTGTTTCTTGCATAGATATAGTCCACACCGTCAATAACCTTTATGTCACCAGGTTTAGGTTCAGATTCCTCAACCTTCTCTATTTTCTGTGCCTTTTGCTGTGCAGGGGTATCTTTTGTAGGTTTTTTTCCAGGGCTTGAACTACAGCTAAAAAATAAAAAGATTGAAATTAATAAACATAATAAAAAGATTTTTCTTGTCATAATAACAGGATTATAAAGCAAGGATACAAAAAATGTCAAATAATATATTTTTATACCATTGCCACATAATATAGAGGCTTTTAGAAATAATCACATATTTTTCATTCTTTTCAAAATCTAAGGACTTTATAAATAGGATCTCATAGATGTGCCCAAGGTATTTATTGGTTTTTTTCAACCATTAATAATAGTATAATTTTGGCAAGGAAGATAAGACATGATAATCCATATGAACTATGGAAAATCAGGGCTTGATGTAAATCTCCATGATTCATGGGATGTGACCGTCATCAGAAAAAAGAAGATGCCTATCCTTTCTGACCCTGTATCGGCTTTGCAAAACAGTATGCAAAATCCTGTAGGCTCTCCACCTTTTAATGAACTCATTAAAGGAAAAAAAACCGTATGTATTGCCATATGCGATATAACTCGACCTGTGCCGAATAGCATTATACTGCCAACACTCATGGATAATATTCTAAAGGCAGGTATTGATAAGAACTCAATAACCATTCTTGTGGCAACAGGGCTCCATAGCCCTACAGAAGGAGAGGCATTAGAAGAGGTAATCGGCAACAAAGAGATACTCAATTCTATAAAAATCTATAACCATTATGCCAGAAATGAAAAAGACCATATATTTCTGGGAAAAACACAAAACAATGTCCCTGTAAAGATCGACAGACGATTTATCCAGGCTGACCTCCGTTTAGTGGTTGGGCTTGTAGAGCCTCATTTTATGGCAGGATACTCTGGTGGGAGAAAGCTAATAGCCCCAGGAATTGCCCATGAAGACACTATACGCTCTATCCATGCACCTATCCTCCTTGAAAAACCCGGGGTTGACAACTGTATCATTGACAATAACCCTCTTCACCACACCCTTGTTGAAATAGCATATATGGTTGGGGAATGCTATGGAGTAAATACTGTTATTGATGAAGAACGCAAAATATCCTTTGTAAATTTCGGCGAGATTATCAAGAGTCATTTTGAGGCAGTTGCCTATGCACGACCTTTTGTTGAAGTAGAAGTAGAAAAAAGATACCCTGTCATAATAACCAGCGCTGCAGGTTATCCTCTGGATAAAAACTACTACCAGACCGTAAAAGGTATGATTGCACCCCTTGGGATAATTGAACCAGGGGGGCAACTCTTTATTGTATCTCAATGCTCAGAGGGAATAGGTTCGCCAGATTTTTGTCTATCCCAACAAAAACTCCATAAAATGGGTATAGATGGTTTTAAAAATGCCATTCATGGCAAAACATATGCCCAGATAGATGAATGGGAAACAGAAATGCTTGTAAAGGCCATGAAGGTCTGTCATATTTCGCTATACAGCACCGGTATAACGGAAAAAGATAGGTTATTGACAGGCATACGGGTCATAGATGATATAGACAAGGAACTTAAGGACTGTCTTCATAGACTTCAAGATAAGCGCATAGCAGTCATACCTGAAGGCCCATATGTGATTCCTATTTATAAAGGTAGCCTCCATAGGGCTGATAATTGCTGATTTTTTAAGGACATTGGTTTATCTTAAGTGCCCATAAGACTGAAATCGAAATAGGCATGAATTTTATTGTAGTAAAAAATGGAGGTGAGGGGGATTGAACCCCTGGCCCCCTCGTTGCGAACGAGATGCTCTCCCTCTGAGCTACACCCCCATTCTTTATCCGAACTTAGGCAATGTTTTCAGCATAACCATATAGGTCTACCTGCCAGCCGTTTTCAGGCATCTCTACACCATCTATATATACCTTTCTATCATCCAGGTAAACCCTTCCCTTTGCAATGAGATTATGCACTGCAAAAGGATATATCTTCCAGTCACCTTCTTCTTTTAAAACATCCTGAATCTCTTTGGAAATATCCTCGAGAACCATATAGAGATTGTTCCCTTCTTGTTGGGCCATGTCCTTAAATTGGGAGAGGCTTTTGATCTCCTTTTTCTCCATAAACCTTCTTATTTCATATAGTCTGTTATCCCATCGGGACAAATCAATGGACCTTGACTGAATCAATATTGGACCTGTATCATCGCCTTCATCAACAAAAAAAACAGTAGATTTTACACTCTTTTCACCGGCTATGATTGCCTTGGCAGTAGGTCTCCATCCAAGACCAGCGTATTTCAATGAATCACCAGGGTGGACATTTAAGATCTTCGGAAAATACTTCTTTGCCATCCATTCACCGATCCAAAGGTCATATCCGGCAAGGCAGATGAGATCCGGCTCGCCTTTTAGCTCCTGTTCCACCAAAGTCATGATTGCCATATCATAGCTATTTCTTTCAACCCCATACCTTGGAACCCTTTCTGCGCCCCACATTTTTTTAAAATAAATCTTTGAATCCAAAGTTGCTACAGGGACATTTCTTTTTTTGGCCTTAAAAACCCCTGAACAATCAGGATTATTGCTAAAGACTATATGTGGTTTAAGAGGGTCTGCCTCATAGATCTTATCGTAGTTTGTCCCTGAGCCTGAGACCCCACAGGCATATTTTAGGATTCCATGAATTGGAGCAAATACGGGCTTTCCTTTCAATCTTTCCTCGTGTAATCTCTTTTACAACTCTAACAGAACATTAAAAGCATGTCAAACATTACCTTTAATCTCGTCACACCATATCCTTGCATTCTGAAACATCTTAAGCCAAGGGGAAGCCTTTAAGTTTTTGTTTAAATCCTCTGGCATCCAGGGCCACTGCCACTTTAAAAATGCCCTCTCAGGGTGGGGCATCATTGCCAGGTGTCTTCCATCCTCTGTGCATAGCCCTGTAATCCCATAGGGTGATCCATTGGGATTAAAGGGATAACTTTTAGATTCTAAACCATCCTGTCTTCCTTCATCATCTACAAACACAAGAGGGACAAGGTTCTTTTTCCTGATTTCCTCTAACAATATATGATCAGGGCAATGGAGCCTTCCTTCCCCATGTGCCACCCATATCCCAAGGATAGACCCCTCCATACCTTTTAGCATGATGGCAGGGCTTTTTAATATCTTTACAGTGACCCACCGTGACTCAAATCTACCTGAGAGGTTACTGACAAATCTCGGCTGCCTTCTATCTTCTATTCCTTGCCATGGCACCCAACCAAGAAGCGCGAATAACTGACAACCATTACATACGCCGAGGGAAAATGTATCAGGTCTTTTATAAAATTCATCAAACATCTCCTGGAGCCTGGCATTAAACCTTATTGCCGCTGCCCATCCCTTTGCACTCTCAGGGACATCGGCATAAGAAAATCCACCAACAGCCACAAGCCCCCTGAATCTATCGAGTGTTATATTGCCACTTATCAAATCTGTCATGGTAATGTCCCATGGTATAAACCCTGCTTCATAGAATGCCGATGTCATCTCTCTATCTCCATTGCTGCCCTCTTCCCTGAGGATGGCTACATGGGGCTTTTCCTGAACTTCAAAAAAATGCTGTGGTGTTTTTTCTGGATGAAAGGTTATTTTATATTCAGGTCCTTTTCTATCGTATATATTCTCTTTCTCCTGTTGAGCACACAACGGGTTCATCTGAAGTCTCTCTATCTGATATGATGTCTCCTCCCATAAACTCTTAAGCACCAACATATCTTTGTGAAGTATAAGGTTTTTATTATAGTGTATGATTATCTCTTTCTCTTTTATGGTATTACCTATTATACTGAAATCAATTTGGGATTTATGGAGATAATGCATAACCTCTTCCATATCATCTTCATGACACTCCATTACAATACCCAGTTCTTCGGCAAAAAACTTCTCTATAGGCCCTGTCGATCCCTCCATGTGGATATCCACTCCACAATTACCTGAAAAAACCATCTCAAGTATGGTGGTGATAAGGCCACCATCGCTTATATCATGGCCAGCAAGTATTAGGTCCTTCTTTATTAAATGTTGTATAGTTTCAAAGGTTCTTTTAAGTAAGCCTGGGTCATCTACATCAGGAGATTCATTCCCGATCTGGCCAAAAACAGAGGCCAAAATAGAACCGCCAAGCCTTGCCTTGCCCATGGAAAGATCCACATAGATTAGTTTACTATACCCAGGTTTTTTTATATCAGGGGTCACCTTCTTTGTAATATCAGAAACAGTGGCATATGCTGAGATAACCAGTTCTCTCGGTGATTTTACTATTTCATCACCTACCTTTGTTGCCATAGATAGACTATCCTTACCGCCATCTACAGCTATGCCGAGTTCTATCATTATATCCCTCATGGCAGAAACAGCATCATAAAGCGCAGCACCCTCCCCTAAAAGTTTAGGTGCCCACATCCAGTTTGCCGAACACTTGATCTTTTGGATGCTACCTATGTATGCCCACATGATATTTGTTATTGCCTCGCCAACAGACATCCTTGCCCCTGCCTTGGGGTCTACAAGCATCTTTAACGGCTGTTCCCCTATGGAAGTTACAGCCCCTGTCAACCCAAAATGGCTCTGGGCTATAATCGCCATATCTGCCACTGTAAGCTGAAGGGGGCCACAACATTGTTGTTGGGCAATAAGACCTGTGACGCTTCTATCCACCTTGTTGGTGAGAAATCTCTTTGAACCTACTGCCAGGTCCTTGAGGACACGGGACAATGCATCTTCCATGGTGATGGCCTGAGGTAAAACCACAGGGTCTAAGGTTGTTTTCAATCTGGTATCTGTAAAGGTCTTTCTGGGCATATTGCCTAATACCCTTGATAGGTTAAGGTTGACAGGTGTTGAATCATCCACTTCATCGTGGACTATAAAACGACCATCGCCTGTAACCTCTCCTAAAACCTCGCAGTTTACCTTTTCTCTTGCACAGATGGATTCGAACTCAGGGAGTCTTTCGGGCCATATGAGAAGACCGCATCGTTCCTGATATTCGGCAATCCAGATCTTTAGCACCGAAAGTGTAGGGTCACCAAGTCTTATCCGTCTTATCTCGATCTTTCCCCCAGCCTTTTCAACAAGCTCCTTTAGGACGTTTGCAGGCCCTCCTGCTCCCTGGTCATGTATGCTGACGATAGGGTTATTATCGCCCATCTCGATACATGCCCTTATGACCCTATTCATCTTCTGCTCCATCTCTGCATCGCCACGCTGAACAGCATTAAAATCCAGTTCTTCCTCATTTTCGCCTTGTAATTTACTTGAGGCTGAGCCTCCTCCAACACCTATACCATAAGCAGGCCCACCGATCTGGACGATGAGCATGCCTTTTTCTGCCTCGCCTTTCTCTGTATGCATAGCATCAATCTGGCCTATACCGCCGGTAAACATGATTTTTTTAATCCAGCCCCAGCGTTCGCCGTTTTCCAGTCTCTGGTCAAAGGATCTTGTAAATCCTCCTATTATAGGCTCTCCAAATTTATTACCATAGTCGCTTGCCCCATCACTTGCCTTTATCTCCACATCAAGGGATGAGGCAAGGTTCGATGGATATGGAAGATCCTTTTTTTCCCACGGCAGTTCATAACCAGGGATCAATAAATTTCCTGAACAGTATCCTGCTGTGCCGGCAACAACAAGTCCACCCCTCCCTGTGGCCTGGACATCCCTTATCCTGCCACCTGTTCCTGTTTCCGCACCTGGAAACGGAGCAACACCTGTGGGAAAATTATGGGTTTCGGCAGTAAAGATAATATGATAGCGAACCTTTCTTTTAATGAAAGGAGAAGGTTTGCCTGGTCTTTCAGGTAAAATGGTTATACAATCAAAACCCTCTATAGCGCTTGAATTATCCTTGAAGGCTATAACACTATTGGATGGATTGGTCAAAAGGGTAGACTTTACCATCTCCATGAGGGTCTGTCTCATTTCAATACCATCAATTATCTGTATTCCCTTGAAATACCCATGTCTCGAGTGCTCACTGTTTGCATTGTCTAAATCCCTTATCTCTACTATTGTGGGGTTTCTCCCTTCTTCTTTTACAAAATATTCATAGTAAAGGTTTTTATCCCACTCATCCATGGCAAGGCCTGGAATCTCAAGAAATGCATCAATACCTTTTTCTATTAAAGGTATCTCGAAAACAGGTTCAGGGATAACACCGGTCTCAAAGGTCTCCAGGGGCTTATCATAGACACACTCTGTCATCCTGTCATGATGCTCTTTAATAAATATCTCTCTATTTGTCCCTTTTTCAATAAGATACCTTCTGGATCGCTCTATACGGGTAATCTTATCTATACCGCAGGTCTTACATATGGACACTATATTAGTAGAATATGCAGTGGCAAAGTTCATCCTTGGACCGAGCTCAATAACCTCATTCCCATGGTTTAGAAAAGACCTATCTTTAATACTCTCTAATATAAAACCATCGGTGAGTATATTTTTTAAAACAAGCACCTCTTCAGGAGAAAGGTTCGATAATGCCTCCACATTGAAACAATATTCCAGTCTGTTATCTCTTTTAAGAAAAAAATGCAACATATCTTTGTCCTATATATTTAAATTTTTGAAAAAATTTTAACCTATTAAATGCTCAGTATATCCTTTATGATATTTTTAAGCTCATCCGTGTCAGCAGACTTTACTACATAAGCATCAGAGGCCCAACTTGAAAAATCCTGCTTAAACTCGCCATAGGCAGAACAGAGAATTACATGCTGATCTTTGTTGATCTTTTTTATCTCATTTAGGGTCTGGATACCATCAATACCAGGCATTTTTATATCCAAGACCACAAGATCAAAAGGTGATTGTTTGATCTTTTCTATGGCCTCGTAGCCATTCGATGCAAGCTCTATGGTGTATCCCTCCTCCTCTAACTCCTCTTTGAAGAGGATTCTTATATTTTCCTCATCGTCAACAACAAGTATCCTTATATCTTTCATAATAACACCTCTTTTGAGTGATTATTTTCCAAGGGCAGATATATAAAAAACGTAACTCCCTTGCCAGCAATGTTTTCGATCTCTATCCTTCCTCTATTGTTCTTTACTATCTTGTTTGATATGGCAAGACCCAGGCCTGTCCCCTTTTCTTTAGTTGTAAAAAATGGATTGAATATATTCTCTATTGCCATAGGGTCTATGCCACCGCCTGTGTCAGTTATGGAAATCATTATTTGAGGCCTATCATTTAACATGACCTTCCTTGTCCTTATGGTAATATCTCCTTCACCATTCATTGCTTCATATGAATTAACAAGGATGTTGATAAAGACCTGCTTCATTTGGTGTATATCACAAACAATGTCAGGCAGTTCATAGTCAAAATCTTTAATAATCCTCACCTTCTCCCATGATGAATCAGATAAAAAAAGATACAGGATCTCTTCAATGCACTGATTAATATTACATAGGTCATGGGAAGCCGGAGATTCTTTAACATAATCAAGCACCTCGTTCAAAATTTTTTCAAGCCTTGCCACCTCACTTACTATGATTTCTGCATATTTATTCTCTGTCTTGCTTAGGCTTAGTTTTTTGGCAAGCCTCTTTGCAAATCCACCTATTATAACAAGTGGGTTTTTTATCTCGTGGGCCACATTTGCTGCCATCTCACCAAGGCTTTTTAATTTTTCTTGTTCAATAATCCTCTTTTGCGCCTCATTAAGTTCTTTAAAAGCCTCTTTAAGCTTTGTATTAAGCATAATGTTGTCAAGGCCGCTGGATATATATCCTGCCAAGGTATTTATTAAATAAGATAAATTGTAGTTCTGGTCAAAACCCTGCTCTGTTTTTGCCACGCTTATGGTGAGTGCACCAATAGACTTGCTTTTTACAATAATAGGGCAACTACATAAAAAATACTGGGAAAACAATCTTTTGGTTTCATCTTCTTGACCAGAAAGCTCAGCAGGTCTATTGGATTTAATAGCCTTGGCCTCCAATTCAAAAAGCAGGTCATCCATTCCGTTTTCTACCTGTCCATAAGAAAAGCGTTGTTCGTTTATCCTTGACTTGAAGTTATTGAGTTTTATGGTAACCAATGAGGCGTTTAATACCTTAGCAATGATAAAAACCATATTCTTTAGTATAAGCTCTGGTTCCTTGTTTGAGGTGAGAAGCTTACCGAGTTCAGACAAGGCAACAAGCTCACTAATTCTTTTTTTAGATGATATAATAAGCTCATCGGTTCTGATTAGGCCACCTATCTCCCTTGCTATGATTGATAGAAGGACCTTTTCTCTGTCTGAAAGATTCTCCAGTGATGCAGATATGGCTGCTATTACTCCATACATATAGCTGTCATCCGAAAGGGGAACAAAGGCAAAGGCCCTAAATCTCTCTATTATCCCATCAAGTTCATTATAAAAGATGCAGCCCAATCTGGGGGGAACATCTTTGTGGGTAAAATACTGGGGAACTCTTTTCTGGGCTATGCTTCCTACTATCCCTTCACCAATATGGCACCTATATTTGTTTAATAAGGGAAAAAGCATACTTTTTTGATTATAATATCTGCATGATAACCTCTTGTCCTTTTCAAATTTAAAGACAAGGACCTCTTCAAAGCCCATCCTCTGTGAGATTATGTTTAGTATTGTAGATATTCTTGAATTTATTTCAAGATTAGAGTGGGATATCTCTATTATTTCGCCTAATATTTCTATTACTTTCATGTCATAGAGCTATGTTTCTCAATGGCCTTTTTGTAAAGCTCCACATACTCCCTTGCAGACCTCTCCCATGAAAAATCCTCTTTCATGCATTTTTTAATGAGCGTATCCCATTCTGCCTTATTTCTATAAACTGTTATTGCCCTCTTTATCGCATCCAGCATGGCATCGCCGGTATAATCATAAAATTTAAATCCTGTGCCATGCTCAGGCTCTTTCGTATAATCAATTATTGTATCCTCAAGGCCTCCTACAGCCCTCACAATGGGAATAGTCCCATATCTAAGGCTATAAAGCTGGTTTAATCCACACGGCTCATACCTTGAAGGCATGAGAAACATGTCTGCCCCTGCCTCAATCAGGTGGGCAAGCCTATTATCATAAGCAATCTTTATGGAAAAAGACTCAGGGTGTTTTTTTGAAAGTTCTGTAAAAAGTTCATGGTATCTTCTGTCACCTGTTCCAAGGATAACATACTGAAACCCAGATGCTAATATCTCCTCCATAGTGGAGGCAATAAGATCAAAGCCCTTCTGATCAGCAAGCCTTGATATGGTTGCCATAAGGGGCACCCCATCCTTAATAGGTAAACCAAACTCGCTAAGAAGGGTTTTTTTGCATATAAATTTATTTTTTAAGTTCTCAGAGCTATATCTTGCGGGCAAAAGATTGTCCTTCTCAGGATTCCACTCTTCATAGTCAATACCGTTTATAATTCCGTAAAGGTCCTCCTTTCTTGTTCTAAGGATGCCGTCGAGGCCATAACCAAATTCAGGTGTCTGGATCTCTTGGCTATATTTCTTGCTTACGGTATTTATTATGTCTGAAAAAACAATGCCACCCTTTAAAAAATTAATATTGCCAAAAAACTCAAGATAATCTGGCGAAAAATATTCCCAGCCTATATTGAGGAGATGCATATCATAATGCCAGAATATACCTTGATAGCCAATATTATGTATTGTAAATAAAGTGGCAATATTTTTTAGGTCAGGGTCATCTTTATATAAGGTCTTCAAAAAGACAGATGCCAGAGCTGTCTCCCAGTCATTGCAATGTAGGACATCTGGTTTATATCCTGTTACCTTGATGGCCTCAAGTATGCTTTTAGAAAAAAATATAAATCTAATGGCATTATCTTGATAGTCACCGTCAGGGGTGCTATACAGGTAATCCCTATTATAATAATCGTCTTGTTCAACAAGATACGCTTTTACTCCATCATATTCGCTTTCCACGATTTCGCCATCCACATAACCCAGTGAAATAGAACACGAAATCTTATAATTTTTATATCTTATAGGGAATCTCTGTTCGTCTATTCCTTTGTGTTTTGGAAGAATAACACGAACATCAACACCGAGTTTTTTCAGAGCCTTTGGCAAGGCCCCTGTGACATCGGCAAGACCTCCTGTTTTTACAAAAGGATAAACTTCTGGTGATGCGATTAAAACCTTCATCTTCACCCCCTATATATCTGTCTCTTTTAGATATACTGTTGCCTCTTCTGGAGGGGTTGGATTTATATAAAAACCTGTCCCCCATTCAAAACCCGCCATCTTTGTCAATCTTGGAATAATTTCAAGATGCCAGTGGTAATGTGAAAGTTCGCTTTCGCCTACTGCTGCTGTATGGATCATATAGTTATAAGGTGGTGCATTGAGGAGTTTCACATATTTTTTCAAAATAACAGAGATGATTTGGGATAAGAAAAAATAACTATCTGCCTGACTATGCATTGTAAAAGAGGATTCATGGTTTTTTGGTAATACCCATATCTCAAAAGGAAATCTTGATGCAAAAGGCGAAAGTGCTATAAAGAGTTCATTTTCAAACACAACCCTTACATTGTCATCTATCTCCTGGGCAATCATGTCACAAAAAACGCATCTGTCTTTGTATTTGTAATAATTAAGGCTGCCGTTGATCTCTTCAGAGACCCTCCTGGGAACTATGGGAAGGGCAATAAGCTGTGAGTGGGAATGATCAAGAGATGCCCCAGCTACAGATCCATGATTCTTAAATATCATGATATATCTAAACCGTCTATCCCTTGAAAGATCAATGGACCTTTCTCTGTATGCCTGAAAGATATTCTGTATTGCCTGTATATCCATATCAGAAATGGTTTCAGCATGGACAGGCGTCTCAACAATTACCTCATGGGCTCCTATACCGTTCATCTTATCGTAAAGCCCAACACCTTCTTTATCAAGCCTGCCTTCAATCCTTAGGGCAGGAAATTTATTAGGCACAACCCTCAAACTCCAATCATGGTTGTTGGGAGAAGAACCATGCGGTCTGATGGCAAAGACCTCTGGTGGAGTCATATATTCATTCCCTGGGCATAAAGGGCACACGCCCTCTTTGGAGGGAGGTTTTTCTTCAATAAAAAATACAGGTCTTTTGCCTCTTTCTGTGGAGATTATAACCCATCTGTCAATAATAGGGTCTTTTCTTAATTCAGGCATACATTACTCCCTGTTTTGAGTTTTTTTGACTTAAATGAGCGCTCATGGTAAGAATACATGAATGATACCTATAAAAGACAATTTAAAGACACGCACATTTCCAATTATAACAGCATGCTTTATCTTTGTAAATATTTTAATTTTTTTATGGCAGAGATTTACATTAACAACATCAGAGAATGAATTCATTTTCAAATATTACGGACTAATACCGTATGATTTTTGGGCATCACTTTCCTTGAATCATAATCTAATACCATATAATATAATGACAATTTTTACATCCATGTTTCTACACGGTGGAATTCTTCATGTTGGCGGAAACATGCTATATATGCTGATTTTCGGTAAATCTGTAGAGGACAGCTTTGGTCACAAAAGATTTTTTTTATTTTATTTTCTTTCAGGTATTACAGCGTCTATATTTCAATTGCTATATGATCCCCAGTCCAAGATACCAATGGTAGGGGCAAGCGGGGCTATATCAGGCATTTTAGGGGCTTACCTAATTCTCTTTCCAAGAGCAAAGATCGTTACTATGCTCATCATTATTATTTTTATAAAATTCGTTCAACTCCCTGCTGTTTTATTATTGACTGTCTGGTTTTTTATTCAAGTGCTGTATTCACATACTGAAGGCGTTGCCTGGTATGCACATATAGGCGGCTTTATCTTTGGGCTTCTCACTGCAAGGTGGTTTAGCAGAAAAAGGCAGGCGAGATAAAATGAAGGTTTCACGTGAAACTTTTTCGGCACTCCTCATCAATCCCTATATTTATGATTTTTCGGCATATAGCTTCTGGTCAGCACCGTTAGGTCTTCTTTATGTGGGCGCTATTTTAAGACAAAACGATTTTCATATCACCCTTATTGATTGTCTTGAGATAGTGGATGAAAAAAGGAAGGAAGATGGCAGGGCTCCGTTCATAAAAGAAAAGGTTAATCTTCTGCCACCTTTAAAAGGTATTAAAAAAAGATTAAAAAGATATGGCATTTCAGAGGCAGACCTTATAGAAAAACTTGCCCGGAGCCAAAAACCCGATATTATCCTGATTACCTCTATAATGACATACTGGTATGCAGGGACAAAAGAGACTCTTAGGGCAGTAAAGACTGTATTTCCTGAATCAAAAGTCATAATCGGCGGCATTTATCCCTCTTTGTGTTATGAACATGCCACTGCTCATATGGCAGAAGCTGATCTCATAGTTAGAAATAATGAAATAGAAAAATTTTATCATTTTTTAGAAAAAAATCTCTCTATTGAACTCAGATATAAACCAAAGATAGATGATTTTGAGGATCTTCCCTATCCCTGTTTTGACCTCTATGGCTCACCTTATTTTGTCCCTCTGCTTACATCATTCGGCTGTATATATAGATGTGCTTATTGTGCAACCCCGTTTATGTATCCACGCATTTTAAGGAGAAGACCTGAGGATGTCATTGGTGAGGTCATTCACTGGCATCAAATAGGCGTGAAGAGGTTTGTGTTATACGATGATAATTTTCTCTACGATAAAATAAATCATGGAGTGCCCATATTAAAGGGATTAATAAACATGCCCGATAAAATAGACATATATAACCCTAATGCTATGAATGCAGCATTGATTGATTATGAGATAGCTGAACTTCTCATGCAAGCAGGATTTAAAGAGATAAGGATAGGGCTTGAGACCACAAACCCTGAGTTGCAGAAAAAAACCGGTAATAAGGTGAACAGAGAAAGCTTTGAAAGGGCTATCAAGTGCCTAAAAAAAGCAGGCTTTAAAGGAGATGCCATAGGTGTATATGTCCTTGCCGGGCTACCTTTACAAAAATGGACAGATGTCAAGGATACCATAGACTATTTAATTGGCCTTGAAGTAAGACCCCACATTGCCGAATATACGCCTATACCTCATACAAGGCTTTATAAGGAATACAACAATTTAGCTCGATATCCCATAACAAAGGAGCCTCTATATCAAAACAATGCCTTATTTCCTTTTAGCTGGGATGGGTTTACTGAAGATAATCTTGCTTTCTTGAAGGGTTATGTGAGGGAAAAAATAAAACTAAGATAACCTTGATACATAATCATTGTAGCCAAAACTCTTTACAATCTCTAAGTCCCCTGTTTTTCTAAGAACTGCTATGTCTGGAAGATTTATACCATTAAAAGTAGTGTTTTTTACAATGCTGTATAGTGCCATATCTGTAAAAACAACCTTGTCGCCTATCCTAAGTGGTCTATTAAAGGAATAATCTCCCACCACATCTCCGGCAAGGCAGCTTGGGCCAGCTATCCTGTATGTATATCTTTTTTCATTTGCCTTTCCAGACCCTATAATAAATGGTCTATAAGGCATAAGCAAAACATCAGGCATATGCGTTTCAGCTGATGCGTCTATAATGGCGATTTCCATTTCATTTCTTACAATATCAAGGACAGAGGCTATTAAAACCCCTGAATTTAAAACACTTGCCTCTCCAGGCTCAAGGTAAACCTGGACACCATGTCTATCCTTGAAATCATTTATCAGCCTTATAAGCAATTCTATATCATAGTCATCTCTTGTTATGTGGTGACCACCTCCAAAATTTACCCACTTCAATCCTTTTATAAATTCACCATATAACATTTCAAAAGAACCTAAAATTTTCCTCAGGGCATTGGCATTCTGTTCACAGAGGGCATGAAAATGAATACCATCTACTCTATCCTTAAACATTGGATATTGTCCTTTAAATATATCACTGATCACACCAAGCCTTGAACATGGCGCACAGGGATTATAAATATCAGCTGTTGCTTCTCCATACCCAGGATTGATCCTTATGCCTATCCCTTTTTTAGCCCTCTTTACTGATTCAGAGTATCTCTCAAGTTGGTAAAAGGAATTGAAAATAATCACATCTGAGTATGTCAGTATCCTGGCAAACTCATCCTCTCTATATGCTGCTGCAAATGTATGCACCTCTTTCCCGAATTTTTCCCTGCCCAGTTTAGCCTCATTTAATCCACTTGCACATGTTCCGTCGAGATATTCACGCATTACATCAAATGTAGAAAAAGAGGCATATGCCTTTAAGGCATGGAGGATCTTACAGCCTGTTCTATCTTTTACATATCTGAGAACCCTCATATTTTCTTCAATAAGGGCCTCATCTATAACATACACAGGTGTTCTTAAGTCTTCCTGGGCAATCTTCAAAAACCTCTTGTGATGCTCAACAAATGTTCTCTTTTTTGCCTTCTTTAAAATATGGGTTAGTAATTTGAGGGATTTTACATCGAGGTCTTCAAGGGTCTTTTTTCGTTCCTCTTGTGACAGATTATGATATATATCTGCTATCCTCAGATCTTTAGCAATAGCGGCCTCGGCAATAATGTTCTCACTAAAAATATCCATCATAGAACACTAAAATGTATCTGGTAAAGGCTCGCACTCTTGAACCTGCCATGGAAGCCCATAAGTGTTCAGGTCATCCATGAACTTATCAGGGTCAAGCTGTTCTATATTAAAAACACCGGCCCCCTGCCATTCACCTGTAAGCATCATCTTTGCCCCTATCATTGCAGGAACGCCGGTTGTATATGCTATTGCCTGTGTCCCTGTCTCTTTAAATGCCTCTTCATGGTCACAGACATTATATATATATCGAGTAATGGTCTTGCCATCTTTAACCCCCGTCATAATATTCCCTATGACGGTCTTACCCTTATATCTTGTGCCAAGAGAGGATGGCTCTGGCAGGAGTGTCTTTAAAAATTTTATAGGAACAATCTTTTTGCCCTCATAGTCTACTTCATCTATCCTGGTCATGCCCACGTTCTTGAGAACCCTAAGGTGGTTCAGATAGTTTTCTGAAAAGGTCATCCAAAATCTTGCCCTTTTGATGCCTTTTATGTTAAGGACAAGAGACTCTAATTCTTCATGATAGAGTAGATAGCTTTCTCTCTTCCCTGCCACAGGATAGTCAAAGGTAAAATGGATGCTATTGTCATCTATAATGGGAGGTGTCTCTATCCATTTGCCCTGGTCCCAGTGCCTTACAGTTTGGGTAACCTCTCTGATATTAATCTCGGGGTTGAAGTTTGTGGCAAAGGGATGGCCATGGTCACCGGCATTGCAATCCAAAATATCAAGATAATGGATCTCATCGAAAAAATGTTTCTGGCAATATGCAGCAAACACATTTGTAACACCGGGGTCAAAACCTGAACCAAGAATGGCCATGATACCTCTTTCTTTGAAACTCTCATGGTAAGCCCACTGCCAGCTATATTCGAAATGCGCCTCGTCTGGAGGCTCATAGTTTGCAGTATCTATATAATGGACACCAGTGGCAAGGCATGCATCCATTATATGAAGGTCCTGGTATGGCAAGGCAAGATTGAGTATAAGAAAGGGTTTATATCTTTCTATAAGAGCTATAAGTTCCGGGACATTATCTGCATCCACCTGGGCAGTTATGATATCTCTTCCATATCGCTGTTTTATGGTGTTTTTTATGGCTTCACATTTTGATAAAGTTCTGCTGGCAATTATTATCTCACCAAACACCTCAGGAGCCTGCATGCATTTATGGACTGCCACGGTGGCAACTCCACCGGCACCTATAATCATAATTCTTTTGTTATTCTTTTGGGCAATCACACCAACCTCCTTTAATAAAGCCATTAAATTATGCTAAAAGCATTATTATCTCCCGTGCCACTTTTGCAGCGCATATGGAAGAAACAAAAGAGGCGTCATAATCAGGCGACAACTCCACTATATCGGCCCCTATGATATTAAATTCTTTTAATACTTTTGCGTAACTTATGAAATCGTCAAACATAATCCCACCTGGCTCTGGTGTTGTAACCCCTGAAACCAGCGAAGGATCAAATACATCCATATCAAAGCTCAGGTAAACCGGGTCGCTTTTTTTTATTAATGTGGCAAGGCTGTCTGGGTCTTTAATTATATTAGACTCATTAAATTCATGCCTTGTCCCGGACCTTATGCCGATTTGGAAAAGCCCTGATAAACCCAGTTTTTTTATCCTTTGCATTACGGTTCCGTGAGAAAGACTCTGACCTTCATATTCATCTCTCAGATCACAATGGGCATCAAAATGGATAATCTTTAAATCAGGATAATTTATTATTAAGGATTTAATGACAGGGTATGTCAAGAGGTGTTCACCACCCAGTATCAAAAATCTTTTATCAACTTTTATAAGCTCTGAGGCTGCCTCCTCTATGGCTTTTAATGCATATAAAAGATTACCTTGTGGGAGGTCAAGATTGCCTGCATCAAAAAATTTCAGTTCATCAAGGTCTATTTTTAAATAAGGGCTGTAAGTCTCAAGGGTCCAGGATGCCTTTCTTATGCTGTCAGGACCAAACTTAGTCCCTCCCCGAAAAGATGAGGTTGCATCAAGAGGGCATCCAAGTAAAACAATATCACTATCTTCTTCATTATTGTTTGAGCCTATGTATTTGCTAAAAAATACAGTCTTCATAAAATTTCATCCCCGAATAAAAAGACTATATAAATATTTGTAAGGGTGAGTTGTTTGTGGGAATACTGCAGATAAAAGACTAATCCTTCAAAGTTCTTGCTGCAGATTAATCCCAAAGGACTACACCGGCAAAAACAGCTCCGATATTTACAACTTTATGGGTTGCTGATTTAGCCATTATCTCTTTTATAGGTCTGTTCCTTAATTTCATGCCCTCTTCTACCATTTTTTTTACCTGTGCAACCACTATATCCTCAGCGTCATTGGCAGAGTATTCCATAATAAGACCTGCGCTCTTTTCATCTTTAGGTATACCTATAGCTACAGCAGCAGATATAACATCTCCAGGGATATTGCTGTTTCGTGATGCATACGCTACAGGGACAAGGGCACCCTGAGGCAGCGGGACCGGTGGCGGATCTATCTCCACACAGCCTGGAGGGAGAATACTACTCATTTTTACCAAATTTGTATCACCAACGCCTGATGCTAAAAGGGCGCCATCAAAGGCATTGAGCAATGAATATCCTTCAGAAGAACCGCTGACAAGAAAAAATTTTGTGGGTGTTTTTATGATCACTTTGTCCACCTCCCAAGCTATTTAATACCCAAAATGGGTTATAACCACCTGAAGGCCAGGCGCTTCTTTAATCTTTTTAAACAATTAATACAATATATATCCATATCCTCGCCAGTTGATAATGATATTAATGTTAAAAGTTTGGAGGCGAAGATACCCATAAAACATATGCCTTATTCTTCTTTTTGTTGACTATATAGTGCTTTTTTGTAGCCCTGAAATAAAAACATTCCCCTTTTTTAATTTTATAAACCTTACCACCTAAAACAAGCTCTATGCTACCATTCATTACAAAACCAAATTCCTCTCCTTCATGGGGCTCTTCTTCAGGGGTCTTCTCCTGGGCACTTAATTCCAAAAGAGCAGGGTCCATCTGTCTGTTCTGAGCAGCAGGCACAAGTATTTGAAAAGCCTTTACATTGTCCATCTCAAGGTCAACCCTATCTTTTGCCTTAAAAACAATCTTCTCATCCAGGGCACCGTCAAAAAAGGTAGATGGTTTTTCATCAAGGGCATCAAGGATACCGATCAGGCTCTCGACGGATAGCGATGTAAGATTTCTCTCTATCTGCGAGATAAACCCTTTTGTTAATCCTGCCCTTATAGCTAACTCTTCCTGCGTAAGGGACTTAGCCTGCCTTAGCATTTTTATCCGTTCACCTATGCTTGCACCGTCAATTTTCATAATAACACTATAAGCCTACAGAAAGTTTACGTTATTAAACAAATAATTTGCTAATTTGTCAAGTAAAATTTTATTTAACTTTATGGTTCAGTATGCTAAACTTGAAAGCAATATGAATCAAAATAACATAGGGTTGTTAAAAATCTTCTCGCAATAAATATCTATAATTTTAGATAGTTACAAAAATTAAAAAAATATTTTTTAATAAAGTTTACATCAAATCAAGAAAACGGCACATTTAAAAAAGACCTTATGCCCAAGGGCACATCAGCTTGGCTCCTGTGGATAAGTTCTTTAGATTAAAAGAAAAAACGGAAAAATATTTTTATATCTTTTGAGGTCTTTGTTATATTTTGCAAAGACCTCATTTTTTATTTGATTTTCAGTTATGGCGTGCTAAACTTAAAAAAATTTTTTAGGTGATTAGATGCATGCAGGCCAAATATGAGATAGCAAATTTTCTAAAGCAAAATAATATCAATGATATATTCTACCTACCAGGCATACACACCATCTCCTTGGATGAGGCATTCAGGGCCTATGGCCTAAATGTCATCATGGGTAGACATGAGTCAAATATCACCTTTATGGCAGACGGTTACGCAAGGGCATCAGGCAAAACAGGGGTATTGTTTGTTACCCCAGGACCAGGGTTAGGCAATGTAGTTTCAGGCTGCATGGAGGCTTATGGCGACGATACACCATTAATAATCTTCCATATAGATACAAAAAGAGAAGAACACGGCAGAGGTATACTCCATGAACTGGCAGAACCTGAAAACATCTTTAGATATTTCATAAAAAGGGCCTATTATGTGTCTTCCCTTGATGAACTCATACCTTCATTGAAATCTGCATACACAGAAGCAACAACGAACAGGAAAGGGCCTACCATCATATCTATACCCTTTGTCTTCCTGGACAGAGAAATACCTAAAGAAACAACCAAAAAACCCTTAAGTGCAGTATCTTTTACAGAACAAAAAGGGTCTCTAACTATGGAGGAAATGGCAGAAAAGATAGAGGCAATCATACAAAACAAAGAAAGGCCTGTTATTATATGCGGCAAATCAGCCATGTTTGAATATGCTGGCCAGACACTGGCCAAGATGTGTATGAATGCATCCATACCTTTTTTTATAACCACCGGGGGCAAGGGCGTTTTAGATGAAAGACTTCCCTGTTGCCTTGGAAATGTAATACAAAAAGGAGTTGCCCAAAGGGTCTTAAGGGAATCAGATCTGGTAATTGCTATTGGCACAAGACTAAGGGATGTAGACGCAAAAAGAAGGGGTGTAAAGATAAAAGATCTTATACATATAGATTTAGATAACCAATGGCTTAACAAAAACTATCCTTCGACAATTGCTTGTGCCTGGGATATAAAGGGTTTTATTTCTATGCTTGAAGGCATCCTCCATAAAAAAACATTTGCCTGGGATTTAAAACTTATTAAAAAACAAAGGCAGGAAGAGAGGATGGTATTACTTAAAAAAGAAAAAGGCTATGGTATTGTAGAGGCTATAAGGTCTTCTATCCCGGAAGATACCATCACAATATGGGATCTTAACCTAATTTCTTACTGGGCAGAATACTATTTCCCCGCATATAAACAACGGACATTTATATCACCAAGGGGTATTTCACCCATATTTTATGGTATCCCTGCCTCAATAGGAGCAAAGATCGGTGTGCCAAATGCGCCCTGCATGGCCATTTCCGGAGATGGAGGGGCACTGCCCTGTTTAAGTGAACTCTCTACCATAAAAAGATACAATATCCCAGTAGTTATACTCATATACAATAACGAATCCTTTGGAATACTCGAGGACATGATGGTAAAAAGATACAATATAGGCGGCTCCATGGGGCTTGTAAACCCTGATTTTGTAAAGATTTCCAAAGACTTTGGCATTAATGGAAAAAAAGTAGGTTCTCCAGAGGGCCTTAAAAAGACACTCAAGGCCATGACATGGGATGAGCCATATGTAATAGAATTTAAATATCCCTTGTTTTCACCTCCCTGGGATACATGATAAGAGATATTCGGTAATGTCTCTTGCGTGGGGATATATATGTCATATCCATGTGGTTAAGTTATTTGGATTTGAAGAAAAATAAAAAATATTTTATTGGTGAGTAAAGGTTATGGAAAAGATAAAAACCTTAAGAGGATTTAGAGACATCTATGGAGATGAGGTAGAAAGATTCAGATACATAGAGGATATTTCCAGGAAGTATCTGGGGCTTTTTGGTTTTAAAGAAATCATAATACCAGTATTAGAAAATACAGGTCTCTTTGTAAGGAGCATAGGAGATACCACAGATATTGTTGAAAAGGAGATGTTTACCTTCAGGGATAGCGGTGGCGATTCTGTTACACTCAGGCCTGAGGCAACTGCAGGTATGGTAAGGGCATACCTTGAAACAGGCAAATATGCCCAGGAGAGGATTAGCAAGCTATTTTCCATAGGGCCCATGTTCAGGCATGAAAGGCCTCAAAAAGGGAGGTATAGAGAATTCAGGCAGATCGATGTGGAGGTATTTGGTGTCGAGGCGCCTATTATTGATGCAGAACTAATTTGGATGATATCCCTTATGCTTAAATCCATGGGTATGCAAGAATACACCATAGAGGTAAACAGCGTAGGATGTCCTGTATGCAGGGAGGGATTCAAAGGGTTGATGGTGGAATATTTTAACAACCGAAGAAATGGTCTTTGTGAAGATTGCAATAGAAGGCTGGAAAAAAATCCCCTTAGGATCTTTGATTGTAAAAACCCTGAATGTAAAGAAATTAGCAGTTCATCGCCCCTGTTGTTTGATAACCTCTGTAGCCATTGTAAGACACATTTTGATGAATTTTTAACTTATATAAACGATTTTGGCATACAAATTAGAGTCAATAAAAGGCTTGTTCGTGGTCTTGATTACTACACAAAAACCGTGTTTGAGGTCATATCAGGCAGCCTGGGTGCCCAAAATGCCTTTCTGGCAGGGGGCAGATATGACCATCTTGTTAAGTCTATGGGAGGGCCTCCTGTCCCTGGCATAGGCTTTGCAATAGGCGTGGATAGGCTTTCTCTGCTCATAGAATTGCCTGGTTCAAAAAATGGAAATGCCATTTTCCTGGCTTACTTAGGTGAAAGGGCAAAAAGACTCATAGTCCCCTTGATGAAGCTCTTTAGCGAAAACCATATAAGGTTTTTTTATCTCCCCGATGCAAAGTCATTAAAATCACAGATGCGCTATGCAGATTCTCTGGGGGCAGATATGGTTATCATAATAGGCGACCATGAGTTAGACAAAGGCGAGATGGTTGTAAGGGACATGGCTCAAGGTAACCAGATAAGCCTGCCTCTTGATCTTACAAGCCTTATGGAAAACCTAAAGGGTCTTTTTAAAAGATAACCATCTGTGGGCAACAAAGGTAAATACAAAGGCAAGGAAAAACCTGGCCACAATGATGATCAAACCGTTTGCCCCTATTACCACAAAGATTAAAGTATCCTCTATAATGGCATGACATATGGAAAGAAAGAGGAGTATCAGAAATGCCTCTTTTTTATCCATATTCGATGACCTAATAGAGTGGATTATTACGCCTGCCCCATAGGTGAGGCCTATTACTATGCCTGTTATGAGGGGGATGAGCCCATGGGCAGATATGCCTAAAAATCTAAACTGTTTTTTTGATAAAACCTCCTGCCTGTGCTTTAAAAATTCATAGGAGATGGTAAGGGGTAGTATGATTAAAAGGAGTTGCCCTGTAAGGATGGCAGAATTTTTTAAAGCTGTTAAAATAACTTCCATAAGATGTTCAGGCCTGCCCCTGCCAATAAACTAAGCAGTATTCTTAAAATAAGAAGCACCCATGCATTTACACCTGTCTGCTGTGTCACCGGGGTCTCTACAGACAAACTATGGGATATACCCAAAATCAAAGCAATGATTGTAATATCTTTAGTGGAAAGATTAAGGGGTGAAAGGACTGCAATGGCAGCATATAGGTTTATGGCATAACCTGCTATGAGGCCAAGGGCTGCCTCGCCAGGAAGCCCCATAAATTTCATAAAGGGCTTAAAAAAATCGCTTATTGTGCCTATGATACCCATGTGTTTTATAATCTCGATAAGGATATAACAGGGGACAATGACCTTGACCATGACAAAGGTGATGGAAAGCCCGTTTGCAATCCCTTTTTTTATATTTACCAAGGCGCTTTTTTTTATATTCTCTGTCATCTTATACTGCTTTCTTATAATTACGAAAAATCATTTTTCAAACCCTAAGCCCAGCATGACAAGGTGGGCAAAGCCACTATATTTACCATCTAATCCTGTCAAGTAAGACCTGGTATCATTAAAAAAGGTGGCCTGGTAGCCTAAGTTTATCCTATAATCACCTTTTTTGTAGGTCATACCCATAGTAAAAATATGCCTTGTGCTGTCTGGAAGTTCAGGGCCAAGGGTCTTTTTAGGTATAGGTGTCCTGTCATACATATACCCTGCCCTCGCTTCCGTATTTTTTCCTGCGAGATAGTTCATGCCCAGGGCAATACTCATGGAATTTCTCCAGTTTTTATAAAAAAATCCATCTGCCATTCCATTATCTGATGAAATCCGATAATGGCTCATGGATGACCACCCAGTATATAATATATCTGCCTCAAAAACAGCTTTTTCGGTTTTTTTTGCGATACCTGTGGCAAATATAAAAGGCAGGGTGAGTCTTGTAGATGCTTCTGTGGAAATAGGGGCAAAAGGAGGGGGGAGATAAAAGTTTGCCCTTCCCCTGTATTTTATTTTCACGGGGCTCCTGTATGTTAAGGATAAGGCAAAATCACGAGGTAGATTAAAAAGGGCAGCGCCGTTATACCCTATCCCGTCCCCATGGCCGGAGAGGCTTGCCAGCCCATCCTGGAGCGGAAATAGGTTTATGGCGTTTTTAAATGTAACTTCACTTTTAACATATGAGATGCCACCGCCTATAGATATGACATCATTTATCTTATATGCCATAACAGGATTTAAAAAGGTGGTTTTGATACCTGCATATACTATATTGTATCTACCTATCCAGTTTTTAGGCCATTCTGTGGAGAGACCAAAGGGTGAAAATACCCCGATACCGGCAGAGAACCTTTCTTTTGTATATCTCATATATAGATGGGGTATATGGTGAGAACCTGATTTTGTTACAAAACTTTCACCTGAAATAGGGTCTTTGTAGGTCATCTTTGGGTATGCTATGATGTCACCCACTAAAAACCCAAAACCTTTCAGGTTAGGAAGTATGGCAGGATTGTAGAATACAGCAGAACTATTGTCTATAGAGGCACTGGCAGCCATACCCATGCTGTTTGCCTTGACATCCTGATTATATATAAGAAATGCTGCACCAAAGACTAAATGGGGAATAAATAAAAATAAAAAAATAAAGATTATTTTCATTTTTTGATTTTTTTATATATTTGTGTATGATTGACTAATTACCATGAAAAAATAAAAAAAACAATCTGAAAAGAGTTGTAATTTTTTAAATAATATTTTAAAAAATTTAGAAAAAAATATGATATCTGTAATTGCATTGAGCCCATGCCTCGACATAAATTTTTATGTTGATGAACTCATCTATGATGATGTAAACAAGGTGGTTTTGGAAAAAAAATGGCCTTCAGGAAAAGGCATTGATGTCGCAAGGGCTATATTGGGATTAGGCGGTGAGGCAACGGTTTTTGGTTTTATCGGTGGTTACAGGGGTCTTGAATTAGAAAGCATGCTCATAAATGAGGGTATTGTCTGCGACTTTGTAAGGGTCAACTCTGAAACCCGTTCAAATATAACTATTCAACAGAAAAACAAAAGACTTAAAACCCTTCTTGCTACCCACGACCTTGTGGTATCGCCTGTGGATATATCCATCTTCCTGGAGAAGATAAGGGCGATGAATGCAAATAATATGGTAATAATAAGCAGCGGTCATCCAAAAGGTATAAATGAGCTTTTATTTTATCAGATTATAACCATGCTAAAGGAAAAGGGTGTTAAGGTTGTCTTTGATGCAGATGGAAATGCGCTGCAAAAAGTCATCGATGCCCATCCTTATATGATAAAACCGAATATACATGAGTTCAGCAGGCTAATAAAAAAACAGGTTGCCCAAGTAGATGAGATTGTTGAGGCCGCAATGCCCTTACTCGAAAAGGTTGATTTAATCGTGGTATCTATGGGTGCAAAAGGGGCTATTGCCATAACAAAAGAAAAGGTTTTGCATGCTGTCCCTCCCACAGTTAAGGTGAGAAGCTCTATGGGTGCAGGAGACTATTTGATTGCAGGGATGACCTTTTTACTGTCTTGTGGTGATGATATAGAAAATGCCCTTGTCCTGGGTGTTGCTTGTGGAACAGCAGCCACTTTAAGACAAGAGCAACACCCTTTGGCAAAAAAAGAGGTAGAAGAAATCAAAAAAAATGTGATTATAAAAAAATTTTAATTTACTTATCTGTTTTGATATATTATATAAAAACAGAATTAAAAGAATACGAAAGGAGGTGACAGACAAATGAAGAAACTGTTGGTACTTTTTATAGCAGTTGCTTTCTTTGGCAGCATTGCATTAATGGGTTGCGGACCATCAGAACCGCCAAAACCGGCTCCACCAAAGGAAGAGGCAAAACCGGCAGCTCCAGCACCTGAGAAGGCAGCTCCAGCACCTGAGAAGGCAGCTCCAGCACCTGAGAAAAAGTAATGCTTTTAAAAGGGTATACCCTCATTAAGAGAGTATACCCAAAAATTTTTCAAGAAGGGGTGGAATATGAAGATTAAATGGTTTGGCATAATAACCTTGGTATTTGTATTAGGTATATTCTTTTCTTTTGGTTGTGGACAGCAGGTTGTAAAGACAGAGGCTGAAAAACCAAAGGCACCTGAGGTTCAAGTGGTAGTCCCAAAGGCTGAGGAGGCAAAAAAGGAAGAACCTGCGCCTGTAGCGGAAAAAGAGGTGCCAAAGGCAGCACCTGTGGCTGCAGTTGAACTTAAAGATATATTCTTTGACTTTGATAAATACAATATAAGACCGGGTGATGCAGAGACGCTCAAAAAAAACCTCGACTGGTTTAAAGCAAACCCAGGAAAAAAGGTAAGGATAGAAGGACACTGTGACGAAAGAGGGACCGTGGAATACAACCTTGTCCTTGGCCAGAAAAGGGCTGATTCTACAAAAAATTACTTGATAAATCTTGGCGTTAATGGAAAACTCCTGGAGACTGTGAGTTATGGCAAAGAAAGACCCTTTGACCCAGGCCACAATGAAGAGGCATGGGCAAAAAACAGAAGGGCGCACTTTCTGGTGATAAAATAGGTGATGAGAGGCAAGGAGGGTAGTAATAATACCCTCCCTTTTATCTTTAATGTTTTAGAATTAAAGAAACACTTAGAATTAAGTAATAGAAAAATAAAAGAAATAAACAATACCTCAAGGGTCTACCCCTTGAAGATACCCCTTTTCTATCTAAATCTTATTGACAAAGATAACCCCCTTTGCCCAATAAAAAAACAATGCATACCGGACATAAAAGAGCTTTCCCATGATGGTGATTATGACCCCCTTATGGAAGAAAAATACTCCATAACCCCCTCGTTCATAAAAAAATACCCAGGCAGGGGGGTATTTTTAACCGGTGCTCAATGTGCCATGTATTGCCGCTTCTGCAATAGAAAAAGGCTTACAGGAAAAGACGATGAAATAAAGGCATCTCATGAGGCAAGCCTCAGATACATTGAAAAAGACCCATCCATAAAAGAGGTGATAGTCTCTGGAGGCGACCCCATGATGCTCCACCCTGAAGAATTGGGGAACATGCTTTTCAGACTATGTTCCATAGAACATATAAAACTTATAAGGATTAGTTCAAGGGTGCCATTGGTTTACCCTGAAGGCATCAAAAAAGAACATGTAGATATATTGAAAAGGATTAAACCACTCTGGTTTATAATACATATGAATCACCCAAAAGAGATAACAAAGGAGTTTTCGGAGAATGTAAGGGCTTTGAGAGATGCTGGGTGTATCATCCTCAGTCATACCGTCCTTTTAAGGGGTGTAAATGATTGCCCCATAATCCTTGCCCATCTCTTTGAAGGGCTTGTTCGATTAGGAATAAAACCATACTACCTCTTCCAGATCGATGAGGTAAAAGGTGTCTTGCATTTTAAGGTTCAAATAAAAAAGGGCATAGAGATAATGAAAAGCTTAAGAAGAAATATTTCAGGAATAGCCATGCCCACTTATGTATTAGATATCACAGGTGGGGCAGGTAAAATCCCCATCGATTACGGTTATATAAAAAAGAAGGAAGGCAAAAAGACTTATATAGAGGACTTCTATGGTAAAATAGGCACCTATGAGGATAATGGTAAAAAAAGCATGTGTATCCAATGTGGGCTATGCAACAAAAAGATCTAATTAGTCAGTTTTTTATATTTTTAAACCAGAGAATCTATACCTTGAAAAAAAGGAAAAATTGTTTTAAAAGTATTGCATGGCTATATTGAAGATAAGGACATATCCAGACCATATTTTAAGAGAGGCTGCCAAACCTGTGGAAAACATCACAGAATATATCATCGGCCTTTCTAAGGATATGATGGAGACCATGCAACTTGCCAGGGGTGCGGGTCTGGCAGCAAACCAGGTAGGTGTTCCCATAAGGCTCATTGTGGTGGATCTAAAAACTGGAAGAGGCAACAAACCAACGGCAATCATAAACCCTGAGATTATTCACAGCGAATCAGAAGACATAAGCGAAGAAGGGTGTCTAAGCGTCCCAGGTTATTATGAATATGTAAAAAGATATAAAAAGGTCATAGTAAAAGGTTTGACATTGGACAATAAGCCCTTTCAAATGGAGTGTGATAGTTTTCTTGCAAGGGCCTTTCAGCATGAAATAGATCACCTCAACGGAAAGCTCTTTATTGATTATCTTAGTCCTGTCAAAAAAAATATATTTAAAAAAAGATATTTAAACCAAAAAAACAGATGAATATAGTGTTTTTCAGCACCTCCTTCTTTTCGCTTCCCTCTTTTATGTCTATTGTGGATTCCATAAGCTGTGTGGTGACAAAAAAGGCAAAACCAAAGGGCAGGGGTTATATGCTTGAAGATGGTGAAATAAAAAGGTTTGCCTCTCAGGAAGGAAAACCTCTAATCGAGATAGAAGGCTTCAAAGAGCCTTCCATCTTTCAGGTCATGGACTTTGACCCTGATCTCTTTGTGGTAGTCTCCTTTGGCCTTATTATACCGAAAAAGATACTGGACATTCCAAAAATAGGGTCTATAAATGTTCATCCTTCCCTTCTTCCTCTCTATAGGGGCCCGTCACCCATCCAGTGGGCACTTCTCAATGGAGACAGACAAACCGGTATAACAATAATAAAGATGAATGAGGAGATGGATGCCGGGGATATCGTCTATCAGGAAGCCGTGAAAATACATGAAAAAGACAATGCCGAGACCCTTTCAGAGAAACTATCATTGAAATCAGCGGAGATACTTCCCAATATTATAAGACTAATAGAAAAGGAGGGAAACATAAGGGGCACAAAACAAGAACACACCAGCGCCACCTATACCCCCCTTATCAAAAAGGAGATGGGAAGGATAGACTGGCATGCAAAGGCAAGTGATATAAATAACAAGATTAGGGCATTTATTACCTGGCCTGTGGCATACACATTCATGGACAACAAGATGGTTAAGATATACCGTGCAGAAATAGACTCTTTTACCAGTAATCAATTGCCTGGAACCATATTCGATGTAAAAAAGCAGGGGATCTTTGTATCAACACCTCATGAAACCCTTATCATAAAAGAACTGCACATGGAAAACAAAAAGAGGATGGATGCTTACAACTTTGCCATAGGCTATAGAAATTTAATTGGAAAGACCTTTGTTTGATGGATTTTTTCGTTTTTTATTGACATAGGTTTTTTTTACTTTTATTATCTGTTAAGGCACATATAATGGTAAAGGTATTGATTATTATCCCTATTTTCTTACTTTTTTTTGCAGGGTGTGCATCCAAGCCTTTAATGATCAAGGACTCTTCCATGGATAGCATGGCAAGTGTAGTAGTTCCTGATGAAACCAAGTCTAAAGCCCAGGCAGAATTAAGGACCCCTGTATATATTCCAGAGAGGCCTTTGAGCCCATTGAAAAAAGAGATGGAACCATTAAAAAGGCCTAAAATAGACCCAGAAGAAGAGGACGATGTCTCATCGCTGCTTACCCACGATGACCTCAGAGATTTTGATATACCTATAGTATTCAATGAAGCTGTTGAATATTACATAAAATATTTCACCACAGAAAAGAGAAAGGTATTTACAAACTGGTTGAGGCGGGCAAGATACTATGTCCCTAAAATCAAGGAAATCTTAAAAGAGCACAACATGCCTGAAGACCTTGTTTATCTTGCCATGATTGAAAGCGGCTTTAATGCAAGGGCATATTCTCCAAAAAAAGCAAGTGGCCCATGGCAATTCATCTATGCCACAGGTGAGCGATATGGGCTTAAGGTGAATTTCTGGATAGATGAGCGCAGGGATCCGGAAAAATCTACTGTGGCAGCAGCAAAATACTTGCGGGATCTCTTTAATCAATTTGGCTGCTGGTATCTTGCAGCAGCAGGATATAATGCTGGAGAGGGAAAGGTGGAAAGGGCAATAAACAAACACAACACAAATGATTTCTGGGAACTAAAAAAGTATAATGCCCTGCCCAAGGAGACAAGGGAATATATACCAAAACTCATTGCAGCGGCAATTATAGCAAAATATCCTGAAAAATATGATTTTGGCAATATAGAATACGACACTCCTGTAAGATTAAAACAGACAACGGTCCCTCAATCAACACCTCTCACTGTCATAGCAAAGGCAGCTTCGCTGGATGTAGTGAGCGTTAGGTCATATAACCCTGAGATTTTAAGAGGTATTACCCCGCCTTATGATAGCCATTACTATGTAAAACTCCCTGAAACAGTAGATCTTGATGCTTTTCGCAATACCCTTGAGATGGAATTAAAAAATCAAAGGACTATAAAAGGTATTGTTACATACAAGGTAAAGAAGGGTGATACCCTCGCCAGGATAATGAAGAGATACGGGGTTAGACATGAGGATATGGTCCTTGTAAATGGTATAGACGGCGAGCTGAGGATAAAAAGGGGTATGGTCTTACATATACCTCGGTATACGGTCCCCCATGATAAAGGCATCATGGTGGCCGGTGTATATGAAGAGCCGAAAATTACAAAAACATCAAAAACATATATAAAGGCCAATAAAAAACAAACCGCCAAGGTAGCCTATCATACAGTAAAAAAAGGTGAGACACTAACGAGCATATCAAATAAATACGGTATAGACAAGGCAACCATTATGAAGACAAATAATATGCAAAATGAAAAGGTATATGCAGATATGAAACTCAAGGTAGTGAAATACTATGATGTAAAAAAAACAAAAACCACTGCATACCTGTATCATACAGTAAAAAAAGGTGAGACACTAACGAGCATATCGAATAAATACGGTATAGACATAAAAAGATTAAAATCTGTTAATAATCTAAAAACAAGCAGTGTTCATCCAAATATGCGATTGAAGATTATTACAGAAGAGGGTTGATCTTTATAAAATAAACTTATCTGTCAGTGCTAATTATTTATCCTCCCATTACTAAACCCAGTGAGCCTCCCCTGGGCATTGCAAGGCTCGTAGGTGCCCTTAAGGCAAATAATATAGAATATCATGTGGTGGATGCAAACATAGAGGCTATGCACTGGCTCATGAAAAACAACTTGGAGACACGCGACAGATGGACTGTTAGGGCAATTAAAAATATTGATTATAATATAACACAAATAAAAAACAGTAAGGTCTTCAAAAATCAGGAAAGATACAAAAAGGCTGTTTATGAGATAAATAGGGTCATAGGACATAAGGCATCAAGCAAGGGCATCAAGATAACCCTATCTGACTACCAAGATAGCAGGCTATCCCCTATAAGAAGCACTGATCTTATCCATGCAGCCATACATTTTAAAGACAATCCTTTTTACGGATATTTTTCCCATCGACTCAATGGCATCCTTGAAAAAAGCCCTGTAAGAACTATAGGCATATCCATAAATTACCTAAGCCAGGCATTATGTGCATTTTCCATCATAGGGTTTCTGAGGCAGCACTTTCCTCAAAAAGAGATAATAATAGGCGGGAGTCTCATTACATCGTGGATGAAAGAAAAAGAAAGGCAAGGTCTTTTCAAAGGGCTTGTAGACCACATCATAGTAGGGCAGGGAGAGGCTCCGCTTCTTGAGATCATGGGAAAACAAACCACACCTCCTGTAAGATTTATGCCTTCATATGAAGCCTTTCAGCAGGAACTATATCTATCTCCTGGATATGTTATACCCTATAATACATCTACAGGCTGTTACTGGGCAAGATGCACGTTCTGTCCTGAAAGGGCGGAAAAGAACCCATATATACAGATCCCACCTAAGATAGCCATCCAGGAATTAAATACCATAATAGACACTGCAAAGCCGAGTCTCGTCCATATCACCGATAATGCCATAAGCCCTGCTGTTTTAAATGCCATGATAAAAACACCTTTAAATGCCCCCTGGTATGGTTTTGTAAGGGTAGGCAGGGAGTTTATTGATTTGGATTTCTGTATGTCATTAAAGAGAACTGAATGTGTTATGCTTAAACTGGGGGTTGAGTCGGCAGATCAGTCTGTCCTTGATAAGATGAATAAAGGTATACAAATAGAAGAGGTGGCAACTGCCTTAAAAAATCTAAAAAAGGTAGGCATCGCCACATATGTGTATTTTCTCTTTGGGACGCCTTGGGAGACCATGGAATCTGCCAGAAAAACCATGGATTTTATTGCATTAAATCATAGCAATATTGACTTTATGAATGTAGCCATATTTAATCTCCCGCTAAATTGCCCTGAAGCCAAAGGTTTAAAGACAAAGATGTTTTATAGCGCAGACCTTTCTTTATATGAAGATTTCGTCCACCCAGAGGCATGGGGAAGGCCAAACGTAAGGCGCTTTTTAGATAAGGAACTTAAAAGGCATCCCCTTATAAATCCCATCATCCAGAGACAACCGCCGTTTTTTACATCCAACCATGCACCCTTTTTTGTCATGACCCGAGGAAAAGTTTGTTGAAAAATAGTTGGATATATTGCTTAATATATAGTCTTACTATAAAGGCAAATTATGGGAACCCCAATATCCATATACATGATAACCTTTAACAATGCCACCACTATAGAAAGGGCACTAAAAAGCGTGACAGGCTGGGCAGATGAGGTCATAGTAGTAGACTCCCATAGCACAGACAACACAGCAGAGATAGCATCCCGCTACACAGAAAAATTTTATCAGTTTGACACAACAAATCTGAGGGATAAATATCAGTTTGCCCAGGATAAATGTAGTAATGAATGGGTCATGTTTATTGATGCTGATGAGTGGCTTACAGAGGGCATAAAAAAGGAGATAGGGGAGGTCTTGAGTTTTAATCCCCTTTACGATGGTTTTATGGTTAAAAGAAGAAACATATATCTCGGTAGGGAAATAAGGTTCGGTGGATGGTATCCTGACCATGAGATAAGATTATACAGAAAGGATAAAGGTGGATGGCAAGGAGGGATACATGCAAAGGTCTATGTGCATGGAAAGATAGGCAGGCTAAAAAATTATTACATGCACACCCCATATACAGACACATCACACCAGATAAGAACCATAGACAGATATGCAAGCGCATATGCAGAGGACCTTTTTGCTGCCAAAAGGAGATTCCATTTATTTAATATGTTCTTCAGACCTGTTTACAGGTTTTTCAGAGACTATATATTTAAACTCGGTTTTCTCGACGGTATTCCTGGTATGATCATAATGGCATCTACCATGTATTATGTGTTTATGAAACACGCAAAGTTATGGGAAATGGAGAAGAGGGATGAAAAAAAAGGGAGTTTTTAAGGGTAAAGAAGTCCTTGTGACAGGGGGGCTCGGTTTTATAGGGAGCAACCTCTGTATTGAGCTCGTGAAAAAGGGGGCACAAGTCACCATAGTAGATAATATGCTACCACGACAAGGTGGCAACCTCTTTAATATTAAAGACATAGAGAAAAAGGTAAGGGTGAATTTTTCAGATGTGAGAAATAGCCTCTCTATGAATCACCTCGTGAAAAATATGGATTATGTCTTTCACCTAGCTGGCCAGGTAAACCACGTAGACAGCATGAAAAACCCCATACAGGACCTGGAAATAAACTGCAGGGGAACCATGGTCCTCCTGGAGGCATTAAGACATCACAATAGAGCTGCCAGGGTCATATTTGCCGGAACAAGGGGCGAATACGGCTCAAGTGTAAAGCTCCCTGTAGATGAAAACCACCCCACAAATCCCAAAGGCATCTATGCAGTAACCAACCTGACTGCGGAAAAGATGGTCCTTGTCTACGATGATATATTCGGGATCAAGGGCGTATGTCTGAGGATTACAAACACCTATGGCCCAAGACATCAAATGGCACACGATGAATATGGGGTATTCAACTGGTTTATAAGAAAGGCCATAGACGATGAAGAGATACCTGTGTTCGGCGACGGCAGGATCCTAAGGGATTTTCTCTATGTAGATGACCTTGTAGATTGCTTACTCACGGTGGCTGCCACAGAGGAGGCATACGGAGAGGTATTTAATGTGGGAACTGGTGTGCCTGTTAGTTTCATTGAGCTCGCCAACAAGATAGTAGAGATAGCAGGCACAGGAAGGCCAAAATTCACAGAATTTACCCAGGAGAGAAAAGAGGTAGAGCCCGGTGATTACTATACAGACATCTCCAAGATAAAGCGCATAACCGGTTGGAGGCCCAAGGTTTCCCTCGAGGAAGGCATTGCCAGAACCATTGAATATTACAGAAGATATAAAAAGGAGTATTGGTAATGGAGGTGAATATATTCAATCTGGAAAGAGACCATCAGGATATAAAGGAGAGATTAATCGAAAGATTCGTGGGTGTCCTAACCGGTGGCGAATTCATCCTGGGTAAGCAGGTAAAGGCCTTTGAAGAGTCTTTTGCATCCTATATAGGTGTTAAATATGCCATAGGCGTAAACAGTGGGACAGATGCCCTAAAGATAGGGGGGCTCTCCCTTGATTTGGAACCTGGCGATAAAATAGTCACCACACCCAATACCTATATATCTACTGCCATGAGTCTTTCCATGCATGGTATAGAGCCTGCTTTCTGCGATATAGAACTAAAGACATATAATATGGACCCAGGCAATCTTGATCACATCTTAAAAAAACAAAATGGCATAAAACTATGCATACCTGTCCATTTATACGGTCATCCCTGCAAAATGGACGAGATAAGAGACATCTGCCAGAGGCACGGCATCCTAATTATGGAGGATGCATGCCAGGCACACGGTGCCTTATATAATAACCAAAAGGTTGGTAGCCTCGGTGATGTAGCTGCCTTTAGTTTCTATCCCACAAAAAATCTGGGTTGTTATGGTGATGGTGGCATTATAACCACCAATTCTGAAAAAATTTATGAAAAGGCAATGATGTTAAGGACATATGGACAATCGGCAAAACACGTCCATGCCATAGAAGGTTTTAATTCAAGGCTCGATGAAGTGCAGGCAGCCTTACTTGACATAAAACTCGAGCAACTGGATTATTGGAATAAAAGGAGGAGGCATATAGCATGGTTATACAAGAGAGAGCTTGATGATGCGCCTATTGTATTACCTGAGGAAGAAGAATGGGCATATCATGTATACCATCTATATGTGATCAGGGTAAAGGAGCGAGATGAATTGATGAAATATCTAAAAGAAAAAGGCGTAACAACCCTCATCCATTACCCGACACCCATACATCTGCAGACAGTATATAAACACTTAGGTTATAAAGAAGGGGCATTCCCCAATGCAGAGAAGGCAGCCAAGGAGATCATATCCCTGCCCATATATCCATCCATGAAGGAAGATGAGGTTATATACGTATCAAGGTGCATAAGGGAATTCTACGGTATGCAGGGATAAAGACCATGAAGATATTGCATTTATTCAGTGATTGGAAATGGACAGGGCCGGCAGAACCAGTTGTATCCCTTTGCGAGGCGCTTACCAAAGAGGGTGCAGACATCACCATTGCCTATAGAAAGACACCCTTAGACTTTCCTGAGAGGACCGTGGAAAAAGAGGTAAAGGCAAGGCCTATAAGATATTTTGAAGGATTCAGGCTTAACAGGTATTTTTCATTAAAGGACTGGCTCTTCGACCAGAAGGCCATCAGTTCATATTGCCGAGACAATAGGATAGACATCGTCCACACCCACCTATCCCACGACCACTGGGCTGCCCTGGTTTCTATTGGTTCAGGAAAAAACAGACCTATTCTCATCAGGACAGACCACAAAAGGGATGGTATGCCTAAAAATATGTTTATGAAATGGGCCATGGCAAAGACAGATGGGCTTGTCACATACAGCAGAAGAATAATGGAGAAGGACATGAAATCCTTTTCCATTCCTGAAGAAAATACCTGTATAGTCCCTCCAGGCATAAAGCCCTTCAACGGAGCGCTCAAAGATATGAAAAGCTTCTTCAATATAAAAACCCATGAAAAGGTCATAGGGGTCATCGGAAGATTAAAGCCCGATAGAGGTTATGATACAATACTCAAGGCATTCAAGATGGTGAGAGATAAAATAGACAAGGCAAAGCTCCTTATTATGGGTAGGAGTTCCCAGATGGAAAAGAGCATAAAACAACCACTTTTAGAACTTGGTATAGAGGGGGATGTTATACTGGCTGGATATATAATAGAAGACTATTTTTCGGTCATCTCTGCGTTTGATGTATTTGTCATGATGAGGGCTGGTAGCGATGGAACAGCCAGGGCATTGAGAGAGGTCATGTCCATGGGTGTCCCTGCCATAGTATCTGATTCAGGTATGCTGCCGGAACTTGTAACAGACGGTTTAGACGGCTTTGTGGTGCCTCCCCGGGAAGACATACTGGCAGAGAGGCTTTTGATAGCCCTAACAGACGATAATCTCAGGTCAAGGATGGGCGCCAATGCAAAGGAAAAGGCAAGGACGCAATGGGATTACAGCATCCAGGCAAAAACAATCCTGGGTTTCTATGAGAAAATTTTAAAAGGCAGGTAGGATTATGGTAAAGGAATGGAAACTAATAGATTTGAAACCAGACAGAGACTACAGGGTATTTAAGGTCAATACCCTAAGGGCAGTATCGCCAAGGACACAACAGGTAGGAGAGTTTTATACCATAGAGACCAATGACTGGGTAAACATCATACCCATTACAGAGGATAAAAAAGTGGTGATGATTAAACAGTTCAGGCATGGCTCAAAGGAGATAACACTTGAAATACCCGGTGGCCTCGTAGATGATGAACACCATATGGAGGCAGCATTGAGGGAGCTATCAGAAGAGACAGGCTATGAAGGGTCAAATGTGATATATCTCGGGGCAACAAACCCAAATCCTGCCATATTCAACAACCTCTGTCATACATATCTTGTGGAAAATGCAAAGAAGATTAAAGAAAAAAATCTCGACCCTGATGAAGATATAGAGGTAATTCTTGTTCCTCTCTCAGATATACCTGCTCTTATAGAAGAAGGCACCATAAACCATGCACTTGTAATTGTGGCATTTTATTTCTATTTTCTCAGGATAGGGCTTAATGTGTAATGGGAACAAAAGAAAAAAATGAGATCCCTGTTGTCTCTATAGTGGGGCAATCAAAAACAGGCAAGACAACCCTCATAGAGAGGCTCATCCCTGCCTTCAAGGAAAAGGGCTTAGATATAGCGGTTATAAAGCACCATCACCTCGACTTTGAGGTGGATGTCCCAGGAAAGGACACCCATAGATTTAAACAGGCAGGGGCAAAGACTACCATTATTTCATCGCCTGTGAAGTTGGCAATGGTTACCAGTGTTGAAAAGGATATAAAGCCCATGGAAATAATCAGGCAGTATATTAAGGACGTAGACCTTATCATCATAGAGGGTTATAAAAAGGAGAGGATTCCAAAGATAGAGGTATACAGATATAAAAAAGGCTCTTCTCCCATATGTCTAAAAGATGGCCTTTTGATGGCCATTGTTACCGACCTCCCTTTTGATTCCCATGTCCCTGTCTTTCATATGGATGAAATAGAGGTCATTGCCGATTTTATAGTCTCGAAATTTATTAATAATAGCGTGCCATTAGCTCCTTGACAAGGGCTATATTCTCCAGATGACCTGTTTGTCTTGCCACGACCCTGCCTATTATGGGTCTATTGAGAAGATAAAGGTCACCTATCAGGTCAAGGACCTTGTGTCTAACAAACTCGTCTTCATATCTAAGTTTTGTATTTACTACCCCTTCTTCACTTAAAAGTATCACATTATTTACCCTGCCACCTGAGCCAAGGCCCATCTGATTCAATTTTTCAAAGTCTTTCAGAAATCCAAATGTCCTTGCAGGTGCAATATGGGTTTTAAAGGCATCGTTTGTGCTTATAAAATGGTAGGTCTGAACACCAATAGGTTCCTTTTGCACCAGATCATATATTATCTCCAACTGTTGGGCAGGCTCTATATGTAGATGCCTGTCGTCGGGGAGATTTTTCAAGGATATAACCTCGTGTATCTTTAAAGGCTCGATGCCCTCTTTTTGTTCCACTACCTCTGCCTCTTCTATCTTTTTACATAACTCTATAGCAGAACCATCAAGGATGGGCACCTCCTCACTCACCTTGATCAAAAGGTTGGTGATGCCATACATATGAAGCGTGGCCATGAGGTGTTCTATGGTGCGAACAATACATGTCTTGCCCTTCACTGACGATGCATATCCTATAGAATAAACATAGTCTATGAAGGCAGGTATCCTCTCGCCTTCAGGCACATGCTCAAAGATGATGCCTGTATCTTCAGGCATGGGAAGGAGTATCATGCCTGTCTTTACACCAGAATGAAGCCCTACGCCGTATACCACAATACTCTTTCCTATGGTCTTCTGTTTGCATATATCTTTGCCTTTTGACATCTCTACCTTTAGTTCATCGCCATGACCTTTAATCTTTTCCTTTCCTGCAAGCCCCCTTGATATGACCTCAAGGGTCTTTTCAATGGTGAGGGGCTTCTCGAGAAAATCAAACGCCCCCATCTTCACTGCTTCCACTGCCGTGGAGATGGTGCCATGCCCAGAAATGATAATAACAATAGAGTCTTTGTTCTTCTTTTTTATCTCCCTTAGCGTCTCGATGCCGTCCATCTCAGGCATCCATACATCAAGGAGAATTATATCAGGTTGCTCTTTCTCGAATATAGATAGCCCCATCTTTCCATCCATTGCCTTAAATACCTTAAAGCCTTCATCCTCAAGCATAGGGGAAAGGATATCCAGTATATTTTTTTCATCGTCTATAATAAGAACCTTCTTCATGGTTAGGTATTCTACTTTAAATATATGAAATTTACAACTGCCTTGTTTGAGGCATTGTTTTATCCATGATTATAGGAACCTAACCACTAAAAACAAATGGAATTTTTTAATAAGATTTGATAATGTATACTTGCTATATACGGGATGTAGCTCAGTATGGTTTAGAGCGCTTGCTTCGGGAGCAAGAGGCCGCTGGTTCAAATCCAGTCATCCCGATTTTTTATATGATTCAAAATTTTATTGACTCATTATGGTAAGTTACCCCAGATAAACCTTTTATAAAAAACGATATCACTCTTAAAAAAGGTTTTAGAAAAAAATAAATGATTCTAACCTTTATTAACCTGTCGATGGTGGTTGCCGCTGATTTCCTTGACTTAAAGGCCTCTTTTATAATAACATAACGAAAATTGCGGAGGTGCATCCATGGGGAACAGAAAACTCTTGATTGTCTTTATTGCCTTTGTTTTTGCCTTTATAGCCACATTAAACATGGTGTCTGCCCAGAAGAAGGCTCCTGAACCCATGTCATTAAAGATAGAGGGTGGGAAGTTGCCACCTGTAAGCTTCTCCCATGTGACCCACACAGAAAAGACCAAGATCGATTGTATCAAATGCCACCACAAAGATAAAGATCCGAAAAACCCCGAGCCATGTATCCAGTGTCATCTTGTAAAAGAGGTAAAGGACAATGCACCCATAGCAAAAGAGGCATATCATAAAAACTGCATAGAATGTCATAAAGAAAGCGTGGCCAAAGGAACAACTGCGCCTGTTAAGTGTAATGAGTGTCATAAAAAACAGTAGCCATGGGTCTGATGCCACCTCTAAAAAAAATACTATAGAAAGACTAAAGGGTTTTTTCGGTTCTGTAAAGCTTACGATTTTTGTTCTTACATTTATTGCCCTTACATCTATCTTAGGGACACTGATAAAACAGAATGCCACGGCCGAAGAATACCTTGCCCTTTATTCAGAGACTACCTTAAAGATTATTGATATCTTCAGGCTTTACGATGTATATCATGCCCCCTGGTTTATAGGGGCAATAATCCTTTTTGCCGTAAACCTGGTGGTGTGCACATTTACGAGGTTTTTAAGTAAGTGGAAAAAGACATCCTATCCGCGCCTTCCTGATGAAAAAGCCCTCTTTCAAATGGGGCTTTCTTTCACATTAAATAAGGATAAGGAAGAGGAAGCCATATCATTCATTGGCAAAGGTTTCAAAAAGAGGATATATGACGGTCATGACGGCATGATCCTTGAAAAAGGCTATTTCAGTAGATACGGGGTATTTCTCATACACATAAGCATACTCTTTGTCCTTATAGGGAGCTTAATGGGGATCATATGGGGTTATAAAGGGTTTGTAGTGCTTCATAAAGGTGATATAAAGAAAAGTTTTATTTTAAGACAAAGAGAGCCAAAAGAGATGCCTCTTGATTTTTCCATAAGATGCAAGGACTTTAATATAAGCCTTTACCCCAATGGTTCACCGAAAGACTATGTAACAAGCCTTGAGGTTATAGAAAAAGGCCGTGTTCTCTTTGAAAGGGATATAAGGGTAAACAGCCCCTTGAATTACAAGGGGCTACACATATACCAGTCCAGCTACGGCATAGCCCCCACGTTTTCCTTTAAAATAGACGGTAAGGAGGTTATCCTGAAGGAACAGGATGAATATGAAACAGATGGGTTTATAATGGTTACCATAAGGTTTGAAAAGGCAATACATGATTTTGGCCCAGGTGTCCAGGTGGCATTCCTTGAAGACGGTGAACCAAGGTCTACATGGTTTCTAAGGGATGTCCCCAAAATGAAACAGAGGGATTTGGGAGGAAAAAAGGTGGTCCTTGAGGATATAAAAGAGGACCTGTGGACAGGGCTTGAGATTACCTATGACCCTGGCATAAGCATTGTATGGATTGGATTTGCATTGATGCTTATAGGGCTATATACTAACTTTTTTGTGGTATCCGGGAGGATATTTATAAGAAAGACACCTGATGGACTTATAGTTGCAGGAGTGGGTCTAAGACACCCTGAGAGATTTAAATCAGAATTCGAAAAAATAAAAGGGAGATTGAATGGGCCTTTTCCATCATAAGATATTAGGGATTGTCACCATCTTTTATCTTTTATTGTTTTTCCTTCACTTCATATATTTTGCCTTTAGAAAAGACGGGATTATAAAGACCATCTGGGTGGGAATTTATGTAGCTTTTATCCTCCATACAGGAGGGATTATATTAAGGTGGGTAGACTCTTACAGGCTCTCCATGGGTCATGCACCCCTCTCTAATTACTATGAATCCCTTATCTTTTTCTCATGGTGCATCTCCCTTGTCTTGATTATCATGAAAAAAAGGCTTCGCCATCCTGCTATTACTATGCTTTGTATAATTGCATCCCTAATACTTATGGGATACGCATCCATATCACCTAATGTGGATAAAAACATCAAGCCCCTGATACCGGCGCTACAGAGCAACTGGCTCCACATACATGTCATAACATGCTTCATCTCTTATGCTACTTTTGTTGTGTCCTTTATTTGCGGTGCCCTCTATTTTATAAGCTCCTCATGGACATTGATACCTGATAAGGAAACCTTGGAGGAGATAAACTATAAGAGCGTGATGGTAGGCTTTCCCATGCTCACCGCAGGTATTCTCACCGGTGCTGTGTGGGCACATTATGCCTGGGGTTCTTACTGGAGTTGGGATCCAAAAGAGACATGGTCGCTTATTACATGGATCATCTATGCCCTTTTCCTTCATGCAAGGTTTGTTAAGGGATGGGGCGGTAAAAAGATTGCCATCATATCTATTCTTGGCTTTTTTAGTGTCATTTTCACCTATTTTGGTGTAAATTTTTTGCTTTCGGGATTACATAGTTATGCCACATAAATTGATGAATTTTCTTGTAATTTTTGTAAAAATATAGATAAAATCTATCTTCTTTAAAAAGGATAGAAAATAAAATAAAAAGAGATTAAACAGGAGGTAATGCATGAATAAACTGGACATAATAAACAAGCTCGCAACAGACTTAGGGCTTAACCAAAAGATCGCCAAGATAGCAGTGGACACCATCATCGATTCCATAAAAAAGGCAATAATAGAAGGTGAAAGGGTTGAAATAAGGGGTTTTGGTAGCTTTACCGTGAGAAACTACAAGGGATACAAAGGCAGAAACCCTAAAAGCGGTGAGGTCGTTGAGGTAAGCCCAAAAAGACTCCCCTATTTCAAGGTAGGTAAAGAACTAAAGGATATGGTCTGGAAGGGTTAAACTAAAAGACCCCCCAGTATGGGCTCAGCGCCTTTTTAAGGTTTTCAACTATTTTTACTGCTTCGTTGGATGGGGCATCCTGTTTATAATCACCATAGGCAGGCGTGCCCCTCAGCTCCTTTATAACTGCCTTTACAGAATTTGTAATCCCGTCCAGGCCATAGCCGCCTTCAAGGACATAAAGGATCCTGCCGTTACAGTGTTTTTTTGCCATATCCATCATTGCCTTTGTCATCATGGCATAACCTTTCTCCGTAACCCTCATACCCCCCAATGGGTCATTATAATGGGCATCAAAGCCGGCAGACACCAGGATGATCTCGGGTTTATACATATCTACTATAGGTGCAAGCACCTCTTTGAAGGCAAACATATAATCATCGTCATCCATACCGTATGAAAACGGCACATTCACAGTATAACCCCTGCCATCTCCTTCACCTGTCTCTTCTATCCATCCTGTGCCTGGATAGTATGGATATTGATGGGTGGAAAAATAGAGGACTGTATTATCTCTATAGAAGGCATGCTGTGTGCCGTTGCCGTGATGGAGATCAAAATCTACAATGACTGTCCTTTTAAGATTGTATTTCTTCTCCAGATATCTTGCCCCTATGGCAACATTATTAAAAAGGCAGAAACCCATAGCCCTGCTTCTCTCTGCGTGGTGTCCAGGAGGCCTTACAAGGGCAAAACCATTATCTATCTCCCCTTTCATGGCAGCATCTATAAGGCTCATAAATCCTCCTGCTGCCATACATGCTGCCTCATAGCTCTTTGGGGATGTAGATGTATCCGGATCCAGTCTAACGCTCTTGCCTTTTGTGGCATGGATGGACTCGATATATCTGGCATCGTGGACAAACCCTATCTCCTCGTGGGTAGCACTCCGGGCAGGAATCCTCACCATGTCCGAATTGTCTATTTCATCGAGCATGGAATAGATGCGCTTTAGCCTCTCAGGGCTTTCAGGGTGATAATAATCCATCACATGTTCCATATATATATCTTCTCGAACAATACCTGTTTTCATGGTGACCTCCTTGCTTTTTAAATAACCCCTTTTGTGGAAAGGGGCCCCTTTATTGACTTGTCTTTTGTTATTGCCTCTTTTAATGCCCTGCCAAAGGCCTTAAATATAGATTCTACCTTGTGGTGGATATTATCTCCGTAAAGGAGATTCACATGGGTGGTAACCTTTGCCTCATTAACAAACCCTTTAAAAAATTCCTTAATTAAAGCCACGTCAAAATTACCTGTCTGTCCTTTAAGCTTTCCATTAAAAACAAAGTTGGGTCTTCCGCTTAAATCAACGGCAAAAATGCATAATGCCTCATCCATAGGCACGATGGCATGGCCATATCTTTTTATACCTGAAAAATCTCCAAGCGCCTCCTTTAAGGCCCTTCCCATACCTATCCCTATATCCTCCACTGTGTGGTGATAATCCACCTCTATATCCCCTGTGGCATCTACTTGGAGGTCAAAAAAACCATGCCTTGCAAAAAGCTCGAGCATATGGTCAAAAAACGCTATTTTTGTGTTTATGCTTGCCTTGCCGCTTCCATCTAATCCCCATGTTATCCTTATGTCTGTCTCTTTTGTCTTTCTTTCTATGCTTGCACCTCTCTTCATGTCCCCCCCTCTTTTTTTAAGGTATTACTTTGTTTAGAGGATATTCTACAATACCCTGGGCCCCTGCCCTTTTGAGTTCCGGTATAATATCCCTAACTGTCTTCTCGTCGATGATGACCTCCATGGCTACCCATGCCTCGTCTGCTAAGTTTGATATGGTGGGTGTGTGAAGGGAGGTGAGTATTTTGGATACCTTCTCTATCTTTTTTCTGGGTAGGTTCATCTTAAGCCCCACCTTCTCCTCTGCCATAAGTGCTCCTTTCAAAAGTATGGTGAGATTTTCCATCTTCCTCTTTTTCCACATATCATGCCATGCGTTTTTATTGGCAATAAGGACAGTCTCTGATTCCAGTATAGTCTCTATAATCCTTAGATTGTTAGCCCTTAATGATGCCCCTGTCTCTGTTACCTCTACTATGGCATCGGCAAGAAGCGGGGGCTTTACCTCTGTGGCGCCCCATGAAAACTCTATTGTAACATCTATACCTCTCTTTTTAAAAAACCTTTTGGTAAAACCAACAAGTTCTGTGGCTATCTTTTTACCTTTTAAATCCTCTAACTTCTGGACAGGTGATTCATTGGGCACTGCCACTACCCACTTAACGCCACGGAAACCCACCTTTCCATATTTCAATCTTATAAGCTCCACCACCTTGGCATCCTGTTCTAAAATCCAGTCATAGCCCGTGATACCCATATCTAAGATACCGTCCTGGACATATCTTGCCATCTCCTGTGCCCTGATAAGAAGGCACTCTATCTCAGGGTCATCTATGTCAGGGACATATGACCTCTCTAAAACCTTTATGTTGTAACCTGCATTTTTAAAGAGTTTGAAGGTGGTATCTTGAAGGCTGCCTTTTGGTAATCCTATTTTGAGTTTCATTATTTTACCCCTTTTCTTACCTTAATTGCTTCGCTGTGGGCAAAAAGCCCTTCTATCCTCGCAAGCCTTATGGCTTTATCTCCATATCTCTTAAAAAAATCCCCGTCCATCTTTACCCTAACCCTTCTTCTTTTAAAGGTATCAACGGAAAGGCCTCCAGTAAACCTGCCAGCCCCACCTGTAGGGAGGACATGGTTTGTCCCGATATAATAATCGCCCATAGCCACTGGCGTCATCTCACCTATGTAAATGATACCGGGATAAAGGACTTTATCTGCAAGGCTTTCATCTCCCATAAATTCCATATGCTCTGGCGCCATGGTATTTATGAAATCCACGGCATTATCCATGTCTTTAAAATAAACAAACATGCTGTTTGCCTTTATTGCTTTTTCTATGACGTCCTTTCTCTCATTGGTAAGCATGAGCCTGTCTATGTTTTTTATTACCTCTTTAATAAACTCCTTGGAATTGGAAAAAAGGCCCACCGTGGCCATCTCGTCATGTTCTGCCTGGGAAAATAGGTCACGGGCAACAAGCTCGGGTGACACATCTTTTGTGCATAACACAATAAGCTCGGATGGTCCTGCAAGCATATCAATCCCCACAGTGCCATATACATCCCTTTTTGCCTCGTCAACAAAGGCGTTGCCTGGACCAACAATCAGGTCTACCTTAGGTATGGTGCCTACACCCAAGGCAAATGCATAGACTGCCTGGGCACCGCCTATTCTATATACATCTCTTATGTCCAGGAGCAATATGGCTGCTGCCACATAAGGGTTTAAAAATCCATAAGGCGTTGGTGTGGTTACATATATGTTTTTAACCCCTGCAATTTGGGCGGGCACTGCACCCATGATCAGAGAGGATGGATATGCTGCCTTACCTCCAGGGACATAAATAAGAGTATTTTCAACAGGGATATAGTCCTCTACCACAGATAAACCCTTTCTCTTGTATGTTCTCTGGCCTGCACCCTGATCTTTGTGAAAAAGCCTTACATTTTTTATCATCCCTTTTAAGATGGATATATCCCTTCTGCTTACCTTTGAGCCCTGAGACTCTATCTCTTCCATATGGATCTTGATGGGGTATTCTCTGTCCCATCTATCATATGTCTTTGAAAGCCTCTTGACCGCATCCTCCCCTGATGTGAGTATCTCCTCTCTGATTTGTTCTGTTGCCTTTTTTATAAGGGTTTTATTTTGGTTGCGGCATGACATTATAAAAGAGAGAAGTGCCTGTGTTTCTTTTTCAAGCTCCCATATTTTCATCCTTAACCCTCTCTATCTTGGCGCCCAGCGCCTTGAGCTTTTCTTCTATGGCTTCATAGCCCCTGTCAAGATGGTATATCCTCGATATCTCTGTTTTACCGTATGCTGTAAGCCCTGCCAGGATTAATGATGCGCTTGCCCTTAAGTCTGTTGCCATGACCTTGGCGCCTGAGAGCATCTTAACTCCTCTAACTATAGCCGTATTTCCTATGACCTTTATGTCTGCGCCCATACGTCTCATTTCTGCCACATGCATCATCCTGTTCTCAAAAATGGTCTCGGTAATGGCACTTACACCCCTTGCTACAGTCATAAGCGCCATGATCTGTGCCTGCATGTCTGTGGGAAAACCAGGGTAGGGCGCTGTTTTTATATCTACTGCCATCGCCCTTTTCTTTGTCATGGCCACCTTTATGGTATCACCGTTCTCTAAAATATCCATACCTGCTTCTCTTAACTTATCAATGAGGGCTTTGACATGGCTTGGCACGCAACCCTCAATAATCATATTCCCCCTGGTTATCCCGCAGGCTATGAGAAATGTCCCTGTCTCTATCCTGTCGGGTATGACATCATAATTACAAGGGGTGAGGTCATCTACGCCGTGTATCTTTATAATCTCTGTGCCTTCTCCTTCTATCCTTGCGCCCATCTTTTTTAGCATCCTGGCAAGGTCCACCACTTCTGGCTCACGGGCTGCATTCTCGATAATAGTATCGCCCTTTGCCATAACCGCTGCCATCATGATATTTTCGGTCCCACCCACCGTAGTAGTATCAAACCTTATCCTTGCACCCTTTAGCTTCTTTGCCACTACATCTACATAGCCTTCTTTTATATTCACCTCACAGCCCAGTGCCTGAAGTCCCTTTATATGGAGATTAATGGGTCTCTCGCCGATGGCACATCCACCAGGATATGAAACCGTTGCCCTCTTTAATCCCCCTGTAAGGGAACCGAGGACAAGCACAGATGCCCTCATCTGTTTCACCAGGTCATATGGCGCCACATGGTTATTAAGTTCCTTTGTGTCTACCTTTAAGGTGTTTCTGTCTTTCCATTCCATCTTTGCACCGAGAATGGACAGGAGCTTTGTCATTGTCCCTATATCTCTTAGTCGAGGGACATTACCTATCTCGTATATGCCTTTTTTTAAAACAGTGGCTGCAAGGAGGGGTAATGCAGCATTCTTTGAACCGCTTATTCTAACAATGCCGGTGAGCCTTTCCCCGCCCTCTATTACAAACTTGTCCATCTTGCCACCACTACCCTTTCAATATCCCTATAATCCTTTTTTATATATGTCTTAAAACCAACAGCAGTAAGCATATCTTTTATGGTCTCTGCCTGATCTCTTCCACCTACCTCACATAGAAACACACCCCCGGTTTTTAGGTGTTGAGGTAGTATACTTATTAGCCTTTTGTAAATTTCTGTGCCATCTTTTCCTCCGTAAAGGGCTAATTTAGGCTCAAATGCCTTTACATCTACCATCAGATCCTCCCATTCTTCCCCTGAGATATACGGGAGGTTTGCAACAATCATATCATAATCTCTCGTGCCTTTTATACCATTTAAGAGGTCTGAACAGACAAATTCCACCTTTTCCCATAAACCCATGGTCTCTCTATTTATTAAGGCCACCTTGAGCGCCTCAAAGGATATATCAACGCATATAACTCTGTTTCCTGTTTTTTGGGATATGATTACGCCTATGGCGCCAGAGCCTGTACCCACGTCTATTACTTTTGCTGTTTGTCCCATGTCTTTTAAGATATTTATCGCCTCTTCCACAAGGATTTCTGTCTCCGGCCTTGGTATTAAAACTGCGTCATCTATATAAAATTCTTCTGAATAAAACTCCTTATTTTTTGTAATGTATGCTATGGGCATGCCCTGTCTTCTTTTGTCAATAAGACGGCTTATAATGGCAACTTCCTCATGGCTTAAGACCTTATCTGTCGTGGAAAGAATCTCTTCCTTTTTCATGGAAAGTGCAAAGGAAAGGATACAGAGCCTGTCAGACATATTTATATCCCTTGAAGACGATATAATATCTGATATTTTCAAAGTTTTTAACCTGTTTTTAATGCCTCTGATTGAAAATGAGCAATCAACGGGTCAAGTATATCTTCTATATTTCCGTCGAGGATGTTTTGTAATTTGTATAATGTAAGGCCTATCCTATGATCTGTTACCCTGCCCTGAGGAAAATTATAAGTGCGGATGCGCTCACTTCTGTCGCCTGTGCCTACTTGTTTTCTCCTTTCCTGGGAGATCTCCTGTTCCTTTTCCTGCTCCATCTTTTCCTTTAGACGTGCCCTGAGAACCCTTATTGCCTTTGCCTTATTCTTATGCTGCGATTTCTCATCCTGACATGTAACAACAATCCCTGTGGGGATATGGGTTATCCTTACCGCCGAATCCGTTGTGTTTACGTGTTGACCCCCTGGTCCACTTGATCTGAATACATCGATCCTGAGTTCCTCAGGGTTTATGTCAATCTCAAGATCTTCTGGTTCCGGAAGGACAGCTACGGTGACCGTAGATGTATGTATTCTGCCCTGTGCCTCTGTTACAGGAACCCTCTGGACCCTATGGACACCGCTTTCGTATTTAAGTAAATTATATGCATCCTTTGAGTCTATAAGGACTATAATCTCTTTTATGCCTCCTAAATCAGATAGGCTAGTAGACATAAGCTCTGTCTTCCATCTCTTTTTCTCGGCAAACTTCATATACATAGCATAGAGATCCCTTGCAAAAAGGGCTGCCTCTTCTCCACCGGCTCCTGCCCTTATCTCCAGAAACATGCTTTTTACTTGTTCCTCGTGCATATTAAGAAGTATGTTCCTGAGATGCGTTTCTAAGAGTGATTGTTCCTGAGAAAGGCGGGAAGCCTCTTCTTTGATGAGAACCCTCATATCCTCATCTTTTTCTTTCTCCAGCATCGCCAGTGTTCTGTCTATCTCTTCTTTCTTTTCTTTCCATTTTTTGTAGATAACCACCATGTCCTTGAGGTCGTTGTGTTCCTTGGCAACCTTTTTGTAGACATCCATATTTGCCAAGGTCTCGGGCCTGGCGAGTTCTGCCTCAAGCTCATCGTATCTTGCTTCTATCTTTTCTAATCTTTCAAACATTTTTTATTGCTTTTTACTGTGTCTTTTTGCCATAACGTTTTTCAAACTTCTCTACCTGCCCTGTAGAATCTATACGCTTCTCTTTTCCTGTAAAGATGGGATGGCATTTAGCACATATTTCTACAGATATCTTCTCTTTTGTGGAAAGGGTTTCAAAGGTGTTACCACATGCGCACTTTACTATTGCCCTTTTTAGATTAGGGTGTATGTTTTTTTTCATTTTATCCTCCCTTGCTCATAGAATAAAGAAATTCTTTGTTTGTCTTGGTGTCCTCAAGTTTTTCCAGGAGGAACTCCATTGCCTCTACAGGATTCATGGGCTGGAGCACCTTCCTTAAAAGCCATATCCTTGATAGGTCATCATTATTGAGAAGCAATTCCTCCTTTCTTGTGCCTGATTTATTTATATCAATGGCAGGGAATACCCTTTTCTCTGCCAGCTTTCTATCAAGATATATCTCCATATTGCCTGTGCCCTTAAACTCCTCAAATATTACCTCGTCCATTCTGCTGCCTGTATCTATCAGGGCTGTGGCAATAATCGTAAGGCTCCCCCCTTCTTCTATGTTCTTTGCAGCACCAAAAAACCTTCTTGGTTTCTGCATGGCTGATGCGTCTATGCCTCCTGAGAGGATCTTTCCGCTGGAAGGCACAACAGTGTTGTATGCCCTGGCGAGTCTTGTGATGCTATCGAGGAGGATAACTACATCATGTTTATGTTCTACAAGCCTCTTTGCCTTTTCTATGACTATCTCGGCTACTTGCACATGTCTTGTTGCCGGTTCATCAAAGGTTGAGCTGATTACTTCACCCTTTACAGACCTCTGCATATCTGTTACCTCTTCGGGTCTTTCGTCTATAAGAAGGACTATCAAGTCTATTTCCTTATGGTTCTTGGTTATGCTGTTGGCAATGAGCTGTAATAGTATGGTCTTGCCCGTCCTTGGCGGCGCCACAATAAGGCCCCTCTGCCCTTTTCCTATAGGCGTAAAAAGGTCCATAACCCTGGTTGAGAGGTTTTCAGGGGTTGTCTCCAGGGTAATCCTTTCGTCAGGATAAAGGGGCGTCAAGTTATCAAAGATTATCTTGTCCTTTGCTACGTCTGGGTCATCAAAATTTATGGTCTCCACCCTGAGAAGGGCGAAGTATTTTTCGCTATCCTTTGGTGGTCTTATTTGCCCCGATATGATATCGCCTGTCCTCAATCCAAATCTCTTTATTTGAGAAGGGGATATATAGATGTCATCTGGGCCGGGCATATAGTTTGAGTCCGGTGACCTTAAAAAACCAAAGCCTTCTGGGAGGACCTCAAGAACACCTTCGCCATAAACAGATTCATTCTTGTCAAGGAGTCCTTGCAAGATGGCAAATATAAGCTCCTGCTTCTTAAGCCCTGCTGCATTTTCTATATTCAGGTTCCTGGCAAGCTGCGTGAGGTCACCTATCTTTTTTTTCTTCATTTCATTAAGATGCATCCTTTTCCTCCCATTCTCTAATCCTATTCATTAATTTTATAATCTCCTTATCAAGGTCTTTTTCTGTGCCGTTGTTATATAATACATAATCTGCCAGTCTTTCCTTTTCTTTAAGTGGTATCTGGCATGAGGTCCTTCTCTCTATATCTGTCTCATCCATGCCCCTTATTTTTAGTCTCTCCTTTATTTTATCGGGGTCTGCAGATACTACTACTATTTTGTCAAGCTCTTTGTTCAGACCTGTCTCAAAGATAAGGGGGCCGTCTATGATCATGCTCTTTTCTCCCTTTGCCCTAAATGTATTGGCATGTCTAAATATCTCTTCTATTACCCTGGGGTGTATGATATCCTCCAACTCCTTTAGTCTTTTTTTGTCAAGAAATACTATTTCCTTTAATCTTTCAGGGCTAACCATGCCGTTTATGAAAACACCCTCTCCAAAACTCCTCTTTATGTCTTCCTGCGCCTTTTCACTATAAAGGGCTTCCTTTGCCACCTTGTCGAGGTCAATGACATTGAAGCCTTTGCTTCTCAGTAGATTTGAAACAGTAGATTTTCCGCTTCCAATAATTCCTGTGATGCCTATTAAAATCATATATCCAGGTTTTTCACGTTAAGGGCGTTATCTTCTATAAACATCCTTCTTGTTTCTATGTTATTACCCATGAGGACTGTAAAGACCTGGTCGGCGCTTACTGCATCTTCTATAGAGACCTTAAGGAGGCTTCGTTTCTCAGGGTTCATGGTGGTTTCCCATAGCTGTTCCGGGTTCATCTCCCCGAGCCCTTTATATCTCTGGATGGTTATGCCTTCTTTGCCTTTTTCATTTAAAAGTTTAATGAGCTCCCTTGCATCTACTTCATATTCTTCTTTTGAACCCTCTAATATTTTGATCTTTCCTATATAAAAATCCTTTATCTGCTGAAATGTATTTAGCGTCTCAAGATAATCATCCTGGCTACACATCTCATAATCTATCTCTGTAGAATTGTTGTTTTTCTCGTTTTCTTTTATCTTTATGGAAAAAAGATTGTGTTCCCTGTCCTTTATGATATCTATTTCATACCTTTCTTGAGGTAAATATCTTTTTATATCCTCGAGCTTTGAAATATCCTCGAAGCTTTCTCTATTCTGTATATTGGCCATAAAAAGGGCGAGCATAATATCTTCGTTTATACCTGATCTCTGTATCTCTTTTAGAAATCTCTCCACTGCCCTTATCTTTTCTATATTCTCATATAACATGTTGGTTCCTGTATCTTGTCCGTTGACCTTGCACTTTATCTTTTCTGCACCCCTCTTTAGTATGGTCCTTTCAAATTCGTCTTCATCCTTAACATATATCTCTTTATTGCCTTGTTTTATCTTATAGAGGGGGGGTTGGGCTATGTAGAGATAGCCTTTATTTATTATATCTATCATTTTTCTGTAGAAAAGGGTGAGAAGGAGGGTTCTAATATGGGAACCGTCTACATCGGCGTCTGTCATTATAATTATCTTCTTATATCTCAGCTTGTCTATACTATCAGGGGTTATACCGAGTGCAAGATAAATGGATTTTATCTCCTGGTTTGTTAATACCTTTTCCTGCCTTGATTTCTCCACATTAAGTATCTTTCCTTTCAAGGGAAGGATCGCCTGGGTCTTTCTGTTTCTTCCTTGTTTTGCCGAGCCACCTGCAGAATCACCCTCTACTATATAAAGCTCACATATTTCAGGGTCTGACTCCTGGCAATCAGCAAGTTTTCCTGGTAGTATACCTGTCTCCAATAGGCTTTTGCTCTTTACGAGTTCTTTTGCCTTTTTTGCTGCCTCTCTTGCCTTTTTTGCCTCTAAAGCCTTATTGATTATTATCTTTGCTATATCTTGGTTTAACTCAAAAAATTCTGTTAGTTTTTCGTTTAAAATAGATTCTACAAGGCCTTTTATTTCACTATTGCCAAGTTTGGATTTTGTCTGCCCTTCAAATTGGGGATTTTGAATCTTTATATTCAAGACAGCCACAAGTCCTTCCTTGATATCATCCCCTGACACACTCTCTTTTTGTTTCTGATTGGGCATGCTCTGAATAAAATTATTTATTGACCTTGTAAGTGCGCTCCTGAAACCAGCAACATGGGTGCCGCCTTCTTTTGTATTTACGTTATTAACATAACTGTATATGTTTTCATTATATCCGTCATTATACTGTATTGCCAACTCCAAGCCATCAAGGGGTTTTTTTGCGCTTATTATGTATATAGGTTCTTGAAAAAGCACATTCTTATTACTATTCAAAAACGATACAAAAGACTTTATACCCCCTTCGTGTTTAAATTCCTGTTTCTTTGTCTTTTTCTCGTCTATGAGGACTATGTGTATACCGTTGTTGAGAAAAGATATCTCTCTCATCCTGTGACCTAATATTTCACTACTAAACTCTATGGTCTCAAAAAGGGTCTTATCCGGTTTAAATTTTATTTTTGTCCCTGTCTTATCTGTATCACCTATTATCTTTAATTCAGTTTTTCTCTCACCCCTCTGATATCTCTGATAATAAACCTTCCCTCCCCTCCTTACCTCTACCTCAAGATATTCGGAAAGGGCATTTACAACAGATAGACCTACGCCATGCAAACCAGCAGAATATTTATATGTATCCTTATCGAATTTTCCGCCGGCGTGTAATTTTGTAAGAACAACCTCAAGGGCTGTCATGTTTTCTTCGCTGTGCATATCTACAGGTATACCCCTTCCATCATCCTCGCAGGTTACACTATTATCTCTATGGATCGTGACAACTATTTTCTTACAGTAACCAGCAAGCGCCTCATCTACACTATTGTCTACTAATTCGTAGACGAGGTGGTGAAGACCCTCTATACTTGTGTTGCCTATATACATGGAAGGGACTTTTCTTACTGCCTCAAGTCCGTTTAAAATTTTTATACTTTCTGCACTATATTCTGTCATTATAATCTAACCGGCATTACTATATTTTTATATGTGTCATCATCCTTGCCAATAAAAAGAACTGCACCGCTTTTTTCTGGTAACTTCATTAATATGTATTCTCCTTCCGTATGATTTACCACATCAAACAAAAATCTTATATTAAAGTTCATTGTATTGTCTGGGCCATTGTATTTTATCTCAAGGACCTCCTTTGCACTTCCTATATCAGATTCTCCGTGGAGCTCCATTAAATCATTATAAAGCTCCATTTTAACAAATCCTAATTTGTCTGTTATTGCTGAAATCTTTTTAAGACTTTTTAAAAACATGTTCTTTTCTATTTGAGCAATATATGGGTTTTTTTCTGGTATAATGTTTCTATAATTTGGAAACACCCCTTCTATTAATTTTGAGATTAAAGCTATCCTGTCTGTTGAAAACTTTATATTGTTGGAACCTATGGATAATTTCACAGTATCTTTTTCGTTTATAATTCTGTATAGGTCATTAAACGTCTTTTTTGGTATTATAAAGCCTTCAAAGTCCTGGACGCCCCCTATCTCTCTCGTTAATACAGACATCCTAAAGCCATCTGTTCCCACAGCAGTCAATATATTTTCCCTGCCTTCAAGAAATATACCCATAAGAATATGTCTTGTCTCATCGTCTGATGTGGCAAAACCTACTTTATCTATAATCTCAAGGAGGGTTGCACCATCTATAGTGATCTCTTGCCTTTCTTCAAACTTGGCAGGGTCAGGGAAGTCATATGGGTCCTGCAATCCAAAAACATATTCGGTATGTTTCTGTTTTATCTTGACGGTATTTTCCTGGATATCCAATTGAATATCCTCGTTGCCCATCTCTTTTAAAATCTCAAAAAACCTCTTTCCGTTTATCATTATCTTTGTCTCTTTTTCAGTGCTGTAGTCTACATAAGCAACTGCGTATATATCCAGTTCGCTTGCATATATAGATGTCCTGTCTGTATCAAAACATATAAGAAGATTCGAAAGTATCGGCATGGTTGATTTTCTGTCTGATATGGGTGAGAGTTTTGATATAGGTTCATAAAAGAGTTCTTTTTTTATTACTATATTCATATATACCTCTCTTATTAGTAATATAAGCTGTTGAATTGTTGAAAAGCAAAGAATGCTGTTGAAATATAACCAAAAAAACAAATTAAAAAAAGTGTAAAAAAACAATTTTTTTGTGGATTCATATGGATTTTAATTTTATCTCTATCTTTTCAACAATGGTTTTCAGGTCACTTTTCCACTTAAGTTCTTCTTCTATCTTTTTTATAGAATGTATAATAGTAGAATGGTCTTTTCCACCGAACTTATTGCCTATGTCCACAAGGGAGCTGTTGGTCAGTTTTCTTGCAAGATATATTGCCACCTGACGAGACAGCATAATAGATTTAGTCCTCTTATTTGATTTTATATCAGATGATTTTATATTAAAATAAAGGGATACCTCCTTAATTATAGTATCCATAGTAATCTCTTTAACCTTTTCTTTAATAATATGGCCCATAACTTCACTGGCAAGCTTTACATCTATAGGGGAATTATGAAGGGATGCAAATGCGCCTATACGCACCAGGGCACCTTCAAGGGATCGGACACTATTTTCTGCCCTTGAGGCAATATAGAATGCCACATCCAGAGGCAGCTCAATATTCTCTATCTCTGCCTTTTTATTCAATATCGCTACTTTTGTCTCTATGTCAGGGGGCTGTATATCTGCAATAAGACCCCATTCAAATCTTGAACGAAGCCTTTCCTCGATATTTTCAATATCCCTCGGGAATTTATCACTGGTTACAACAACCTGTTTCATATTGTCATACAAGGCATTGAAGGTATGGAAAAATTCTTCCTGTGTCCTGTCTTTGCCAGCTATAAACTGTATATCATCTATAAGAAGGACATCCATTTTTCTAAATCTATTTCTAAACTCATCCATCTTACTATATTTGAGAGAATTTATAAGTTCATTGGTGAAAACCTCTGCAGTAATATAACAGATATGATCAGGGCTTATGCCACTATGCTGGATAAGGAAATTGCCTATGGCATTGAGAAGATGTGTCTTTCCAAGACCAACACCCCCATAGATAAAAAGAGGATTATATGTTCTGCCAGGATTTGTAGCAACTGCAAGACAGGCTGCATTTGCAAATTGATTACAGGATCCAACGACAAAGTTCTCAAATGTATATCGAGGATTAAAGAGATTATAATTGGTTTTTTTAACTATAACACCCTTTTTTGTATTATTGTTTTTTTCTTCCCTGGCTGTTATATATTCCATCTTTACTTCTTCACCCAAAGTCTCCTTGATGATGGCAATCAGTATGGGTTCAAAATTTTTGATAACCCATTCTTTGAAAAATTCATTAGGAACAATCACTGAAAATACACCGTTATTAAATCCTGAAAACTTTATAGGTTCTATCCATGTTTTAAAGCTATCCTGGCTTATTATGCTGGCAACTTTAGGTTTTATTTGTTGGAGAAGATCCGCCATTTTTAGACCATTTTAAACATCTTTTCAACATTTGTGGAAAACTTTAGGTTTCCTTGGGCAAGATATTATATGACATAATAATACAAAAAATACCCAATTTCAACTTTTTTTAAACAAACCCAAAAAAATTAAAATCACGCCCGCCAATCTTAAATATGAAAATTTATATTTTTCTTCTTTTTAAAATCTAAAAATTTTAATCACAGGAGCCTAATGGATGTGCCCCAAAATTCATACCTTGTTATATATCTTATTAATATAAACCCTTTTCAAAATTTTTTCAAAGGTTTTTAAAACAAACAAAAGTTTATCTTGACAAAGGAAAATCCTTATGGTTATAAAAATCACAATAAATTATAGGCGCGTAGCTCAGTGGGAGAGCGCTACCTTGACGCGGTAGAGGCCACGGGTTCAATACCCGTCGCGCCTACCATTAAACATCAAAAGTGTCTATACCCGTGTTTTTAAATTTCACAGAAAAATTGGAGTTATGTATATGAAAACCATTACCCTTCTTACCATATCTAATATATTTATGACCTTTGCCTGGTATGGCCACCTAAAATTTAAAGGCTCACCATTATGGAAGGTAATACTTATAAGCTGGCTTATAGCATTTGTAGAATATTGCTTTCAGGTCCCTGCCAACAGAGTAGGCCATGGAAGCTTTTCTGCAGCGCAACTTAAGGTCATACAAGAGGTAATCACCCTGGTTGTGTTTGCCGTATTTTCCATATTTTATCTCCAAGAGGGTATTCGATGGAATTATATTATTGCCTTTACCCTCATCATAGCTGCCTCATTTTTTATGTTCCACAAATGGTAACGATTCCTGTTGTTCAATTCAAAAAAAAGTGTTAGCATAGAAAATTATAAATTTGTCCATATGGAAAATGAAGTAGAAAAAAGGGATGTTAGTGGGTTTAAGGATATACTGGAGATTGCCCATCTTTTAAGTTCAAGCATTGAACCAGATAAAATTATAGAAGCGGTCTTAAATAGCCTGTGTGATAGACTGGGGAAAAGGGCGCGCTGCGCATTCCTTGAGGGAGAAGACCTTACCTTGAGGTTCTGGGCAGGAAAGCACTCTTGTCCCATAGGCGGCATCCGTATCCACAAGGACAGCATTGTATGGGATGCGGTAAAAAAAGGAGAACCCTTAAACATAACAGACCCAGATCAATTAAAAGGCCATACCCATACACTGGGAGAAAACATAAATATCAAGGCCATTATACCCCTTGGATACATAGATCCTTTAAGTAATCAAAGAAAGACAGTAGGCGCCTTGATAGTGGATGCAGGTTCAGAAGGACCACAGATATCCCGTGAGGAGTTTGAATACCTACAGGTCATAGGACACCTGATTGGGGCCATAATAGGAAGGGCACACCTGATAAGACAGCTTATGATGTCATGCCAGTGGCAGGAGAAGATCCTCCTTGAAACAGCCCATAATTTTAGAAACAGGATAGTTGTAATAGGCGGTATATCCCGAAAGATTGTAAAATCATTAAAAGACACCGAGCTTGTAGATAAGGCCAAACAACTTCTATCAGAGGTAGAGGGACTGGAAAAACACCTTGCTATATTTGAAAGATATACATCGGAGACAAGAAAATGATTTATTATATGAAACCCTTAAAAAGGTCTCAGTACATGGAGCACACCCTTGAACTTTTTTATAAGTTTTTATTTTGAGTAAAACAGAAAAAGATCATAAAATCTTTCAAGGGGTTAAACATTGGAGATTATCATTATAGGTGCCGGAGAAGTGGGGTTTAATCTTGCAGCACGCCTATCCCAAGAAAAACACGACCTTGTTATCATAGATTCAGATAAAGAAAAATGCAATAAAATAGAGGAGATTCTTGATATATCTGTTATACATGGTAATGGTTCAAGTCAGAGTATATTAAAAGAGGCAGGTGTTGAATCTGCTGATATGCTCATAGCTGCCACTACCGTGGATGAGGTTAATCTCCTGGCCTGCATGATTGCATCAAGGATGGGGGTAAGGCGTAAGATAGCTCGCGTTAGAAATCCTGAATATTACAGCAGCTCCTCTGTTCTTACCATGAAGGACTTAGGTGTTGATCTGTTGATTCATCCGGAGGAGGAGGTTGCCGAGGAGATAACCCGTCTGCTTATGAGGTCTATTGCATCGGAGATAGTGGAATTTGAAGAAGGAAAGATCCTCATGGTGGGCATTAAGATTGACGCAGATTCACCCATCCTAAATATTCAACTTAAAAACTTAGGAACACCCGAACAAAGAAAAAATTTTAGAATCGTTGCCATCTCAAAAGGTAACAAAACAATCATACCGGACGGTAATGAATATATAAACAAGAACGACCAGGTCTTTGTGGTTACAAAGAGGGAAAGCCTAAACGAACTCCTGGCCATGACAGGAAAACAGGACAAAAAATTGGAGAAGATAATGATTTTAGGAGGGGGCAAGATAGGCAGAAATCTGGCAAGAAACCTTGAAGAAAACGATATTGAGGTCAGCCTTCTTGAAGCAAACAAAGAAAAATCCATAGAGATAGCCAGCACCCTGAAGAAATCCATGGTATTCAATGTAGATGGCACAGAGATAGACCTCCTTGCAAGGGAAGGAATCCTTAATATGGATGCCCTAATCGCTGTTACATCTGATGACGAAACCAATATTATAGCCTGCCTTCTGGCAAAACATATAGGTGTAAAAAAAGCCATAGCCCTGGTAAATAAGATGGCATATCTACCCTTGATGCCTGTAATAGGTATCGATGCCACAGTAAACGTCCGTCTATCTACTGCGAATGCCATACTCAGATTTATAAGAAGGGGCGATATTTTGTCTGTTGCTACCTTCCATGGGATAGATGCAGAGGCTATAGAGCTTAAGGTAAGTAGAGAAGGGGCATATACAGGAAAGATGTTAAAAAACATGAAGCTGCCTGAAGGCGCCCTCGTGGCAGCCATAATAAGAGGTAAAAGCATTATCATACCTTATGGCGACAGCATCATCGAACCGAACGACAGGATTATTGTCTTTGCCCTGCCTCATGCCATCCATGAAATAGAAGATAAATTTTCAATATGAGGAAATATTGAAGGTATCCAATGTTCTTTATGTCTTATCAAGGCTTTGGTTGATACTAAGTGTATGCCTGCTTTTGCCACTTCCCTTTTCATTCTATTATGGAGATGGTCTTCACTATATCTATATTTTTACTGCTGCAGGTCTTTCAATAATAAGCGCTATATTTAATCGTTTAATAAATAGGCCATCTGAACTTTCGACAAAAGAAGGTTTTCTTACGGTTTCATTAAGCTGGATCAGTTTCTCTATTATAGGCTCTATACCTTTTATAGCCTCAAGCTCTATACCTTCCATAACCGATGCATTTTTTGAAACCATTTCAGGCTTCACCACTACAGGGGCCACGATACTAACAGATATAGAGATGCTCCCAAAAAGCATCCTTTTCTGGAGAAATATAACCCAATGGCTTGGCGGGATGGGTGTTATAGCCCTTGCTGTGGCCATATTGCCCTTGCTGGGTGTTGGAGGTTTCCAGCTCTTCAAGGCAGAGGCACCAGGACCCACAAAGGATAAGATATCTCCCAGAATAAGCGAAACAGCTAAACTCCTATGGTTTGTTTATCTTCTATTTACTGTATTGCAAACAATCCTCCTAATGTTGGGAGGTTTAAGTCTTTTTGAGGCATTGTGTATAACCTTTGGAACGCTGGCAACAGGCGGATATGCCCCTGTTAATGCAAGTATAGCAGCATACCCATCCCCTTATATCCAATATGTGATAATCTTCTTTATGCTCCTTGCAGGCATAAACTTTAACCTTCACTATAGGGCATTAAGGGGTTCTTTGGGCAACTACTTTAAAAACCCGGAATTTCGTTTTTTTATAGCGGTTATATTGCTCTCCACACTTATTATTATTTTTGTGAGGGTTATTAACGGGACAGAACTTTCTGAAGACCTTTTTAGAGGTTCTTTATTCCAGACAATCTCAATAATTACAACTACAGGATTTATAACAGAAGACTATGAACTCTGGCCTTTTGCTACCCAGTTTATCCTCCTTCTTCTCATGTTTATAGGTGGATGTGCAAGCTCTACAGGTGGATCTATAAAAAATATACGCATCTATGTGCTTTTTAAATTTCTCGGGAATCAGCTAAAGAGACTGTTTTATCCAAGAGGCGTATTTCCCGTTAAAGTGGGAGATAAGGCAGTTTCTGATGATATAGTGTCCAGCATAGTGGCATTTATAGCCCTTTACATGCTTCTTTTTGTTGCCGGTGTCCTTGTATTGACCTTTCTCGGCATAAATATAGATACATCCATAGGTGCTGTGGCAGCAACCCTGGGAAACATAGGGCCAGGCATTGGGGATGTAGGCCCTGTAGATAATTTTGCCCACATGCCTAAGATTGCCAAATGGGTGCTCTCCTTTTTGATGCTTGCAGGCCGCCTTGAGATATTTACAGTCCTTGTGCTTTTTTCACCCAGGTTCTGGAAATGATGGCTTTTAATCGAAGCTTTATAGATTAATCTCCGTATTCATCCAGATATCTTTCTATGTAGTCTGTCACCACTTCGTTGGAGCGGTATATACCAAAGTGACCCTCACAGAGGATGTCTGCCTTTAATGCAAGCAGTCTATTCATAGACCTCTTCCAGTCAGTCATGTTTGCGCCAAAATCAGGCAGAAATGGTCCATGGATGTCCTGTCCGAACAGTATTCTTTTGTCATTCATATCCATATAAACAGAAATAGAGCCAGGGGTATGGCCTGGCGTGTGAAGACAGACAATCTTTTCATTGCCTATATAAATGGTCTCCTCCGGTCTGTTAAGCTTTACATCTATTTGTAAGGGCTTAAAGTCTATGCCATACCAGTATGCTGCTGTCATCCTTTTGTCTCCCCTTTCCACTATCTCCGCATCCTTTTCGTGCATTATGAGCCTGGCACCAGACCTCCTCTTTAATTCCCCTGCACCGCCTACATGGTCTATATGGCAATGGGTAAGTATAATGGTAGATAGCCTATCAGGATTAAGGGCCAATTTCTCTATATTATTCCATAACTTGTCAACGCTATGGCCAGCACCGGTATCGATCATGACAAGCTCACCCAAATCTATAAGGTATATAGAGCAGTCCTTTGGGTCTGTCATCCCCGAATCACCTATTATATAAATATCTTTTATTATCTCAGTAGGCTTCATATTCTGTCTCCTCGCCCATGATATTAACACGTTATTATATTTTTTGACAAATAGAATTTAGATTGCATGGGATATGAAGGTCTATTGCCCTGAGTTACCATAAATTACACTTACAAAAAGATTATTTTGGGCATATTTGTAAGGTCCTTGTGGAATGAGCTCTTTATATTTTAAGAAAAATGAAAAAACATTTCATATTTTTTCATGCCTTTGCTATATTTTATTAAAGCATAAAAATCTTAGTTATTTGGCATTGGAGAAATGTGTAAAAATAATTTAGAAGGAGAAAACATGTATCGCCTATCCTGCATTATCTTGATATTTTTAACCATATTTCCTTTATTGACCCTGGCCTCTGAAAGAGGCACCAAGACCATAACAGGGGAAGTAGTGTTTGTTGACCAAAAGGAAAGAACAATACTTGTAAAAAAGATGGTGGGAAAACATGAATACATAAACGGCGGAATAGTTGACGATAATACACACATCATGATTTCAGGCAAAAAAGGTTCTTTAGAAGAAATAAAGGTCAAAGACAGGGTAACTTTGATAATGACCATCAAGGACGAGGATGTCTATGTGACAAAGATTATTAAAAAATGACCTTTGTCTATTCGTATTCCTTTGGCACAGCACATATAATTATAAGTGGTTCCTTGCCTTTGTTTTTATACTGATGCTTCTCGCCGGGCATGATAAGGGCAAAATCACCCTTAAAAACAGGTTGTTCTGTCCCATCTTCTTTTACAACAGCGCCTTCCCCATCAATGATGTAATTTATATGTTCAAAATCATGGGTATGGTATGGGGTATGGCCGCCGGGCATGATAGTGAACACCCTGAATGAATAGGCAGGTGTTCCATCACGGGCAGATATGGGGATCTGTTTGTATGTATCCTTTGCACCTTCCATGGCCATTAATTGCCTTTCAGTCTTTTTAAGATTGGTAATCTTCATATAAAGCTACCTCCTAATATTAATTGCCTTTCAATTTTAGCAAAAAAATCTTTAAAATGAAAAAACATTTCATATTTTTTAAACATTTGTTATATTTTGCATAGGTGTAGAAAATATTAAGAGGTAAAATTTATGAATATAAAGATCTCCGGAGAGCTTTCTGGGATAATAGAAGTCTTGAAAAAGATGGCCATGTTCGAGATGACGATTGCAGAATTATATTCCATTTGTGCTAATACATGGGAAGAGGATGCAGAGTTCTGGCTTGATATATGGCGCGATGAGATAAGACATGCACAGTTTATAAACCGTATTATAGAGATTATATCCAAAAAGCCTGAAAATTTTGAGAAAGGTAGACCTTTTAATGTGTTTGGTCTTGAAACAACCATAAATGATATAAACGCAAAGATACAGATGATAAAAAACAAAGAGATCTCCAATGAAAATATCTTATTTATTGTAAAAGATTACGAAAATGGATATCTGGAAGATAGATACAGCGAGATAGTAAAGACCGACGACATAGAATACAAGACGCTGATGCAGAATATTGCCAACGAGACAGGGAGACACAAAGATAAGATTATTAAAAAGATTCAGGAAAAGATAAAAAAGTGAGAGAAATATGAGGGATATGGATGAAGGAGATAAATCTACAGAAAAGATAATAGGGGCATATAGTAGCTTTGTCCCTCAGGAATTTATAAGGCTAATGGGTAAGGAAAAAATAACAGACGTCAGCCTTGGCGACCATGTAGAGATGACCATGACCATACTTTTTTCAGATATCAGGGATTTTACATCCATATCTGAGAACATGACACCAAAGGATAATTTTGCATTTATAAACTCATATCTTGAAAGAATGGAGTCCGTAATAGCAAGGGCAGGGGGGATAATAGATAAATACATAGGCGATGCAATAATGGCGCTATTTCCAATAGATGCTGATTCGGCATTAAAAGGTGCCATTAATATGTTAAAAGAGCTTGAATCATACAATGCAGAGCGTGAACAATCAGGATACAAACCTATTAAGATAGGTATTGGTTTAAACACAGGCCTTATGATGCTGGGTATAATAGGCGGTAGACACCACATGGAAAGCACTGTAATAAGCGATGCAGTAAACCTTGCTTCACGTATTGAATCCATGACAAAAAACTATATGACACCTATATTAATAAGTGAACATACATACTACAGTCTCAATGACCCTTCCAAGTATAGCATACGTTTTATTGACCGGGTAAAGGTAAAGGGCAAGGAGCAGTGCCAGTCTGTTTATGAAGTCTTTGACCCTGATGAGCCTTTATTGAAAGAAGCCAAGAAAAAGACCAGGGCAATCTTTGAACAGGCGTTAGCTCACTATCATCTGAAAAAGATACCCGAGGCAATGGAGTTATTATACCAGTGTCTTAATGCAGCACCTGATGATTCTGTTGCCCGTGTCTATTTGGAGAGGTGTCAGCGTTTTATTGAGACCGGTATCCATGAAAGCAGTGGCGAGGCAGGGCTTGTTGTTCACTGGGACGATTCAATTGCCATTGGCCATCCGGTTATAGATGAACAACACAGAAATCTATTTGAACAAGCCAATGGTCTGGTGGAGGCCATGGGTAAGGCAGATGATTATTCACAATTAAATAACCTCATAGAGTTTCTCAGTGATTATGTAGTAGAACACTTTGCCACTGAGGAAAAACTCATGAAAGATATAGATTACCCTTTTTTAGATCTCCAGGTGAACCAGCATAGGCAGTTTAGAAATCATTTTATGTCATTCAAAGAAGAGATAAAAAAAGGCCTTAATATCCAAAGAATATTCTTACTTTTCAGGGCACAGATACTCGTTATAGACTGGCTTGTGAATCACACCACAAAGGCAGACAGACACCTCGGTAGATTCTTAAGATTACAAAGCAAGGCATAATTTAAAATAAGAGGCAGCTATGGAAACAATAAATTTGGATGAGTCTTTGAAGACAGGTATTGAGGAAATAGACGAGCAACACAGGGGTCTTATGGAGACCATAAACCTTCTTGAATCTTCTTCAGGAGCTTCTGACCGTTATAAGGTTTGCTTGGAGATCATCCTGAGATTAAAAAAATACCTTGACGAGCATTTTATGACAGAAGAGACCTATATGATCAGGTATGATTACCCTGATTTTTTTAATCACAAGAAGGAGCACACAGAATTTGTGAAAAGAATATTGGAGTTTGAAATGGCATTCGTTGAATACTATGCGCCTTATACGCCTATGCTGGAGTTTTTAAGGGAATGGCTTGCAATACATGTAAAAGATACTGATATTAAAATGGCTATATTCCTAAAAGAGAAAGTAAAACAGACAAAATAAGCCCTATGATAAGCCCTAAGGGGGGATACAACATGGCCAACTATTAGGGCAATTTAAATTATAATTAAGGAGGTGATATATATGATAGGCATTAAAAAGCCCATTGGATTAATACCGATATCATTCATTGTATTTGCCATAACCTTTTCATTGATTATAAATGCCTATGCACAGCAGGACATAAGACTCTCTAAGGGACAGGCTGTTTATGTGCCTGTGTATTCTCATATATATTACGGCGATAGGGAGACACCTATATATCTGGCGGCAACAGTAAGCATAAGAAATATAGACCAGACAAACCCCATAACAATTATTGAGGCCAATTACTATGATACAAAAGGCGCACTCCTCAAAAAATTTTTAAATAAGCCCTTCCAGCTCGGAGCAAATGGTTCCACCAGATTTATAATAAAGGAATCGGACGATAAGGGGGGTTCAGGGGCAAACTTTATTATTAAGTGGACATCTGATACGAATGTCAACCCGCCTATCATAGAGTCTATAATGATAGGGAGAAGAAACCAGCAGGCTGTATCCTTTACTTCCCGTGGGCAGGCAATCATAGAGACAGGAAGGTGAAAATGCCCTTTAGATTGTATCTCTATGTTTTTATTACAATATCTTTTTATATCATTCTAAATCAACCAGTATTTGCAGAAACTCAGTATGAAATGGCAAAAAAAGCCGGCGCAGAATTTGCCAAGGCTGACAAAGAATTGACAACCACCTACAATAGAATCTTGAAGGAGTATAGAGAAGACAAAGAGTTTATTGAAAAGATGAAGGCAGCCCAGAGGGCATGGATTAAGTTCCGCGATGCCCATATAGAGGCTGTTTTTCCTGCAAAAGATAAACAATCTGAGTATGGGAGTGTATTTGGAATGTGCTATTTGATAATGATGCAACAGATGACAGAGGCGAGGATTGAACAGCTAAAGCTATGGCTCAAAGGCACGGAAGAAGGGGATGTCTGTGCAGGCAGCATCAAGATAAAATAAAGCCTTTTAGGTGAAACTTATAAAGATAAGCCCTTTTAAAGGTAACAAATCTTGAAAGCAACAAGCGGCCAAAGTTAGGATAAATAACGCCGGCTCTTTAAAAAGGCGCTGCAAGGGTAAGGTGGTATCCATAGGGCTGTTCCAGAAAGGTCAAGGCAAAACCCTCACCCTCCACCTATAGGAGGGAACATGGAAAGCTCATCACCTTCTTTCAGCACCGTATCGGGTTTTGCATGTCTTCCATTTACGAATATGATACTTACTTGTTGAGAAGGCAGGCCTAAAACACTTATTACCTCTGAGACAGTAGACCCGGGTTCTACCTCGAATACCCTTTCGGAGAATCTGTCTATCCTAAGTGTTGCAAATAGCTTCACCTTTATTTTCATATAAGACCTTTCAAAATCTAATGTTCTATGTTCAAGATAATGGTGCACTGCGCCTGTGAAGTATCCTCCGATGAAAGTTTTTTGTATAGTTCATATAAATCTACTGTTTTGTCATCAAGGGATATCCCTTTGATATGATTCTGTATCTCAGGGTGCCTTTTTATGACCTCTGCCATTCTTTTGCCTTCCAGTATTATGCCTTTTTCTAAAAAAACAGGGCCAAGGTCGTTTAGCAAAACATTGAAAAGCTTGATTTTAAAAAGACCTTTTTTTTCTGTTAAGGCATCTGCCTTTTCTTTGTATGTAATGGCATCCCTGAAAGATGCATAAAAGCTATGTGTCCTTAATGTTGCCCCAACAAGCCCCGGCATTGCCCCGGAGAGGGCAAGGATTGAACCTTCTTTTATCTTTGCCTTGTCCAGGTCATCTACCACATGGTCATCTAAGAAAACCGTGCTTATCCTCTTATCTATATATTCGTCTGTTATGCCGAGATGGTTTTTTAGCATATCCTTTATGCTGACACCAACCCTGCTTTTTATACCTACCCCTTCCTGAAGGAGCATGAGAAAAAAAGGGAGAATTTTCTTGTCAATCTTTATGTTGAGTCCCATATAATTATAAAAAATAATTAAAAGGGGTCTCAAAGGTTTGAATTTGTTTTCAAGACCCCTCTAAAATGTCCAATCATTACCAATTAAAGACCGTATCGAGTTCCTCGTCTTTTATTTCAAAGGTTACATTATGGGGTGGAACAGGCTCTTTTTTGAAAAACTCGGGAAGACGGTCATGGATATTTGTAAAGCCTGCCAGCTTATTAAATGTCCTCTCCATAGTAAGTATATTTTTCCCCATGGCAGTCACATCATCGGCAGTGAGGTTTAATCCATAAAATGCATTTATCATATCCAGGAGGGCCTGAAAGGTTTCGGGCTGGTCGAGGACTGCAAAGGCTATAAAAAGACACATACCTGTTGAGTCTATGGCAGCTGTGGCGATCTGAAGGTTTCTGGAAAGTTCAATCTGGCCTTCAGGCTTCAAGGGGTCTACAAAGCCTCCTACCTTGAGTATATTTGTTGCTACTGCATATCCTGCTGTATGGTCAGCACCCATAGGGCTTGTGGCATATGTGACCCCTATACCATGGACTGCCCTTGGGTCATAGGCTGGCAGGGCCTGGCCTTTCACAACAGGAACCTTTTCTACACCAAAGACCTTTCCTGTTACTGCTGCACCGCTACCTAATATCCTGCCCAGTGATGTGCCTTTTGCTATCTCTTTAATGAGGTTGATTGCCCCATCTGCATCACCGAATTTTATCAATCCTGCCTCCATAGCAACACCTATTGTAACACCCATCTCTATGGTATCGAGTCCTATATCATCATCGAGAAAATCTAACATAGCGATCTTGTCTAAATCATCTATGCCGCAGTTGCCTCCATGTGCCCAGACTGTTTCATATTCAGGTTGTTTTGTAAGGTAGCGACCATCTTTGTCGTGGAATATACCCGAACATCTTATGACACAGCCATGATGGCATCCATGGGTGGCAAGACCTCCCCTTTCAGTCTCCATGGCCGCCTCTGTTTCACCACTTATCCTGGCTGCACCTGCAAACCTTCCTTCCTTGAAATTATATGTAGGATAACCCCCTGCCTCATTTAAGATATTTGTCAGGACATTTGTCCCATATGCAGGGAGCGCCTCTCCTGTAACAGGATGCTTTCTTAAACCCTCGATAAATTTTCTATTTGCCTCTCTGAATCTCTCCCTGTCTTTTGGCTCCCTCATAGCCGTCCCTTCATCGTCTATGACTATGACCTTAACACCCTTTGAACCCATAACAGCACCTACACCACCCCTGCCTGCATGTCTTGTAGGTCTTAATTCAGTATCAGTGCATGCTATGGAGGAAGCGGCAAGCTTCATCTCTCCGGCAGGCCCAATAGATATACAGGATATCTTGTTTCCGAACTCCTTTTTCATCCTTTCCACTGTCTCATAATTGCCGAGCATCTTAAGGCCATTGTCCTTTTCTATCCTCACACCGTTCTTATTTATAAGGACCTTATAAAGATCATTCCCCTTTGGTTTGCCTTCTATGATAATGGCTGCATATCCAAGACGGGCGAGCATCTGTGAAGGCTGTCCCCCTGCATTTGCCTCTTTTATGCCCCCTGTGAGAGGGCTTTTACAACCTATAGATATGCGACCTGACATAGCTGCCATTGTTCCGCTCAATAGACCCGGGGCAATCACAAGTTTGTTATTTTCAGATAAGGGGTGACAAGCAGGTTGGACTTCTTTTGAAATAACAGCAGATGTAAGCCCCCTTCCACCAAGCCCGCTATATTCACCTATACTTTCCACCTTGACCTCTGGATTGCCTTGAGCACCCATATTTATCCTTATTATCTTATCCATAGCCCCTCCTTTCTTTTTTTGTTAAATTTTATAATATCTATGGATTTTTTCAATAGAAATCATGAAGATTGATTGCCCATGGCTAAATACAGGTCAAGGCCATAGAGGAAGGTATCCGGTACCAGTTGCCCATTTCTATGATTATTCACAAATATAATAAAGGAAACATAGCCTTCAAGGGTAAAAATTACCACTATATAATATGAGCCTCCTAATGGATATCCAAAGTAAAGCATTAATATATTTGTTCAGCATGTTTTTTAGACAGACATTTTTCGGGTGACGACTAAGTTAACAGGCGGGCAAAAGCAGAGTGAAGCACCGCTTTTTACCCGTCCGTGTTGAGTGTATTATTAGGCTGTATTCACTGGCCTATTTTCAAGATGGCGCAAGCTCCTTTCAATCCTAATGATGATGGAAAGAAATGCGATTATAAGAAACCCTGCAAATGAGCATGCAGCGATATATAGGCTTTGTATTCCCTCTGATTTTTTTATTATATACTCTTCCTGCTTAGCTCTGAACCGTTTGTTTTCTTCCATGATTTTCTCATTGAACTTTTGCGTAAAAACATTAAATGCCTTGTTAATAACATCCACTGTAGATGTGGTTTGTGCTATTTTAATAATCGACGGGTCAGCTAATGTTTTTTCAATTGATTCGGTACTGTCAACCTAATTGTGTAAATTTCTTATAGAGAGGCAAATTAGGACGTACCTTGCCTATTTTGTTTCTCCTCCAGCTCATCTCCATCTTAAGCGATATAAAGGCCAGGAGTAAATAGCATGAATTCTCTCCTGCAACTATTTCCATAGGTTTTGTTCTTCTTTTAAACTCTTTATTTAACCGTTCAATCATGTTTGTTGTTCTCAACGATATCCATTCCTCTTCGGGAAAAGAGAAAAAGGTTAAACAGGCATCAAGCGAATTGGATAATGATTTTACAGCAGAAGGAATTTCTTTCTCCCACTTGTTTACAAATGATACTGCGAACTCATCTGCCTTTTTCTTAGATGATGCATAGAAGATTGAACGTAAATCATCAGCTACGGATTGTTTCAGCTTCTGGGGTACCTTTGCCAGTACATTCCTCGCAACATGAACCTGACAGCGTTGAACCTTTGCATTAGGAAATTCTTCTTTGAAGACTTTTTCCAGTCCGGCAATACCGTCCATGATTCCTAATTGTACAAATAATCCGTCAAGCCCCCTTGTTTTTAAGTCTTTGAAAGATTCCCTCCAGGGCGAGGCCGATTCCTTATCTCCTGATTGTATAAGAAGCACAAGCCTTGTATTATCTTCTCTTACACCTATAACCACAAGTATGGGTATTATTTCTATACTGCCTTTTATACGCATATGGAAGTTTACCCCGTCTATTATCAGATATTTGATCTTCTCACCGGAGAGATCACGGGTGCGCCACTTTTCTATGGCCTGTTTTAGTTCAGTGGTGGCGTTGCTTATCTCTGTGGGAGAGATAGATCTTCCGATAAGCCTTTTGCTCAAAAGAGATAAAGTACGTGTGCTTATACCGGTAAGATACATGGCGGCAAGGTCTTCTGTGATTCTGTCCTCATACTGTCTGCTTCTGGGTATAACCTGTGTCTTGAAGTCACCGTCACGATCCCTGGGGATTTTTAATTCCACGTCGCCTATTCCTTTTATACAGAATTTTCGGCTATAACTGCCGTTACGGTAATCTGTATGACCTTCCTTACGTACATACTTATCTCTGCCGAGATGATGGGTAAGCTCTAAATCCATGAGGTTTGTGAGAAATTTGCCGACAGCTTCCTGTATGTTTATACCGATGTATTCAAATATCTTTGCCGGCACGTTCTCAACCTCCTTGATTAATGCCAATGCTTCTGATACACTCACTTTTAGTTCCATGGATGTTCCTCCTTCTTAAAATTCTGTGATTGTGGTGAATCACTTATTTTATAGGAGGTACATCCTTTTTTCACCCTTTAAATGAATTTACACAAAAGAGTTTACACTACCATTGATTCAGCAAAACCTTTTGCGAATGCGGTGACCAGTATAGGGTCATTCAAAGATTCAGCTCTTTCCTGTATAATTGCCACAACTTGCTCTTTTGCTACTATTTCCGCACCACCTGAATATTTTGCAACAAAGTTGACGATTGCATTAGATGCGCGCTCATAGAAGGCAATATTTAAATCAGTTTTATTTACGTCGGCTGCATCATCAGGATGTTTACTCTGTGGCTTAGTGGGTTTTTCTGCAATGCCCTTAATCAATTCCTGCTCTGAAACTTTAAGGGTTTTTTTTATCTCTGGCTTGAACTGGATTGCTTTTAAAGAGTTAAGTCCTAAAATTACAGCCGCTACCAGAAGAATACCTGCAACTGCAATAACAACAAAACGAAGAATGGCAAGATAAGTGTTTTCCAATTTTTCAATCATACCGTCCTCCTTCACAAAATTGATTAATTTAAATAATGCCCCACATAACCGGCTGGCAAAGAAGCACAGCGGTGTTGCTGGTCCTTATTGATGCTGTTTTGGCTGGCCTAATATCTCCTTCCTTCTTAATGAAATCCTGTTTGGGAGCTTGCATCTGAGGTAAGTGCCTAATTCGTGTTGCAAGCTGAATTCATTGTAGATTTCAATTTTTCTATTCGCCGCTTTTTTAGCAAATTTTTACACTATCTTTTTTATATCTTTACCAGACAGCATTAATTTTTATATTTTTCTATGAATATATATAAACCTTTTGGATATTGTCAATTTATTTTGGCTTAAAATAGTAAAAATTGAATATGCGGACATTTGTTTTCACTTGGACTTCATATGAGCTATGACAACATTGGATTATTTCAGGCATGGTTGGTTTTGGATAAATTCGATATGCTTGCTTTATACAGTGTAATCTTTTATAATCCATAGATTATATATTGAACACCTGCCATAGCAGATGTAATTAAAAAAAGGGAGATTATCATGGCTCTTACAGGGATACAGATCTTTAAACTACTTCCTAAGACTAACTGCGGAGAGTGCAAATATCCTACATGTCTTGCCTTCGCCATGGCTCTTGCAGCAGGCAAGGCAGAGCTCGATGCATGCCCCCACATAAACGATGATGCAAGGGAACAACTTTCCGATGCCAGTGCGCCACCTATAAGACAATTATCCATAGGTAAAGGTGATTATGAGGTAAAGATGGGAGGCGAGACAGTCCTCTTTAGACATGAAAAGACTTTTTTTAATAAACCTGGTATCGCCATATTGATAGAAGACACCATGGATGACCAAGAGATAGAACGAAGATTTAAAACGCTTTCCTTATATCAATTTGAGCGTATAGGATTGACACTAAGGCCTGAGATGGTGGCCATAAAAAACAAGGGGGACATAGAATCATTTAAAAGACTTGTTGATAGGGCAAGCAGAGAACCTTACAGCATCATCCTCATGGCAGATGACCCTCATGTTATGAAGATGGGCCTTGATATATTAAAAGAAAAAAGGCCTCTTGTATACGGAGCAAAAAAGAAAGGTTATGAAGATTTTGGAAGACTTTCAAAGGAATACGGATGCCCCCTGGCAGTATGCGGTAATAATCTGGAGGAGGTATCTTACATAACAGAAAAGCTAACACAGATGGGCATTAAGGATATGGTAATAGATACATCCCCTAAAAACATTAGGCAGGCATTTCAAGATCATATTATCATAAGAAGGGCTGCCCTTATTAATAAAATAAAGCCTCTCGGCTTTCCCACCATAACATTTCCCTGTTATATGACCGATGATATTATGAAAGAGACCCTCATGGCATCTGTATTGGTGGCAAAGTATGCAGGCATTATAGTATTAAACGATTTTCAAGGTGAGAATATATTTCCCCTCCTGTTACAAAGGCTCAATATATATACAGACCCCCAGAGACCCATGACCACCCAGGAAGGCATATACCCCATCAATAACCCTGATGATAGATCCCCTGTCCTTGTAACCTGTAATTTTTCTCTCACTTATTTTATAGTGAGCAGTGAGATAGAAAATTCAAGGGTTCCGAGCTGGCTTTGCATCATGGATACAGAAGGTTTATCTGTTATGACTGCCTGGGCTGCCGGGAAATTTGTAGGTGACCTTGTAGGTGCCTTTATAAAAAAATGCGGTATATCTGAAAGGATCTCCCACAGGAAGGTGATAATACCGGGCTATGCTGCCACGATCCTGGGAGACATGGAGGAAGAATTACCTGGATGGGAGATTATGGTAGGCCCAAGGGAGGCAGCCCATATACCTGCGTATTTAAAGATGTGGAAGAATTAAACATGAGGTAAGACATGTTGCTGATAGGTGAAAATATAAATATCATGTCCAGAAAGATTGGCGAGGCAATCAAGAACAAAGACCCTGAACCTATAAGAAAACTGGCAATAGCTGAGGCAGAGGCAGGCATGGATATGCTGGATATAAACCTCGGCCCTGCAAGAAAAGATGGACCTGAGATCATGGAATGGATGGTAAAAACCGTTCAGGAGGTAGTAGATCTACCTTTGAGCCTTGATACCACCAATATAGAGGCCATGGAGGCAGGCTTGAGGGTCCATAGAGGTAAGGCACTTATAAATTCCATATCTGCAAGGCCTGAAAGGATTATGGCACTTATGCCCCTGGCAAAGAAATACAATGCAGGTTTTATAGGTTTGACCCTCGGTGTAGAAGGTATACCAAGGGACGCAAATGAAAGGGGACTTTTGGCAGCCCAGATTATTGCCGAGGCCACAAACTACGGGATCCCTGAAGAGGATATATGGCTTGACCCAATAGTCTTGCCTGTAAATAGTCAGCAGATACAGATACAGGGATGCACAGAATTTGCCATGATGCTAAATGATCTTGCCCCTAATTCAAAATCAACCTGCGGCATATCCAATGTCTCTAATGGTGTGCCAAAGCATCTAAGGGCTATACTGAATAGAACATACCTTATAATTCTAAAAAGATACGGCATGTATTCTGCCATAGCAGATGCCTTTGATGAAGAATTGAGGGAAATAGCAAGGGATAAGATGAACGAGCTTGAGATATTGATCCATAGGGTCATGGATGGCGAGGTTTTAAATTTAGACTCTCTATCGAAAAAAGAAATGGATTATGTGAAGACTGCCAGGATTCTCACGGGCAAGACCTTATATTCTGATTCATGGCTTGAGATATAAAAAATTTTTTTTAAAGGTTTATAAAACATCCGAAAAAAGGAGTTTCTATGTCTTACGATGCCACAAGGATGGAAGACTGGCAGATTGCAGAGGCTGCCGAAGAGCATATGAAGCCCATACCCCGTCTTCAGGAAGAGATGGGCCTGGAAAAAGACGAAGTCCTTCCTTATGGAAGGATTGCAAGGCTCAATTTTAAAAAGATAGAGGAAAGGCTCTCTTCAAAACCCAATGGAAAATATATAGTCGTTACAGCCATCACACCTACACCCCTTGGAGAAGGAAAGACAACTACAACCATGGGACTACTTGAAGGTCTTGGAAAGAGGGGAAAGAATGCAGGCGGTGCCATAAGACAGCCCTCCATAGGCCCAACCATGAACATAAAAGGAAGCGCAGCAGGGGGAGGCAATGCACAGGTAATACCCTTAACAGAGTTTTCCTTAGGCCTAACAGGCGATATTTACAATATAATGAATGCCCACAACCTTGCCATGGTTGCCCTTACATCCAGGATGCAGCATGAAAAAAACTATAGCGATACAGAACTTCAAAAGAGGGGGCTAAGGCGTCTTGATATAGATTACAAGAATGTCCAGATGGGCTGGGTTATGGATTTTTGCGCCCAATCCTTAAGGAATATTATCATAGGTCTTGGGGGCAGAATGGACGGGATTACCATGCAGTCTCGCTTTGATATAGCAGTGAGTTCAGAGCTTATGGCGATTCTATCCATAGCCAATGACCTAATGGACTTAAGAGAGAGGATAGGGAGGATCACTGTTGCCTATGACAGGCAGGGTAGACCCGTGACAACAGAAGATCTTGAGGTAGCTGGTGCCATGTGCGCATTTATGAGAGAGAGTATAAACCCTACATTACTTCAGACCATAGAAGGTCAACCTGTCCTTGTCCATGCAGGGCCTTTTGCCAATATAGCGCTCGGTCAGTCATCTATAATAGCAGACAAGATAGGCCTGAAGCTCTTCGATTACCATATAACAGAGAGCGGTTTTGCTGCCGATATAGGATTTGAGAAGTTCTGTAATGTAAAGTGTAGGATAAGCGGTTTAAAGCCCCATGTGGCAGTAATAACTACCACCATAAGGGCACTAAAGATGCACGGTGGAGGGCCAAGGGTTGCGCCCGGTATTCCCATACCCAAAGAATACACAAAAGAAGACCTTAATCTTCTTGAAAAAGGCATACCCAATCTCATCCAACATATAAATATTGTTAAGATGTCAGGGGCAAAGCCTGTGGTCTGTATAAATAGATTCCAGTCAGATACCCGTGATGAGATAAACCTTATAAAGAGATATGCAGAGGCAGAAGGGGCAAGGGTGGCAATATCAGATCACTGGCTTAAGGGAGGAGATGGGGCATTAGAGCTTGCCGATGCTGTTATCGATGCCTGTAAAAGTGAATCGGAATTTCGTTTTCTTTATCCTGTTGACCTGCCTCTTATGGAGAGGGTAGAAACCATAGCAAGAAATATCTATAAGGCAGATAAGGTCTTGTGGATACCAGAGGCTGAGGCAAAGGCAAGACTTATAGAAAACGACCCTGAAAAAAAGGATTATTTCACCGTCATGGTGAAGACCCACTTAAGTCTATCCCATGAACCAGAATGGAAGGGCGTGCCTAAGGGTTGGACATTACCTGTAAGGGATGTCCTTGTATATACAGGCGCAAGGTTCTTATGCCCTGTTACAGGATCCATAAGCCTTATGCCTGGGACAAGCTCAGACCCTGCATTTAGAAGGATCGATATAGATACAGAAACAGGAAAGGTGAGGGGTCTATTTTAACTTTTATCTCTATGTCCTTGACAAAATAAAAGTTATTGTTTAATCTATATCCATTAAGGGCCCATAGCTCAGTTGGAAGAGCCACCGGCTCATAACCGGTAGGCCCCTGGTTCGAGCCCAGGTGGGCCCATTTAGATTGATTATGGAAGGATGTCAGAAAAGTTATATATTTTTTAGATTAAAGGGGGTGTTCCTTAAAGGTTCACCCCCTTTAAATTTATGGAGGTATGACCTTGGAAAACGAACTAAAGACTATCTATGAGGTTCAATTAATAGAGACACAGATCATGGAAAGCGAAAAGAGGAGGTTTTCTGCACCGAAAAGAATTGAGGAGATGGATAAAGAGCTTGGCGAACTTAAAGCAAGGGCTGAAAAGGAAAAGATGGTTATAGACGAATTGGAAAAGGAAAGAAAAAAAAAGGAAAAGGAGCTCGACGTTGAAAAGGATAAGATAAAAAAGATTGAATCTAAACTCTATGATGTAAAAACCAATAAAGAATACCAGGCACTTCTAAAAGAGATAGAGATGGCAAAGGAGGCAAATGATAAAACAGAGGAAGATATCTTAATCCTCATGGACAGAATAGAGGATTTAAAAAAGGAGTATGAGTCCGTTGTGGAACAATTAAAAAAACGCGAGAAAGAGATAAAGGCAGAGAGAGACAGGATTGAAAATGAACTCCAAAACATCGATAATACCCTAACTGAACTTAGAAAACAGAAAAACGATATGCTCAGCATAGTAAATGATGATTTAAAGAATATATACTTCAATCTTATAGAAAAAAGAGAAGGGCTGGCTGTTGTAAATGTAAAAAACGGTGTTTGCCTCGGTTGTTATATGAGCATACCTCCCCAATTATTCATAGAGGTCACAAAAAATAGCAGGCTTATAACATGTCCCAGTTGCAACAGGATCTTTTATTTCAAGGAAGATAACTGATTTGGAGTGGAGGGTCTATGTGGATGGAGCATCATCGGGAAACCCAGGTGAATCAGGGGCAGGGATAGTTATATACGAAAAGAATAAAGAGTTATCCCGATACAGCATCTATCTTGGGAAGATGACAAACAATATGGCTGAATATGAGGCCCTCATCTTTGCCCTTCAGAAGGCAAGGGATGCATCGGTCCGTTCGATAGATATATACACAGATTCACTCCTTGTGGCAAACCAGGTCTCAGGCACATATAAGGTAAGAAACCCCATATTGAAAGGCTATCTTGTTGCTGTAAAAAAAATTGCAAGCAATTTTTCACGATTTAGCTTAAAATATATACCAAGAGAAGAGAATAGGATTGCTGATATGCTTGCAAAGGCAGCAATAAAAAACAGGGGTAGACGGGTGACCGCTCCGTATAGCGGGGAGGAAAGTCCGGGCATCAAAGGGCAGGATGGTCCCTAATGGGGACTGGGGGTAACCCTAAGGAAAGTGCAACAGAAAATACACCGTCCCGTTATCTAAGGGATAAGGGTGAAATGGCGAGGTAAGAGCTCACCAGTGCTGTGGCGACACAGCAGCTTGGCAAACCCCATCCGATGCAAGGCCAAAAAGGGGTCGTGCCTATGGCACGAGGGGATTGCCCATCCCTTAACCCGGGTAGGCCGCATAAGATTCAGGGCAACCTGAATATTTAGAGAAATGGTCACCAGAAACAGAACCCGGCTTACAGTCTACCCCTTTTAGCATATATTACAGCTGATTTATTAAGGATTCTATGAAGAGAAATTTTGGTTTTATCTTGATGGGTTTGTGTGCGCTACTGTTTTTCTTGAATCTGCAATCCCGGGATTTCTGGGCACCTGATGAGGGTGATTTTGCCCTCATAGTAAAAGAATTAAAAAATGATCCCATAGTCCCCCACCTCAATAATGCCCCTTATGGAGAAAAACCCCCCCTTTTCTATTATCTTGCCTATTTATCTAAAACCATATTTTTTTTCTTTAAGGACGAGGTATCCTTAAGGTTGGTTTCAGGTATATCGGCATTATTGACGGCATTGTTTCTTTTCGTTACCATATCAAGGTATGGCGACAAGACACATGCCATATCTTCTTCTTTGATTTTAATAAGCTCCCCCCTTTTTTATTGGCAGGCACGTTATCTTCAGGTAGATATGGTATTCTCTATGTTTATCTGTCTATCACTCCTTTTTTTCTATTGGTATTATAGAGAGTCCGGTATCATATTCTATTATCTATTTTTTATTTTTTTAGGGCTTGCCTTTATGACAAAAGGACCGCTTGCCCTTGCCCTTGCCTGCCCCGTTGCTTTTTTTGTTAGTATAAGCTGGGGAAAACTAAGGTTGTTCAGGACAAAACATACCATAGGGGGAATCATTGTTTTTTTGGCGATTGTTCTGCCATGGTATGTAATGATATATCTCAAAGAAGGCATTCCATTTTTATACGAAAATATAATAAGACAGAATTTTTTGAGATTTTTTGATGCCTGGAGCCACAATAGACCCTTTTATTATTATTTCACCACCTTCCCCATCGATTTTTTTCCGTGGAGTCTTTTCCTCCCTTTTGGCATATATTATACCTTTAAAAACATTAGAGAGAATAGCCTCACGGGCTTAACTATCATATGGTTTGTCTGGATGTTTATATTTTTATCTATATCATCGGGAAAGATAAGCAAATACATGCTGGTGCTTTTACCTGCTGCCGCTACCATGGTGGCGTCAGGGATCAAAAAAGAAACTCATACATATAATGCTGTTGTTTTTTATATCTTATCACTGATCTTGTTTATCCTGGGAGGCATGCTTTTTATCATAAGGATAGACGATTATGTTGAATTCAGAAACGTCAGGATGTGGATTGGATTAATCTCCATACTTTTTGCCATACCCCTATTCTTTTTAATAAAAGTTAAGAAGATGTTGTATGGATTTTTTATCCTTTTTTTATGGATAACTTCTATATATATCACAGCAAATATCTCTGTTTATGATAAGGTCAATCCATATAAATCCCCCAGGGCAATATCGGAAAAGATAAGGTCCTTAACCGCCACAGGCACGCCCTGGGTTTACTATGGGAGCATAAGGGGCGTCTATGTATACTATGCTGACAGCTTTGCCATACATATTGATGAACATAAAATAAATGATCTGGCGGCATTGAGATATAAGCACAATGAGATGATCATACTTACAAGAAAAAGGGATGCAGACGATGTAAATAGGGCCCTAAAAAAGGTGAATGTAATCTCTGAACATAAGATAGGAGATACCCAGATGGTTATCCTGGGATACAAAAACAAAGGCTAAAAAGCGCATGACTAATAAACAGTATGGCAAATGAATAAACGCCCAGTATATGAACCTTTGTCGTCCAAAGATATAGATTTAAAAGGTTGTGCATGAATACAAAAAAGTGGATAGGCAGGTCTGTTCCAAGGATAGACGCACAAGATAAGGCAAAAGGCACTACAAGATATGCCTCTGATATAGTCTTGCCGGGTATGCTTATAGGAGGCATAAAAAGGAGTATCTATCCCCATGCCCGCATAAATAGGATTGATATAGAAAAAGCCGGGAATATTCCAGGCGTTGTTGCTATCCTCACCCATGAAGATATTCCAGGCCTGAATGGTTTTGGTATTGTAGTCCCAGACCAGCCTGTTCTTTGCAGTGATAAGGTAAGGTTTGTTGGTGACGCCATAGCCCTTGTAGCAGCAGAGTCAGAAGAAGCACTGGCTTCTTGCCTTAATACCATAGAGGTGGATTATGAGCCTTTGCCTGTAATCTCTGATCCTATCGAGGCAGTCTCCTCAGAGGTTCTTATCCATGAACAGAAACCCTGGCAGTTTTCAGATGGCAATGTGTTTTGGAAAAACACCATAGAACATGGAAGAGTGGATGATGCATTCAAAGATGCCTATCTCATATTAGAGAATACATACAGGACATCAAGGCAGATGCCGGGTTTTATGGAGACCGAATCAGGCGTAGCAACAATAGATAGTGAAGGCAATATAACTATCTGGTGTAGTGGTCAACATCCACACCGCGAGCAGATGCAGGTTGCCCGCTCCCTTGGATACCCCACGGAGAAGATAAGAATCATCAGTAATCCTGTAGGTGGTGCATTTGGTGGTAAAGAAGAGATAACCATCCAGATATACCTTGGGCTTTTGACATTAAAGACCAGAAGGCCTGTAAAGATTGTCCTTTCAAGGCAGGAATCGATCCTATGCTGTTTTAAGCGCCATCCCATGGTAATCAATATAAAAACCGCTGTTAATAGAGAAGGGGAACTCATTGCCAATGATGTGACGATATATGCTGACACAGGAGCATATGCATCCGTGGGCTTTGGTGTTGTGAGCCTTACTATGGAGGCTGCCTGTGGTCCTTACAGGATCCCCAATGCCAGGATTACAGGTTATTGTGTTTACACCAATAACGGCATCTCAGGGGCAGTAAGGGGTTTTGGCACACCCCAGGCAACCCTTGCCATGGAGAGCCAGATGAATATTATAGCAAGGAGACTCGGCATAGACCCTGTTGACCTAAGGCTTAAAAATGCCCTTTCCAGATATGATATGGGACCAATGGGCAACAAGATTAATTGCAGTCTTGAAACAAAGAAAATCCTCAAGAAGATAAAAGGGTTAGATGCCTGGAAACATAGAGAAAACTGGAAGAAAAAGGTAAAAAAGAAATGGCTAAAAAGAGGGGTGGGTATAGCCATTGGCATCCATCCTGTAGGGTATGGTAGGTTTCTATCGGATATAGGTAGGGCAAATATAAAGATTATAAAGGATGGGACATTCGAGGTCGCCTGTGGTTGCCCTGACCTTGGTCAGGGAAATGCTACCTGTTATGCCCAGATAGGCGCAGAGGCATTAAACTGCTCCATATCCAAAATACATATGATTTATGGCGATTCTCTCCTTGCACCCAATTCCTCTGCATCATCCTCATCAAGGTCTGTATATGCCACTGGGCGCGCAATAATCAATGGGTCAGAAAAGATGCTCAATTCTATAAAGGATGCTGTCTCAGATATATACAGAATAGAAAAAGACAGCCTGTTTATAAAAAATAGCCTTATCTACCACAGGCAATCTATGAAGAGGATTTGCTCATATAAGGATATAGCCCCTGTCCTCATGGAGAAATCCATGGATGTATGCGAGGGATTTTTTGAAGTCCCCAATGCTGAAGCGCCTTTTGACGCATACTGTATTCCCCATTATGTCTACAGCGTAATTGGAAACATTGCCTTCATAGAGTTAGATGCCCAAACAGGCAGATGTCATATCAAAGAGGTCATAAGTATCCCTGACTGCGGGGTTGTGATCAATCCAAAAGGCCTTGAGGGTCAGGCAGAGGGCGGTAGTCTCATGGGTGCAGGGTATGCCCTCCTGGAGGATGTGGTTATCAGAGATGGTATAGTGCCTACAAATGAACTTTCCACTGCAAAGATCTATACAGCCCTTGATGCCCCAAGGGTCATTGTCCTGCCTGTAGAAGGCTATGAAGAATCAGGCCCATTTGGTGCAAAAGGCATCGCCGAGGCGGTTACAATCGCCGTAGCCCCTGCAATAACCCATGCCATCTATGACGCTGTCGGTGTTATGACAAAGTCTATCCCTGTAACACCGGAGAGATTATATATGGCCATCAATGATTTTAAAGAATCATGCCATATGCTCTAAGGCAAGAGATTTTATTCAAAGTCTCCTATCACATAGAAGATATCTTATAGTTCGCAGACAACGCAGAATCATTAAAATTTTTTCTTGACAAAGAAATTAAATAGATATAAAATTATCGATAATTAGTTATCGATAAAAAATTATTTTTAACAGGGGGCATAAAAATGGCATATGAGGAAAATAAAAATGAATTGTCAATAAAACCCATCCCCGAGCCTGCATTAAGAAGGCTTCCTGTATACTATCAATACCTCAAGACCTTGAAAAATCAAGGTGATACCGAATTTATATCTGCCACACAGATAGGAAATGACCTCAATATATTGCCTATTCAGGTGAGAAAAGACCTGGAGATTACAGAGATAATAGGGAGACCGAAGCTGGGTTATAAGATATCAGAGCTTATTAAAGGCATAGAGGATTTTCTCGGATGGAACAACATAACAGACGCATTCCTTGTAGGTGCCGGCAACCTCGGTTCTGCCATACTGGGATATAATGGCTTCAGGGAATACGGCCTTAACATCATAGCCGCATTTGATAATGATGAGAAAAAGGTCGGCACAGAGATAACCGGTAAGATGATCTTTCATATAGATAAACTTCCGGATATGGTAAAGAGGATGGGCATAAAAATTGGGATTCTTACTGTCCCTGCCCCCTATGCCCAGTCAGTGGCCGACATCATGGTCAATGCAGGGATAAGGGCAATCTGGAACTTTACCCATGTTAAGATAAATGTTCCTTCCGGTGTAATTGTTCAACATGAGAATCTTGCCTCATCCCTTGTGGTTTTATCCAAAAGATTAAAAATATTACTTCAGAATGAGGATTAGGAGGATGTATGGAGACATTCCGAAAATTTGAAAAGGTATTGGAGATCGTGGAGCAGAACAATAGGCAGGCATCCAGGCTTATACCAATCCTTCAGGCTGTGCAGGCAGAATACCGTTATCTCCCTGAAGAGGTCATGACATTTATAGCCACTTCCCTGGGTATCTCTCCTGCCAGCGTATTCGGGGTTGCAACCTTTTATTCACATTTTACCTTGAAACCAAAAGGTAGATATCACATCAGGGTGTGTAATGGCACAGCATGTCATGTAAAACACTCCATGGATGTCTATAATGCCATATATAAAAAGCTCAACCTTCAACCTGGAAAGGATACTACAGAAGACATGCTCTTTACAGTAGAGACAGTAAACTGTATTGGGGCATGTGGCCTTGCGCCTGCAATGGTGGTAAATGAAGAGGTCTACGGTCAGCTTACCCCTGAAAGGGCTGCAGAGATCATTGAAGAGATCATCGTAAAGGAGGCAGGACATGAACTGGACGCTGGCAGGCCTTAAAAAGATACAAAGCGATTTCCATGCCTGGCAAAATTCTGTAAAACACAGGGTCATGGTCTGTGCAGGGACAGGCTGTCTGGTAAACGGCTCTATGAAGGTGTATGATGCATTTGTAAAGACCATAAAAGACGCAGGCATAAATGCCGTTGTAGAGCTTAAAAAAGAAGAGGATGGAATATTGATATCCAAAAGTGGCTGTCAGGGTTTCTGTCAAAAGGGGACCCTTGTTACCATACTCCCTGAAAACATACTCTATACAAAGGTAAAACCCGATGATGTTCAGGATATAGTGGAGACAACACTCTTAAAAGGCGAAATACTCCATAGATTGCTCTATATAGAACCTAATATGCATAAGGTATGTAAAGGCACAGATGATATACCTTTTTATCAGAAGCAAAAGAGATTTGTTTTGAAAAATTGCGGACTTATAGACCCAGAGGATATACGTGAATATATAGCCAAAGATGGATATCTGGCAGCCCTAAAGGCATGCATAGAGATGGCTCCTGAGGATATATGTAGGGCAATAACTGAATCAGGTCTACGAGGTAGAGGCGGGGGCGGCTTTCCTACCGGGAAGAAATGGGATATTGCAAGGCTTGAAGAAGACAAGAAGAAATATGTCATATGTAATGGTGATGAAGGAGACCCAGGCGCATTCATGGATAGGAGTGTAATGGAGGCAAACCCCCATAGTGTTATAGAAGGGATGATCATAGCATCACGTGCCATAGGTGCCGATGAAGGATACGTTTATGTCCGTGCCGAATATCCTTTGGCAGTGGAAAGGATAAGAAAGGCAATAAAGGATGCCTATGGCCTTGGTCTGCTGGGTAGTCGCATATTTGGGTCAGAACACACATTTCATCTACACATCATGGAAGGGGCAGGGGCTTTTGTTTGCGGAGAGGAGACAGCACTCATTGCATCTATAGAAGGAAAAAGGGGTATGCCATCACCAAAGCCACCATACCCTGCCCAGAGCGGTCTATGGGGAAAACCAACGGTTATCAACAATGTGGAGACATTATCCACCATCCCTCTTATTATAAGGGAAGGGGCAGAAAGATTCTGCGAGATGGGCACAGAAACATCGCCGGGAACAAAGATATTTGCCGTTACAGGCCATGTATTAGATACAGGACTCATTGAGATGCCCCTCGGTGTTACACTCCGTGAGATTATATATGGAGTTGCAGGAGGCATAACCGGTGATGACGGCAAGATTATGTATGATGGTTTTAAGGCAGCTCAGATAGGAGGTCCATCAGGGGGATGCCTTACCACAGAACACCTTGACCTGCCCATAGATTTTGATTCCCTTAAAAAAGTAGATGCCATGGTAGGCTCAGGGGGCCTTGTAGTGATGAATAAGAATACCTGCATGGTAAGCGTTGCCCGTTTTTTTATGCAGTTTACCCAGAGCGAGTCCTGTGGAAAATGCGTCTTATGTAGAGAAGGCACCAAACAGATGCTGGGCCTTCTGGATGATATAATAGAGGGAAGGGCAACAGAAGAGACCCTTGAACTTCTGGAAGACCTTGCCACAGCAGTGCAAAAAGGGTCATTGTGTGGACTTGGTAAGACAGCACCAAACCCAGTCCTCTCCACGCTAAAGAATTTTAGAGACGAATATATAGACCATGTAATACATAAATACTGCCCTGCAGGTAAGTGCAAGGCACTAATAAAATTCACTATAGACGAGAATCTATGTAAGGGCTGCGCTCAATGTGTCAAAAAGTGCCCTGTAGGCGCCATAACAGGTGAAAAAAAGAAGACCCACAGGATAGACCCTAAGCTATGTATAAGATGCGGTGCTTGTATGGAAAGTTGTGCATTTAAAGCCATAAAAGGAGAAAGGCCATGAAAGAGACTGCCTTTATTACTATTGATCATAAAGATGTCCCCTTAGAGAGCGAAAAAAACCTTTTGGAACTCATAAGAAAGGCCGGCATTGAACTCCCTACATTCTGTTATCATTCTGAGTTAAGTATCTATGGTGCATGTAGGCTCTGTATGGTGGAGGTAGAAGGTATGGGCCTTGTCCCTGCCTGTTCAACACCTCCTTCTCCCAATATGACCATCAAGACCAACACAGAAGAGATAAGAAAGATGAGAAAGATTATCGTCGAACTCCTCCTTGCCAATCATAGCCAAAACTGCCATACCTGCCAAAAAAGCGCCACATGCCAACTTCTGGCGCTTGCCAGGAGGCTGGGCGTAACCAAGATACGCTTTAAAAATCAGAGTATGAATCTCCCTGTAGATGAATCCTCTCCATCCATAGCAAGAGATCCTAATAAATGTGTTCTTTGCGGTGATTGTGTGAGAATATGTTCAGAGGTGCAGACAATAGGTGCAATTGATTTTGCATACAGAGGCGCCAAAACCGTTGTAATACCCAGCTTTGGAAAAGACCTTGCCAAGGTAGAGTGTGTTGACTGCGGTCAATGTGCCAGGGTATGTCCTACAGGTGCCCTTATGCCCAAATCAGAGGTAGATGATGTATGGCGGGAAATACATAATCCCCATAAGGTTGTTATGGCACAGATTGCCCCGGCAGTTCGTATTGCCATAGGAGAACTCTTCGGCTTGGAACCTGGAAGGATAACATCAGGACAGATAGTAGCAGCATTGAGGGCAATAGGGTTTAAAAGGGTATTTGATACATCGTTTACAGCAGACCTGACCGTTATAGAGGAGGCAAATGAATTTATCCGTCGCATCCAGAAAAATGAAAATCTACCCCAATTCACATCATGTTGCCCTGCCTGGGTGAAATTTGCAGAACAATACTATCCTGAACTGGTGCCTCACATATCGAGCTGTCGTTCACCCCAACAGATGTTTGGAGCCCTGGCAAAGGATATACTTTCTGCCCAACTAAATGTAAAAAAAGAGGATATTGTGGTAGTTTCTATCATGCCATGCACTGCCAAAAAATTCGAGGCAAAAAGACCTGAATTCAGCCATGATGGTATTAAAGACGTGGATTTTGTCCTCACCACCCAGGAACTCGGGAGGATGATAGAGGAGGCAGGAATCAATTTTAATGAACTCGGCCCTGAGTCATTTAATCTCCCATTTGGATTTAAGACAGGTGCAGGTGTTATATTTGGTAATTCTGGAGGTGTAAGCGAGGCAGTGGTTAGATACTTATCAGAAAAACTCACAGGAGAAAAAAAGGAGAACTACGAATATAGGAGCTTAAGAGGTGAAAGTGGCATTAGAGAGATAAAGCTCTCCATAGGCGAAAGGGACTACTCATTGGCTATTGTAAGCGGTCTTGGTAATGCCAGAAGGATTATAGAGAGGATCAAGACAGGTGAAGGACATTATGATTTTGTAGAGGTCATGGCATGCCCCGGTGGCTGCATAGGAGGTGCAGGTCAACCTGTTTATACCCATATGATGGTCCGACAGAAAAGGACAAAGGGCCTATATGAAAACGACAGGATGCTGGAACTCCATAAGTCACAGGATAATCCTTACATACAAGAACTTTATGATACATATTTAGGTGAAATAGGTAGCCCTAAGGCGCATGAACTCCTCCATACACACTATAGGTCGAGAAAAAGGATTGCCGACGAGGATATGTATATAAGTTACTCTGATAGAGCAGAGAGCCTGGAGATAAATGTATGTTTTGGCACAAGCTGCTTTATAAAGGGCTCGCAGAAGATCTTAAGGGGTATACTTGATTATATCAATGCAAATGGTTTAAAAAATAAAATAAATGTAAGCGCATCATTCTGTTTTGAGGCATGCGATAGAGGCCCTGTGATCCGTGTGGGCGAACAGGTAATAGAGCAATGCACTATAGAAAAGGCAAAAGATGCCATAAAAAAAGAGGTAGAGGAGTATGTATGACTCTGTATCAAGGCAGATAGTTTTTACCCTCACGGCACGTTGCAGAGATTGCTATAGATGTTTGAGGGCATGTCCTGTGAAGGCCATAAGGATGGAGAGGGGTCAGGCATATGTAGATGAGAAGAGATGTATTGCCTGCGGGACGTGTATAAGAGAATGCCCACAAAAGGCAAAATCATTCAGGCATGATATAGATATTGCCCAGAGGCTCATTGATTTAGGCAAAACAGTTGCAGCAAGCATTGCCCCTTCCTTTGCAGCGGTTTTAAACGAATGGCAGAGGGCCCGCCTTGCCTCTGGTATACGTGCCCTCGGATTTAGATATGTAGGCCAGACATCCCATGGGGCATATCAGGTATCTTATCATACCCTTCAAATTCTTAAAAAAGATGGACAAAGGCCGTATATTGGGACAGCATGTCCAGCCATTGTGAATTATATTGAAAAATATAGACCAGAGCTTGTAGACCATTTAATCCCTATTGTTTCTCCCATGATTGCCCATGCAAGGATGCTCAAAGAGAAACTGGGCAAGGATACGGTGGTAATCTTCATAGGTCCATGTGTAGCAAAGAAGACAGAGCTTTTGCGCCCTGCCAATAAAGGGGCAGTGGATTGTGTCCTCACATTTGGTGAACTTATGTTGTGGCTCAACCAGAGGGGTATAAGTCTAAATAACTGTGAGGAGAGTAGTTTTGACGAAAGGCCTGCTCACCTTGCTCAACTCTATCCACTCCCAGGCGGCATGATAAAGACAGCAGGGCTTGATGATGATGGATTCAATCCCCAACTTATAAGGGTTGATGGCATGGCAGGCGTAAAGACACTTCTTGATAGTTTACCTGGCGAGTCATCCTATACCCTCATTGAACCCCTTTTCTGTAATAACGGGTGCATTAATGGCCCAGGCATAGGGACTGAAAAGAATCTTTTTGAAAGAAGGATGGACATCCTTAAATATGACAGGGACACTGCAGAAATCCATATAGTCCCAGAGCTACAGGATGGGGTGCTCTTCCATGGCAGCTATGAAAGGCAGGAGGGGATATTAAGGGAGGTCTCAGAGGAAGAGATAGAACAGATCCTTGAAAAAACAGGCAAATCTGACCCACAACAACAACTCAACTGCGGTGCGTGCGGATATGACAGTTGTAGGGAAAAGGCAATTGCCGTTGCCCAGCATATGGCAGAACCGGAGATGTGTATACCATATATGAGAAGACTTGCCGAACGCAGGACCGACCAGATATTCAATACTACCCCCAATGGGGTTGTAATACTCGATAAGGAACTCAAGATCCTGTCAATAAACCCTGCCTTCAAAAAGTTTTTTTTCTGTTCAGATGCTGTTTTGGGCAGGCACATATCATACCTTATGGACCCTGAACCTTTTGAAAAGCTCATTTCTGGGGCTGTAGAGAGCCTCGATATTATAAGAACACATAAACATTACAACCTCATGTGCCGTGAACTCCTCTATATCTTAAAGCAGGATCAGCAGATCGTGGGGATCTTTATCAATATCACAAGCCAGCAGGAAAATGAAAAGAAACTCAAAGAGATCAAATCCCAGACCATAGAACAGGCAAGTGAACTCCTTAATCATCAGATCAAGATGGCACAGACCATTGCCCAGTTTCTCGGTGAAAGCACGGCCCGGGGAGAAGAATTGGTTAAAAAACTTATGAGTCTCACAGAAGGCGATGAAACCTGAATCAGACGAGGTAAGGAAATACATAGAGATAATCTCTGCCCAGACAGCAAAAAGGCCTGGTGATGTCTGTGGAGACTATATAATTGTGGACAGGACTTCGGAGGCAACTACGGTAGTGCTGGCAGATGGAATGGGCACAGGGGTAAAGGCAAGGGTGGCAGCCATTATGAATGCCTCGAGACTCATGGAACTCATAAAGCTCGGTTTTTCCTTAAGAGAGGCATGCAAGAAGGTAGTGGATACACTCCACGATGCAAGGACATCCAATATACCCTTTGCTGCCTTCTCTGTTTGTAGGGTATTAAACAGCGGACATGCTACCATCATATCCTATGAGATGCCTTCCCCTATACTCTTGAGCAAACACTTTGCCACGTATCTTCCCCAACAGAGGTTTTTACCCATGGGTCTCGAGATCATTGCAGAGGTGAATTGCACCCTGGAATACGAAGACGGCATAATCCTCTTTTCAGATGGTGTGAGCCAGGCAGGTATGGGAAGCATATACCGCATGGGATGGGGTGTCCAGAATGTGTCATATTATGTAGACGGCATACTGACACAGGGGGTGGATATAAAAGATATACCTGAAAAGATACTTGCCAAGGTAAAGGATATATCATGGTCAAACTATGGCGATGATACTACCTGTATCCTTTTGATGTGTCGTGAGTCTAATATCCTCAATGTCCTTACAGGGCCGCCGTCAAAAAAGACCGAGGACGAAAAGGTGGTAAACAGGTTTATGGAGATGAAAGGGAAAAAGGTGGTATGCGGTTCAACTACTGTGGAGATGGTGTCCAAGGTCATAAAAAAACCTGTAAAGATGAAGGAGATATCAGAAGGCTTTCATAAACCACCATCCTATGAGTTAGAAGGTATAGATTATGCCACAGAAGGTGCTATTACCCTAAACCAGGTATATAATATCATGGATATAGACATAGAAAAGCTTGGACCTGGTAGTTCTGTTTCTGACCTGGCAAGGCTTTTTCATGAATCAGACATAATCAATTTTATCGTTGGGACTGCCACAAATCGTGCCCATAAAAGCCTTGTGTTCAGGCAAATGGGTATCTTTCCCAGGGAGGTCATAATAAAATTGTTATCCGATAAACTGCAGAAGATGGGGAAACTTGTAAGCCTTGAGTATGTGTGATTAGTAAAGTTTTTTCTCACACTTGAAGGTTTTGCCTATATCATAGAGTCTTTCTACGGCATGAACAAATGTGAGGGGTGTAGGGCTTGAAGCTACATACGGATCTATGATGAGGAATTTAGGGTCTTTAAGAAGACCCTGCCACCTCTTTTTCTCGGCATCTATGTTATACCCCATATCCATTAGGACAATAATCTGGGGGGATTTTTTTATGACCTCCTCTATGTTTACCCTTGAATAAGGCAGTTCTGTCTCTATTATGTTTATGCCACCTGCAAATCTTATTATATCGTTAATAAAGCTTTTTGATGTGGCTACTATAAAAGGCTCAGAGCCCACCTGCCACAGAACCTTGAAGCAGGGTCTGGCATCTAACCTATCAAGGATTGTTTGTGTCTTATGGATTATCTTCTTTGCCCTGTCTTCTTTTTGGAGGAAACCTGCAAGCATAAGAAAGTTTTGCGATAATTCTTTAAAATCTTTTGGTCTTTTAAAATAATAGGTGTTTATGCCAAGCCTTTTGAGTCTCTCCATGAACCAGATGGGATTACCTTCCTGGGAACCAAAAACCATTTGAGGCATAAGGGAGACTATCTTTTCTATATCAGGCCTTAAGGGTGTTCCTATCTTTATCTTCTTTTCTGCCTCCTCAGGTCTCTTGCAGAACACTGTATTGGCTATAAGAGAATCTTCCGCGCCTAAAAGATAGATAGATTCGGTAATCTGAGGTGAGAGGGATATCACCCTTTCTATGCCATGAGAAATTAGAGGAAAAAGGATGAAAAGGAGGACAAAAATGACCCTTCTATATATCTTCTTATTCCTCCCCATGTTTAGGCGGGGCAGTCTTTTTAATCTCTTCAATCTCTTCTTCTATGTCTTTTATCTCCATGTTCAGCCTTGTAATTGCACTTATCCTTTCTTTTAAAAAAGGACTTTCCATTGTGGGCGTTCGTCCTGATGTAAATTGGTCATATACATATTCGCCTATCTCTGCATATAGTTTTTGTATATTCTTTTGGAGCTTTGTTATATCAAGATATTTTTTCTTGCCTATCTTTGCCTGTTTCTCCACATTAAAGGCAATATCCTGTGCCGTCTCTTTCAATGTCTTTAAGCCTTCTTCTGTCTTCCTTTTTATATCATCCATCAATGCCATAAAAACCCCCTTTAGTTTTTGCAGATTAAAGATCTTCTAATACAATATATGAAATGATCGTATAATTTTCAATAAATATGGATATGCTATCTCTTATTTTCCTCGATAGTATATATTATTGCGAGCCCAATTATAAAAAATATTGCCACAGATAATATGGCAGGCCTTTGATTTCCCCATATAGATGAAATATAGCCGAATACGAGGGGGCCTATAATGGCCGAAGACTTTCCTACCAAATTATATACACCAAAGTATCTTGACTCCTCATCTTTTGGTATAAAGCCTGTATACAAGGCCCTTGTGGCCCCCTGAAGTGTTCCCAGGCCAAGACCTGCAAAGGATGCCAACACAACAAAAGCGACCTTGCTTTGTATAAAAAAGGCGGTGACAGTAACTACTACCCACAGACATAATGTGATGATTACAACTTTTTTTGGCCCCCATGTGTCAATCCTGGATGCCATGATAAACGACCCTGTCAGTGCAGTGAATTGAACCAGCAGATACATATATATAAGCTCCGCTTCCTTAAACCCGAGGGTAGTGGCAGCAAAGATACTGGAGAATACGATGACCGTATTCACCCCGTCCTCATATAAGAGATATGCCAAGAGAAACCTTCTTTTATTTTTATCTCTCCACATGGACAGAAGGTGCCTTAGGGTGGTCTTAAGGCCCTCTTTTGCAGCATCTTTCATGCCCTTACCAACACCTGACCTGTCTTCAGGGAGATATAAAAATGCAGGTATAGAAAAGACCCCAAAAAACACTGCCACCATAACCCACACAGTATGGATAGAGCTGTTTTTTAATAGAAATATGGCAAGGAAAAGGGCAATGATAGAGCCGGCATATCCTATTCCAAAACCCCAGGCAGATACCCTTCCATGTTGGTCTTTTTCTGCTATCTCAGGTAAAAAGGCATTATAGAATACAAGCCCCCCTTCCATACCTGTATTTGCCAAAATGATCATTATAAAACCTGTAATCACCATACCCTTTTCCAGAAAGGAAAAAGATGCCACCGACAGAACAGAGATAAAGGTAAAGAGAAAAAGCATTCTTTTTTTTAACCTGCTGTAGTCTGCTATACCACCTAAAAAGGGTGATGATAGGGCAACCAGTGCCATACTCACTGCTATTGCCCTACCCCACCACAGATCTCCCTGGCCATGGGCATTACCGACAATATGATTTGCATAAAATACAGGGAAGATGGTGGCAGCAATCACAGCAGAATAGCTTGAGTTTGCAAAATCAAAGAGACACCATGAGAATGTCTTTTTATTCATCCTAAAAGGGTTTTTAACCTAATTTTACCTTTTATTGCAATGTAATCTTTTAGAGATGTTTCATTGGGATAAATCTGTTATAATAGACCATGCCAAAACTGATACTGGGTCTTGTGGGGTCACCAAGGAGATTTGGAAACTGCGAGGTATATATCAAAGAGATCTCCTCTTACATGGGTTTTGACCACAAACTTGAACTCATTAGGCTACCAGAACTCAATATCATGCCATGCCAAGCATGCTATGGCTGTATCATGGACAATCCATGTCCTCACAACGATGACATGGAAAGACTACTTGGTTATATTGAAAAGGCAGACGGTATTATAATTGCCACACCTGTATACTATCTTGGTGCCCATAGCATATTTAAGCGTATCCTTGACAGGGGTTTTCTCTTTTATAGATACCTTGAAAGAACATTCGGCAAACCATGTATACTCATAAATATATACGGTATAAAGGACAGGGTAGGTGTATCCTCTCAGGCACTCATGGTTTTTGCATCATTTCTGGGACTTACGATAAAGGCAAATGTATACTTAAAGGCTGCATTACCAGGTGAGGTCTTTTTTAATAAAACCTATCATAAAAAGGCAAGGAAGCTTGCCGAAATTATGTTCTCAGAAAGAAAAGATATGGATAGAAATGGCTGCCCCTTTTGTGGTTGTGATATTATCCGCATGAAAAAAGACCATTTTGTCTGCACCTTATGCCATGGAAAATTTAAAATAGATGAAAACAGAAACCCTTTGAAAATCAAAGAAGGCGGGATATTCGGCACACCTGAACATATGTTCCTTCATAAAAAATGGTTGGCAGGCATGAAAAAACAATTTCTGGCGTCGAGAAAAGAAATCTTAAGGGCTTTGACGCCTCTGAAAAATATGGGGGAGTGGGTGGATCTGAATCCATAACATGGAATTTTATTGATTATTGTGGTTAAACATTGTAATTTTTTTCTTTATTAAAGATATTGGGGTTCAAAATGAAGGTACCTATTACAAGAGAGGGTTACGAAAACCTTAAAAAAGAAAGGGAATACCTTTTAAATACGAAGAGGCCAAAGATAATCAAAGCTATAGAAGAGGCGAGGGGGCATGGAGACCTTTCTGAAAATGCGGAATATGATGCTGCTAAAGAGGAATATCAATTTTTGCAAAAAAAGATTGCAGAGATAGAGGAGATGATAAAAAACTCAGAGATCATAGATGTTAAAAGGACAGACCTAAAACAGGTGGAGTTCGGTTGTGTTGTGACGCTTCTTAACCTTGATACAGATGAAGAGGTAGTTTATACAGTTGTAGGTCCGTATGAATCCGATATAAAACAGGCAAAGATCTCCATAACATCACCACTTGGTAGGGCTCTCATGGGTAAAGAAGTAGGTGAAGAGGTTATATTTTCTGCTCCTGGAGGGCAGAGGACATATGAGGTAGTTAAGATAGAATCAGTCTAACTACCTTTTAATAAGAAAAAGGATAAACGGAGGCTTAGAATGGCAAATGGCCCTTATAATGATGTGGTTATGGATCATTTTATGAATCCAAGAAACATAGGTGAGATAGAGGATGCCGATGCAGTGGCTGAAGTGGGCAATGATGTGTGTGGTGACACCATGAAGATCTATCTTAAGATAGAGGATAACAGGATTATGGACGTAAAATTCAAAACCTTTGGCTGTGGTGCTGCCATAGCATCAAGTAGCATCACTACTGAAATGATAAAAGGTAAGACATTAGATGAGGCACTTGAAATAACAAATAAGCAGGTAATAGAGGCATTGGGTGGCCTACCCCCTGCCAAAGAGCACTGTTCGGTCCTTGCAGAACAAGCAATTAAAGTTGCCATAGAGGATTATCTGAAAAAAAGGAGATAAAAAAGGGGCAGATCTTATGTTCAAAATACTAAAAGTAAAGACCACATCCAGGGTTGAGGCAAAGGATATAACAAATGATGTAATAAAGTCATTTAAGGGCGAAACAGGTAAGCTTCTTAATGTCTATACACCCCATACAACCTGCGGCCTTGTTATAAATGAAGATGCAGACCCCAATGTAATGAGGGATATAATTGATGGGCTTGAAAGACTTGCCCCTAAAAATTATCCATATAGGCATATGGAAGGCAACTCTGATGCCCATATAAAGTCTTCCATAACCGGATGCTCATTAACCATACCGTTCTCAGATGGTAAGCCTATACTGGGACAATGGCAGGGCATATTTCTCATGGAATTTGATGGACCAAGAGAAAGGAAGGTTTTTTTAACATTGATCCAATAGAATAAAATATTTCAGGAGACATAAATGACAATGATAAAAAGATTTATAGTTTTTTCCATGATTTCTATCTTTTTCTTTATGGTCTTTATGGGGGGGCACGAGGCATCTGCAAAGGATGAAAAGATCCAAAAGCCTAAGGAATACGGTGTATATGTAAAGACTAAAACAGGTTTAACAAGGCTTTTACCCAACATTATCTTTGATGATGGTGGAATAATATTTGTCGAATCCAATAACCCCCAGACCTTTGTCTTAAAGGATATACAATATTTTATAATCTATGGAACATATGATATAAATGTCCTTACTTATAATCCCTTGCTTTTCTATCAGACGTCAGCACTGGGCAAACCAAGATATGCTTTTGGTAAGGATATCGATATAATTATCAAAAAACAAAAGGCAGAAAATTTGTGGATGGTGAGGCCTAAAGGGCTTTTTAGCAGAGGATATTTTGCCCTCTGGATTAATGATGATGTCTGGGATTTTGTTATAGAATAGTTTGGAGGCGGCATCCGGATTTGAACCGGAGAATAACGGTTTTGCAGACCGCTGCCTTACCACTTGGCTATGCCGCCAAAAATTAATATTAAAAAAGTGATTAGCGAATGCCATAGCACCTTGCTTAATCATCCACTAACCACTGTTTATCTATTTTATTTTTATGGAGCGGGAAACGGGATTTGAACCCGCGACTTCAACCTTGGCAAGGTTGCACTCTACCGCTGAGTTATTCCCGCCTGCATTTATTTTTTATAATACAAACCCTACATATATGTCAACGATTTGTTTTCAATAAATTTAATACCTTTGATGGAAGTTCTCTTGACACGAATTAATCCATATTGCATAATCATTTAAAAATCGATTTTCTAAAAAAGTCTTGCGGATATTATGATGAAGAAAAAGAGGCTCTTTTTAAAGATTATTATAATTTTATCAGGCCTTTTCATTCTCTTTACAATCTTTGGTTTTTTTGTTGCACCACCTATTTTAAAGTCCCTTCTTGTAAAAAACATATCTAATGCCCTAAAAAGAGAGGTATCCATTTTAAAGATAGAAGTCAATCCCCTTAAGCTCACCATAAAGGTATCAGGAATAAATATCAGGGAGAGGGAAAAGACAAACTCTATGTTCTCTCTGGATGAATTATTTGTTAATGCAGAATTTTCCTCCATATTCAGGCGCGCACTGATTTTAGAAGAAATAAAACTGAAGAGGCCTTATATAAACATTATACGAAACAAGGATGGGACATATAATTTTTCTGATCTTCTTGCCATGGGAACCAAAAAAGATGGGCCTGAACAAAGAAAGGCAGATGAAACCAGAAAAAAACCTTTTTATTTTTCATTAAATAATATATCTATTACGGACGGTAGCATTGATTTCTATGATGGCCCTGTAGGTGTAAGGCATAATGTAAGGGAAATGAATATCAAGGTTCCCTTTATATCTAATCTTGTCCATCACGCAAAGACACATGTACAACCATATTTTTTTGCAAAAATAAACGATGATGCTTATGAGATAAAGGGTTATACCTTGCCATTTGCAGATCCCCGTGAGGCACAGATAGATATTAATATACAGGACCTGGACATTCCTAAATATTTAGCCTATTTCCCTATTAAGATGAATTTTAAACTCGTCTCGGGTAGCATAGACATCGCTGCCAAGATATCATTCATAGATTATAAAGATAAAGCGCCCTCTCTTGTACTGAGTGCCAATGCAATCCTCAGAAAACTCGCAGGGGATGATATGGAGAAAAAGCTTCTATTCAGGCTTCCGTCTGCAGAGATAGATATAAAATCCATTGAGCCCTTTCAAAAAACCATGGAGATAACAAAAGTGCTTTTTCAGTCACCTGAGCTATCAATTCAAAGGGGAAAAGATGGGGTATGGAACATCAATAAGCTTATAAAAGAAGAAGAGACAGATGTAAAGTCAGAAAAAAAAGGAAAGGATAAATCAAAAAAGACTGAGTCTACAAAGGATGGCGAAAAGCAATTTACCCTAAATCTAAATGAATTGATTGTACAGAAAGGCAAGGCAGCATTTAATGATATGACAACCCCTCAACCGGTAAATATAATAATAAAGGATCTGGAATTAAAAGCAGAAAATATATCCCTTGAGAAAGAAAACATATCCAATCTCCTCCTCTCTTTTGCCTTTGACAAAAAAGGGTTTATAAACCTGAAAGGTCAATTCAAGATAAACCCTGTCTGGGCCGACCTTGCTGTACATGTAAAAAATATCCATATCAATACATTACAGCCATATTTTACAGACAGAATAAACATACATTTGACTGATGGAGCAATGTCTACATCAGGAAAGTTCAGTCTTGCACTGCCTGAAAAGACAGGCTCTACTATAAAATATAACGGTAGTATATTGATATCAAATCTTTCCACTATTGATAAGGCAAGTGCAGAACCTTTATTGAACTTGAAGGCCTTTGCCGTAAATAATTTAAATTTCAATTCAAATCCCCTTTCTGTCCATATTGATGGGATTTCCCTTACTGATTTCTTTGCCAAAGTTACGGTAAATAAAGATGGAAGGCTAAATCTTCAAAACATAATGGTAGAAGGGGAAATGCCAAAGGATGAAGCAGTTGCAACTCAAAAGACCCAGCCTAAAAAGGAGTTGAAGCAGAAGGAGCCTGAAAAGGATATAAAGATAGGGGATTTAACATTACAAGGTGGGACAATAGAGTTTACAGACAGGGCTATTGAACCAAGCTATACGGCAAACCTTACTGAGATAGGTGGCAAGGTATCTGGTATAGCATTTAAAGGAGAACGGTTAGCCGAAGTGAATCTAAGGGGAAAGATAAATCAGTTCGTTCCTCTGGAGATAACAGGAAAAATAAATCCCGCCAAAGAAAATCTCCTGGTGGACCTGTTTGCACGTTTCAATAGCCTTGATCTGAGCCCTATGACGCCTTATTCAGGAAAATATATAGGTTACAAGATAGAAAAAGGAAAGCTTTCTATAGACCTAAAATATCTCATTGCAAAACGGAAGCTTGATTCTCAAAATGTCATATTCATAGATCAGCTTACCCTTGGCGACAGCGTAGACAGTCCTGTGGCAACAAAACTCCCTGTTAGGCTTGCCATTGCACTTCTCAAAGACAGAAATGGACAGATTAAACTTGATATACCTGTATCAGGTAGTCTTGATGACCCGAAATTTAGCGTATGGAGAATCGTGCTCCAGGTGATAATAAACCTTCTCACCAAGGCAGCTACCGCACCCTTTGCCCTTCTTGGATCTCTTTTTGGTGGAGGTGAGGAGATAAGCTATGTGGAATTTGACTACGGCGATCACAAGATTAATGAACAAAATATGAAAAAGATGGAGAATCTTGCAAAGGCTCTATATGAGAGGCCGGCCATTAAGCTGGATATACAGGGACATGTGGATACAGAAAAGGATAGAGAAGCCTTGAAAAAGTCTGTTTTTATGAGAAAGATAAAGGCCCAGAAGCTAAATACCATGATCAAAAAGGGCGAGAGAGCTCTTCCTGTGGATGATGTGAAGGTAGAACCCAATGAATACGATAAATATCTAAAAATGGTATATGATGGAGAAAGGTTTGCCAAACCTAAGACTGCCATAGGGACAACCAAAAGCCTGCCGTCCCAGGAGATGGAAAAACTTATATATACCCATATAGATATAAAAGATGAAGATCTTAGGACCTTAGCGAATCAAAGGGCTGCCTCTGCAAAGGAGGCGCTTCTCAAGACAGGGAAGGTGACTGTAGACAGGGTCTTTATTATAGAACCCAAGACCCTGGCACCTGAAAAAAGAGATAAGATAAAGGACAGCAGGGTAGACTTTAGCCTTAAATGACCTCAAGGCCCAAAGGTCTCTTTCTATAGGGCACACAACCTTGATTACTACAGATTAAGGTGATTAGATTTTAATAAAAAGATTTTTTCTATTTTAAAAACCTTATTTTTTTGATACAATTAAGAAATGGCAGAGAAAAAAATCAATAAAGGAACAAGAAAAAAAACCAAGAACGTCTTCATTGAATTAAAGGAAAAAAACAAACTCAAGGATAAAAAGACAAAGAGCTTTACCCTCCTTTATTTTATAATTGCCTTTATTGCCATTATCATCATCAACAGCTATATATTCAAGGCAGAGGTAAAGACAATCCCATATAGTGAATTCAAAGAACTCATACCCTCTGGTAAGATAAGTGACATTGTAATAGATACAGATACCATTCAGGGGATACTTACTGTGGAGGGCGGCAAAAAGGTCAAGTTTCTTGCAAGCAGGGTTGATGATCCTGACCTGGTAAGACAACTACAGGAAAACAGGATCAAATATACAGGATATTATGAAAACAAGTTTATAAAGGCAATAGTATCCTGGGTTTTGCCATTTGCCATCATAATACTTATCTGGAATATCCTTATGAGGAGAATGGGTGGCGCACCATCCAGTGTATTAAATTTCGGTAAGAGTAGGGGAAAAATATACGGTGAAGATGAGATAAGTATAACATTTAACGATGTGGCAGGGGTTGACGAGGCAAAAGAGGAGCTTAAGGAGATCATAGAATATCTTAGAAATCCCAATAAATTTTTAAATATAGGTGGAAAAATACCAAAGGGTATACTCCTTGTTGGTCCACCTGGAACAGGAAAAACCCTTCTTGCAAAGGCAGTGGCAGGTGAGGCAAAGGTGCCTTTCTTTAGTATGAGTGGTTCTGATTTCGTAGAGATGTTTGTGGGTGTTGGTGCATCAAGGGTGAGAGACCTTTTTGCCCAGGCACAACAGAAGGCGCCATGCATTATTTTTATAGATGAACTCGATGCCCTTGGAAAGGCAAGGGGTATGAATCCTCTGTCATCCCATGATGAGAGAGAACAGACGTTGAATCAACTCTTATCAGAAATGGACGGCTTTGATACAAAGACAGGTGTGATTATCATGGGTGCAACCAACAGACCCGAGATACTCGATCCTGCGCTATTGAGACCAGGGAGATTTGATAGACACATCCTTGTTGATAGACCTGATATAAAGGGTAGAGAGGAGATACTTGAGGTCCATATAAAAGGTGTAAAGGTAGCAAAGGATGTGGACCTAAAGATCGTGGCAGCCAGGACACCTGGCTTTGTAGGCGCTGACCTGGCAAATCTTGTTAATGAGGCTGCGCTCCTTGCTGCCAGAAAGAACAAGCAGTCAGTTACCATGGAGGATTTTGAGGAGGCAATAGACAGGGTTGTAGCTGGTCTTGAGAAGAAAAAGAGGGTCATGAGTAGAAAGGAGAAAGAGATAGTGGCATACCATGAAACAGGTCATGCCCTAATGGCAGAACTTCTCGAGACAGCAGACCCGGTTCACAAGATATCTATTATACCAAGGGGCATAGCCGCATTGGGTTATACAATGCAGCTACCCACTGAAGACCGATACCTCATGACCAAAAAAGAACTCCTTGACAGGCTCTGCGTGCTTCTTGGAGGCAGGGTGGCAGAGGAGATAAAGTTCGGCGAGATATCTACAGGCGCACACAATGACCTATATAGGGCAACGGATATAGCCAAGTCCATGGTGAAGGAATACGGTATGAGTGAAAAACTGGGTTATGTAACCTTTGAAAAAAACAGAAAACCCATGTTTTTGGATATAACGCCATCATTTGGAGGCAGGGAATACAGCGAGGAGACTGCAAGGGAAATAGACAATGAGATAAAAGCCATCATTGATGCGTCATATGAAAAGACAAAAAAAATATTGAGTGATAATAAAGACCTCCTTGAGAAGGTGGCACAATTATTACTTGAGAAGGAATCCATAGAAGGAGAGGAACTAAGACGTCTGATCAAAGGTGAGGATATTGGAGAAAAAGAGGATAAACGAGGACAAGAGCAAGATAGACCTCATTAAAGAGTCTATATGTGTTTATAAGAAGTATATGGATTGCAAGGCCCTTTTTAAAAAGGGGGAACTATGCTTTTCATGCGTAGAGGATTTTGTTGATGATAGAGGGAAAAGCTGTCTTTATAGGTTAAAGGAGATGTGCCATACCCTATACAGGCGCTCAGAAGATGCCACATACAGGGAAAAACTCTATGATATGACAGTGGGTTATATATTCCATGAGGCAATGAAATTTAGGGAAAATCTCTATCAGATTGAATATTATAGACCAAACTATATCAATGAAATCGCTGATTTTACAGAGACAGAAAAAAAGGTTATCCATGAAATGCGATCATTTACAAAAAAGGCTCAAAGTAGACTCAGAGAGGGTTTAAAAGAGATAAAGATACTCCTCAGGGAACTCGTGGCACAATTAAAAGACCTTATTAAACTATATAAAGACAATTATCTTATGCCTCGCTTTATACTGGAAAACCAAAAGGACTTAATAACCATATATGGAAAAAAGGGATATAATAGGCTTATAAATGAACTATATAAAGACGGTAGAGAACTCCTCACATTAAAGGCAGCAGAAAGTTATCTTGAAAGCGAATATTACGATATATCAAGGGGTCTTCTTAAAAAAGTCATCTTTATAAATAGAGATAATAGATATGCTGAATTCCTTTATCTCTACGCCTCTGCATTTCATTTTTTCTATAAAAACAGGTTCCAGAAGGCATTGAATTTTGCAAAAAATGCATTATCTATAGATATAAACCATATGGAAAAAGATATTTCAGGATATAGGGAAAAGTTAGATCAACTTATACCTGACATAAAAAAGGAATTGAAGAGAAAGAAATAGAGAAAGGAGGAGTTAAGATGCCCATATATGAGTATGTTTGTGATAAATGCGGTAATGAATTCGAGGCAATCGTATTCAGGGATGAAAAACAAACCTGCCCTCAGTGTGGTGCAGACAATCCTGTGAAGAAGATGTCATCTTTTGGCTTTTCCATAGGATATAAATTCAAGGCATCTTCCACTGGATCAGGTAGTTCATGTGCAAGTTGCGGCTCATCGAATTGCTCATCCTGTTCCCATTAAGCAAAAAAAGTTTTTTTGGGCATAATCCATAGCATGTCCTTCCTGTGCATTTAGCCTTGAATAGACATTTAAATAGCCCCATGGACCTCCTCTATAAAGTCAAAAAGGTTATCGATAACTATAATCTCATAAATCCCAAAGAAACAGTCCTTTTAGGTGTATCAGGAGGAATGGATTCTGTGACCATGTTCCATATACTTTTAAAGCTCTCTGAAAAGATGGATTTTAAATTAGGTGTTGCCCATGTGAACCATCAACTCAGAGGGGATGAATCTGATAGGGATGAGGCATTTGTAAGGGATATGGCACAGAGGTATAATGTGCCTTTTTATTCAGGGAGATTTGATGTGAGGTCATATGCCAAGGAAAAAGACCTCTCCATACAGCACGGTGCAAGGGATATTAGATATGATTTTTTCCATGATGTTGCTGTAAAACACAACTATCATAAGATAGCCATAGCCCATAACCTCGATGACCAGGTGGAGACCTTTTTGCTTAGACTAATAAAGGGAAGTGGTTTAAGGGGTCTATCTTCTATCCCCATCAAAAGGGATAAGATCATAAGACCCTTGCTTTTTACATATCGTCATGAGATAGAGGAATATGCTAAAGCCAATTATATCCACCATGTGGAGGATTCATCCAACAAAAAGACATATTATGAGAGAAACTTCATAAGAAAAAACATTATTCCCATCATGGAGAAGCTTAACCCTGCATTCAAGGAAAAGATATTTCTCCTTCTTCAGGATATCACTGAGACGGATAGTTTTTTTCAAACACAGGCATCAAATTTCTTAAAGGAATGTCTTTATTCCCATAAAAATGAGTTTTCTGTAAAGATAGACGATTATAGGACATTGGATAACCAAACGCGATTCAAGATTTTTACCGGCATTATAAGTGAACTGGGGTCAGGATTTATACCCTTAAGACAGCACATGCACCTTGTAGATAAGATAGTTAATTCTCACAGACCTAACCTCTCATTAAACCTCCCTAAGGGTATAAGGGTAAAAAGGGTATATGACAGGCTCATCTTCACAAAAAATCCGCCCATAGAGACTTGCACTACCCATATGGATATCCATGAAGGCATAAACATCTTAGAGCCATTTGGCATTGCCTTGGAGGTAGAGAGATATCCTAAAAAGGATATCTTCCCTTTTACAAAACCCATAGAGGCAAGACTCTCAGAAAACATTGCCTTCTTTGATAAAGATAAAATAGGCAGGCTTAATGTTAGATGTTTCAATGAGGGAGATAGGTTTATGCCCCTTGGTATGGGCCAAATAGTTAAGGTGAAGGATTTTTTCATATCAAGGAAGATCCCCCTTGATAAAAGAAGAAACATACCTTTTCTCCTCTCTGACAGAGAGATCATTTGGATCATAGGTCATAGGATAGACAACAGGTTCAAGGTGACGGAAGATACAAAAGATGTCCTCAAGGTCACAGCAACTGTCCTGCCGTCAAAAAGGGATGGTCAGTCTGATTAGATGATATTCCACGCTTCAAGGAGTAAAACCTGGATAGTTCTTATCCATGGCTTAGGGGTTAGTGAAAGGGTTTGGTTTGAGCCGCTCAAAGAGAGTGCACTCTTTGTTTCATTTAAAACACTTTTAAGAGATGAAAAAGAGGTCATACCCTTTGCCGAGAGGTTAAAAGGTAATTACAATATAGCAAGCTGGACACAGGAAGACTCCAGCACAATAGAAGATGCAGCCGTTGAACTGAAAAATATAGTATCATCTCTGTCTTCTACGGATTATATCTTTATTGCCCATTCAAGGGGAGGCCTTGTAGCAAGAAGGGCGATCCAGTTATATGGTCTCAAGCCAAAGGCACTTATTTGTCTCTCCACGCCCCATTACGGGAGCAGATTTGCTAATGTGGTAATGAAATATTCAAGGCTAATAAGGATGGTAGTTCCATCTATAAAGAGGTTTCTTATACCTATAGGCGAATTATGCACAGATTCAAGGCTTATAAAAATGATAAATAGTAGTGAAAACGTATATATAGAAAAAGACATCCCCCATTTTGACATATATGGAGACAATGTAGCCTATTTTAAAAAAGGACCTTTTAAGGTAATGGGCTCTATAGAGGCAATATTCGGTAAAAAGACACCAGAAGAGTGGAGACAGGGCTATGGAGATGGTTTTGTAGCAAAGACCTCATGTCTATCACCCTTAACTAAAGAAGAAGATGCATATTGTCTACCTGTTAACCACCTGAATGTTTTAATTGACAAAAGGTCATGGGATGTTGTAAACAGTATCCTCACAAGGTTTTAGGTTCTTTAAAGTAAATAAGTTAATTAAGGATTCTAAAAATAAAATCAAAGGAGTATTCATATGCTATCAAAAAGGGCAGAGGCACTAAAACCATCACCCACCCTTGCCATAAACGCCAAGGAAAAGGCACTTAAGGCACAGGGACTCGATATTGCAGGTTTTGGGGCTGGCGAGCCGGACTTTGACACACCCGAACATATAAAACAGGCAGCCATAAATGCAATAAATGAAAACTTTACAAGATACACCCCTGCATCTGGTATTGACCCCTTAAAGGATGCAGTCATAGAAAAATTCAAACGTGATAACGGCATCTATTATAAAAGGGATGAAATTATTATATCCTGTGGAGGCAAACACGCCTTATTCAACCTCTTTGAAGCATTGTTTCAGGAAGGAGATGAGGTCCTCATCCCTGTGCCATACTGGGTATCCTATCCGCCCATGGTGGAACTAACAGGTGCAACCCCTGTCTTGGTAGATACCCAAGAGAAAGAAGATTACCAGATTACAGGTTCAAAACTAAAGAGATATATAAATAAAAAAACAAAGGGGATCATCCTCAACTATCCTTCAAACCCTGCCGGTTCTGTATATTACAGGGAGAACCTTGAGGAGATAGGCAAGCTTGCCGTAGAAAACGATCTCTATATCATCTCCGATGAGATATATGAAAAACTCGTCTATGATGACTATAAACATGTAAGCATTGCATCCATGGACGCATCCTTTAAAGATAGGACTATAATATGTCACGGTGTATCTAAGACCTATGCCATGACAGGATGGCGTATAGGATATGCAGCAGGACCTGCCCATATAATAAAGGCCATGGCAAATATACAGAGCCAGAGCACATCAAACCCTACTTCTATTGCCCAGATGGCAGCCATAGCAGCACTCAACGGCCCTCAAGATAGTATTCCCATGATGGTAAACGAATTCAAAAAGAGAAGGGATTTTCTTGTCTCAAAATTGACCTCTATAGAGGGGGTTACATGCTATAATCCAAAGGGCGCATTTTATGTGTTTCCCAATTTTAATTCTTTTATCGGTAGGAGATACAAGGATAAGGTTATTGATTCATCTGCCACTCTCACAGAGATCCTCCTTGAAGATTTCCACACTGCTGTGGTGCCAGGCGTGGAGTTCGGAAAGGAGGGATATATAAGGCTTTCCTTTGCCACATCCATGGATGTGATAAAAAAAGGCGTAGAGAGGATAAAGCAGGCGGTTAGCGAATTTAGATGATATAGAGACCTTTGTATGGGTTTGTTGCGTTCATAGCGTTTATAGAGCTTACATAATTGCGAGAAAGGCAGGAACTATTGAACGAGACAGGTGACACATTAGACATTTTGTATCTAATTCTGCTTCTTTAATCTTATTATATATCTCTGTATGTGCAGTATGGTTCTTCACCGAGGATATCTTCATGGGTTTCGTATGCCCTTGCTCTACAACCACCGCAAATGTTTATGTATCTGCAATTGCCACACTTGCCTTTATACGCCTTTAAATCTCTCAAGGCACAAAATACAGATGATTTCTCCCAAATGTCTTTTAGAGCTTCTTTTCTCAGATCCCCTGAAGGCACCTCAAGATAACCGCATGGCTGGACAATTCCTCTATGGGATATGAACATAAAGCTTTTTCCTGCAAGACACCCTGCGCTGGTAGGCACACCCCCTCTTTGTTTCACTATCCTGTAATAATGGGGTGCACATGTCACCTTTATCTCAAGTCCCTCTTGGGTCTCTTTTTCATAGAACCATTCAAGACATCTTTCATATTCAGTTGCATTTAGTTCTTTGCCCTTAAACCTCTCTCCTCTGCCTACAGGGACAAGCATAAATACATGCCAGGCACAGGCACCTATCTTTTCCACAATGCCCATTATGGCATCCAGGTCCGAGACATTTAATCCTGTTACCGTGGTATTTATCTGAAAATCAAGGCCTATATCTTTTAAAATGGATGATGCCTCCATGACCGCTTCATATGACCCCTGGACACCCCTAAAGCTATCGTGGCTATTCCTATCCTTTCCATCAAGGCTAATGCTTATCCTTTTGATACCTAAGTTTTTAAGCCTTTCTGCCTTCTCCCTGTTAAGGAGTGTGCCGTTTATGGCCATTACAAGCCTTAGACCCAAAGATGAGCCGTATTCAATAATCTTGAATATGTCCTCCCTCATGAGGGGTTCCCCACCTGTAAGTATTATAGTAGGTGACGAGAACCATGCAATCTCGTTGAGGATTTTTATACATTCGTCTGTTGTCAATTCATCTTGATGGGGGCCGAGAGAAGCTGCTGCCCTGCAGTGGATACAGTTAAGATTACAATTACGTGTGAGTTCCCATGCTATCATCCTCAGAGGGAATTCTCTTTGAGCCATCTTGCCAGATCCTTTGCAAAATATGTGATGATCATATCTGCCCCTGCCCTTCTTATGCCTGTTGTAAGCTCAACTACGGCCCTCTTATAGTCAATGTAACCTTTTGCAGATGTTTGCTTTATCATGGCATATTCGCCACTTACCGAATATGCAGCAATGGGGATGTTGAAGGTTTGTTTTGCCAGGGCTATTATATCCAGAAAAAATAGCGCCGGTTTTACCATGATTATGTCTGCACCTTCCTCTATATCAAGGCTTATCTCCCTTAATGCCTCCCTCTGGTTTGGGCAATCCATCTGGTAGGACCTCCTGTCGCCGAATTGAGGTGCTGATTCTGCTGCATCCCTGAATGGGTTATATAAACAGGATGCATATTTGGCAGCATAGCTCATGATAGGGATGTTGTGGTAGCTATTTATGTCAAGGATCTGTCTTATTATCTTCACCCTGCCGTCCATCATATCAGAAGGTGCAACCATGTCTGCCCCTGCCTTTACATGGGATAGGGCTATCTCTGCAAGACGTCTTACGGTCTCGTCATTGTCCACATAACCATCTCTTATAATACCGCAGTGACCGTGGCTTGTATATTCACACATACACACATCGGTTATGACAATTATGTCCCCTCCAAAGAGTTTTTTTATCCTCCTTGTTGCCTCCTGGATTATGCCTTTTTCTGAATATGCCCCTGAGCCTACCTCATCCTTTTTTAAAGGGATACCGAATAAAAGTATGGCAGGTATGCCCAAGTCTACCACATCCTCTATCTCTTTGAGTAACCCTTCTATGGAAAACTGATATATGTCAGGCATGGATGGAACAGCCATCATTTTCTCATCCATCTCCTTTACAAACATGGGATATACAAGGTGACGGGTCGATAACTCTGTTTCCTGTATCATACCTCTGAATTTTTCATTTTTCCTGAGCCTCCTTGGTCTGTATTCAGGATATCTCATGTCATCTCCTATTAAAAGAATATAAGATGGTCATATTATGCTATGCCTTGGTTATTTTACATCATAAAAGATTTAATAGAAAAGAAAAAAACTTATTATGGTTTATGGTTGCGCTGCCTTATTCTGTTTTTTACCCAAGCCTTCTAACATCTTCTGCTTTTTCTCAAATACTATCTTTCTTAGTCTTCTGTATTCTTCATATGCCTTTTTCTTTTCTTTGTCCTCCGTGTTGTGATATCTGTAAAGGGCATCGAGCATGGCATTGTAGCTTATCTTGAATTCTTTGGTCTCCTTGTTGTCATCTTTGTAAACAGTAAGGTATTTTATGGTCTCAGGAAGACTTTCGGTTGCCTTTTCATATCTATATATCTGCCAGTAGAATGCATAGGCAATAGATACAATAATGATAAACATAAGGATTAGCCCTGTTCTTATAATATATTCTGATGGTTTTTGGACGGGTTTAACACCCTGGATATCCTCTTCTCTGGTGAGGATAATGACCCAAGAGTAAACAACAAAACCTACAAAACCTGTCATAGAAAGGATAAAAAATAAAAGATAATCAAAATGGACAAGGTTTCTGAAAAAATTATAGGCAAACATACCAAGACCTGAATATTCCATCTTTAAGCCTTTATAGACCATAAAGACCCCTATAACTGTGAGTATAAAGAGGTTGGTAAGCCCTATAGCTACCCTTATCCTGTTATTGGTTGTTGTGGCTACTACTGAGAGGATAAAAAGTATCCAGATAGGCAGGTCTGTCTCTAAAAGAGGAGCTTCAGATGCCAACAAAACCATTATAAAGAGGTATGTAACCCACAATAACTTTAATAGGAACCTTTTTTTTGTTTTCTCTATCCCTGCCTTCCTTTCCTTTTCTGTTCGCCACAGGGCATTAAGCACCAGTTGCAATATCTCTTTGAATCTATCCTTTGGACAATAAACAATAGCATTTCTTGTAAAGGCACCATACAATGCAATTGCCCCTATCTTAGGATAAGGGACTGCTCGTTCAATTTTATCCCAATGGTAGAATATACGGCTATGCCTTCTCTCTATTTCATCTGGTCTTGAAAATAATGACTTAAAATTGAAAAGACCCAAGATTTTAAAAATACCTTTGTCCTGTAAAAATGATATGGATATACCATCTCTGGTGATTACAAAACGACAAAGATACCTGTTTTTTGAAAAAATAAATACCACACAACTTGCAAGTGCAATAATAATAAAGAAAAACAGGATAGCAGGAAACATATATTCTGAATATACAGGTATGCTTATGAACTGCCTGTATTTTATATAATAAAGCAGGTTAAATACACCAAAAAAGGAGGCACATGCAAGGAGGGTGAAGGCACTGACCATGATGCAGTCTTGATAAAAAAACCTGTTGGTGAAAATAGGAACCTCATGATCCCATTCTATTTTGTCATCATTTTGTGTATCTTTTTGTAGGTCTGTATTTACATCGTCCATATAAACCTCTTAATATATGCCTTTGTAAAACACGGAAAAGGCATAAACAATATTAAAATATTTTTCAATTTTTCTCAAAGCCTAAATGCCATATTAATAGAGGCCTCACACATGCACCCAAGAATGTGGAATCTTTTTCAAAAGGCACATATTATCTAAGAATTATTTGAGATTTACAGGTTGTATTGTATAATTAGAAAAAAGAGGAGGGATAATGCAAAGGGTATATATAACCAGGATGATCTCACTCGATGCACTGGAGGAAATAAAAAAAGCCTGCCATGTTTCTGTTAACTCGAAAGATGCCCCTGTCAAAAGACATGAGCTTATAAAAAACATGAAGGATAAGGATGGAGTTCTTTGTATGCTCACAGATCGCATTGATAAAGAGGTTTTGGATGCAGCGCCTGATCTTAAGGTCATAAGCACCATGAGCGTTGGCTTTGAGCATATAGATGTAGATGAGGCAACAAAAAGGGGCATATATGTATGCAACACACCTGATGTCTTGACAGAGGCAACTGCAGACCTTGCCTTTAGCCTCCTTCTTGCTACAGCAAGACATATCCCCCAGGCAGACAGTTTTGTAAGGGCAGGGGCATGGAAAGAACCCTGGTCGCCTTCTCTATTTCTCGGCATGCCAGTATGGGGAGCTACTATAGGAATTATAGGTTTGGGAAGGATAGGAAAGGCGGTTGCCAAAAGGGCAGCAGGCTTTAATATGAAGATCCTTTATAACAACAGGAGGAGATTATCTCGTGAGGAGGAAAAGGCCCTGGGTGTAAGATATGCAAGCCTTAAGAACCTTTTGAAGAGATCTGATTTTGTCACAATCCACACCCCTCTCACCAAGGACACCTATCATATTATAGATGAGAATGCATTGAGGCTTATGAAACCCCATGCCATATTGATCAATACTTCAAGGGGTAATACCATAGATGAAGAGGCACTTATAAAGGCATTAAAAGAAAAATGGATAGCAGGCACAGGTCTTGATGTCTTCAGCAAAGAGCCCATTGAAAAGGATCACCCTATTTTATCCCTTGAAAATGTTGTGGCGCTACCCCATATAGGGAGTGCTACAGGAAAGACGAGGGAGATGATGGCAGATATGGCGGCAAAAAACCTTTTAATGGCCCTTAAAAGTAAAAAACCTTTTCATTTAGTGAATCCCGAAGCTGAGAGATATAAGAGGGCATGGTTATAAAAATAGAGACCTTTGCATTTGCATCCAGCTATGAGATGGTTGATGACAGACGAGAAACATATTTGGCAAAGGGTAAATAAGCCCAAATTCAACTGTTGTATTTTTTGCAGCAACTGCTGCCGATGACAAGGCAAACCAGGGAGAATGGTTTACCTTTGCTATGTTTTGAAAAGGTCTAACTTTGAATTAAACACCGTGATTATGAGACCCCTTTAGAATGCTCTTTCTGATCTTTCCTGAGGCTGTTTTCGGCAATTTATCTACAAACTCTATATATTTTGGTATCTTATACCGTGCGAGTCTTTCATTTAGAAACCTTTTCAATTCTGCTTCATCTATTTTTACGCCTAATTTGGGGACGATAAAGGCTTTACCCACCTCACCCCATTTGTCGTCATCCACTCCGATAACAGCAGCATCGAGGATTAAAGGGTGATTAAGAAACACCTTTTCCACCTCTGCAGGGTAAACATTCTCGCCGCCGCTTATAAACATATCCTTTTTTCTATCCACTATGTAGACAAAACCTTCTTCATCCATATATGCCAGGTCACCTGTATAGAGCCATCTGTTTTTTATTACATCCTTTGTGAGATCCGGCCTCTCCCAGTATCCATTCATAACCACAGGTCCTTTTACAATAATCTCTCCTACCACACCTGGCGGCACAGGCATACCATTTTCATCCACGATCCTCACGTCTGCATGGAAAACAGGCTTGCCCACCGAGCCCATCTTTTTATGGGCCATATCATAAGGTAACCAGAACAGGGTTGATGCCTCTGTAAGTCCGTATATCTGGGAAATGGTAATCCCTTTTTCATAAAATGCCTTTAAGAGCGAGATAGGCACCCTTTCTCCACCTGTAAAAAAACATTTCACAGAGGATAGGTCATATCTTTCTATATCACAATCATGAAGGATGAAATTGTAGACAGTGGCAGGAAGTTCAAGGATGGTAACCCTATATCTTTCCACTGTCTTTAAGATATCCTCAGGACCGAAACGCCTCTGGATGATAACAGTGCCTCCTTTATAGAGGACAGGTGCAAGCTCTACTATAAGGCCTCCTGAATGGAAAAAGGGTCTTGTAATAATGGCGATATCATGCCTTGTGAGATCGAAATATATACTTGCATTAAGGACATTAAAGAATGTCTTTTTATGGGAGAGCATGGCGCCTTTAGGCATGCCTGTTGTCCCCGAGGTATACATGAGTATATGGGGCTCATCATCCCCTGATATTTGAGGAGGTTCAGGCATTGTAGACGGTGCTTGATTCATAAGGGTTTCATAATCCTCTACCCATTCGGGGAGTATCCTGGAAGGGCCTGAAGCATTAGTGGCACAGGAAATACAAGACTCCATAGCCAATGCTCCCCTTAATTGTATTGCATGGTCTAAGAATTCCTCCTCAAAGATTATGAATCTTGTCCTGCTGTCTTTTAAGATAAATTCCAGTTCAGGTTTGGCCAGTCTCCAATTGAGGGGGACAAGGATACCCCCTATCTTTGATACGGCAAAAAAGATCTCCACATACTGGATGCAGTTGTGAAGGAGCACTGCCACCCTGTCGGCCTTCCTTATACCTTTTTTCAATAGAATTTGTGCGAGCCTGTTTATCCTTTCATTAAGCATTCTATAACTACAGGGAACCCCATTTGAGTAGACAGCAATTTTATCCGGGTGTATGCTTGCCCATTTCTCAATCCAATCCCCTGTGTTTATCATCCTCTCTGTCATGCTTTTTTTGCCTCCGATTTTTACTTTGTATACAATATATCAGGGGATTTTACAAGAAACTTTTTATAACTTATCTAAAATTAAGGATTTAAACACCAAGGTAGGCATCTATGATCTTGGGATTATACTTTATCTCAGAAGAGCTACCTTCCATGGTTATCTCTCCATTCTCAAGGACATATGACCTCTGGGAATGCTCAAGCGCCATGTGGGCATTCTGTTCCACCAGTATTATTGATATGTTTTTTTTCCTCCTGATAAGGTCTATGAGGCCAAAGATCTCTTTTGTCATAATAGGAGAGAGACCCATGGATGGCTCGTCAAGGAGCATAAGCCTTGGATTGCCCATCAATGCCCTGCCCATGGCAAGCATCTGCTGTTCACCACCGCTTAATGTGCCGCCATGCTGTCTGAGGCGTTCTTTAAGCCTCGGAAAGGTAGTAAGAACCAGTTCCAAAAGTTCTTTTTTTAGATGTCTGTCCTTTATAATATATCCACCAAGCTCAAGGTTTTCCTTCACTGTAAGGTCAGGGAATATTTTTCTACCCTCCGGCACCATTACGACCCCTGCCCTTACTATCTTTTCAGGCCTCATATTGGTTAGTTGTATCCCGTCAAATTCCACATTACCAAAAACAGGCCTTATGATCCCTGAGATGGTCTTTAAAAGGGTGGTCTTTCCTGCACCGTTCGCTCCTATAACAGATACAATCTCACCCTGGTTTAGCACAAGTGAGACATTCTTTAATGCATTTATAGCTCCATAGTCAACAGTAATGGCCTCTATTTTTAATAGCATAAGTTTATTGGTCATCCATTAAATTCTTCACCTAAATATGCCTCAATCACCCTCTTATCCTTTTTTACCTCCTCAGGTGTTCCCTCCATGATCTTTTCACCAAAGTCCATAACCATGATCCTGTCCGATATATTCATTATGAGGTTCATCTGATGTTCTATTATGGCAATGGTAACAGAGTATCTTTCCTTTATTGTCCTTATGGTCTCTGCAAGCAGAGATATCTCTTTTGGGTTCATGCCTGCCCCTGGTTCATCAAAAAGGATGAGTTTTGGCTCGGCACACAGTGCCCTGGCAAATTCAAGCCTCCTCTGCTCACCGTATGATAAGCTCGACGCAAGGTAGTCCTCTTTTCCTGAAAGTCCAAAAAAATCAATCAATTCCCTTGCCTTACCCTCTGCCTTTTTTTCCGTCTCTGTAAATTTATTGGTCCTGAACAGGGCAGAAAAGACATGATAGTTTTTTTTGCTCAATATAGATGACATGACATTCTGGAGAACCGTGAGGCTTTTAAACAATCTCAGGTTCTGAAAAGTCCTTGCAATACCCACATGTGACAGTCTATAGGGAGGCTCATTTGTTATATCCCTTTGGAAGAATATAATACTGCCATGGTCAGGCCTATAGAGGCCTGTGATGAGGTTAAACATGGTGGTCTTGCCGGCTCCGTTGGGACCTATTATACCAAAGGTCTCCCCTTCATATATATGAAAGGATATGCTGTCTACTGCCTTAACACCGCCGAAACTCTTTTCCAGATCCATGACTTCCAGTATCTTCATGACTTTTCCAAAGGCCTATTTTGATTTTCTTACCATAATACCGTATGGTCTCCACATCATAAGGACGATAAGCAAGATGGGAATAAAAACCCATCTCAAATCAAGGATATGGGCAGGAAGGATTATCCTCAAACCCTCAATAAAACCCACCCATAAGATGCTGGCATAGATGGTCCCCATAATACTCCCCATCCCGCCTATGATTACTATTATGAGAAAATCAATGGACCTCAGGATGTCAAAATTTGACGGGTGGAGAAAGGTATATAGATTGGCATATAAGGCACCGCCAAAACCAGCGAGCATACAGCCGTAAGTAAATGCCATGAGTTTCATGCTTGCTGTATTTATCCCTACTGATGAGGCAGCAAGCTCGTCATCCTTGATGCACTGCCAGAAGAGCCCATAACGGGAGTGGATGAGATTTCTTGTAATAAGGACTATAAAAATAAGGGAAAAAAATACAAGCTCAAGGTTGGTAATCCTTGGGATACCTACAAAGCCCCTTGAACCACCCAGGACATCGGCAAATCTATCAGAATTATCGAGAAATACCCTTACAAGGGTGCCAAAACCAAGGGTGGCAATAGCCAAAAAGTCATCCTTGAGCCTTAAGATTGGTATGCCTATCAAATAGCCTATAAAACCTGATACTATCCCGCAGAATATCAAGACAGGGATAAAGGAAACAGCGCTTTCCAAACCAAGAACCCTTGTTAGATATGCAGAAGTATATGCACCTATGCCGTAAAAGGCTGCATGACCCAGTGAAAACTGACCTGTATAACCATATATGACATTTAATCCCAGTGAGGTTAGGGCAACTATGATGGCGTATAGGCAGATCTGTTGAATATAAGGTGACAGGACATGGAAATAAAAAAGTAGCTTCATAATGATATAGATGGATAAGGCAGTTATGATGAAAATCTTCGATTCCTTGAAAAACCTCATATCTTTATCCAGAATTATCTTAAGATTTTGAGCAATCTATAAAAGATAAAAGTTCTATTCATACCTTTTCTATCCTTTTACCAAATATGCCGCTGGGTCTGAAAAGCAGAACCGCAAAGAGTATGATGAATATTACACCATCCCTAAATGTGGAAGAGAGAAAAGCAGACACGAATACCTCACATACACCTATGATGAGCCCTCCGATCACAGCCCCATGGATAACGCCTATCCCACCCAAGACCGCAGCAATAAAGGACTTTATGCCCGGCATGATCCCCATAAAAACATTTATCTGGGGATAGGCAATGCCGTATAGGATGCCGCCCACACCTGCAAGAGATGCACCCACTATAAATGTAAATGATATTATGCCGTCTATGCCTATGCCCATAAGCGCTGCTGTCTCCCTGTCATGGGATACTGCCCTCATGGCCCTGCCGTAGTTTGTCTTATAGATGAGCAGGTATAAAAGAAAAAGGGATATGAAAGTGATGATGAATATGATGATCTGGACATTGGTTATGGTGAACAAGTGGAGGTCAAAGACTTCCACATGAAAGGGTCTTGGAAAGGCTATATAATTCGGTGTAAATATGGCATTAAGGCTTAAAAAATATTCGAGAAACAAGGAGACGCCCACTGCAGTGATAAGTAGTGATATCTTCGGTGCATCCCTTAAGGGTTTATAGGCTATCTTTTCTATGAGATAGCCTGCAATGGCACAGGAAAGCATGGTTATGATGAATACGAGGTATATGGGGATACCGAATTTGGCAATAAGAAAATACGCCACAAATGCACCGAGCATGAATATATCACCATGGGCAAAGTTTATAAGCCTTAAAATACCGTAAACCATGGTGTATCCCAAGGCGATTAAGGCATATACTGCACCGAGCTGTAAGCCGTTTATACATTGCTGCAAAATATAGCCAATTGTATCCACAGAGGATTCCTTATTTTTAAGGGTTAACAGTAGTCATGTATCTTGCACCGTTCTTATCCACCTTTAATATAACTACGGATTTTACGGCATCGCCGTTTTTATCAAAGGTTATCTTGCCTGTAATACCATTGTAGTTTTTCAGTGTGCTTAGATATCTAATGATATCCTCTGGCTTTTTTGTTTTAGAATTATCTATGGCCTTTAAAAGCATGCTTGTGGCATCATAGCTCAATGCAGCAAAGGTATCGGGGATCACCCTGTGCTTTTCCCTGTAGAGCTTTATGAATGCCTCTGATACAGGGTCTTTTCTATCAGAGGAGTAGTGGTTGGTAAAATAACCTCCTTCTATGGAACTACCTGCTATCTTTAAGAGTTCTGGGGAATCCCAGCCATCGCCGCCGATGAGGACAGACTTCATACCCTTTTCCCTTATCTGCCTTGCAATAAGTGCAACCTTGTTATAATAATCAGGCAGATAAATAACATCAGGTTTTTTTACCTGAACCTTTGTAATGAGCGCAGAAAAATCCACATCATCCTTTTGATAGGATTCATATGCCACAATGCTGCCGTTGGCCTTTGTAAAGGTGGTTTTGAAATATTCTGCAAGACCTTTTGAGTAATCATTCCCCACATCATAGAGAACCGCTGCTGTCTTAGCCTTTATGTCCTTTAATGCAAAGTTTGCTGCCACAGTCCCTTGAAAAGGGTCTATAAAGCATGCCCTGAATACATAGGGCTTTCTCTTTCCTTCATATACAGTCACCTTGGGGTTTGTTGCCGTCCCTGTAACCATTGGGACCTTATGGTTGTTTGCTATGTCGCTCACAGGTATGGCAACCTTGGATGTAAGTGGTCCGCTTATGGCTATGACCTTGTCTTGGGTAATGAGTTTCAAGGCAGCATTTGCACCTTCTGTGGGGTCATTTCTGTCATCGGCAATAACAGGTATTATGGTATATTTACCTTTCTTGGAATACTCTTCTATTGCCATTAAAAAGCCGTTCTTTGCTGACTCTCCAAAGGTCTTTACATCACCTGTTAATGGCACAATAAGCCCTATCTTTATAGATTCCTTCCCATAGGATGGGATTGAGAATAACACAAGAATTAAAACTAAAATCGAAATCCTTTTCATATCATCACCTCATCTACTGATTGTTACTTTTTTCACACATAAAAATAATGGATAAAATATAATTTGTAAAGGGATTATTTTCAGTATTATCATCAACCTTCAAGTTATATATCCTTTGGCCTAAGCATACCATTAATACTTTACTCACCCCCTGTAAACATGTTAAATATCTTTCATGAAATTTACTTGTGCTATTTTGGCAGGAGGGGCAAGTGTAAGGATGGGGAGGGATAAGGCCACACTGTTGGTAAAAGATAGACCCCTCATCAGTTATGTATATGACAAGGTAAAAGATGTTTTTGAGGATATAATTATTTTATCCAATAATTCATACGTATTAAATGGTATCCATGTTCCTGTAATAAAAGACATTGTCCCCATCCAGAGCACCCTGACAGGCATTGCATCTGCCCTAATCCATACCCAAAACCCCTATGTATTTGTAGTGGCCTGCGATATGCCCAACCTCTCCAGGGAAGGGATTTTATATTTAATGGAAAATGCTCAAGGTGAGGACATCATCATTCCCAGGACAGAAAAGGGTTATGAACCACTCCATGCCATATACAACAGGACATGCATACCCTATATGCTTAGTTTAATCGAGAGGAGAGAGTTTAAGATATCCTCCATCTTTCCCTATGTGAACGTTAAGGTCATAGATGATAGTCCGATATTTCAAAAAAACCATATGCCGGTATTTATAAATATCAACATCACAGAAGACTTGAAGATTATGGAAAATTTATAAAGATGCAAAGTATGTGTGAAAAAATGCCTTCCATCCATGATGACATAGATTTAGTCCTCATAAGGGAGATGGGGAAAAAAGATATAAAGGATATCCTGGAGATAGAGAGGCTGTCCTTCATAACTCCCTGGACAGCAAACATGTTTTTGGGATCCATGTCATCTCCCATTAATAAAAACTTTGTCATGGAGTGGCATAACAAGATTATAGGTTATATCATGCTCTATTCTGTTCTCGATGAGGCACATATAACAAATTTTGCCATAAGACCTGAATATAGAAAAAAAGGCTATGGCCATAGGTTATTATTATATGCTATAGATTATTACAAAAAAACAGGCGTTACAGACTTTTTCCTCGAGGTAAGGGAAAAAAACTTCCAGGCCATCAACCTATACAGGAGATTTGACTTTAACATTGTAGGCAGGAGAAGAAGGTATTATTCAGATACAAACGAAGATGCCCTTATAATGCATCTGTCAATTAAGTGAATGCTATGGATGATATAGAGGCAAGGATTTTAACAAACGAAAATATAATAAAGGATTATTTCCTCTTAAGGCTTAAACTTTCAAAACCCTTAGGAAAGGTAGTTCCTGGTCAATTTGTAATGCTAAAGATCCCTAAAAGCAGTGTGTTTCTCAGAAGACCCTTCAGTATATATGCCTATAGAAGGGGTGTAATGACCATCATGTATAAGTTAAAAGGAAAGGGGACAATGGATCTTGCCAAGGCAATCAAGGGAGATATAACCTATGTTTTAGGCCCTTTAGGTAAGGGCTTCCATATAAAAACCAGTGGAGAAAACCTTGTAGTTGCCGGGGGCATAGGTATTGCAGGTGTGCATATGCTTTTAGAAAGATTAAAAAATCGAGCCTGTTTATTCTTTGGCTGCGCAGACCACAAAGAAGTGGTTCTAACAGAGAGATTGTATTTAAAGGGTATACACATATCTACCTTAGATGGCTCTTTTGGTTTTAAAGGTAATATAACAGACATGTTGAGAGGCTATCTGGAAAATCATAATAATATACAGGATATTCAGGTCTATGCATGTGGTCCTGAAGGCATGATAAAAAGCCTCAGGGATGTCCTGGAAAAAGACAGGATTCCATGTCAGGTCCTTCTTGAAGAGAGGATGGCATGTGGCTTGGGGCTATGTTTTGGATGTGTAAAAAGGACGCTGGACGAAAAAGAACCGTATAAAAGGGTCTGCAGGGAGGGGCCTGTATTCCATATATGGCAGATTTGTCTATAAGGCTTTTTGGTAGGGTTTTAAAAAATCCTGTTATGAATGCATCGGGGACATTCGGCTATGGTGTAGAGATAGAATCGCTATGGAACATAGAGACCATGGGTGCCTATGTAACAAAGGGCCTTTCCTTGAAGCCACATCATGGAAATCCTACGCCAAGGGTCTATGAGGTAACAGGCGGTCTGATAAATAGTATAGGCCTTCAGAACATAGGCATAGAGGCTTTTTTCAGGGACTATATGCCTTTTTTTGAAAAAAAACAGATGCCTGTTATAGTGAATTTCTTTGGCTTTACAGAGGATGAATATGTGGAGTGCGCAAGAAACATCATACCTCATGAACTCATAGTTGGGATTGAGATGAATCTATCCTGCCCAAATATCAAGGCAGGTGGTATTGGCTTTGGAAAGGAGCCAAAGACAGTGAGAAAACTTATCAGTAGGATAAAGGCTGTTACAAAACTCCCTGTTATAGCAAAACTTTCTCCTGAGGTAAACAGTATCTCTGATATAGCTATTGCTGCATATGATGGTGGTGCAGACGGCCTGACACTTATCAACACCATGCCCGGTGTATATGTAGATATAAATAGAAAAACCTTTGCCATAAAAGGAGGTCTTTCAGGCCCTTCCTTAAAACCTATGGCACTGAAGGCAATCTATGAATGCAGGAAAAAGGTTCCTTTACCCATAATAGGGGCAGGAGGCATTATGGAATACGAAGACTGTATTGCCTTTCTCATGGCAGGGGCAACGGCTGTTCAGATTGGGACCGCCACATTTGTGGATCCTTTTACTATTCCAAAGGTCATAAAGGATTGTGAAGTATTCCTTAATAAGAACAACATTAGTGCTATAGGAGACATTATAGGAAAGGCAGAGGGTGTTTAAGGCCATAATAATTTTGGTAAGACATGAAAAAAATTAAAGAAAAATATGACCATAACCATGACATCCTCATAAATGACTTAGTTCAAGGTCTCGGCATCCCACATATCATTGCCCGTATCCTTGCTGCCAGGGGCTTCTCCACCCCAGAGGAGGCAGAGACATTCCTTTTTCCCAAGCTAACAGACCTATCAGACCCTTTTCTAATCCCTGATGTAGAAAAAGGTATCCACGTGCTTCTCGAAACTATAAAGAAAAAAGGCAAGATCTGTCTCTTTGGCGATTATGATTCAGACGGCATAACATCCTGTGCCCTCATGTATAATTTTCTAAGGCACATAAATCAGCAGCCCTCTGTATATATTCCCGACAGAAGAGAGGGCTATGGTCTTAATATAGAGGCAGTTAAAAGATTAAAAAAAGAAGGTATAGAGCTGATCATTTGTCTTGACTGCGGTTCTTCAAATCAGGAAGAGATAAGGCTTGCCAATGAACTGGGTATGTCGGTCATGGTCATAGACCATCATGAAGTTCCCCATATTTTACCTCCTGCAGAGGCTCTAATCAATCCTAAGAGACACGATTCCAGCTTCAGGACAAGAGAGCTTGCTGCCTGCGGCGTTACATTCTTTTTTCTGTGGGCATTAAGGAGGGTTATACATGAAAGAGGCATGTTGAAGGAGCATATAAATCTCAAGAATGAGCTCGACCTTGTGACGCTGGGGACAATAGGGGACATGGTCCCTCTTTTGGATGACAACAGGATACTGACCAAGATTGGTATAGAGACCATGAGAAAAAAGCCAAGGCAATGGCTTAAGACATTCTATAAAGAAAACATGATACCCCGCTCTGAACTCAATGAATTTGCCCTGAATTTTATTATCATACCCAGGATAAATGCAGCAGGGAGGGTTACCGAGCCTGAAGAGGCATTCGACTTTCTTGTCTCTCAAAAAGAAGCAGAATCCATAAGGCTTTTAAGTGCCCTAAATTATGCCAATAACCTAAGACAACAGATAGGCGATAGGATTCTAAAGGAGTGCAGAGATGAGATCGAACAGACAGGGATGAATAATAAAAATTCCATCGTCTTATTTAAAAGAGACTGGCATATAGGCGTAATAGGTATAGTTGCCCAGAGGCTAACTGAGATTTATGGTAAGCCATCCCTTGTTATGACAGAGGTAAACGGGATATGCAAAGGTTCTGGAAGGGGCACAGAACATATACACCTATATGATACCCTAACATCTATATCTCATATGCTCATAAGATTTGGGGGCCATAGGTTTGCATGTGGTTTTTCCATAGAGAGGGACAATATCAAGGCATTTAAAAATGCCTTTGATAATCTTATGGAGAGCAGAACTATCTCCACACCCAAAGAGTATGTTTTTGATACAAAGGCGGATTTTGAAGAGTTGACCCCTGATTTTGTAAGTCTCTTAGAAACCATGTCACCTTTTGGTATAGGCAATCCAAGACCTGCTATTATGCTACAACCAATGGATATAGCATTGGTAAATAAAAATCGCATAAAGATAATAGACAGAAATATGAAATCCTGGTTCGGTTATATACAGAACAGCATACGACTACCTGAAGATAGAATAGACAACCTCAAGATTATAGTAGACCCTATGGTAAAAGAAGAGATGGGTAGTAAATTTTTGAACCTCAATTTAAGGGCAATTATTATATAAGTCTATCTTGAGGCCTTTTTTATATTTTTCAAAGGCCTAATCTTAAAAGCCTTTAAAACGGTCTTTAAATCCTAAACAAATAGCCTGTTAGACCCCTACACCGAGCATGCCGTTAGAGACATAGCTTGCCTCTGTCATGGTAATGGACTGGTCATCTATCTCACTCTCGATGCTGGCAGCCAATGACCTTAGCTGTGATACCATCTTTACCCCTACAGAAAAAGGGTCTTTGGCTGTCTGGAGTCTTTCCTTTGCTATCTTCTCCACGTTTGCCAGGGCATCTTTGAATTGCTTTTCGCTTTTCTCCTTAGACTTTTGTTCCGGTGATTTTGCCGATCCTTTACCTGTCCTTGTTGCCATATCAAACACCCCCTTGATTAATTAAAAAATCTTTTTTATTAATCCTTTTAAATCATTATTGAGAAGCAATATTTAATCTTATTATAGCCTCCTTGTCATTTTAGTCAAGCAAATATTTTGAACCCATTAAGGCACTATGGGCTATCTCAAATCATATGTTTCGGGTAATTTTGCTACAAAACCTTTTTTATAAAGACCTTTTAGCGCATAAGAGATATGGCAGTTAAATTCTTTGTCTTTGCAGTCTATAACAAAGTTTCCTTGATTTACTTGCCTTTCTTCTATCTCTATTATAATCCCTTGATTCTTTAACCTTTCCATATTAGATCTCTTGTATCCGATTATATGGGGGATGTCCCTTTTATGGACATATATCTTTATATGGCCCTTTATTTTCTCATCTTCTAATTTGGTGAGCATGGCAAGAAAAAACCCTTCTGATTTCACTATATTGCCAAATGCAGGGTGATAGAATCCACCCACTATCTTTTCCTTTATGACCTCATTGTCTGTTAGCCCCATCTTTACCACTTTTATTCTATTGATAGAGGCTTCTAAATAGATATATAGAGCCCTTAAAACTGCTTCTTCAAAAGAAATGGGGACAAAACTGCCATTTTCATAATCCTGCCACAGGGGGGTCCCTATTATGATAGCAAGGGGATATATCCTTATGTAATCAGGTTTGAGCATGAGTATATGCTCTACCATATCCATTATGTCCTGTTCGGTCTCATCAGGTAGGCCTACCATAACCTGTAAGGCAACATAAAAACCCTCTGACCTGAGCCTGTTATATGCCATGATCAGGTCATTTGAAGTATGACCCCTGTTTATCTTTTGAAGTATCCTGTTGTTGAAGGATGGTATGCCAAGCTCAATGACTGTTACATTGTTCTCTTTAAGTATGGATATAATCTCATCATTTAGGGGAACAGGTTTTGTGGAGATTCTAAAGTTTAGTATTTTATCTTTATATTCTTCGAAACTTGCAAAGATCTTTTTCAAAAACCCCGGCTCTATACCAAAGATATTGCCTCCATATAGACCTACCTCATATTCCGCTCCTTTTTTGGGGAGCATTTTTTTTATGGTTGTCTTTATATCATCACCATCTATTTGGGTAATATAGGTTTGATGGCAGTATGTGCACCTTTTTGTGCAACCGAGATGGGGTAAAAACACAGGGCATATCATGATATCTCTTGCATTTTATCCGAGTTTATATTTTAAATCAGGTGATTAAAGCATCACACCATGGTAATAAAAATCAGTGTATCAGAAGGATTTGTATTAATCAAGGAGTCAACTATAAAGAATTCTCCTTAACATGAAAATGAGATTTATGAGTAAGCATAGCGAAAATAACCCTAATAAGCTTATGGGCAGTAGCCATGACAGCCTTTCTGAAAGGCAGGCCGTCCTGTCTTCTTTTAAGGAAATAAGCCTTAAAGAAAGCATTGCAACGGATAACTCCTATAGTCATGAGATAGATAATTCTTCTAAGATGACGATTTCCTCTTTTAGAGATTCTGCTTGTTCCTTCAAATTTGCCAGATTGAAACACAGTAGGGTCAAGCCCTGCATAGGCAATAAGGGACTTATGAGAGGAGAAGTTGTTGATATCTCCTATTTCAGCAAGGAAAGCAGCTCCTGTAACATCACCGATACCGTCAATAGAAGTGATGATTTCCATCTCCTCAATTGCAATAGACTCACAGAGATTAGTGAGAATGTCGGTGAGCTTATCCAATTGTTCCATAAGGTGAAGCAAAGTAGAGATTTTCTGAGGGAGGATGAGTTCCTTGGCGAGACTACTGGAGGCAATGGAGTTTTTGGCAGCCCTGATAATATCATCGGCACCGATAGAGACCGATCTACCCTTGCCACAGCGCTCAAGAGCTTCTGCAATAACCTTAGCATCAGTGGCTTTGATAAAGCGGGCAGAGGGGAATTCCTTAAGGAACAGAAGCATCGTAGTAGTAAAGACATTACAGAGGGATTCCAATTCAGGGAAAGTAGTTTGCAGAATCCGTTTAATCTCGTTTTTGGTGGAAGCGATAAGATGGGAGATGGATTCTCTTTCTCTGGCAATATCCCTGAAGTCTTTAGTGTCCTGAGAGATGGAGAACTGTTCAATGGAATCCTTGTGGGCAAGAATAAACCGTGCAATAGTGAGAGAGTCTTTTCTATCTGTTTTGGCCTTACGCAAAGAAAGCTTTGCAAAATTAGAGATCAGAAGGGGGTTAATGACAACGGTATTAATGTCTTTAGAAGACAGATAAGAAAAGAGATTGATATGGTAGCATCCTGTGGACTCCATAGCTGCGATGACATTGCAGAGGTCTTTACAGTTAGAAGTGATAGCCTTCATCAGTTCGGAAAAACCATTTCTATCCATAGGGGCAGACAAGGAAAAACAGACATTACCTTTGCTATCAAGACCTGTGGCAGAGAAGGAATCTTTGGAGACATCAATACCGACAAACAATTTAGTCATAACAACACCTCACTAAAGAGTTATTCAGACAAGGCAGGGGAAGCCTCCCGGCCAATCCTCCATGATGACAAGGGTTCAGAGACCCAATCAACCTATTATGGCTTTGGGAGGCAGGGAACAGACTCCTTGAAGGGTTCATTGACCCAGGTGGAATGTAGTTCTCCTGCCTGTCCAACTTTAACGGGTAAAAACCGTTTATATAGATCTTATAACACAAATTCTTAGTAGGAGGTTGAATGTGAAGATAAAGATTTTCCCATAAAAGGTGCCTGCCTTGTTGTTTTTATAAAATGCCTTACAACAACCTTGGCCTTCTTTACTTTAACTTTTACCTCTGTTACAATAACCAAAACACTATGACCATAAAGAAATACATCCTTTTGATACCCCTTATCTTTTTTTGTCTATCATGCTCAAGTGCCAAAGACCCTGGTTTTTATGAGGAAAAAGGCACTCCTGCCCATGGTGATACAATCATTACTGCATCCATTGGAGAACCATCTAACCTAATACCGATCCTTGCAACAGACAGCCCATCCCATGAGGTGGCCTCTTTTATATATAACGGCCTTGTTAAATACGACAAAAATCTCCGTATAGTAGGTAATCTGGCAGAATCATGGGATATATCAAAGGATAATTTAACTATTACATTTCATCTCAGAAAGGGTGTGAAATGGCATGATGGCGCACCTTTTACTGCCCATGATGTCATGTTTACATACAAGCTCATTATAAATCCAAAGACACCTACTGCCTATTCAGGGGATTTTCTTCTGGTGAAGGAGGCAAAGGTAATAGATGATTATACATTTCAGGTAAGGTATAGCAAGCCTTTTGCTCCTGGTCTTATAAGCTGGTCAACGGCTATTCTGCCTCGACATCTTTTAGAAGGGAAAGATATCACCACCTCTGCCCTTGCCAGAAGGCCTATAGGCACAGGCCCGTATAAATTCTATGAATGGATCCCCGGAGAAAGGATCGTCCTTGTGGCCAATGAGGATTACTTTGAAGGTAGACCCTATATAGATCGCTACATAATGAGGATCATACCCGATAGCGCCACCATGTTTTTAGAACTCAAAAGATATGGTATAGATATGATGGGTCTTACGCCTCTACAGGCAGTAAGGCAGACAGATTATCCTGCCTTCAAGAGAGAATTCAATAAATTCAGATACCTATCCTTTGGGTATGTATATCTTGGATATAACCTCAAACACCAGTTCTTTAAAGATAAAAGGGTGAGGCAGGCTATAAGCTATGGTATTAATAAAAAAGAGATCATAGACGGGATACTCATGGGACAGGGGGTTGAGGCAAACGGTCCTTATAAACCCGATATGTGGGCCTATAACAACAATGTAAAGAGATATCCCTATGATAAGGAAAAGGCAAAAGAACTTTTAAAAGAGGCAGGATTTAATACGGGTAAGGACAATATCCTTTATAAGGATGGCCAACCCTTTGAATTCACAGTCCTGGTCAATCAAGGTAATGATGTGAGGATAAAGTGTGCAGAACTCATCCAGAAAAGGCTATCCGAGATAGGGATAAAGGTCAAGATCAGGGTTATCGAGTGGGCAAGTTTTGTAAACGAATTTATTGACAAACGTAATTTCGAGGCTGTGATCCTTGGTTGGAGCGTCCCCCATGACCCGGATATATTCGATATATGGCACTCTTCCAAACAGGGGAAAAAGGAACTCAATTTTATATCCTTTGAAAACAAAGAGGTGGACGAACTCCTTGTTAAGGCAAGACATACCTTGAATATGGAAGAGAGAAAGAGATACTATTACAGGATACAGGAGATCCTTGCCGAGGAACAGCCATATACATTTTTATTTGTGCCCTATGCCAATGTGGCCATACACAAACGTTTCAAAGGAATAGAGCCTGCCCCTGCTGGACTCATGTATGATTTCATAAGATGGTATGTCCCGGAAAGACAGATGAGGTATAAGCAATAATGCTACGTTATCTCATAAAAAGACTTTTCTTTATGATACCCATGCTTTTAGGTATCACGCTTATATCCTTTATTGTAATCCATCTTACCCCTGGTGAGCCCGGTGTCATTGAGGCAGAGATGAATCCTAAGGTCACAAAGGAGGTGAGAGAGAGGATAAGGGCATATTATGGACTTGATAAACCCCTCCATGTCCAGTATTACATGTGGCTTAAAAGGATTGTCAAGCTCGATTTCGGTATATCCTTTGCCTCTGATAGAAGGCCGGTCATAGACAAGATAAAGGAGAGGATCCCCGTAACCATATCCATCAATCTCATATCCATGGTGCTCATCTTTATTATAGGCATACCTATTGGTGTATACTGTGCAAAGCATAAGGATACCACCATAGATAAGGCGCTCACTGCCTTTGTTTTTGCCGGCTATGCAGCACCTACATTCTGGCTTGCCCTTTTGCTTATGATGTTTTTTGGGGTGTATCTGGAGATACTGCCCATATCAGGCTTAAAATCCTTTAATTTCCATGAACTATCGTTTTTCGAAAAGATACTGGATGTGGCAAGACACCTCATTCTGCCTGTGGGTATATCTGCCTTTGGAGGTCTTGCAGGCATATCAAGATATATGAAGAGTAGTCTCCTTGAGGTTCTAAGGCAAGAGTATATAACCACTGCCTATGCAAAGGGTCTGCCTGAGGATGTGGTTCTTAAAAAACATGCCTTAAGAAATGCCCTGTTACCGGTCATCACCATTATAGGACTATCTGTCCCTGGGCTCATAGGCGGCAGCGTTATCTTTGAAAGTATCTTCTCTATACCCGGTATGGGACAACTCTTTTACATGAGTGTCATGGCAAGGGACTATCCCACCATTATGGGTATCCTTGTTATAGGTGCATTTTTAACACTCCTTGGAAACCTCCTTTCAGACATCCTATATGCAGTTGCCGACCCAAGGATCAGGATAGGATAGTTTGCTTTATGGGGCTTATTGATGTCCATATCCACGGCTTTAAGGGTTTTGATACAAAAGATGCATTGGCTCAGGATATCTTAAAGATAGCCGATTTTCTGGGAGAAAACAATATAACGGGATTTCTGCCCACTGTTTATCCCAGAGGCATAGATAAAATGCGTAGGGATATGGAAAATATCGTCAAGGCAATGCAAATACAGAGGTCTATGGGTAAGGAAGGTGCTGCCGAGATATTGGGCATCCATCTTGAAGGGCCGTTTCTCAATCCAAAAAAGGCAGGCGCCCTTGATAAAAAGTCATTCCTCGACCCTAAGGAATATCATCTTGAAATGCTCATAGACGGGTTTGAGGACTTCATAAGGGTCATCACCATTGCCCCTGAGTTGGATGGCAGCATAGGGCTTATAAAAAAGATCGTCCATATGGGCATTACAGTAAGCATGGGGCATTCAGAGGCAAAATACCATGAGGCAGAGGAAGGTTTTTTGGCAGGAGCAAAAGGCATAACCCATATATTCAATGCCACAAGACCCATGCATCACAGGGAACCGGGCATAGCAGGTTTTGGCCTTATAAACCAGGATGTCTTTATAGAGGTCATTGCTGATCCATACCACCTTCATATAAAGACCTTAGAGATGATATTCAGGATAAAAAACCCTGACCGCATCATCGTTGTTTCAGATGGTGTAAAGTATACAGGGTCAGTAGCCCCTGTTGTTGATAAAAACAACAAACTCCTTGGCGGTTCCATGTTAATAGATGAGTCAGCAAAAATTCTTATAGAGGCAGGGCTTGAAAGGGATTTGGTCTTAAGGTGTATGTCTATAAACCCATCAATATATATTGAAAGGATTTGATCTTCTTATAACCCTATCTGTTTTGTAAATAATGTAGTTTTTTATGAAACCCATTATCCTGTGAAGGTATGTAGATATGTTTGAAGGTTTACCTTCTTTTTAACCAGATTTAGTTTTTTTCTTATGTTATAACGATGTATGTCCACTGTCCTGGTGGAAAGTCCAAGGACTTGAGAAATCTCTTTGGTTGTTTTACCCTTTTTTATCATATCTGCCACCCTAATCTCACAGGGGGTAAAATTTAGATACCTTGAGGTCAGTCTTTTAATAAAAGGTGATACTACCTCATTAAGGTTATTTTCTATGATCTCTATCAAGGCCTCATTGGTATAATGCTTGAAGGCTTTAAGTTTTTCAATATAAGGCAGGACAAGCTCCTTTATATTGTTGACAATCTTTTCTTCCAGCTCCATCATATCCTGTTCCCGTCGTTTTAATAAAACATTTAGGGCTGCATTTGCCTCCTCGAGACTTCGGGATTTTATGGCGAGTTCTTCAAGGATTGTTTTACGCTCTGTTATATCCACCATAGTCCCTTCAAAATAATTGATCCCTTTCGAGCGATTGACTACTACCCTCATGTTTGTATTCACCCATATCAATTTGCCGTCCTTTCTTCGACACTGCACCTCAAAGTTGTTTACATAACCAGCCTTATCAAGAAGGCGTTTTAGCTCATCTCTTCTGGAGGGATTCACATAAAGATCATGCCCTACGTCATTAATGGATGCCATAATCTCTTCAGGTGTCTCAAATCCAAATAAACGGGCAAAGGCATGGTTGGCATTTAATATGCGTCCTTCAGGGGTCGTCTGAAAGATGCCTTCCATGGCGTTTTCAAATATCATTCTGTAATTTTCTTCTGCCTTTTTTAAGGCCTCCTCTGCACGCCTACGTTGGGTTATGTCTCTCCATACAGTAAACAAAACCGGTTCACCTGCCAGCATAATGACTGAGAATGAACCTTCCACAAGAACATTTTCGCCATCCATGCGTTTGAGCATCCATTCAAAATGACTTGTCCCCTGCCTTAAAGCCTTTCGCATGAGCTTTCTCGCCTTTTCAGATGATTTTTCTCCTCCAGGCTGTAAATCCGGTGAGATATCTGTAGGGTTTAACCCAATCAAATCTTCTTTGCTTCTATACTGTAAAAGATTAAGGGCTGACTCATTACAGTCAATAATATGTCTTTTTTTATTTAGCAACAATATTGGGTCGGTTGATTTTTCAAACAAGAGTCTAAATTTTTCTTCACTTATCTTTAAGGCTGTTTCTGCCCTTTTTTGCTCAGTAACATCAACTAAAATGGTAATGATGTATTCCTTGAGAATTATGGACCTAAACTCTATATCCTTTTTTTCTCCATTTTTACACTGTATTGTAAATTCTTCTTCAAACCATTCTCTGCTTTTGGAAAGAACCCTATCTCGCCAAAATTCATATACTTTATATCTATATTGTCTATCAGGATACGCCTTTTTAAACCACTCCCTGCCTGTGGGGACATCTTGAAGTGCATAACCTGTAATATTGGTGAATTCTAAATTTATAAACAAAAAAACACCGTTTACATCTGTTATAATTACCCCCATGGGAAGGTTATTAAGGATGGCATATAAATCCTCCCTTTCCCTTGAAAATGCTATCTCTGCCTCTTTGCGTTTTGTAATATCTTCTATAAAGCCTTCATGACATAAAACCCTTCCTGAATCATCCTTGATTGCCCTGGCATTTATGGAGACATAAATTATGCTTTTATCTTTCTTATAAAGCTCTGTCTCGAAGCCTTCAACATATCCTTTTGTAGCCAATATATCCTTTATCGATGCCCTATCACTGAGTTTAACGTATTGTTCCTCCAGGTTAGGTAAATTTTTTATTATATCATCCAGTGAATCAAAGCCGAACATTTTAATAAAGGCCTTATTTACCCTTAAAAAAGAACCTTCAGGGGTGACCTGAAATATTCCATTTAATGCATTCTCAAAAATGCTTTGATAATTTGTCTCTGTTTCTCTAAGATGGGCCTCTATTTTCTTTTTTTCTGTAATATCATGCCAGACAACATAATTTAAAAGTTTTTCTCTGACAGGAATAAGGGTTATAAAGACTTCCGCCCAAACTGGTTTACCTTCAGATGTTTGAAAGATCCATTCAAAATTTGTATGCCCTTTTTCTAAAACCCTTTTGTAAAATTGTTGTTCCTTGTCCGCAGAAGAAAGTCCATTTGATTGTATTTCCGTTGAAATTTCTAATAGTTTCTTACTGATTAATTGTTTTTTATCTTTATAATGTAGTAAGTTTACAGCAGCGTGGTTACAATCGATGATGATATTTTGTTCCATTAAAAACACAGGGTCTGGGGATTGCTCAAAAAGAAAACGAAACCTCCTTTCGCTTTCAACAAGTAAGTTTTTGACCTCGTCAATAAGCTTCTGGAGGTTCACGTTTTTTGTAACTGGGTAGTCCATTTAAATTTTAAAATCAGCCATATCTTACTGAATGATGGACAAAAGTTTAACCCATTTTACCACATGAAAAAAATATGGACAAGCCTTTAATTTTTATTTTTTACATTTCATGATTCACTACCTTTAGTATATCCATGCATTTCTGTTCAGCAAGCCTTATGGTTTCTTCTGCCATTTTTGAATCTGTGGCATCTTCAAGCATCTCAACAGCCCCTATTATATTTCCCCTGGCATCCTTTACAGGGATCGCAGAAAAATAGAGCCACCTTCCTCCAGGCCCAAAGGTTTTAAAGAAATCCATAGCCTTATAATGTCTTACAGGATTAGCCTTATGTTCATTGATATGATACCATTTTTTGATTTCTATCTCTGTCCCGTCAACTATTAAATCTGCCATACAGGGTCTTTCATATTCATAAAATGCCTTCCAGTGATTTTTTGTCCCTACCATCTCTCGAGAGGTTATGCCTCTTATATCCTCAAGTGCCTTATTCCAATAGATCACCTTGTGATCTTTACCTATCATGAACTGGGGGATTGGAGATTCGCATATTATGCTCTCCATTTGAGCCCTTTGATTGAGAAATGCCCTTTCCATTAACTTGAGTTTTGTAATATCATGGACAACGCCTATAATGCTGCTGGTTGTTCCATTTTCTTTTACAGGTGAAAAGTCTGTCTTTATCCAATTTTTTTCTCCAAAAGCATTGATGTAACTAAATTCATAATTATGTATCTGTTTGCCCTTAAGGCATGAATTAAAACAATAAGAGACATCGTTCTTTTCCTCAGGCATAACAAAATCATATATAGTTTTCTCGGCGAACCACTGTTGATTAAATCCTGTTCTTTCAACCATGGTATTATTTACAAATAAAAATCTACCGTCTATATCACAATGGATGACGCCAAAATGCTTTTTACGTAATCTTTTTAGAAAAACCGGGTTACATTTATTGAATATCTCTGCCTCATTTTTTGCCTCTGTAATATCCCATAAAGCAGAGATCACATGGGTGGTATTTCCATCCTCACTTTTATACGGATAATAATGTATCTTATAATATCTATGCCCATTGCCGGGTATAGAAAACCACCCTTCATAATCTACCGGTATGCCGGCAAAACACCTATCCACACATTCTTTAATTATCTTGTGGAAATTTTCGTCCCCCCAGATAGCTGCAAGAGTATTATTTAAAACCTCATTAGGATCTTTACCTATAATGCTGCAATAAGATGTATCTGCAAACTCATATACATAGTCCTTGTTAATCAATGTCATATACCTATCTTTTACGGGCGTAGCAGCCAAAAAATGCCAACCTGTGAAATTATTGTTAATAATAGCCTTCATTTTATACCCCTCCTTACTATAAATATTTTTGTTGCCTTTATAGAGAATCGAGGCCCATATATCTTCTCGATTTGTTGTAAATTGTTCTAATCTGTTGAATGAGATTTTCTCGTTCACCGGGTTTAACCTCTCTCACCACCCTTCCTGGCGTTCCCATGACAAGAGAATTTGGTGGTATATGGGCCCCTGCAGCTATAAAACTGCCTGCACCTATAATGCTTCCAGAGGATATTACTGCGCCATCCAGAATAATTGCACCTATACCAACAAGACACCTTGATTCGATAAGTGCGCCGTGGACCATGGCTCCATGGCTTATTAATGCCTCTTCCCCAATATTAACAGGAAACCCTTCAGGCGATTCGATAAAGGCAAAATCCAGGATCGCTGCATGCCTTCCTATGTGAATCTGAGCGCCGTCTGCCCGAAGGACAGCCATAGGCCATACACTTGAACCCTCATCTAACACCACATTACCTATGATCCTTACAGAGATATCTACATATACACCTTCGCCTATTTGTGGTCTTATCCCCCCAAAATCACTTATGAATCCATTATTATTATTCATTTGCAACTCTCCTTTTCTCTTCATTTTGCTTTTCTTCATGGATATCTTTCATGCCTGTAAACCCTTCATATGCAAGCTCACATACATCCATAACCCTTATATTCTCCGAACCCTCTATCTCCTTTAGTCCATCTTCAAACATGGTGATACAGAAAGGACATGAGGTAGAGATTATAGTGGGATTTTCCTTTAATGCCTGTTTGGTCCTCTCCCTGTTAATCCTTGTGTTTGCATCCTCTTCTAACCACATCCTTCCGCCTCCTGCACCACAACAGAAACTATCTTTCCTGTTCTTTTCCATTTCTAAGGGTGGCTTCCCTGTTACCATCTCTATAAGCCTACGTGGTTCTTCAATAATATGGTTATATCTTGCAAGATAACATGAGTCATGGAACACAACCCGTTCATCCTTGAGTGCACTGTTTGTTTTAAATATGTATCGCTTATACAATTGATTCAGAATCTCTGTATGGTGGAATACCTCATAATCAGCACCATAGGCTTTGTAGTCATTTTTCAATGTATTATAACAATGAGGGCAGATTGTTATTATATTTTTCACCCCCATTTTTTTAAATAGATTCACATTTTTTATTGCCATGCTGTCGAAGACATATTCGTTGCCAAGCCTTCTCATGGCATCGCCGCAACACATCTCTTCCTGCCCCAGTATGCCATACTGAATCCCTACCTTATCAAGAATTGACACCAACGAGGTTATAACCCTTTTTGTCCTTGTATCAAAAGACCCCATGCATCCTGCATATATAAGATATTCATGTCCCTCATGGGCAGAAAAGATGGGGATATCAAGATTCTGCGCCCACTTACCTCTTTCGGTTGGTGCAAGACCCCAGGGATTTGACCTGGCCTCTATATTTTCAAAAAACGAGACCAATTCCTCAGGGATTTTTACCTCTTCCATGACAAGGTGCCTTCTCATATGGAGCAACTTTGGGAAATGTTCAATAAATACAGGGCAATTTTCTACACATGCACCGCAGGTTGTGCAATCCCAGATTGTCTCCTCCATTATACTCGAATCTCCATTACCGATGAGAGGTATAGAAACATTGACATCTTCAGGTGCCCTGCCTATGGTATCAAAAGGCCTTGATTTGATGATTAGAGAGCCATTTTCCATGAGATTTTTTTTCAGATGGTGAATCATCTCTTTTGGGTTTAATGCCTTACCAGACATATTCGCAGGACATGATGCCAAACATCTACCACACTCAGTGCATGCAATGACATCGAGAAGGTCTTTCCAGGTAAACTGGTTTATCTTGGAAACACCATAAGACGTATCCTTGCCAAAACGCATCCTTGATAAGGATTTGGGGAATGAAAAATCCCTAAAAAAACAGTTTGGCAGGGAGGCAAGTATATGAAGGTGTTTACTGTATGGGATAAAGATTAGGAAAAAGAGGAATAGAGAGGCATGCGCCCACCAAAAGATTCTATTTAAGATGTAAAGGGTTGATGAACTGAAACTATCGATAATAATATTGGCTATTGCGCCAGAGATGGGTAGAGACTTAGATGACCCTTCATGGAGCCCCAATTCGGTAATGTTTAATCCAAAGTATGCAACCATAAGGAGCCCTACAGTTGATAGGATTATATAGGCCTCCTTGGTTGATTCGAGAAAGTATGGTTTGAAGAATACCCTTCTAATAGTGGCGAATAAAACTGCAAGCAGCACTATTGCAGACATTATATCTGCAAGAAAATACATTATTGTATATAGGGTATCCCCTAAAAATGCAAGCGTAAACCTGGGAAACAAACCAGATATTACAAATTCTGCATTTATTGGCAACAAAACCATAAAGCCCCAGAAAAGCATGAGATGATTTAAGCCAAATGCCTTCTGTATAACCCTTTTCTGGAGAAAACCATAGTAAATCATCCCCTTGAATCTTTCCCAAAGTCTATCAAACCTATCCTCCCACCTTCCAAGGGAGATGAAATTAAAAAGTGTATAAACTCTTCTCATAAAAATGAGAAGGGCAACGATAACGAGAGCCGCAAATATGATTGATTCTATAATGGTCATGGCAACTCCTTTTTATAATTTTGAATGTGTATCCATCTTATCCTTAAGAGATGTTATCAGCGGTGGCACTATCTCAAATACATCACCTACTATACCTACATGGGCAACCTCAAAGATGGGTGCATTTTTGTCTTTGTTTATGGCAATTATGTGTTCAGCATTCTGCATCCCTACAAGATGCTGAATCGCTCCGGAGATTCCGCATGCCAAGTAAAGCTTGGGTCTTACAGTTTTACCTGTTTGACCTACCTGTCTCTCATGGGATATCCAACCTGCATCTACTGCGCATCTTGAACCGCCAACCATGCCTCCAAGAAGAGATGCAAGTTCCTCAAGTATTGAAAAATTCTTCTTTTCAATCATACCTTTACCACCACTTATAATAATGTCGGCAGCCCTTATATCGTTTCCATCGTCATTGTTTAATGGGATGATCTCAAGGATCTTGGTAGCTATCTCGTCTTCATTAAACTCCATAGATTCCCTTATTAATTCACCAATCTTGTCTTTTCTAAACGGTGGCACAGGTAGCACCCTTGGCCTAACAGATGCCATTTGGGGTCTGGCATGTTCTGTTAATATGGTTGCCATGACATTTCCCCCAAAGGCAGGTCTTGTCTGTTCAAGGAGTCTTTTTTCCCTATCTATACTTAATTTCGTGCAGTCTGCTGTAAGTCCTGTATTAAGGGCTGTTGCCACTGCGCTTGCCAGGTCTCGTCCAAGCCCTGTGGCACCGATGAGGAGAATCTCTGGATGGTATTTATTTATGAGATGCACAAAGCAGTCGAGATAAGGACGGGTGCGATAGTATTTGAGGGTTGGGTGATCAATAATATAGACCTGATCAGCACCAAATCCAAATGCCTCCATTACGAGGTGCTCTACATTGTAACCAAGTATAACAGCAGAAAGCCCTGTTCCCAGGTCAGATGCAAGCTCGCTGCCTACACCTAAAAGCTCCCAGGAGACTTGATTGGGTTTGCCATCAAAGTGTTCAACAAAAACCCATACACCTTTCCATGTTACTGTTTTTGCGTTGTCATCTTTTTCTGAGTGTGAAACATCTTCAGCCTCATGGTCGTCCTTGCTAATGAAACGGCCGAAATCTTCCAGTGCACCTGTTGAACACACATCAATACATTTCCTGCATCTATTACACTTGTCTATGGTAATTATAGGAACTCCCTTTGTATCAAAGGTGTCATTTTCAATGGCATGGGCAGGGCAAACATGTATGCATTCACCGCATCCATTACAATTTTCATTTGTTATTGGATAGATTATTTCAAATGCCTCAGCAGGGCAGACTTTTGCACACTTTTTGCAACCAATGCATTTGACCATATTAACAATGGGTGATCCTTGGGTGTCATGTGTATCGTATTCAATGGCATTAACGGGACATGAAGGCTCGCATCTACCACAGCCTATACATTTTTCGCCTATTAAACGGACCTTTGGTCTTATCTTTTTTTTCTTAACCATATTGTATACTCCTTATTTTCCATTCTTCAAATTTTTTCAAAATCACATTTACAAGAGTGCCTGTTCCATTCCCATTGCCATCACCTGAATAAACCTCACCTTTTTGTTTTTCTGGAGCGAATATACGTTTGACTGTTGTGGCAGAGCCATTCAAACCTATGGTATTTGGATCCAATTGCATAAAATAATTATTCCATACAGGTATGGAGATTGACTCAGAATAAATCCTTCGAGGCACAGACGGATATCGAGGTCTGTTTGCATCTCTCTCTACAGTAAGTAATGTAGGGAGATTTACCTCTATGACCTCATGCCATTCATCTTGTTTTCTACGGACTACAATCTTTTTTCTCTCTAAATCTAAGGAGATGATCTTATCCACAAGTGTTGCCTGACTAAAACCGAGACGCGTGGCAATTCCTGGGCCTACCTGGGCAGTATCGCCATCGATGGTCTGTTTGCCACAGATAATAATATCAACCGGCTCTTTCTTTGAGACCTCCAATATGGCATGGGCTAACACCTTGCTTGTAGCTAAGGTGTCTGCTCCACCAAAGACCCTATCGCTCAACAATATACCGTCGTCAGCACCCATGGCTATAGCCTTACGAATGACTGAATCCGCCATAGGAGGTCCCATGGATATTACAGTTATCTTTCCATTGTATTTGTCTTTTATCTTAAGTGCTTCTTCAACAGCAGGGCCATCAAAGGGGTTTGTGATAAAGGGCACCCCTTCCCTTATAAGGGTGTTTGTTACAGGGTCTATCTTGACCTGTGTTGTATCGGGAACCATCTTAACACATACAACTATATGCATATGTTTACCTCCTTTCATCGGCAGTTTTGATAAGTTCAAATCTGCTTTTTTTATGAAGCATGGTGAATTTTTAGCATTGGCTAAAAAAATTGACAATATCAAAAGATTTCTTAATAAATACCTATATAAAATAGTAAATTTAAATTTTTATGGGGTATTTTTGAGTTGAATCAGAATTCAAACATAGAAATGGTCAAATACTTTTATACAACCCTCAGGATATATTTAAGTGGATTTAAACCATGTAGGCCTTTAGGTGGTATATTAGGTGGACACAGGTCAGCAGGGCAATCTGCTGGGACCGGAACTCTAAATGTTGTATACCTCTTTCCCAAGGGTCTTTACCCAGTTCTGCTGAAGGACCTTCTGGGCCTCTTCTGTCTTATCTACTCCCAGGATGACTATGGCATTTCCACCCATCCTGCCCAGATGTGGATATAGGTAGTGGACATTTATACCGCTATTCTTTAAAGGTTTAAGCACTGCATTCAAACCCCCTGGATGATCAGGGGTCTCAACAGCGAGGACATCGGTTTCTTTGGGTGAATAACCATTTGTCTTCATGATGTTTTTTGCCTTTTCAGGGTCATCTACCACAAACCTCACAGTGCTTATATCAGATGTATCTGCAACTGATATAGCCCTTATATTAACCCCCTCCCTGCCTAATAGTTCGCTCAGGCGGGAAAGGGCACCTGGGACATTCTCAAGGCTCACCGACAACTGTTTTATAACCATATCCGTATCTACTCCTTAATAAAATTATATCCAAGCTCAAGGGCATCCCTATTAAGTTTAATCAGTTTTGATTTGCCCTCACCAAGGATCTCAGGCAGGTGTTCTATTAGAAAATCAAAGGATACTATATTACTTGCCCTTATAAATGCACCAAGCATTATCATGTTGGCCACCTTAATCTGACCAAGTTTCTCGGCAAGCTCACTGGTGGGCACTGCAACTATCTCTATATCACCCCTGGCAGTGGATGTATTTACAAGTGAGGAATTTACACATAAAAGCCCTCCTGACTGGAGGATACTTTGAAACCTAATAAAGGATGGCTGATTCATGGCAACTACGAACTCAGGCTCAGATGCCACAGGAGAGGCGATCTCCTCATCTGATACAACCACCGTGCAGTTCGCCGTCCCTCCCCTTACCTCTACGCCATAGGAAGGAAGATAAGTTACATGCTTGCCTTCATACATAGCAGCGTTTGCCATTGTATAGCCCATAGATAAAACTCCCTGACCGCCGAAACCGGAAAATATGGTCTTTATCAGCATTTTACCTCTTTTATAACACCCAAAGGGAATTGTTTTGTCATAACATCATCTATCCATCTGAATGACTCTATGGGGCTCATCTTCCAGTTGGTAGGACATGGCGAAAGAATCTCTACCAGGGAAAAACCTGTCTTGTTTATCTGATGCCAGAATGCCTTTGCTATGGCCTTTTTTGTCTTTCTTATGGCCGAAGGGCTGTTTACCGCCACCCTTTCAAGGTATGATGTCCCGTCAAGAACTGCGAATACCTCGCATACCCTTACAGGATGTCCTGCGCTCACAGGGTTTCTGCCAGAAGGTGTGGTGGTGGTCACCTGTTCTTTTAATGTGGTGGGTGCCATCTGTCCACCTGTCATGCCATAGACGCCGTTATTGACAAAGATAACCGTGATTAATTCACCCCTATTTGCCGCATGGAAACCCTCTGCCGTGCCTATGGCAGCCAGGTCACCATCACCCTGATAGGAGAAGACTATGTTGTCAGGTCTGACCCTTTTTATACCTGTAGCAACAGCAGCCCCTCTACCGTGGGCAGATTCAAGGGTATCTATGTCAAAATAGTTATAAACAAGCATGCCGCAACCTGCAGGTGCAACGCATATGGCCTTTCCTCGTATGCCCATCTCATCTATCACCTCGGTAATAAGCCTGTTTATTATGCCATGTCCACATCCTGGACAATAATGAAAATGGGCATCTTTTAGAGAAACAGGACGGGTATAAATCTTTTTCATTATCTTTTCACCTTCTGGGTCTGATAATAATGACGTGAGACAATCCTTGCCAGTTCAATAGGGGTTGGTATCACTCCCCCTGGTCTACCATAAAAATTGACATGGCCTTTCCCTGCCAAAGCAAGCCTTACATCCTCTATCATCTGTCCTGTAGACATTTCAAATACAAAAAAATCGTTTATATGTTTGGCTAACTCTAATATTTTCTTGGAAGGAAAGGGCCAGAGGGTTATAGGTCTTAAAAGTCCTGCCTTTATATTCTCCTGTCTTAACCTTTTGATGGCTCCCTTTGCTATCCTTGCCGCTATACCGTATGCAACAACCACTATTTCTGCATCATCTGTTAGAAAGGTCTCACAACGAACCTCATTGTTTTCTATCCTCTGGAACTTTCTGTAGAGCTTCCAGTTGTGTTCTTCCTCCTCTTTTGTATCAAAAAGAAGCGAACGCACCATTCTGGAGGGTCTGTTTTCTGCTCCGGTAAGTATATAGTCTTTTGGATAATCCTTTATCTTTTTTATACCTGAGAAATCTACGGGCTCCATCATCTGACCGAGCATGCCATCGCCTAAGATTATCACAGGATTCCTGTATGAATCTGCCAGTTCAAAGGCAACAGGGACTATGTCTGCAAGCTCCTGGACAGATGAAGGTGCAAGGACAATAGTCCTATAATCACCATGACCACCACCTCTTGTTGCCTGGAGATAATCTGACTGGGCAGGAGAGATATTGCCCATGCCAGGACCTCCCCTTACCATATTTACTATTACTGCCGGGAGTTCATCTGCTGCAAGATATGATATGCCTTCCTGTTTTAAGCTTATGCCAGGGCTACTGGATGATGTCATTGGCCTTGCCCCTGCCACGCTGGCACCGAGAACCATATTGATAGCTGCGATTTCGCTCTCTGATTGGATAAAGATACCGCCAGACTCAGGCATCCTCTTTGCCATATACTCTGTGAGCTCGTTCTGGGGGGTTATGGGGTAACCGAAATAACAGTTGCATCCTGAAAGTATTGCCGCCTCTCCAAGGGCAGCATTTCCACTCATAAGCCTTTTCAATTCTTAAACACCTCTATGGCAACATCAGGACATACAAGGGCGCATATGGCACAACCTGTGCAATCTGCTTCATTACTCATGGCTACCACAAAATAACCCTTCATATTCAATCTATCAGATATAGAGAGGATACCCTTTGGGCAGAACTCTGAACATAAAGAGCAACCCTTGCATCTCTCTTGGTCTATCTTAACAATTGCCATCCCTTATATGCCTCAATCATATCTAATCGTTAAAACGCATAAAAGTATAATAATCAGACATGGTTTGTCAATTTTTTTTATCTATTGACACAAGGTTATACTTTTATTTATACTCCATATAAGCAGTTTACATTTCAGGGGTTTTTAGATGAAATACTTAAAGGTCTTTTTATTTGTTGCTATTGTTTCCATAGCCGTTATATCCATGGGCTGTTCATCCCTTTCTGTAAGAGACATAAAAGAGATGGACCCTTTCCTTAGGGGCAAGACAACAAGCCAGAATGATATAAACATGAAAGATAATCCAAGCCTTTATCTAAGCCAGGAAGACTGTAAGGCCAAGCCCCTTTCTTGATAGCCTCCTTTGAAGATATCATTTCTTATACAAGGTTTTCATGTTGCAGCAAGTAGATACAGGGTCATCCAGTATCTTCCCTTTTTTGAAGTCCATGGCATTAAATATCATGTTCACGAATTCCCTTCAGGGATAAAAAAATGGTCAAACTATCTAAAGAACATTAAAACAACGGATATAGTATTTGTCCAGAGAAAGAGACTCCCTCTTTATGTGCTTTTTTATCTAAGGCATATGGGAAAAAGGATAGTCTATGACTTTGACGATGCAGTCATGTTCAGAAATTCCCTTGCTCCAAATCCCTATTCAAGAAGAAGGCAGATGAGTTTTAAGAGGATGCTCAAATTTACAGATATGGTGATTGCAGGCAACAATTTTCTCAAATCAGAGGCGCAAAGATACCACAGGGATGTGAGGATACTTCCTACACCCATTGATGGCGATAGATACAGCCAAAAGGGATATAGGGAGGCCAATTTTGTAAATATTGGCTGGATAGGCGACCATGGAAGCATCCACTATATGGATAGTTACAGGGATGTTTGGGAGGCTCTGGGCAATAGATATGGGGATAGGGTATGTCTTACTATTATATGCGATACATTCATAGAGACAAAAAAGATAAAACTCAACAGGGTTCAATGGAGGTATGATACAGAGATAGAGGAGCTTAAAAGGCTCGATATAGGGGTCATGCCCCTTTTCAACGACCTTTGGTCTATGGGCAAATGCGGTTATAAGATAATCCAGTATATGGGTGTAGGTGTGCCTGCTGTGTGCACCCCTGTTGGTATAAATAGGGATGTGGTAGAAGATGGTATAAATGGATTCTGGGCTACAACAAAAGAAGAATGGACGGAAAGATTGTCTACCCTTATAGATGATTATAGATTAAGGGTGAATATGGGTATAGAAGGGAGAAAGAAGATTATGGCGCATTATACTGTCCAGGCATGTGCTCCACTTCTCATAGAGTGGCTTGAGGGGCTCAATTGAAAAAGGCGGTCTTTATTACCCATGCCAATCCACAAGGTTACAGGATACAGCAGTATTTTCCATATCTTATTCAGAGGGGTTATGACGTAGAGCTTATAACGAGTAGGAAAGGATTTTTAAATGCACTTTCTGCAATACGGTCTGCACATGTGGTGTATATTCAGAGATTGTTATTTGACCCTATAAAACTTGCGGTGATAAGGGCATCGGCAAAAAGGCTTGTCTATGACTTTGACGATGCAGTCATGTTTGGTTCAAAAGGTGAAAGCCCTACAAGGATGCGCAAGTTTAGAAACATGGTATCCAAGGCAGACCTTGTCCTGGCAGGTAATCATTTTCTCCTTAAAGAGGCCAAAAGATGGAAAAAAGATGGGGTATTCTATTGTCCTACCGTAGTGGACATAAAGGATTATCCAGTAAAAGTCCACAGACATGTATCTCCTGTTACTGTAGGTTGGATAGGTAGCAGTTCTACCCTGAAATATCTTGAAATAATAAAGCCTCTTTTTGCCTACACAGGTACTGCACCTAAAAGATTTAAGATCATTGCAGACCTTCCACCTCCCATAGAAAATAAAAGCATAATTTTTGAAAAATGGACAAAGGATGGAGAGATGTCGGCACTTTTAAGCCTTGATGTCGGCATCATGCCCTTAAAAGATGATGTATGGTCCAGGGGAAAGTGCGGTCTTAAACTAATTCAGTATATGGCAGCTGGCCTGCCTTCTATTACCCATCCGGTAGGGGCAGCCCTTGAGATCTTAGAAGATGGCAAAAATGGTTTTATTAGTGCCCATATGGATGGATGGCGAGATGCTTTGGAGATGCTTGCAGGTGATGTATCTTTAAGGGAAAAAATAGGAAAAGCAGCCAGAGAAACCATTGAAGAGAGATATTCCCTCCATGTATGGGGTCCAAAGGTAGTAGAGCTAATAGACAGCCTATGATACAGAAAAACATAAACAGTATAGAATGGTTTCTTGACGATGTGGGGCTGTCTGGTCATCTGGAAGATATAAAGCCGGACGAGACCGAAAGGAGGGGCTATAGGACCCTATATTTTAAAGAAAAGAGGTTTTTTCTCAAATCATTCCATGAAAAAGGCATAGTAGGCATATTAAGGGGTAGAATTGCACCCAGGGGCAAAAAGGAATATGAAATGGGCAAGAAATTGCTTGCGCTTTCTATCCCTACGCCTGAGCCTGTGGGATATGGGCTTGGACCTAAAACCTCTTATATTATAGAGGAATTTATAGAAGGTAAAGATTTCCTTCATGCATTTGATAATAATAAGGACAGGATATTCCTTTTAGAGAGATTGGCCCGGCTTTTGTCTTCCTTAAGGTCATGCGGCGTAAGGCATAATGACCTCCACCTTGAAAATATTATATGGAGTAAAAATGACCTCTATCTTATTGACCTCCATAAGATGGATATAAAAAAGACATTTACAGAGGATGATGAGGTCTCTAATCTATCTCATAGCCTTGCCATGATATATGACAGGATGACAGATGAGGAAAGGATGGCCTTTTTTAATGCCTATGGCAATTATGCCATAAAAAACAGGGTGCACCGGGAGATAAAGGATATGAGAATGAAATGGGTTGCCAGTAAAAAGGCAAGGGCATTTCGAGAGACGTCCATTACAAAAAAAGAGGGAGACATTATCTATTTAAAAGGCCATCATGGAATCGTTGAAGGCACATTTACAGAGACCATTAAAAAAGACAAAAAGACAGAGGTTCTTAGGTATACAGACCACGTGAGAAAGATTTATAGAAATAAAAGGAGGCTTAAAAGGGCATGGAAAGCCGGTGTAGTATTTGTCTATATGGGTTTACATATGACCCCACAGGTATATTACATAAAAATGCCTTTTGGCCTTTCTAAGGGTTTTATCTCCATGGAAGATCTAAAGGGAAAAGGGGAAGAACTCGATAGATTCCTTGATAGAAATTACAGGGATATGACTCTTTATGAAAAAAGGGCATTTATTAATGGTCTGGCAGAATTTTTCTCTAATCTTTTCAGGAGGGATATTGTCCACTGGGACATGAAGGGATGTAATATATTTGTGAAAAAGGAGGGAGGTTTTCTCCTCCTCGACCTTGAAGACATAGACTTTAGGGAGGTAGATGACAAGATAATTGTCAGGATGTTTTGCCAGCTAAATATCACCATACCGGCATTTATAAAAAACACTGACAGGATGAGGTTTTTTTTAAAGGCCACAGAAGGATTGGGGCTCAATAGAAAGGCCATAGAAAGAGATATAGCAAAACAATCTCAACAAAGTGAAATAGTCTATGAGGGAAAAGATGGGCTAAAGATAGAGAGATTCAGGATATGGGGACATGGCAAGATAAAATAAAAGACAAGATAAAGGCTATAGATATTATCAAGGGATTAAAAAACAGGCAATCTAAAGGTGATATCTATCTTGTAGGCGGCTCTATAAGGGAGTTGTGCCTGTCCTCTATGCCAAAAGATTATGATTTTGCCCTGACCCATAGTGCCGATATAGAGATATTTGAAGAATTAATGGGTATAAACTCGTTTGTGTTAGGAAAAAAACCCATCCAGACTCACAGGATAGTAAAGGGCAGCATAAACATTGACCTCACTGTCATAGAGAAAGATCTCCATGATGACCTAAAAAGGAGGGATTTTTCCATCAATGCCATTGCCTATGATATAAAAAGGGATACCCTTATAGACCCCACAGAAGGTTTAAAAGATATTAAGGAAAGGCTCATAAGATATGTAAGAAGGGAAAACCTCATAGATGACCCTTTAAGGATGCTTAAGGCAATCCGTCACTTTGCCACCCTAAAAGGTTTTGTTATCCATGAGGAGTTAATTTTAGCCATATCAGAACTAAAAGACCTTATAGATAATGTGGCAAAAGAAAGGATAAAATATGAGCTCGACCAGATTATCGTATCTTCCAGGGCCTTTGACGCCTTAAAGATAATGGAACAAACAGGGCTTATATTCGAGATATTTCCTGAACTCTATGAATTGCGAATCATGGACATAGAAAAGGGTTTTAGGCTTGAAACATTAGGGCACACCATAGATGGTTTTAGGTATCTCCACCATTATGCAAGTTTATATAATTTAGACCAAAAGGCTACATTGAATGTAGGCTATGCCCTTCTTTTTCATGACACAGGAAAGGCACACACATTTTCCTATGATGATAATAGAAACCTTGTTCATTTTTTCTATCATGAAAAATTCTCTGAAGACATAGCCATGGCCATTATGGAGAGGTTGCACTTCAGCACAAACGACATAAGGACAATAAGAAGCCTCATAAGAAACCACATGAGGATATTCCTTATAAGTAATCAAAAACCCACAGAAAGGGCAATTAGACGGGTAGTATTTAAGATGGACAACCTTACTCCGTTGCTTGTCCTTTTGACCGTCTGTGATATGTATGGAAGTTCAGGTGGAGAAGACAATGAATCAACAGAAATGGTTTTGGCAACCTGCAGGGAAGTGATGAATACCTTTGAGAAACTCCAGGAAGAACCCCTGCCCAGGCTTGTAACAGGTTATGACCTAATCTATTTGGGTTACAAGGAAGGGCCATCCATAGGCAATTGTCTTTCAGAGATCCAGGAAAGGCAAATATCAGGTGAGATATTAACCAGGGATGAGGCACTTAAATATGCCAGAGAGAGGCTTAAAATGCATAAAGAGAGTCATGGATAACAAAAAGAGACAAAAAGCATCTCCATTAATTTGTTGACTATCCATGTAAATAAGTGATATTTTTAGATAGATACCTTTATTAAGGTTTTAACTGAGGAGAAAAACATGTTTGGTCTTGGAATGCCAGAGCTTATAGTCATCATGGTCATTGTTTTAATTATATTCGGCGCAGGCAAGCTTGCCGATGTGGGTGGTGCCCTGGGCAAGGGTATTAAGAACTTCAAAAAGAGTATGAAAGAGCCTGATGCCATTGATGTGACACCAAAAAAACCTGAAGATGACAAAGATAAGCCTATAGAGCCAAAATAGGCTGTTCAAAACACTTTATCATTTTTGAAGCACAAACCCTCATAATGGAAATCCTAAACGGTCTTGACCATGCATCTATACTTAAGGCAAAAGAAATGCTACTCATGGGTGGCGTTGTAGCCTTCCCCACAGAGACCGTCTACGGCCTTGGAGCAGATGCCTTTAATCCTTATGCAGTGGCAAAGATATTCGAGATAAAAAAAAGACCACGTTTTGATCCATTAATAGTCCACATAGATAAAAATGAATGGCTTGATAAGATTGCACTTCATGTGCCCAAAAAGGCATTGATTCTCATAGAGAGGTTCTGGCCTGGACCCCTTACTGTTATTCTGAAAAAAAGAAAAAATATCCCTGATATAGTGACGGCAGGTCTTCCTACTGTGGGCATTAGGATGCCTGCACACCCGGTTGCACAGGAGTTGATAAAAGAGCTTGAAAGACCCATAGCAGCACCCAGTGCAAATCCCTTTGGCTATATAAGCCCTACAATGGCAGAGCATGTTGCCGAGATGTTGAAGGACAAGATAGAACTCATATTAGATGGGGGAAAGAGTGTATTCGGGATAGAATCTACTATAGTGTCCATGAAAAATGACGATGTTTTTATCCACAGGCATGGAGCCATCAGTAAAGAGGAGATATCTGAAGCTGTGGGAGATGTATATGATGTGAAAGATAAAGGAATCTGTGAGTCACCTGGTTCTCTACCCTATCACTATTCACCCCATAAGCCCTTAAAGATAATCAATTCACCTCTGGAGATAGAAACAGATAACTCATGCCTTCTGGCATTCAAGTCGCCTTCCATAAGGGTTATTTCAAGGTATGTGAGGGTGCTTTCTGAAAAAGGTGATCTAAGAGAGGCAGCAACAAACTTTTTTTCTTACCTTATTGAGCTGGACAAAAAAGATGTGGATTTAATTTATGCAGAGAAGATATCTGAAAAGGGACTTGGAAGGGCTATGATGGAGCGGCTAAAAAAGGCATCTAAAAAACATAGATATATAACCCTTTGATAATTAAAGATGTTTGTGCTAATATATGGACGATGAATAAAAAAACCATAATTTTTGACCCCTATTGCTTACTTATTGAAAACATTAAAAAAATTTTTTGCTTAATCCTTAGGCAAAGCAAAAAAAATATGTTTGTTTTCAATAGGTTATTATCGTATGGCTACAATTTTTTCACATGTTTTCCACAAAAAATGTGGAAAACTCATAAAAGCCCTTTATTTAAAAGCACATGTATTATCGTGTTATCCATGGCAGTTTTTTCAGGGTGTGGCTATTCTAAGGGAGCAAAAAAGATAGACCCTAAACAAGAAGAAGAAACTATAATGTCTATGAATGAAGACCAGGTGCGCCAGAGATATGGAGAACCTGATATGGTGAGCAAGACAACATCCAATACAGTCCTCTGGACATATAGAAAAACCTGGAAGATAGTCCCGGATAACAAAGGGACTATGTATATAGAGTTTGAAAACGGTAAGGTAATAAAAGTCCTCAAGGCGAGGTGATTATATGATCTGTGAAAAATGCCAGGCAGAGATAGAAACAATAAAATGTCTTAAATGTGGCGAGCATATCATGCCTCTGGGTAATTACTGTTATCTTTGTGGTGGAGATTTAAGACATAGAGAGGCAGAAGAAGACGAAGAATCAATAGACCTATCCAATAGAATCCTCTGCAGTGACGGCACATGTATAGGCGTAGTGGAGAATGGGGTATGCAAGGTATGTGGAAAGCCATACACCCCGGAGGAATAAAAGATCTACAGAGGATCTGCCTCATAATCATTTCGATTATCCTCCTATGTTCCTGTTCCATGATCAAGCAGTTCAACTTATATACCCAGGGGATCGAGGAAGGCAAGAGGTATATAAAAAACGGGGAATATGAAAAGGCAAGGCCATATTTTGAACTTGCAAGAAAACAACTCAATTATTATCTCCCTCTTGTCTACCTGTCTTATATTGATTTCAAGGCAAACAGGATCGACGATGCCCTAGGATGGATAGAAGAGGCAGAAAGAAAAATGGTAGCCGATGAATATAATCTGCGGCTTTTAGGTTATAAGGCTTTAATCTTACTTAAAAAAGATAGAGTAGAAGGTTTGAAGGCATTGAATATTTACTTAGAAAATTATGAGCGTGTTTATCCTCTAATAAGTATTACAGAGGTTATACGCATGAGGGATAGCGGAGATATTGACGAAAAAAACCTTGAGAGGCTTATTCAAGAACAGGTTGAATTCTATGAAGACGGTATAGAACAGTTTTTGAATACAAGAACAGGACCTTTTGAAGGAATATACGGTATAACAGGAGATATTTAATAGATATGGGACTACTTGATAAGATAAAAAACGGACTTACAAAAACCAGGGAGCAACTTTTAACCCGCATAGAATGGATAGTGCAAGGTAAACCCCTTGATGAGAGTTCCTTTGATGAGATAGAAGAGGCCCTTATTCTGGCCGATACAGGTATTGAGACAGCAGAGATCCTTATGGAGAGCCTTAAAGAGAGATGGAAGAGGGGACACATAAAAAACACAGATGATATTAAAAGATGTATGATAGAGGAGATAGAAAAGATACTTAAACCTGTTGAGTTACCTATCTCCATGAATGAAAAAAGGCCCTTTATAATATTAACCCTCGGCGTCAACGGCGTAGGAAAGACTACCACCATTGCAAAGATTGCCAAGATATTCTCCGATAATAAGAAGTCGGTCCTCCTTGGGGCATGTGATACCTTCAGGGCAGCAGCTATTGAACAACTCGAGGTATGGGCAAATAGACTCAATATTGATGTGGTTAAGCACAAAGAGGGTTCAGATCCTGCTGCAGTAGCCTATGATTCAGTAAAGGCTGCCAAGGCAAGGGGTATTGATGTATTGATCCTCGATACTGCCGGCAGGCTCCATACCAAGACAAACCTCATGGAGGAGATGAAAAAGATCAAAAGGGTGGTAAGTAAAGAGATGGATGGCGCACCCCAGGAAATACTCCTTGTAGTGGATGCCACCAACGGACAGAATGCCATAGTCCAGGCCAAGACATTTAACGATGCATTAAACGTCACGGGACTTGTTATAACAAAGCTCGACGGCACAGCAAAAGGCGGTTTTATACTCCCAATTGCCCATACCCTCAAGATACCCATAAGATATATAGGGGTGGGCGAGAAATTCGATGACCTCATACCTTTTACTGCCGGTTATTTCTCCCATGCCATGTTCGAAGATGGTTAAGATGAGACCTTGCCTTAAGGTCACCTGTCTTTTGCTGGCTTATCTTTTTATTTTTTATCTATATTCCCTTGAAGCCCATGCCTGCACCGTTTGGGCAGCCATTGGAGACAAGGCAGGTATAAAAGGGGTAATTGTAGGCAAGAATAGGGATAATCTACCGCATCTTGTAACCGAGGTTCGTTTTATTTCTCCTGACCATGGAAATAAGATATTCGGACTCTTTGATGTGGAAGCAGATGGATATATAGTAGGAGGGATAAACAATAAAGGGCTCGTGGTATTTAATGCCTCTGCAGTAAGTGTCCCTAAAGAGAAAAGACACGTTGCAAAAGAAGACTTTACAGAGAGGCTACTAAAATCTTTTGATTCTGTAGAGTCTGCCCTCAAAGATAGAGATATTTTTTCAAAGAGCCATCCCGCCCTTTATATGCTTGCAGACCCAGTAATGATTGCCATGGTGGAGATTGCTCCAGGGGGTAAAATTGCAGTCAATAAAAAAGAAAACGGCTACCTGGCATTTACAAACCATTTCATAGATTCAGGATTGTCCAAAGAGAACAAAAATAATACCTTAGGCAGTAAAGAGAGGCTCAGGCGTATAGGTATTTTTCTGTCCCGCCAAAATAGACCTTTTACCATAGATGATTTTATTGCCATGAGTGAAGACAGGGAAGGTGGTCCTGATTGCGCCATATGGAGGACAGGCAGTTCAGAGGAAAAGGTGAGGACCCTGGCTGGCTTTGTATTTGCCGTGCCATCTACAGGTTTACCTGAGGTATATATAAAGCTTGCAAATCCCGGTGAACATGAAAAGATTATAAGGGGTAAGCTGGATTTTATGGAGATGAAGATTCTTACGCCTTAGTATTTTTGTTTTTAGCGGGCTATTACTTTATTTATCCACAAAAAAATGTTTAAATGGACAGGTTTTATATATTTCTAACTAACAAGGCCGTATAGATGAACAACAAGGAAAAACGATACCCATCCCTTAAAGAGATAACAGAGAAAGAACATATAGAGGTTGTCAAAGACATATTTTCCACCATTACAGACAGATATGATTTTCTTAATCGTTTTCTCAGTCTAAGACGTGATATTGCATGGCGACGCTTTGCAGTAAAAAAGATGGTTTTTGAAAAAACAGGGCGCCTTTTGGATGTTGCCTGTGGCACCTGCGATGTGGCCATATTTGCAGCAAAGAGATATCCTGCAGTAAAGGCAATATGCCTTGATTTTATCCATGAGATGCTGGAAGTAGGAAAAAAAAAGATCCATGCAGAGAATTTACAGGACAGGCTTCACCTTATAAGAGGTGATGCGTGTTATATGTCTTTTCCTGACTCATCCTTTGATGTGGCAAGCATTGCCTTTGGTATAAGAAATATACCTGATAAAAAAAAGGCTTTATCAGAGATGGCACGGGTTGTTGTGCCAGGTGGACAGGTCATGGTCCTGGAGATGGCTTTTACTAAAAACTGGTTCACCGATATCCTATACTATTTTTATCTCAATTATATGCTTCCTTTTATTGCCCGAAAGCTCTCAAAAAACAAAGGGGCATATCATTATCTTGCAGATTCCATAATGAATTTCCCCAAACCCCAGGAGTTTATCAAGCTCATGGAGGATTCAGGGATAAGGGATGTAAAGGTATATAAACTCACCTTTGGCATCACATATCTTTATACAGGAACAAAGCCTTAAAGGCCAGATTCATCTAAGAGGGCATCATTGCTTAAACACTCAACCAAATGCCTTCAAGCATAAAAGGTCATAAAAAAATCTATGGTTTTTTATGTAATCGCTGTCTCTAAAATCTTTTTTCAATAACAATGCCTAAAAGACCTTGTCTTACCAGAGGAACGATCTCGGTATCTTTAAAGGGTTTGGTAAAGATAAGGTTTGATGCAATTCCTATTGCTGCACTGGCAAGGACATCGTGTGTCCAGTGCTCTTTTGCATCTACTCTACTATAAGCCACCATTGAAGAGACAATATAAGCAGGTATACCGTAAGTCCAGCCATAACGCATTTGAATAAAGGCTGCACCTGCAAAGGCAGATGAAGTATGCGCCGAAGGAAAAGACCTTTTATGGCCGTTTGGCCTATTTTCTTGTATGGTATATCGTAATCCATATGTTGTCGCCATGGTGGCAAGAAAGCTCTTCGAAAACTGCAAAACACCTTCCTTATCGTTTTTTGCCAGAGTCATTGCCACTGCCGTCAATGGAACTGCAACAGAACCTATGTCCCCTGCGGTCTCAAGAGCATCAGCCCTCACAGGCAATACATGTGCAAAAAAATAAAGTCCGATAACAAAAATATATAGAGGCATCTTTCTCATATAATAATCAATACTGCAACTTTTATTGGTAAAACACGAAAAGTTTCGGTGAAACAGATAAAGACCAGGTTAATTTACTACCTGGGAATAAAACGGTCAAGCTCTTTTTAAACAGTCTCTAACTTTTAAAGCAATAATCAAGACTTGCTGGTATTACTTATGTTTTCTTCAATTTTTTATAAACACATTGAAAAGCTTTAAGCAGCTTGGTGGAAAGCAGTGACCCCTGATTTCAATCGTGGAGACAAAATATTTTTCATGCTGCACCTTTCCACACAACAAACTGTCTCCTATAGGCAATAGGGGGATAGGTATCCAAGCCTCTTCAATATATTCTGTAATTTCCCTGATCGCCTGTTCCCTTGTTTTATAACGTCTATGATAGACAAGCTCGTTCTTCATGGTTCCCCAGAAACTCTCCATAGGGGCATTACCTGCCCATAGAGGGTTTCATTTCGAACTGTTTCTGGTATTTGTGGCTGCAATACTGACTGCCTCCTATCGGAATAATACACAAGACCCGACTCAGGCCTACCGTTTAACGACGAAATCTTCTCGTCATCAAACAAATAGCCGAAGTGAGTCGGCGATGCTGTAATTACAGCACTTTCTTCGGCAAAAGATGGATAAACGAAGCAGCCCACACACAAAATTATTGCCAGCAGACAAACTGTTCTTTTCATGATTTTATCCTCTACCATTTTAATTTAAGGCATAACATAGAAATCAGCGGCCGCGTCTTTTGCCGTCCGCTGGATTATTTTGTTATGAATTTATTTTTTTTTTATTTCTATCAGTGCTTCTGATTGTTTGCTTATTTTTATGTTTACTTTTGATTTGATATTCTTTCCCTCTTGGTCTTTCGGCGATTACCAGCGGTTTAATATCTATTAGCCCAGGGAATAAAGTAATTTGTTCCTGCAAATATCCCTTTATCCTTTTTTGGGCAAGGGTTACATATTCTTTTGAGATGTCATAACCGACATAATGACGACTCGTCTTCAAGGCGGCTATAGCGGTCTGGCCACTTCCCATAAACGGGTCCAACACTACATCACCTTCAAAGGTGTATAGCTTGATCAGTCGAAGTGGTAATTCAACAGGGAAAGGTGCCGGATGGCCGACCTTTCGGGCAGACTCGGCAGAAAATGTCCAGACGCTTTTAGTAAATTCCAAAAATTCTTCTTTAGAGATAGTACTTTTTTTGCCTTTGGTGTTTTCTCTGGAAAATAGCCCTTTAGAGAAAACTAGAATATATTCGTGAATATCTCTAAGAATCGGATTTTTGGCAGATAACCAACTCCCCCAAGCTGTGGAAGGGCTGCCGCTTGACGCTTTATTCCAAATAACCTCACCCCTCATCAAAAAACCCAAATCAAGCATATCTTCTATAATATAAGCATGTAACGGAATATAGGGCCTGCGGCCTAAATTAGCAATATTTATACAGACACGACCGCCTGGCACTATAACCCTCTTGACCTCGCTCCAAACTAGTTTAAGAAACGCCCTGTATTCATTGAGCGAAAGATTCTCGTCATATTGCTTACCAACATTGTAAGGTGGTGACGTCACCATTAGATGAACACTATTATCAGGTAATTCAACCATCTGTTCACTGGATGAAGTAAAGATTTTATCCAAGAATTCAAGGGGAATAGGGTTTTCTTCGTATTTTATTGTTTCTTCTTTCGGCAGTCCCTCATATAATCTGCTTTTGTAAAAAGAGGAAGAATCATGATTTATCCTCCCGGGCGACCCGAAGGCACTCGTTTTAGTGCCTATCTTCTTTTGATATGGAGCCATTTTAGTCTTCCTTCCAGAAGTCAACCCATTTCTTGTATGGATTAAAATCTATTTTGGTCTTTTGCCATTCCATAATTATACGTTGGCATTGTTTATCTGCAACGAGATTTGATAACGCTTCTTTGGTAATTTCAGCACCGCGAGGATTCGTTCCAGCCTTTGGTAATTTTATATAGTTTTCTCTGCCCATTTTGTGAAACAGGTTTTCCTGTAGCCTTACAGGAATATAAAAGAATCCACCAGTATCGCCCCAGTTAATCTGGACAAGTAAAATATCGCAAGAAGGATAATAATTCTTCCTGAATTCTATTGCTTTTTGTGCATCAACCGTCCATATCAGTTTCACACCACCTAAACTTTTACCAGTAATGGTCTTAACGGATACTGGTTCACCAAACAGTTTCGCATCAACTTCAGGTTCGGTAATTGGTATTTCAGTTTCAACATTAGCCTCTCCGAACTTATAGATAAGCAGAGCCACGATTATCCTTTCACGAGCCGAACCGACTTCCATTCCTGTTTTGCCAGCCCGAGAATTTTCTAATTCAGCAAGTTGGAATAAATAGGGCAATCGTTTCTTAATTTTTTCTACAAGGTTTTTATCGGTGAATATCTCTGCCAGTTTAGAAGCCATTTCTTACCTCGTTTTCTATTCATATATCAGCTATTTTTAAAATTTTATCTATTTTATTCATCATAACATTTTCTTTTATCTTTATTCAATCTTTAATGCTTTATGATATAAATAAATCAATTTGTCAAGTAAAAAAATCAAATAAATCTTGCAAAATAATTTTAAATAGCAGTATAATGATATATTATTATATATTATATTCTTTAAAGAGAGTATTAGATATTAATTATGTTAGAATCATTTAAAAGGTTTTTGTCATCAAAAGTCAGGGTTAACGAAAAGTATCTGCCTTATTATTTAAAATGGGTTATGGAATGCTATCGCTTTTTTGACATTCCATTATCTCAGTCTATTACAAATGAGCAAAAGGTTCAGTTTCTCAAATACTTAGCAAAAAATCATGAAGACTGGCAGGTAAATTAGGCTGAAAATGCTCTCAGGCTTTACAGCTATTTTCTTTCTTCTGAGAATTCAGATAAATCAGAGGGCATTTCTGAAAAACTGATTAATGACTGGAAGGCTGCCCAAGAAAAAACAATAGAGGCTCTCAGGCTTCGTCACAGGTCATACAACACTGAAAAGACTTACATCAAATGGTTCAAGCAATTTCAAGGCTTCGTCAAAAGCAAAGACTTAAATAATCTTGATGCCAAAGATATTCAGGATTTTTTAAGCTATCTTGCAGTAGAGCGAAAGGTTTCTTCTTCAACTCAAAATCAGGCATTGAACGCTCTTATTTTTGTGTATCGCCACGTCCTCGATAAGGACTTAGAAGATCAGATTGATTCTGTTAGGGCTCGGCAGAAACGGCGTCTTCCTGTGGTATTAACTGTTAAGGGAGTTCACAATGTTTTTGATAAATTGTCAGGGATTCATCGTTTGATGGCTATGCTTATTTACGGCTGCGGTCTCAGGCTTCAGGAATGTCTAAGCTTGAGAATAAAGGATGTTGATATTGAACAGGGAATTTTATTTGTTAGGGCTGGCAAAGGGGATAAAGATAGAAGAACCGTTCTGCCAGAAAGCTTAAAAGATGACCTCATAAGATATATTGCTGAAATAAGGTCTCTTTATGAAAGCGATAGAAAAAATGACATAAGCGGAGTTTATCTACCAGACGCACTTGAGAAAAAATATCCAAACGCAGGCAAAGAATGGGGTTGGTTCTGACTGTTCCCCTCAAAATCACTATCCGTTGATCCCCGCACGCTTAATGTCCGCCGTCATCATGTTCACCCCGCTTCACTTCAAAAGGCGTTCAAAACAGGTGTTTTAGAGGCAGGTATAACTAAACAGGCTTCAGTTCATACGCTTAGACATAGCTTTGCGACACATTTACTTGAAAAAGGCTACGACATTAGAACGATTCAGGAGCTGCTTGGGCATGTGAATCTTCAGACTACAATGATTTACACCTATGTAGCTACAAAAAATATTCTTGGTGTTAGAAGTCCGCTGGATAAGTAGTGTCTTGCTCCATTCAAATGGAACAAAAGGACTCTTTGAAATAAGAAGTAGTTTGACCTATTTTTAACATCCGATTAAAGTCTCTATTTGCATCTATCCTCATTTCTTTAGCAATTGCCAGTTTCTCATCCCTATGTTTTCTTATCTCATGAGAATTTCCCTTATAATAATCCACAGGTCTCATATACTCAATTGCTGAATGAAGCCTTTTTTGGCTATTACACATTTTGCATCTCAAATTTCATCTCAGATAATAGACGCTGTCTTGATCCCTTTACATTATTCTCCATTATTGGTATCCCTCCTTTTCTTTAGAATATTACTTCTTATCTCGTAAGTCTGCTTTGTCCCATTTGGTTTGTAACTAAACATCAAATAATATATGTATGAAGCGATCTTAATCTATATTTAACTATGTAAAAATTATTTTGATGATGTAAAGAGAATTTTAGGGAATTTAGTTTCAAATGCCCAAGCGCGGGATGGTTGACAAGGGCATTTACATTTTTTCTTTTCTAAAAATCATCAGCTCGTCCGCGAAGCGGGCAAGGCGGGGCTAACGAGCAAACATATGCCCTCAAAATTAGCGATGTTTAGATTGGTCGGGGCGACTGGATTTGAACCAGCGACCTCTTGCTCCCAAGGCAAGCGCGCTAAACCAAACTGCGCCACGCCCCGAATGCCTAAACATAACATATATATAGGCTTAATGCAAGAACAACAGGGTTGACATTTTGTTTTTTTAGAGACAAAATAAAACATGATCGGTATTTCAAAACTATACTGCGGTGCAGTAGAGGCGTCAGATCCCATAAGGTATGCAAGGGACTCAAGACTACTGCCTTCCCATCTACTCCAGTTTTCAAAGGATAAAAGGCCTGTGGTTGTATGGAATATGACCAAGAGATGCAACCTCAGGTGTATTCATTGCTATGCCAGGGCAGAGGATGAATCCTATAGGGGCAATGAACTCACCACAAAAGAAGGAAAGGCATTTATAGATGACTTGGCTTTATTCGGTGTGCCTGTAATACTTTTTTCAGGGGGTGAGCCAATACTACGAAAAGACTTGCCTGAACTTATTGATTATACTGTAAAAAAAGGCATCAGGGCCGTCATATCCACAAACGGCACCCTCATTACAGAAAAGATGGCACACATATTCTCGGAATATTCCCTTTCCTATATAGGTGTCAGCCTTGACGGCATAGGCGAAGTCCATGATGCATTCAGAGGAAAGAAGGGCGCATTTGATATGGCCATAAAAGGTATAAGGAATGCAAAAAAGGCAGGTATAAAGGTAGGCTTGAGGTTTACAATAAATATAAGAAATTACATGGAGGTGCCGAAGATATTCGACCTTTTGGAAAAGGAGGATATAGACAGGGTTTGTTTCTACCACCTTGTATATGCAGGTAGGGGGACAGACCTTATGGCAGAGGACCTCCCCCATGAAAAACAGAGAGAGGTAGTGGATTATATAATGGATAGGACAAAGGAATTCTTTGCAAGGGGAAGGCAAATAGAGGTCCTTACAGTAGACAATCATGCAGATGGGCCGTATGTGTATCTTCGCCTACTCCAGGAGGACAAAAAAAGGGCAGATGAGGTATATGAACTCCTTATGATGAACGAAGGAAATTCTTCAGGTGTAGGTATTGCCTGTGTTGACGAAGAGGGCAATGTCCATGCAGACCAGTTCTGGAGACATTATAGCTTCGGAAACATTAGGGAGAGGCCATTTAGCCAAATCTGGATGGATACCTCTGACCCATTGATGGCAAGACTGAAACAAAAGAAGAAGTTTGTCAAAGGCAGGTGCAGGCAATGCCGATGGTTAGAGATCTGCGGAGGAAACTTCAGGGTCAGGGCAGAGGCAGCCACAGGAGACATCTGGGCAGAAGACCCCCAGTGTTATCTCACAGACCAGGAGATTTCCATTCCTGATGAGATTGCCTAAAAGAAGACAATATATGAAAGAGTTGATAATTAGAGAGGATCTTTCCAAGGAATACCTCACAGAAGAAGGCTGTTACATAACAGAGCTTTTAAATAACCCTGATTACCCTGAGGCATCCATAGCCAGGGCAAGGGTTAAACCCGGTGTTGTGACTCGCTGGCATAGGCTCAAAGACACTGTTGAAAGATATTATATCCTCCAAGGTAAAGGTATTGTTCAGGTAGGTGCCCTGCCGCCTACCGAGGTTAACCCCGGTGATACAGTGGTCATACCTGCCATGTCCCCCCAGAGGATAAATAATATAGGCCAGGATGACCTAATATTCCTTGCCATATGCACACCTCGATTTACAAAAGACACCTATGAGGATATAGAGGGTTATCCCTTTTAGAAAAGCCTCTGCTGTTTAGGTTTTTTTCTATTCTTGTCCTTTACTGATGAATTAATGTGCTCTATGCATTCCTTGGGGATCTCTTTTATGAAAGGTGAAGGTAGGGGGTTTTTTTGCCTGTTAAAAGAAGGCCTGTTAAGACAATAGGTAATGAATAATTCTTCTTTAGCCCTTGTCATACCCACATAGAATAGCCTTCTTTCCTCTTCTATATCATAATCTTCTTTTTCTGACCATGTGGCACTGTACGGTATGAGACCATCTTCTGCCCCGGCAATAAATACAACCCTGAACTCAAGACCTTTGGACATATGGAGGGTCATAAGGGTAACGGCTTCTGCCCTGGGGTCATAGGCATCAGAAGAACTAAAGAGCAAAAGCTCCAGGATAATTTTATGCAATGCCTCTTCAATAGGGATGTCTTTATAGGCATGAACAAGTTGATTTTTCATGCCTTTTAGGTCATCTTCTTCCGCAATGCAGAATGCATCATTGAGGATCTCCTGAAGGGTCATATCCCCTTTTTTATTATCCAGATAGACCTTTATCCTATCCCCAATTTTCTTTAGTATCCCATATCTTTCATCCCCTATCACCTTGAAAGGGATGCCTGCATCCATAAAGGCATCCTTGATTGCCCGCACCTGGGTATTTGTCCTGTATAGGACTGCAAAATCAGAAAACCTGTATGTGCCTTCCTGATAATCATAGCTTTCACGGATGTTCATGAGTTTATAATGGCTCATGGCACCCATCCTCTTTTCTACCTCTCTCACTATAGCCCATGCCTCTTCCCTTTCATCGGTGGTGGCAATAACCTTCACCGGAACCCCATCTTTATTTGTGCTGGCAAAGATATGGTTTTCTATCCTTTTTTTATTGTTCTTTATGAGGCTTTGAGATGCGCCAACTATGACCCTGGATGAACGAAAATTCTCCTGGAGGATGACCTTTTTTGCCCCTAAAAAATCCTTTTCAAAATTCAAGAAGTTTTCCACATCTGCACCCCTGAAGGCATAGATTGCCTGGTCTGAATCACCTACGGCACATATATTCGGAGTGAACCCAGAAAGGCGCTTTATTAGCTGATACTGGACAGGGTTTATATCCTGATATTCATCTATCATAATATACTTTAATCTACCTGCAACTGGTTTAGCCCTTTCTTTATTTCTTAAAAGCTCAACGGGTAAAAGAATGAGATCATCAATGTCTATAAGACCATTCTGATTAAGGGTCTTTTGATAATGCTTAGATATCTCATTAGACTCCATGGCTTTTTCATCATAGAGGTTTTTTGTCCTCGATATATTATTCAGTGCCTTTTGGGCATCTTTTTCACTGCCTCCTAAGAGGTTTTTCAATATCTCAATCTGTTCATCTCTGCCTATTAGCCTGTAGTTTATATCTGATAAACGCCTTATCAATTCCATACCAAAGGCATGGAATGTGCCGATAAAGATCCCTCTAATTGCCTCGCCGCAGTATAACTCTGTCCTTTCTTTCATCTCTTTGGCTGCCCTGTTTGTAAAGGTGATGGCCAGAATCTCTTCAGGTAGAACCCCTTTGCTCAGGATATAGGTAATACGCCTTGCAATGGTCAAGGTTTTGCCTGTTCCAGGGCCAGCCACCACAAGTATAGGTTCTTCAATGTGGGTTACGGCCTCTTTCTGGGAATCATTTAGTCCTTGGAGTATGGAATCTAATGTCATATCCTAATGGATTATATACTTAAAAAAGGCTCATCTGGCCTTTTATGGAGTCTCTTTCTATGTCTTCAAAGATCTTTATCTTTCCATATTCACCATCATAGCCAGGTGATATATATACCCTGCCCTCCCTCATCCTCACAATTGCCTCCATAGTGAGCTGGTCTGATACCTTCTCGATATCACAATAAGGTGACTCAAGGAGGACCTTAAACTCAGGACCCAAGGCAGAGATGACCTTATAATAGATACTTAATACTGCCTTGCTGCCAGGACCCATTTTTTTAGTCTCGGCAATGATCTCAGGCAAAGGTATAATAGACCTGTAGCCCGGCGCTCCCGCTGGTTTTGCGCCATGATTTCTATCAGCAAGGGAAATCACCCTGTGCATGACACCTATGGTTAGGTGTCTATTGCATACAGGACAGATATAATTATATGCCCTTGTCTGCTCAGGGGTGAGGCATATGCCGCAGTTTCTATGTCCATCGTAGTGATATTTACCCTCTTCAGGGAAAAATTCTATAGTCCCTCCAAAACCCTTTCTTGTCTTTATTGCCTCCATCATTTCCATGTAAGAAATGCCCCCATCGAATATGTTTGCCTCTCTTCCTATCTTGGCAGGTGAGTGGGCATCAGAATTAGATACAAGGGTAATGTTATCCAGGCATGAAAGTCGCCAGTTCATAGGTGGGTCAGATGACAAGCCTGTCTCTACTGCATAGATATGAGGTGTAAGCTCCTCAAAACACTCCTCCAGGGAATCAAAGCCTGATGCAGCCCCAAAAACAGAAAAATGTGGTGTCCATATATGGGCAGGTATAAACATGGCATCAGGGGAGGCATCAAGGGTGATCTTCAAAAGCTCTTTGGCATCAAGGCCTATGATAGGTCTACCATCGGATTTGAGGTTTCCTATCCTTGATAGGTTTATGTTTATCTTGGCAGCAGTGGCCAGATCAGGGACAATAAGGATAGAGTGCACCTTCCTGGTCTTTTTATCTTTGCTGTATATGCAACTTACTTCACCCGTGAGCATAAAAAATACATCTGCCTTGCAAGATTGGGGTATGTCCTGTTTTAGATATGCCTTTTTGAGACTGTAAAGTCCATTGCCGGCAGGCTCAAGCTTCTCTGTAATCTCATTAAACCACCCTGGGTGGGTAAAATCCCCTGTGCCTATGACTGTTATGCCCTTTAGTTGTGCCCATCTCCAGATGCCTTCCAGGGTCATATCCGGGCTTGTTGCCCTGGAAAAACTCGAATGTATATGCAGATCAGCAATGAATGACATATTAATTCATTGTAACACATTATATTTGACCTTTGCAAAAGTCTGTTTTTTTTATTGACATGCCTTTTTTAATAATTTAAACTGAACAGCGATTCACATGAACAAGCGTTCATCAAAACAGTCAAAAGAAAATATTATAAAATCGGCCTTCCAGGTCTTTTCTGCCTATGGTTATGAAGGGACAACCATGCGTAAGGTGGCCAAGCATGCAGGGCTAAGTGTAGGAGGTATATACCTCTATTTTAAAAACAAAGAAGAGCTATGCCTTTTTCTAATCAAGGAAAAACTCCATGAATTCTCATCCATGATAGAGGCTTACATAAAATCCCTTGATAACCCCATAGATGCCCTTATGGCATATATAACGATGAGCATAGAGTATGCTAAAAAAAATAAAGAATTTATCATATCCCAGAGCAAACAGCGGGGTTTCACCTTTGGCATAGAGGTGAAAAGAGATTTTTTTAAGGGACAAAAGGCCCTTATCATGGAGATGATAAAAAATGGAATTGATAGAGGATTCTTTGTTGAGTATAATCCTGAAGAGGTTACAAAGGTAATTATGGGATTGATAAGGGGTTTTGTCCTCTCTGTTGTTGTAGACCATGATAACCTCTATGACCCTGATGAAGCATGCAGGATTATCTTACATGGGCTTTTAAAAAGAGATAAGGCTTAGGAGAGTCACAGTTAATAAAAGGGGTGTTTTATGAATGGTTATTCACGAAAAAATGTTTTCACTATAATATCTGTTCTACTTTTTTGCGTTTCTTTTATGGGATGCAAGGGACAAAAAGGGCCTCCTCAGTTCGGACCTCCTGAGGTGACTGTTTTAAAGGTCACCCAAGAAAAGGTCGTTCTTACTACTGAACTGCCCGGCAGGGTTTCCTCATACAGGGTAGCAGAGGTAAGACCCCAGGTAAGCGGGATCATCCAGAAGAGATTTTTTACAGAAGGGGCAGATGTAAAGGCAGGAGAGTTGCTTTACCAGATAGACCCAGCACCATTCCAGGCAGCCTATGATAATGCCAAAAGCGCCCTTGCCAGGGCAGAGGCAAACCTGCCTGCAATAAAGCAGAGATATGAGCGATATAAAGAATTGCTTGTTCATAAGGCAGTGAGCCAGCAAGAATTCGATGACGTATCCGCTTCCTTTAAACAGGCAGAGGCAGATGTAAACTACTGGAAGGCAACAGTAGAATCAGCCAGGATCAATCTGGGATACACAAAGGTCACTGCACCTATATCAGGCCGTATTGGAAAATCAAATGTCACAGAAGGAGCTCTGGTTACAGCAAACCAGCCCATGGCACTTACCACCGTTCAGCAGCTTGACCCCATATATGTAGATGTTCCCCAATCAACCACAGAACTCATGGAACTCCAGCGCCGCCTCAAAGAAGGTAGTTTAAGATATGAAGGTAAGGATCAAAACAAGATAAGACTCTCCTTTGAGGATGGCAGTATCTATCCTCAAGAGGGGACCATGCAGTTCAGGGATGTAACTGTTGACCCCACTACAGGCTCTGTAATCATTAGGGCCATCTTTCCCAACAAAGATGCAAGGCTATTGCCTGGTATGTTTGTAAGGGCAATAATAAAAGAAGGGGTTAACAGAAATGCCATGCTTATTCCCCAGGAGGCAGTATCACGTGACCCTAAAGGCAACCCCTTTGTCTTTGTGGTGGATGAAAAAGGACTGGCTCAAATAAGGCCTATTATCATAGATAGGGCCATAGGCAATAGATGGCTTGTGCAGAAAGGCCTTGTTGCAGGGGATCAGGTGATTGTAGAGGGCATTCAGCGTGTAAGGCCAGGTATTCCAGTAAAGATTACACCACCCAGGGAAGGCATGCCTCAGGGACAGGCGCCTGATGCAATGAAAAAGCCTTCAGCAAAAACAAATTAGCGGAGGCGCAAGATGCTGTCCAGATTCTTCCTTGATAGACCTGTCTTTGCATGGGTAATAGCCATAATCATCATGGTTTCAGGCGGACTTGCCATATATAACCTGCCCATATCTCAGTATCCTCCCATAGCACCACCTTCTATATATATCCAGGCATATTATCCTGGTGCATCGGCAGAGACAGTAGAAAACAGTGTCACCCAGATCATAGAGCAGAAGATGACGGGCCTTGATAAGATGATCTATATGTCTGCCACCAGTGATTCTTCAGGGGTTTCAAGGATTGAACTCACCTTTGAGCCAGGGACAGACCCTGATCTTGCTTGGGCAAAGGTGCAGAATAAACTCCAGCTTGCCATGGCAGCACTGCCAGAGGTTGTGCAGAACATGGGCGTGTCTGTGGGAAAGGCAACAAGAAACTGGCTTCTCATTGTTAATCTTATATCAGAAGACGGGAGCATGGATGGTAATGACTTGAGGGATTATGCCCAATCTAATCTTGAAAAGGTCCTTGCCCGTATCCCAGGAGTCGGTGAGGTAGAAAACTTTGGCACACAATATGCCATGCGTATATGGCTCGATCCAGATAAACTTACAGGCTATAACTTAACCATAGAGGATGTCATAAAGGCATTAAAGGCATACAATGTAGAGGTGTCTGCAGGCCAGTTGGGTGGGACACCGGCAGTAAAAGGACAGAAATTAAACGCCTCTATTATTGTCCAGAAGCTTCTTAAGACACCTGATGAATTTGCAGCAGTGCCTATTCGCATCAACCCTGATGGGTCTATCATCAGGGTAAAAGATGTGGGTAGGACAGAACTTGGGACAGAGACATATGATATAGAATCTTTCTATAATGGAATGCCATCTGCCGGTATGGCAATAAGGCTTGCATCTGGGGCAAATGCCTTAGAGACGGCAGACAGGATCAAGGCAAAACTCAAAGAGATGAGCAGATATTTCCCTCCTGGGATGAAGGTTACTTATCCATATGATACAACGCCTTTTACAAAGGTTGCCATATGGGAGGTGGTAAAGACCTTAATTGAAGCCATTATCTTGGTGTTTCTTGTCATGTGGCTATTTCTTGGAAGCTTTCGTGCAACACTTATTCCCACCATTGCAGTGCCTGTTGTTTTGCTTGGCACATTTGCCACTATGGGGATATTCGGATTTTCTATAAATATGCTTACCATGTTCGCTACTGTCCTTGCCATAGGACTTCTGGTGGACGACGCTATAGTGGTAGTTGAGAACGTGGAACGTATCATGAGGGAGGAAGGGCTATCACCCAGGGAGGCAACAGCCAAATCCATGGATCAGATTACCAGCGCCCTTATAGGTATAGGGCTTGTGCTTTCCGCAGTATTCGGTCCAATGGCATTCTTTGGTGGCTCAACAGGTATCGTCTACAGACAATTCTCTATTACCATTGTATCTGCCATGCTCCTTTCAGTGGTTGTAGCCTTGATACTTACACCTGTTTTGTGTGCAAACCTTTTAAAACCAATATCCATTGGTCATGATGAATCAGAAGGTTCGATCCGTATACTCCGTCCTTTTTTTGCAAGATTCAACCGCACGTTCTTCAGGTTAAGGGATATGTATGTGGGGATTGTGGGGAGGTCATTCTCGAAGGTTACAAGGTATATCATTATCTATTTGGTGATTATTGGGGCAGTAGGTTTTGTGCTTTTAAGGCTCCCTAAAGCATATCTCCCTGAAGAAGACCAGGGCATACTCCTTTCACAGGTTATTTTGCCTACAGGCTCTACCATTGAACAAACAAAAGGTGTTTTAAATGAGATCCAGAAATATTTTATGGAAAAGGAAAAGGATACTGTAGAATCATGTATGTTTGTGGCAGGTATAGGTTTTTCCGGGAGAACACAGTCAAATGGTATGGTGTTTGTAAAACTCAAGGACTGGCATTTAAGAGATAAAACTGCCATGAAGGTTGATGCCATTGCAGGGAGGGCAATGAGGACATTTGTCACTTATAAGAAGGCAATGATATTTTTCTTTGCCCCGCCTCCTGTCATAGAACTGGGCAGGTCAAGGGGTTTTGATTTCCAACTTTTGGATAGAGGTGGGCTTGGACATGCTAAACTCATGGAGGCAAGAAACCAGCTTCTTTTTATGGCAGCAAAAGATCCAAGGCTGACATCGGTGAGGCCCAATGGGCTTGAAGATGTCCCTGAATATAGGATTATCGTAGATAAAGAGAAGGCAGGGGCGCTGGGTGTGCCTATAACATCAATAAATTCCACTATTGCTGCATCATTTGGTAGTTCTTATATTAATGATTTTATCCACCATGGCAGGGTAAAGAGGGTCTATGCGCAATTTGATGCGGCCTTTAGGATGTTGCCCCGTGACCTGGAAAAGATATACGTTAGAAATACACAAGGAAAGATGGTGCCTTTCTCCTCCTTCGCTAAAGGGGGATGGTCAATTGGTTCGCCAAGTCTGGAACGATATAATGGTTTTCCTGCCTTAAATATACTGGGTGAGGCATCCATGGGCAGAAGTTCCGGTGAGGCCATGAGGGCCATGGAGGAGATAGTGGCAAAGTTACCACAGGGTATTGGTTATGAATGGAGTGGCATATCCTATCAAGAGAGGCTTGCCCATGCCCAAGCACCTTTACTCTATGGCTTTTCAATCCTTGTTATATTCCTATGCGTGGCAGCCCTTTATGAGAGCTGGTCTATACCCATAGCAAACCTCCTCATGCTTCCCCTTGGTGTGTTTGGCGCACTTATGGCCACATGGCTTAGGGGTCTATACAATGATGTATATTTTCAGATAGGCTTTCTTACTACCCTTGGTCTATCCACAAAAAATGCCATACTTATTATACAATTCGCCAGAGACAGGCTTCTTAAAGGTGAAGGGCTCATTGAATCCACATTGGGTGCCGCAAGGACAAGATTAAGGCCTGTCCTTATGACATCTCTTGCATTCTTCTTCGGTGTCCTTCCCCTTGCAAAGGCAACGGGTGCAGGGGCAGGTGCCATGAAGGCAATAGGAACTGCTGTAGTGGGAGGTATGCTTTCTGCAACCTTTATAGACCTATTTTTTATACCCCTGTTCTTTGTCCTGGTCTCCCGTTTATTTAAAGCAAAACAAACAAGACGAGCCATTGGACAAAACCAAATAGATGAAAACCCAGACAAGGGAGGACAATGATGAAAAGAATATGTATATTTGTGATTATTGTCCTATTGTCTTTCTCAGGTTGCACTATGGCGCCTAAATATACAAGACCAGAGTCACCCATCCCAAAGGAATGGCCCAAAGGAGATGCTTATAAAGACATTTATGGAGAGAAAGGTATCTCGGAAACAGAACTGAAATGGCAGGATCTTATCCCTGACAAAAGGATGCAAAAGGTCATAGATATGGCCATAGCAAACAATCGAGACCTAAAGCTTGCTGCCTTAAATGTGGAGAAGGCAAGGGCATATTACAATATAAAACGGGCGGAATTATTGCCCCCTATAGATGCTGGAGGGGCATGGGTAAGACAGAGGGTGCCGGCTGACCTCTCAAGTAGAAAGGTTACAGGCGTTGCAGAACAATTTAGTGTAAATCTCGGCTTGTTATCATGGGAGGTAGATTTCTTTGGACGCCTACAGAGTCTCAAAGACATGGCACTGGAGGAGTATCTTGCCACAGAAGAGGCTCACCGCAGCGCCAGGACCATGATTATTGCCACCACTGCCGTGGCATATCTCACATATGCTGCAGATAAAGAGAACCTCTCTAATGCCAAGGCAACGCTTGCTGCCCAGAAACAAACTTATGACCTTATCAAGAGGCGCTACGATATTGGACTCGCCTCTGAAATCGACCTCCGTCGTGCCCAGACACAGGTGGATACAGCAGTAAAAAATGTATCCCAGTTTACCCAGCTTGTAGCCCAGGATGAAAATACTCTAAATTTACTTGTGGGTGGTATTGTGCCAAAAGACCTTTTGCCTGAAGGGCTTGAAAGTATTCTCCCACCAAAGGATATAGCAATAGGTCTGTCTTCAGAGATACTGCTTAGAAGGCCTGATATCATGGCATCTGAACACAGGCTTAAATCAATAAATGCCGCTATAGGCGCTGCAAGGGCAGCATTTTTTCCCCGCATTAGCCTCACCACCACCATAGGGACTGCAAGCGCAGAATTATCAAGACTCTTCCGCTCAGGGCAAGAGACCTGGAACTTTTCACCACAGGTTGTGATGCCTATCTTTGATACCCGTGTATGGGCAGCTTATGAGGCAACAAAGGTAGAACGTGAAATCGCCCTTGCCAGTTATGAAAAAACTATTCAGACGGCCTTTAAAGAGGTAGCAGATGCCCTGGCTGTAAGAGGGACAATAGACGAACAATTATCTGCCCAGAGGTCTTTAGTGGAGGCCACATCAGAAACCTACAGACTTGCCTCTGTGAGGTATGAAAAAGGGGTAGACAGTTATTTGAGTGTCCTTGATGCCCAGCGTTCCCTCTATGGGGCACAGCAAGGGCTAACAGGTGTAAAGCTTGCAAACCTTGCTAACAAGATCACCCTTTACAGGGTTCTGGGTGGTGACTGGCTTAGAGAAGAAAAAAATGCCAAATAGAGGCCTTTGCAAGAGGCCTCATGGATTAGACGTTACAATGAACTCAAAATTTCCCTGATTTTCTCAGATAGGTCGTCCAATTTAAAAGGCTTCTGTAAAAAGCCGTTGCAGCCTTTATTGAGTATATCCCTTGCCTTACCATCAATACTGTATCCGCTGGATAAAATTATCTTTATGTCAGGATTTATGTGTTTCAGTTTATAAAAGACCTCTTCACCGCCCATATCCGGCATTATCATATCAAGGATAACAAGGTGGATATCTGATTTTTTCTTGTTAAATAATTCAATTGCCTCCTTGCCGCCCTTTGCGGTAATCACCCTGTAGCTGAGCGCCTCGAGCATGGCTTTGGTAACATCAAGAACAATCTCCTCATCATCTACAAGAAGGATCAATTCATTGCCTTTTTCTAATGTCTTCTGTTCAGAGATATCTACCTCCACAGGCTTATCTGATGCAGGCAGAAATACTGTAAATGTGCTTCCCTTCCCTATCTCACTCTCTACCTGTATAAAGCCTCCATGGGTCTTGATTATCCCAAAAGACGAAGCAAGGCCAAGTCCCGTTCCCCTGCCCATCTCTTTTGTGGTAAAGAACGGGTCAAAGACCCTCTCCATGGTCTTATTATCCATACCCCTGCCAGTATCCTTGACAGAGAATTTTACATATCTCCCAGGTTTAACATCATTTTGCATAGACATGCCTTCTGGTATCTCTACATTAATAGATTCTATATAGAGATAACCGCCATTGGGCATTGCCTCCCCTGCATTGATAAGTAGATTCAATAATACCTGCTCTATCTGGACTCTATCTACCTCAGAAGGCCAGAGTTCTTTTTCATAGACATCATGGATAACTATATCCTTTCTTGTCCTCCTGAATGTATCTATAGTCTTTTTAATAATAACATTGAGGTCTGTAGGTCTCAACTCATACATACCACCTCTGGCAAAACCAAGGAGCCTTTTGGCAAGCTCGGCACCGCTTATGGCCTGGTTCTCTATCTTTTTTAGCATCTCGTGATGTTCTTTTGACAAATCTTTATTATGAAGCATTAGGTCCACAAATCCCATAATACCCATAAGAAGATTATTGAAATCATGGGCAATCCCTCCTGCCAGGGTGCCTATAGCCTCCATCTTCTGTGACTGGGCAACCTGTGCCTCAAGACGTTTCATCTCTGTCACGTCTCTAATAGACTCAATAGCGCCGGTTACTTTTCCAGATGTGCCAAAAAGCGGACAGGCTACCTCTGAGAGGAATTCAGTGCCCTTATTGGATAGGTATTGGGTTTTTGATAATCCATAAATCATAGACCCCTTTTTCTGGACAGACAAATAGTATGTTTTTAACTCATCATCAGATAGGTTGTTGCCTGATATAACAAAGTCTATGAGTATGGGTCGTCTTTTCCCATAGAAAGGCCTTGCATATTCATCTGTTCCTATTATGTCGGCCTTTTTTATACCGGTGATATCATCACACGCCTTATTCCAGGCAATAATCTTTTTGTTTTCATCAATGACAAAAGTAGCGTCGGGAAGAAATTCTATGATCTCCATCATCCTCTTGTTTAGCATATGAAGTTTCTCTGCATTTTCCTCAAGGGCATCTTTTGTCTTTTTAAGGTGGTGAACTTGAGCATCAAGGTCTTTATAAAGTTTTTTAAGTTCTTTCTGCATCTTGCTGAGGGTGCGGGCAAGGATACCTATCTCGTCTTCCCTGTCTATCACATGGATGGGAGTTTCAAGGTCTCCTTCTCCTATTCTCTCTGCTGTAATGATAAAGGAAAAGATATATTTCACCATCTTCCTTGATATGAAGAAACCTGCTATCCCTATAAAAAGCAATGCAAAGGATATGAATATAAAAAGATAAACCTGCATCTTTTTAATGCCTGCAAATGCCTCACTACTGGGTAATTCGGCAATTACAGCCCATTGGGTCCAGTCAACAGGCGCATAGATACCTATTACATCATTTTCTTTTAGACCTTTATATTCATAGACGATTCTTTTGGTGTCTTGTGAGGCCTCCATGAACTGTTTTACAGGAGGCATCTTTTCCATATTTTCACCGTATCTTTGAAGGATGGTGGAAGCCTCCTGAAATGCTATAAAACGACCTTTTTTATCAATGATGTATGCATAACCGTGTTCGCCTATCTTTATATTCGATACCTCTTCCCATAGCCTTTTGATATTTAATTCTGCCATCAAAAAGCCGTATATTTTATCCACATAATTAACAACAGGGACCCCTATCTCAATAGATAATAATCCACTTGCCGGTGATATAAATATATCACTTATGTATCTTCCATGTTGTGATGCCATCTTAAAGGCATCTGTATTCTCTCTGGTTTTAAGCTCTTCATTGGAAAAAAAGCGGAATCTGGATACCTTTACCTTTTCTCGACCACGGCTATCTAACAGAGCAATCTCATTAAAAAGGTGTTTTCTTTGGATTAAAAAGTCTTCAATGACTTGTTTTTGCCTTTTATTATCAAGACCTGGTAGGTTATGCATTCTTTCAAAAAGTTCAAGGTTTTCGATGCTGTGTTTTATATAATGGGAGATCATGAGGGCTATCATATCTGCTTGGTTTTCCTGGGTCTTAAATTCTGCCTCCCTCAATGACTGCCGTGCTATCCATATGAGCCCTGAACTAACTATAAAGAGCAATAAAATCATAATAGCCATGGGGACAAAGATGAACTTTGTCCTGAGGCTTGAATGCCATTTTATTTTTCTTTCCAGCTCAGCCATTTAATATCCCTATACAGTCTACCATTTCAAGACAACTCTGGCAGCAGCAAACTCCTTTGGCCATACAGGCATAAGTTCGCCCTTTTGTATCTGACATATAAAAAGTTGCCCGAATTCATTCTGTCCATTTATATCAAACCTCAGCCAATCTGAAGGCAATATCAGGTTTTCGCCTCTTGTTAGTTCGGTAGCTGCTAAGGCAGCCCTCAGCCTCTTTTTATCCAGCGATCTTGCCCTCTCAAGGGCATCTTTCAGCACCAAGACAGCCTGATATGTATATGCACTGTCTCCTGTTATATCTGTGCCAAACTTCTTGAGAAAACGGTCATTTAGTCCCTTGGCATTTTTGGCATATTTTGAGTATTCTGATGAAGTAAGGGTGCCGTTGGCAAGCCTGCCGAGGGCTTTTACATATTCCGGTGAAACTGTGCCCCCTGCAGTATCGAGAAAAGGGATATTTGCATTGAGTTTTATCAATGCCTTACGGATAAGGATGCTGTCATTGAGATATGTTACCGCTACAATGGCATCAGGTTTTAATACCAGGGCCTTTGATACCTCTTTAGTGAGGTCTGTGGCATCACTGGCAGAATAGCTGATACGTCCTACAACCTTAATCCCATGCTTCTGGAAGGCTGTTTTTTGTGCCAAGGCAGTAGATGTGCCAAAGTCGGTGTTTTCATGGATTAATACTACCTTTCTTACCTTATAGCCGTAGTCGTTATATAATTCTTTTAGAAACCTTGCCTGGTCACGGGCATAAAATTCTGCCTTTGGCTGGATCCTGAATGTATAGCGAAAACCTCGGTCTGTTATTATATCGGCAAGGGAAATGCTAACTATAAAAGGGGTCTCCAGTCTTTCTGATACCTGGGTAGCCACCTTTGTTACACTGCTCTGATATGTGCCGATTATGGCTACTACCCCTTTTTCATTGATTAACCTTTCTGTCTCTTTAGCGCCTTTTTCATGGTTTCCTTCTGTGTCACCATATACAGGTTCAATGGTAGCCCCTCCCAATGCACGGATCCCCCCTGCTGCATTTATCTCTTCTATGGCAAGGACTGCCCCAGAAACACAATCCTTTCCTTTATCTGCAAGGATGCCGCTTAGAGGAAATAGGATACCTACCTTTACCTTTTTTTCCTTTTTAAAAATAGGGCATTCTTTACAGCCATAGGACAGAAGGACACCTGTTAGCCCAATAGTAACAAAAAGTAGCGTCATGTAAAATAGAAACCTTTTCATATTTTTTATCTTAAAAACAATCCCTATTGTTTAGGGTATGAAAAAAAGCAAAATTTTTAAATAATTATAGCATACAAATATGGTTTGGTTAATGTTATAATTCTAATGTCATTATGGAAAGGGTCTTTATTTAAGGTTAGAAGATAATTTTGGGCACAAAAAGGGCAATAACCAATCTCCCACTCCATTATGGAAAGGCGCCGGCATGGCTTTTTTCAAAGATGAAGTCCTTTGCCGCTGCCATCATGGATGTGATTTTAATGGAATTCGGTGAAAGGGAACTCCTTTCAAGGCTTTCAGATCCCATATGGTTCCAGGCCATGGGCTGTGCTGCTGGTTTTGACTGGCATAGTAGTGGTCTAACCACCACCCTGTGCGGTGCCCTGAAAGAAGGGCTTTCATTGATGGGCAATGATGTCCCATTGGCAATATGTGGTGGTAAGGCAAGAAGTGCAATGGCCACACCAAAAGAAATCACCCTATACGGAGAAAAATGGGGAATAGATGTCAAAGATTTTACCCAGATAAGTAGATTGTGTGCCAAGATAGACAATGCAGCAGTCCAGGATGGTTATAGCCTCTATCATCATACATTCATATTCACAAAAGAAGGTGATTGGGCTGTGATACAACAGGGAATGAATAAAGAAAAAAAGGATGCCCGTAGATACCAGTGGTTTTCAAGAAAAGACCTTGATATGACATGCGAACCCCATACAGGCATCACCTGTGATACAAGGGATAAGGTCCTCGACCTTGTGGCAGCAGAAAGCAGCGGTAGCCGTTCTGCCATTGTAGATTTTGTCAAAGAAAACCCTGATAAGATGTGGAGAACATGGAATGACATAAGCCTTTCCATGCCGAAAAGGCATTATATAACAGCCGATGACTTTGATTCAAACCGTCTCTATAAAATGTTTACTATTTTATATGAGAACCAGCCAGAATCCTTTAAGGACTTACTCAATATAAAAGGTGTTGGCCCAAGGACCCTATCTGCTCTTTCATTGGTTTCCGAGCTTGTATATGACAGGCCTCCCAGTTTCCAGGACCCTGCCAGGTTCAGCTTTACCCATGGAGGCAAAGATGGTCACCCATTTCCTGTGGATAAAAAGACTTATGATAAGACCATAGATGTCTTGAGGATATGTGTGGATAAGGCAAAGATAGGTGACAGGGAAAAGATCCAGGCCTTTAAGAGACTATATATGGTGTATAGAAAATAGCCGTAGAACCAAGACAGTTTAGCTTATAGTTTTTAGAAAGCTTGCATAACCACCGGTGTAAAGTTCTACATTTGGCAGACCGAAAAAGTTGCACTTTTGAAATGAAAATGATATCTTACGAAATTGGATCGACCTATTGTGAAGAAAAAAATAGAATATATTAAAACGAGACCTTTAGAAGATATCCCATACCTTAGGACATATCTCCAGGCCCATGTTGATAAGTTTTTTAGTTTTAAAGGAAACCAAAGATATTTCCCTTAATAAGGTTTATGGAGAAATGAATTACGGACGCAGCCATGAGGTAGATTTATTCAGGCCCGAGGATGCCAAAGGGGTTTCGCCACTGTTTTGGGAAGTGTATGGAGATGGCTATCCTGAACAGGCTCAATGCATTAACATGTTTGAAATGAATTTTTTTGACGAAATAAGGGAATTAAATTATAATGACCTCATAATATAGAGTTCTAATGGATAAACCCTTTTGAAAAAGGCAAAGATAACCATATCATCCCATATTGATTTTCTACAGATAGTCACCAACTTTGTGGAAAGATCCTCCCTTGTATTTGGTCTTGGGAAAGATGAAGCCCTAAAGCTTACCCTTGCCTCAGAGGAGATATTCTCCTACCTGTGCGAAGTCCTTCCAGAAGAGAAAGAAATCGAGGTCACATGCATAGAAGGGGTATATTTTGTATCAGTTGAGTTTCTCTTTGAAAAGGTTAGGCTATCACTCAAGGCATTTAATATAACTGCCAGTGGGTTACAGGGCCTGCAGGAAGATATAAAAGACCTTCGAGATATGGGTCTTCTTATTGCAGCCCGCTCTGTAGAACACCTGTCCCTTGATGAGACACAGGACAACAAACTTAGGTTGAAGTTAATCAAGGATAAGGTATATCCTGAACCACATGACATATGCCTACCTGACATCAAACCTGTTAAGATATATTCCATAAAAAAGCCGGATGCAGATGAGATAAAGATATTCTCAACACTCATTTCAGCCTACTACAGGGATTATCCACACCCTGTTGCCTTTACAAACCCTGGCAAGCTATCTGATATGATATCAAGCTCCATTTACAGTGCGGTCATAGCCATAGATAAAACAGGCCTTGTCGTAGGGGGATTAATCTGGAGAATGATGAATGAAAAGGTGGTGGAAATGTTTGGCCCATATCTCTTCAACCAGGAAAAGGAAGGCCATATGGCAGAGTCATTAATCAATGCCTGTATCGAGAATATTGCCAGGACAGAGGTTATAGGGATATTCTCAAGGTTTGTGACCCCTGAATTTCCTAAAGGCTCTTTTGAGGTCACAGGATCATTGACCTGGTATAATGAATATAATAACCCTCTTGATATGACCACCTATTACAGGGCTCTACATGAGGACACGGGGACGGTGGTCTATATTCCCAAATCTATCGTTGACTTTATAGAAAAGAAATACGCTGATCTTGCCCTTCCCAGGGAGGTCATCATAACCGATTATTATGGAGAGGATAGGGGTGATCACTCTGTCATTACATCGGAGATCGACCGGCTAAACAGGGCAGTTACCTTACAGCAGATGCAACCTGGTAAGGATAGCTTAAAGAATCTAAAAGAGCACATAGACATATTTAAAAAGGAAGACATAAACAATATCTTCTTTATTGCAGACCTTGGTGTCCGTGAACATCTGATTATTATCAATGATTTAATAGAATGTGGTTTTGAACCCCGAACCATAATACCATACGGAAAAAGGTCTGACCTGATTTTCTTTCAATATAACAGATGAAACAGCTTGCCATTGATAGACTTACCCCATCATATATAAGATCCTTTGAGGCCTATATACCCAGTAAGCCTGATGAAGAGTTGAAAAAACTCTATCATACATCTCTTCTCCATAGGCTAAACAATAATGAAAACCCCCTTGGTCCGCCTCCTCAAGCCCAGGAGGTCATAAAAAGGTTTTCCCCTCCCAAGGCAGCCGTATATCCCAGTGGTGATGCCTATTATTTGAGAGAAAAACTCGCCCAAAAGTTTCATTTACATCCAGATCAATTCATTGTGGGAAACGGCGCCAATGAAGTGATAACCTTTGCAATAAAGGCTTTCTGTGAAAAAGGGGATAATATAATAACAGCAGATAAGACCTTTGCCGTCTATGAGTGGGTTGCAGTGTTCTCTGGATTTGAGGCAAGACTCATCCCTCTGAAGGACTTTGGTTTTGATGATGAGTCCATGCTTAGAGCCATAGACAAAAGGACAAAGCTTATCTTCATATGTAATCCCAATAACCCTACAGGCACATACTGGGATAAGGAAAGGCTTATAAGATTTCTTGAGGTGGTGGACAACAGGCAGATTGTGGTAGTGGATGAGGCATATTTTGAGTTTGTGGAAAGGGATGACTATCCTGATTGTATGTCTCTTATCCATAAATATCCAAACCTTGTGGTATTCAGGACATTTTCCAAGATGTATGGCCTTGCAGGATTGAGGATAGGGTATCTTGCAGGGAATCTGGATGTGGTGGATATCATGAGAAAGACCTGTGTGGTCTATTCAGTAAACACCATTGCCCAGCAGGCAGCCCATGCAGCCCTGGATGATGAAGAGCATATGGTAAAAACAAGAAGATATGTAAAAGAAGGTAAGGATTTTCTAAAGAAAGAGCTTATGCATATGGGGCTTTCCTATGTATCAGGGGAGGGAAACTACATGATGATAAAGCTTCCCATAAATGATACCCTTGCTTACAGAAAGTTGATGAGCCAAGGGATAATGGTTCGAACCATGACAGGGTTTCGCTACCCAGGATATATAAGGGTCACCATATCAACTTTGGATGTTATGGAGGCATTTATCAATGCCCTGAGAAAGATCTTATAATTATGAAAGGAATAGCGGATACTAACCAACGAACAAAACCCCTCTTTACCAGTGAATTCCTTTCCTTATGTCTGGTGATAATAACGGCCTTCTGTAATGTGAGCGTCTTTTATAGTTTCTATAATTATCTGGGCATCATAGAGATACCCGTTATATGGCGGGGCTTTCTGGTAGGGCTTGAGCCCATGGCAGCATTCTGTCTCCGCCTCTTTGTGGTGCCTTGGCTCCATGGCAGAAATGCCTATGGGGTATTAATGCTCTCTATGGCATTTTTAATCATTGTTTCACTATCTTATCTATGGGTGAGAACTGTTTCAGGATTGGTTTTAGTGAGGATTGTCCATGGTGCCACCTTTGTAATGCTCACATCTGCAGTGATTTCACTCATGGTTAACTTTATTCCCCAGGAAAAGAGCGGGCAGGGATTTAGTGCCTTGGCCATAGCCACCATGATCCCCTATGCTGTAGTTCCTTCTGCTGCAGAAGCCCTTATGCCCTATGTGCGAACTGCAGCGGATATCTATGCAGGTGTTTCTGTCCTATCAGTTTTTTCTTTAATCCTGATGTTTGTTTTATGCAAGAAGATCACAGGGGCGATAAGGGGAATGGATAATGTCCTTACAGAGAGATTGAGATTACAGGAAATAAAGGAGAACTTTCAGGCTCATCAGGTGCTCACTTTTCTTTTGGGGATACTATTTGTCTATCTGGCACACTCCACCTATTTTTATTTTATGAAAGACCTTACAATATATATGGGTGTGGGTAACGTGGGTGTATTTTTCAGCCTAACAACCTTTACCATGATTGCCGTGCGCCTCCTGGGCACAATCCTATTCGACAGATTGGATAAATTGAAACTCCTTATATTTAACCTTTTTGTTTTGATGCTATGTTTTATTATACTACCGGTTACAAAGAACCTGATGGTCTATTATTGCCTTGCCGTCATTTACGGTGGCAGTATCGGCATTGCCTTCCCTGTCCTTAACGCACTTCTGTTTTCTGCCTCTGCCCCACGTATGCAGGGACTCAATACGAATATGGCATTATTTGCCATGGATGCAGGATTTTTTCTCACGCCATATTTAGGAGGGATATTGATTGCCTCAGGGGCGGACTTCAAGTCAGTGTTCTATACTGCTTCGGGATTTGTATTTATGTGCCTCATATTAATGACTATGCTTTTAAAAAGAGAGGAGAGACCAATTCTCTTATGACAATAAAAACATAGTTAAGTTGACAGGCAAGATAACATGTGTATTTCTTTTAAGGATAAAAGGGCTGCTATAATACATGGAAAAAAGACACACATTTATCTCAAAACAGTTCTTCTTATTGAACGCCATATATTTTCTCACATTCAGTAACCTTGCCATATTCTTTAATTATTACAACTATCTCAAGACCCTTGATATTGATTCAAAGTGGTTCGGTTTTTTAACAGGGCTTGATGCCTTTATTGCTATGATATTAAGACCTATTGTAAGCCCTTTCTTTACCCATAGGAATGCCACAACTACCATCCTCTGGGGCACCATACTGGTATTCTTTTCACTCCTGGGATATATACCTGCCAAGACATTGGTTCCCATGATGGTTGTAAGAACCGTCCATGGGATAAGCCTGGTTATACTCTCGAGCGCATTGACGGCATATACGGTCAAATTTATTCCACCTGAAAGAAGCGCCCAGGCATTTAGTATCATCTCTGTGAGCTTTCTCTTGCCTTATACTGTCATTCCCTTTGCAGTGGAGTGCATACTCTCCTGTCTTAAAAGGTATGAATTTATGTTCGTATTTGCCTGTGTCCTTATGCTACCTGTATTTCCCTTGCTCTTCTATATTAATAGAAAGTCAAAAATGAAGATAGAGTGTTTATCCATAAAAGAACAAGATAAAATCTCCTTTAATGACATGATGCTCAACATAAGAAATATCCAAATATCATCTCTACTTCTCATCTCTGTTATGACCTTTATCTCATTTTCTACCCTCTATTATTTCTTAAAAAGCCTTGCCATACACATAGGTGCCCCTGACACAGGTTATTTCTTTACCATATACTCTATGACCTTAATTTTTGTAAGGGTCATTTGCGGTCATCTATTCGACAGGGCCAATAAATCTCTCCTTTTATTCCTGTCCATAATATTTACTGCCATATGTTACATATTCATAGGCAATGCAGGCTCTATGGCCATGCTTTATCTCGGTGGATTTTTTTTCGGTATAGGCATCGGCGTTCTGTTTCCTGTTATAAATGGCATTGCCTTCAATATCTCCCATGCAAAGATGAGGGGTATTAATCTCAACCTAATGATAGAAACCAGAGACCTGGGTTTCTTCTTAGGCCCTGTTTTATCTGCCTATATAATAAATCACCATAGCATAGAGCAATTGTTTCTGTTCTGTGGTATACTTTCCTTATGTTCAACCTTCCTCATATTGTTTGTGGCGAGAGATAAAATGGAATTGATTACAAAATGAAAGAAGATATAAAGATTGATATATTTAGGCCCTCATATGCCAAGGGCATTTCGCATTGCTTCAGGGCTGTATACGGCGATGCATACCCTGTAAAGACCTTTTACGATGGTAAAGCACTGGAGGATGAATTAAAAAAGGGGAATCTCTATCCTGTGGTTGCCATAAAAGATAAAGAGATAATAGGCGTCATGGCCATGTATCGTTCATCCGCAGCCTATGAAGGTCTGTATGAGATAGGTGCAGGTATAATTCTTCCTGAATACAGGGGGCTTGGAATCAGCGATAGGCTTTATGGATATATCTGTGAAGAACTTACAAAACAGACGGGCATTGAAGAGATATTCGGTGAGGCAGTCTGCAATCATACAAAGATACAGAAGGCTGTTCTTCATTATGATAATGTGGAGACAGGTATTGAGATAGACCTCATGCCTGAAGAGGCATTCCATACAGAAAAAAGTAGTTCTGGCAGGGTCTCTGTGGATTTACATTTTATGTGCCTTATAGACAGGCCCCATGATGTATATGTCCCTAAATTATATAAGGATTGGTTTACCTTTTTATACCAAAATAAAAAAAGAAGGCGTAATTTTATTGCCTCCAGTGAAAAGATATTGTCCAACTCTAAAACAGAAGGAAGATACACATACTTTGATGGTGCCAGAGTAGCACGTCTTATGTTGCTTTCAACAGGCAATGACCTCATATCTTTTATGGATAGTTATGAAGAGGATATCACATCAAGGGGTGCTTTTGTGTCTCAGGTGTTTTTCAGGCTTGATTCCCCGTGGGTTGGGGAAGCCGTGAAGATATTAAAGAAAAAGGGTTATTTTTTAGGGGGGATAGCCCATAGGTGGTTTGATAGAGACGGCATGTTTATGCAAAAGGTCTACGGTGAACCAAACTGGGATGGGATACAACTTTATAGTGAACGGGCAAAAAAGATCCTTGAGATGATAAAACAAGATTATAGAGACCTTTGAAAAGGTCATCGTTTATATATTTTTAAATGCGCGCCCGACAGGACTTGAACCTGCGACTTTTGGCTCCGGAGGCCAACGCTCTATCCAACTGAGCTACGGGCGCATGGTAGTTATAAATTCTATATCGCATTGACCGTTTTCTCAATATATTTGTTTTATTGTTTCTTTGTTTTTTTTTGTATAAGATCATTAAAAGGCAAAAAAATTCCAAGGGGTTAGTATGGCGAAGAAAAATAGCATCTTGATAAAAGTAATGGCTGTTCTCATCATCATAGTGATTTGTCTTTTGGCGCTTGAGGCAGCAGGTCAGGTGATATTTAGATTAAAAAATGGATACTGGCTTTTTAAGCACGAAGATGACCAATACAGGGTTCTATTCAGGAAACACCCATTTCTTATTGCAGAACCACGACCTGATACCGTCTATATAACAAAAAATAATTTGAGATTCAGTCATAATAATCTTGGATTAAGGGGAAAGACAATAAATGTCCAAAAAAAACAAGGCATTAAACGTATAGCTGTCCTTGGAGGCTCAAGCACTTACTGCACAGGTGTATCAGATAACGAGACCTGGCCCTTTTTTCTTGAAAAGGAACTCGGTGCAAACTATGAGGTTCTAAATTATGGAGTTCCAGGTTATACAACTGTAGAGCATATAATCCAGAGTGCTCTAAACCTCTCCGACCTATCCCCTGTCATGTGTATATACTATATAGGATGGAATGATATGAGGAATGTCCATGTGGCAGGTCTTAGGTCTGATTATTCAGATTTTCATGGCAGGTCACAGCACAATCATCTTCTCTTAGGTTCGTTAAAATTCGGTAATCACTCCATGCTCATCATTACAGCCTCAAATTTATTAAAAAAGATTTTTGTCCAGGACCCTGAAGGCGTATTTACCTTAAAAGGTAACCCTGATCTATTAACCGACAAGATAGATATGAGGGCACTGAGCCTTTACAAGAGGAATATAAAGCTCCTCATATCCCTGTGCAGGGCACAGGGCATAAGGCCTGTTTTTGTCCCACAGATTATGAATTTTGAAAAACTTACAGGAGATAAACCTTATGGATGGCTTCCATTTGTGAAAGACAAAGACTTAAAGGCGATTACAGAGGCTTATAATAAGGCTTTACAAGAGGTATGTCTAAAAGAAAAGGCTGATTTTATAAAAGATGTCCTGGATGTCCACTATACACAAAAATATTTTGTGGATAATCTCGGGCATTTTTCACCTTATGGAAATCAGGAGTTTGCCCGAATAATAGCAGAATATATCATTAAAAAGTGATTTTTACCCTCACCTCATCTCCCCTTGAGGCGCCCATCCTATCTCTGAAACTGCCTTTATAACAACCGAACTCAAGATAACCTGAACTTCCAAACAGGCAGATTAGGTCACCTTCAAAATAGCTGTTAGCTATGGAACTAAAAGAGATTGCCCCTATCTCTATCCTGTATTCTCTGTGGGCTATAAAATCATAAAAGGTATTGGAATCTATATTTGTTATGGCATTACCGAATCTATCGAATCGCACAATCTCTCCATATAGGTTATTGGACTCAACCTTGGGATATATGTTAGATAGTAAAACAGGATCCCATATCCTTTTCCCCAGTAAATTAAAATCTATACCTAAGGATATATTTGCTGCCACAGGGGCAAATATATCTCTACCATGAAATGTGGTGCTTATTTTTTTAAGCATAAATTCTTTGTTTTCAATGGTATATATTTTGCAGGCATCATCCAATATGAGACTGAATATGCCATTATCAGGACCTATGAAAATCTGTCCCTCTTTTTTTATTGCCAGGGGTCTCCTTGAACTACCTACCTCTGGGTCAACAACGGCAACATGGATGCTGCCTTGGGGAAAGAATCCATAATACTCCTTTATTAGAAATGCTGCCTCCCTTATATCCTGTGGTTCTATCTCATGGGTTATATCTATTATCTTTGCCCGGGGATTTATAGAGAAAATAACGGCCTTCATCTGTCCTACATAGGTATCTTTTAATCCAAAATCAGTAAGGAGGGTAATGATGGGTAGCTCTTCCATGCTATTGAAAAAGATAGGGTATATATTTTTTGAACGGTTTTTTTATTATACCCTTTTCTGTAATGATGTTTGTAATATATCTGTGAGGTGTTATATCAAAGGCATAGTATCTTGCCTTTATATCCTTATGGGTGATGCTTATACCCATGAAGGTCTTTACCTCTTTGCCATGTCTTTCCTCTATCGCTATATGGGAGCCATCTTTTATTTCTCTATCAAAGGTAGATATAGGGGCTGCCACAAAAAATGGTATACCATGTGTCTTTGCGCACAGGCCAAGCATATATGTCCCTGCCTTGTTTGCTGTATCACCGTTCAAGGCTATCCTGTCTGCCCCCACTATGATTTTATTCACCAAACCCCTAAAACACAGTATCCCTGCATGATTATCCGGCACTATCTCTACAGCTATGCCCTCCTGGTAGAGTTCCCATGCAGTAAGCCTTGCTCCCTGCAAGTAAGGTCTTGTCTCTGTAGCTATGACCTTAATCTTTTTCCCTGATTCATGGGCCGCCCTTATGACACCCAGGGCTGTCCCATAGCCACCCATGGCAAGGGCACCGGCATTACAATGTGTAAGGATAGTATCTCCATCATCTATGAGCTCTGCGCCAAAAAGGGAGAGCATCCTGTTATTCTCTATATCCTCTACATGGATTGATATGGCCTCTTGGAGCATGAGTTCTTCAAAAGACTTGTTATCCCTGTTGGCAATATATGCCCTGTGCATCCTCTTTAATGCCCATGAGAGGTTTACTGCCGTAGGCCTTGTCTTTATAAGGAACCTATTTAATTTTTCCATATCCTTTTCAGTTACCACGCCTTTTGTCTTTAATCTTTCCTTTATGCCCAGGACAATACCATAGGCAGCCACAATACCGATAAGGGGCGCACCTCTTATGGTCATGTTTTTTATTGCCTCTGCCACATCCCTTATGGTCTTACACCTTACGTAGATTTTTTTAAAAGGCAGTAACCTCTGATCAAGGAGAAATAGGTATTCATCCTTCCAGTATATATGTTCTGTCATGCCTTAAGCCTCTTGATTAGTAAATCATTGAGCATCTTGGGATTTGCCTTGCCTTTTGTCTCTTTCATAACCTGACCTACAAAGAATCCTAAGAGTTTCTCTTTGCCGGCCTTGAACTCTGAGACCTCTTTTGGGAACCTTGCTATAACCTTTTCTATGGTCTCGGCTATGGCAGATTCATCGGATATCTGAATGAGCCCTTTATCCTGGACAAGTTTACTCGGTTTAATTTTTTTAGTGCATATCTCTGGAAATATCTCCTTGCCCATCTTTATGCTTATGGTCCCTTCCTTTATGAGGGATAAGAGTTCAGCCAAATCCTCAGGAGAAATGGGTGGTTCTTTTGGAGTGAGGTTTCTCTCCTTTAGTTCCCTCAAAAGCTCTGTCATTATCCAGTTGCTCACCGTCTTGGGCTCTGGGAATAGCTTAACAGTCCTTTCAAAATATTCTGAAAGAGCCTTATCAGATATAAGTATCTCCACGTCATATTTGGGCAGGTTGTATTCTCTTAAAAATCTTTCCATCTTTTCAACAGGCATCTCAGGCATCTCATGCTTTATCTCTTCTATCCACTTTTCATCTATAACCAATGGTAAGAGGTCTGGCTCAGGAAAATACCTATAGTCATGCGCCTCTTCCTTTCCTCTCATGGAATAGGTAATACCCTCTTCTACATTATAGAGTCTTGTCTCCTGCACAACCTCTCCGCCCTTTTTAATAAGCTCTATCTGCCTTTTAATCTCATAATCGAGGGATTTTTCTATATATTTAAATGAGTTGAGGTTTTTCAATTCTGTCCTTGTCCCGAATGCAGTATCACCAATCCTGCGAACGGAAACATTGGCATCACACCTAAAACTCCCTTCCTCCATATTTCCATCGCATATTTCGAGATATATGAGGTAATCCCTGAGCATCTTAAGATACTGGACTGCCTCTTCAGGCGTTCTTATGTCCGGTTCGCTGACAATCTCAAGGAGTGGGATGCTGGATCTGTTATAATCCACAAGGCTGTAAGTGCTGGATTCTATGGTTGTTTCATGGACAAGTTTACCTGCGTCCTCTTCCATGTGTATCCTTTTAATCCTTATCCTCTTTTTTTCATCTCCTACAAAAATGTCGAGATAACCGTTTTCGCATATAGGCTCTTCATATTGGCTAATCTGATAACCCTTGGGAAGATCAGGGTAATAATAATTCTTTCTGGCAAATATACTCCTTTTGTTTATGGTGCAGTTTAGGGCAAGACCTAATCTTATGGCAAAATCAACCACCTTCTTATTAAGGACAGGGAGGGCACCAGGCAGTCCCATACATGTAGGACAGGTATGGCTGTTGGGCTCTGCACCGAATTTGGTGGAACATCCGCAGAAAAGTTTGCTTTCTGTTAAAAGGTGGGCGTGCACCTCAAGCCCTATTACCCCTTCAAAATCTCTATAATCCACGTTTCACCCCTTATAAACATTAGTTGTTATTTAAATCAAAGGCACCTTTTGCAAAGGCCCCTATATGGGCACGTCGTCGTCTTCTTCTATCTCAGGGACAAAGACGTCATCATGGGCAGCAGAGGGACTTTCATAGTCCTGGGTTCTTTTATCGCCACCAGAGGCGGTCATAGTCTTGGGAAAAAGCTTAATATCTGTAGCTATTATCTCTATGACCCTTCTTTTTGTATTATCTCTTGCCTCGTATTCCCTGCTTTGGATCCTCCCTTCTATATAAACAAGCATTCCTTTTCTAAGATAATTGTTGGCAAAATCAGCCAATCTCCGCCATGCCACTATGCTATGCCATTCTGTCCTCTCCTGTTTAACTCCGTTTTTGTCCTTCCATGCCTCTGATGTGGCTATACGAAAACTTGCTACTGTTGTCCCGTCTGCTGTGGAACGGACCTCAGGGTCTGCCCCTAACCTACCAATTAAAATAACCTTATTTATACTGGCCATATCTACCCTCCATTTTGTCTTCCATCCAACGAGTCATCATTGAAATTAACAATATGATATACAGGAAGAAAAGTCAAACAAAGCTTTTTTGCTGTTGGATAATCTTTTATGTTAAATATCTTCAAACAAAGCTTGCTTAAAAAAGGGGTTAGGGGTCCTTTGCTTTAAGGCGCATCCTTGAAGCCCGTGTTATAATTTATTTAAATCTTGAGAAAAATCAAAAATATTTTGAAATTTTTTTTTGTCTTTGTTATATTCAGCAAGGGTTTAATAAATAGGTTATGAAACGAAACGCATTTATAAACAGAAGCAATTTACGTGACTTTGTATTTATTATGTGTATAGTCTCATGTTTTTTTTATAACACCAATATCATAAGCATAAGCTTAGGAACCCTCATGCTGTTGTTTGGTTGCTTCCTTCATTTCATTACAAAGGGTGTTTTGATTAGAAATACTGTTTTATGCAAAACAGGGATCTACAGCGTGGTAAGACATCCATACTACCTTTCCAATTTTCTCATAGATAACAGTTTTTGTCTAATAAGCGGTAATCAATACTTGCTTTTATTTTATCCCTTTTTGTTTTTCTGGGCATATGGGTTTACATTAAGAAAGGAAGAGAAGTTTCTTGGTTCTATCTATAATGAATCGTATTTTAACTACAGTCTTGAAATACCACAGTTATTTCCCGATCCTAAATCAGCCAAAAATTTTTCGAATATATTTGACGGCTTCTCTATGCAAAGAATAACATTGAAGGAATATGCAAGGATAATAAGATTCTTGTGTATGTTTATACTCATAATCTTTGCCCATCATTTAAAGGAACAATTTGTCTTCTCCACAAAGTTTTATAAAAGTATAGCAAACATAGATAAAATCCTTGCAATTACCATCATTGTCCTTTATATATTCAGTGTTGTGCTTCTTAAAAGGCAAAAAAACCATAAAAGAACATAGCCTACCTTTTCCTTAGATCGCCTCTTGTAAGAGATATATAAACACCAAATATGCATAATAAACCAAATATTATAAAGGCAGTCTTTATGCTTCGCATGAGATGTATGTGTTGTGACGCCGATGCCTCAAACTCACCCATATATATGGCAAATATAAGCATGGCAACACCCATGCTGAAAAGCTGTCCAAGGAGCCTCATGGTAGCAAGCATGGATGATGCCACTCCATAGAATCTACTTTCTACAGAACTCATTATAGCGTTTGTATTAGGTGAAGCAAAAAGAGCAAAGCCTGTTCCGATTATAATAAGGGTAATGACAGTATACAAGATACCGGTTGTGTCTGTGAGAAATGCAAGAAGTATTAGCCCTATTGCTGTCCATGCCATACCCAAAGACGCCACTATCCTTGGCTCAATCCTGTCAGATGCCCTTCCTGCAAGGGGTGAAAGGATTGCCTGCACAAAAGGCTGTGATACCAGGATGAGCCCTGCTGTCTGTGGTGAGAGTTTTTTTATATACTGGAGATATAAGCTAAGAAGAAATCCCACGGCAAAAGTAGCACTGTAATTCAATAATGCCGCTAAGTTCGACAAGGTAAAAACCCTGTTTGTCATGAATAGGCTCATGTCAATTATAGGATGTTTCACCTTAGTCTCCCACCAGGCAAAGCCGGAAAGCCCTGCTATGCCTATTATGATAAGCCATATCCCTTTCACTGAAGGCAGCTTTGAGAAACCATACATAAGGAAGAGAAGCATTATGCTGTAGATTAAAGAGCCTATAATATCAAAAGAGTCTTTTCTTCCCTCGGACCAGTCACCCTTAAGCCTTTTTAGTGTAAGGATTATAATAAAGATACCAAGGGGACAGTTAAAGAGAAATATACTCCTCCACCCTATCTGCTGCGTCAATATCCCTCCCAGAAAAGGACCTACGGATAGACCTACATAAACAGCAGCCACATTTATCCCCAAAACCTTTCCCCTTTCCCCTAAAGGAAACACAGAGCTCAGTATGGCTATGCCTGTTCCAAATATCATGGCACCCCCTATACCTTGAAAAACCCTGAAGATAATAAGAATAACCGGGCCATTTGATATCCCCAGTATAAAAGAGGAGGCTGTAAAGATTGCCGTTCCCAGGACAAAGATCTTTTTCCTTCCGTATATGTCTGCTATTTTGCCGAATGGGACGAGAAATATGGCAGCGCTAAGTAAATATGCAGTGGCTATCCAGCTTAACGTCATTACATCTAAGGAAAAAAACCTGCCTATAGAAGGTAGTGCAATATTTACTGTGGAAAGTGCAAGGGGTGTGAGAAATGATGAGGTTGTAGTGACTATTAAAGCAGATCTTTTTGTTTTATCAAGCTCATATTGCGTCAATTCTATTCCTGCTGATTGTATCCCATTACCATATAATAGGTGGCTTTGTCGAAGAAATATACAAGCCTTTCACCTAATTCAAACATCCTGTATATATCCACCATCTTCTCCCATACGCCATAAGAATAAGTAAACATCCATATGTGCTTTTTCAGTAGACTCACAGAGCTTATCAATTCCTCTAAGGGTATCTTATCCCTTTTTCTCGTCCTCCCCAGGTCATTATAAAAGGATTTAAATTCTACTTCCCCTTTTATACCTTTTAGCCATGCATTGATTTGCCCTATAATATAGTTCGCCCTTGAATATAATTCTTCTTTGTCAAAATTGTGGTATGATTTTGTAGATGGATTTGTAGAAATATCATTAATCCATAGCTCTATAATCTTCTTTGAGTTGCTCTGGACGGCATTTACCAGTTCATCAGATAACAGTTCCACTGAATAGCTTACCCTATCCTGTTTTGCCCCCTCAAAGAATTTAACCAGAGAGTCCTGTATCTTCCAAAGGTCTTTTTTTAGACTCCTGTATGTTTTTATGGCCTTTTCCTGGGAATCAAAGGCAAGTTCCGGGAGACTTGTAACAGGGAAATATCGGCAATCAGATGCATCATCACCAGGTGCCTCAATACCGCCTATCTTTTCTGCCTCAAATGTAACGATCAACAACTCACCATAAACAGGGTTTATATGCGAGCTTACATCTACAAGCTGTATTATCTTTCCTTCAACACCTGTCTCTTCCTTTAGTTCCCTCAGGGCAGCATCTTCTATGCTTTCTCCTACCTCGGCAAAGCCAATAGGAAAACACCACATACCCTTGTATGGTTCGTGTGCCCTTTTTACAAGAAGAACCTCCCTTTTTTGGTTGGGCAAAATTACAGAGGCAACAGGCAGGGGGTTTTCATAATGGATCCTGTTGCAGATGCAGCATACCTGTCTATGTCTTCCCTCAAGAAAATCTTCCTTCAGTTCACCACCGCAAAAATAACAGTATGTCTTTGTCTTCATTGTCTTGCTAAAAATATCCTATCGTTTTTATTAAACCTCAATATTTTTTTATCTTTCAGTTCCTTTATCATCTTTTCTTTTACCAACTCAGGGTCAACATCCCTTTCTATAAAAGCCCTCTTGAAATCAATATACTGGGATAGGGCATGGATGTCTCTGTCGGTGAAGACGAGTTCGTTGGGGTAATCAATATAATCTATGTGATTGAAATAGTTTTTCAGAATATCGTAACCGTTCTCAGCAGAAAAGCTCTCTATAACCTTTCTCAGATTGTCAAAATTAAAGAATTTTTCACCCTCTATAAGCATGGACTTGCTGTGGGTAATGGCAATAAAAACACCCTGGGGAGCTATGAGTCTTTTAATCTCAGGGAGCGCATCTGGAAAAAAATAAAGGGAATATGCAGAGGCTATCATATCAAAATATCCTGAGGGTATATCTATATGGGCAGGAAGGAATAAATTTTTAAAATGGGCCTTCCTTGATTTATTTCGGGCAATATTTAGAAATTGGGACTCATTCTCATGATTACAATCTATACCTACGATAATCTCAAAAGTAGCGGGCAGGGGTTCTAAAAACCATCCATAACCGCACCCAAGGTCAAGGAGACTTCGGTAATGAGAAAAATCAACAAGTTTTTTAACCTCATCCCTGATATCTATCTTGTTTTTTGAGTATTTCTTTATCAGTTCACCAACCATTCTATGGAATTCATAGTCTGAATAGCTCTTTACAATTTTGTCCATATAATGCTTTATATCTCAACCCTGGTCTTTTGTAAACCAAAATAATCAGTTTATATATCAGTGAATGTGCATGTGTAAGGAAAAAAAGCAGTGGATAGCTGATGGTGGCTGGATTTTTATGTGCGGGTGCAGATGTCGCCTCTCACTTTTCTTGAGAGATCTTATCAAGGCCATAAACGCCATAAACCCTAAGTATTTTATGGCAGATTTTTTAAATATCTGCTGGAAATGGGGATAATAAAAGGTTTACCTGATATGGGGTTTTCTTTGACTACCACCACTGTTTTATATACATCTTCAATATTTTTGTATGTAAGGACTTCATCGGGTGTCCCTTGTCTGTAAATCCTTCCGTCAGATACCAACACAATCCTTGAACAAAACTCAGAGGCAAGGTTAAGGTCGTGAAGCACAACAACTATCGTCAACCCATCCTTGTTCAGGTCTTTTAGTATATCCAGTGTCTTTATCTGATATCTTATATCAAAATGACTTACGGGTTCGTCGAGTAGCATAAGCGCTGGGTCCTGGGCAATACACTGACCAAGAAAGACCATTTGTCTTTCGCCTTCGGATAGGTCTGTGATCCTTCTGCCCGTGAGATGCCCTATATCTATTGTCTCCATAATATACCTTATAAAATCATCATCCGTCTTCTTTTTAAAGAATATACTGTCTGTATGGGGATATCTGCCAATATATATAAAGTCCTCAACGCTGTATGGAAAAAATACATCCATTGATTGGGGCATGGTTGCTATATCCTTTGCCAGGTCTTTTACATTATAACTTCTCAAATCTTTTCCTAAAAAAAGTACATTTCCTTTATCAGGCTTGAAAAAACCAGCAGAGATCTTCAATAAAGTGCTCTTTCCAGACCCATTTGGACCTATAATTCCTACAAATTCACACTTCTCTATATCAAGACTTAAATTATGTATGACCTCATGCCTGCCATAAGAAAATGAAACATCTTGGATGGAGAGAATGGCGAGATTCTTCATTTTCTTTTAATGAGCAAAATCAATAAGGTTATACCCCCCAATATGCCAGTTACCACGCCAACAGGCAATTCCACAGGATAGAGTATATAGCGAGAGAACACATCTGAGAATAAAAGAAATGCTGCGCCTGCCAGATAGGATGCAGTCAACATGTGTCTGTTTCCTGTATGGATAATCATCCTTAATATATGGGGGACTATGAGCCCAACAAAGCCTATAATGCCTGCAGCACTTACACAAAGACCTGTAAGCACCGATGTGAGGATAAAAAAAATCTTATACATCCTTTGGGGGCTTACTCCAAGATATTGAGCCTTTTCTGTCCCCAATGAAAGGACATCAAGTTCTCGGCTGAAAAAAAACAAAAAGAATGCAGGGATTAAAAAGGCAGGGATATAAAAATAGATAAGCCCGCTTTCCATACCTGATAGATCACCCATAAGCCATAGGATAATCCCATGCATCCTGTCCGGGTCCATTATGGAAAAAAGCAAAAAAACTACAGATGAAAAGACGAGGCTTATCACAATGCCAAAGAGCACCATTGACCCGGGCTCAAAAAATCTTTTTTTTGATAGGATATAGACCATGGCAGTAGAGACCATGGCACCAAAAAAACCCATAGATGGATTGGCAAAGATGCTAAGTCTACTATCTAAGCTACATATCACCGAGATGGTTATACCGAGAGAGGCGCCACCTGAGATACCAAGGGTATATGGCTCTGCAAGGCTATTTCTTAATAGAGATTGGAGCGTTGCCCCGCATATACTCAAAGAACCCCCAATCAGAAGGGCTAAAATGGTCCTGGGAATCCTTATCCTTCTTAAGACATGGCCAAACCCTTCGGTTTCCGTGAAGCCATTGATTAATTCCCTCAATTCCCTTCCATATCCCAAGGAAATAATAGCTGCACTTACCAATAAGAGTAAAAGGATAATATAGATAATGCCGATTCTCCATATCCCATTGCCTTCACTCATGTTTTCTCTTTAAGATACCAGCAGAAACAAAGGTTTAGCCATATTACATGAAACCTTTTATTAATCTTGTGTGTTCTATTTTTATGCATTGATCCATGACAAATTTTATATTGTTCTCTTCCGCAAGCCTTTTTACAGATTCATTGATTATACCAAGCTGAAGCCATATGCATTGAGGCTTTATCTTCACTGCCTCCTCTACAATAGGCATGAGTTTTTCTGATCTCATAAATATATCTACTATATCAATACGTTCTTTTATATCGACAAGAGACCTATAACATTTTTCTCCTAACACCTCATTATAATTTGGATTAACAGGTATAATGGTGTAACCCTCCTGTTTAAGATACCTTGCCACTATGTTGCTTGGTTTATTAAGGTTTTGTGAGATCCCAACAACGGCAATGACCTTTACCTTATTTAATAGTTCTTTTTTTTCTTCATCTGTCATATTTGCACCCCTATTTTTTATGGATTAAATCAGATTACCCAGGCATTGTCAACATTCAGAGGGCAATAAAATTATATTGAAAAAATTACTGGAATCTGTCAATTATACATGTTGTCTTAAATAAGCAGGTTTATTTAACGCATATGTAATAAACTGTTTTTTTAAATCTTTATAAGGAGGTTTTTTTACTTCATGAGTCTAATAGAAGCATACATAATCACATTTATTGCAAGTTTTTGTTCTTTAGTCATTGAGATGGTGGCGGGTAGAATACTTGCCCCATTTGTGGGTGTCTCCATATATACATGGACAAGTATAATAGGTGTTATACTGGCAGGGATCAGTATAGGTGCCTATATAGGAGGTAAGCTGGCAGACAGATTCCCCACGAGAAAGACCCTTGGCTGGCTTCTTCTTATATCAGGTATAACCTCCTTAACCATCATACCCCTTACATATGCCATAGCAGCATACAGGTTCCCTGTGTCTTTGATGATGAGGATATTTATTGTAACCACTATAATATTTTTTATACCTGGTTGTGTCCTCGGCACAATCTCTCCTGTGGTGGTAAGGCTTACCCTGAAAAACCTCGACAAGGCAGGTAATGTAATAGGAAAGATATATGCTTTTTCTACCCTGGGTGCCATCATAGGGACATTTGCCACAGGTTTTTTCCTCATCTCTTATATGGGCACAAGAAGTATTGTCTTTACTATGGGTATAATACTCATACTTGCTGCTATATTTTCAGGTTCATTATTCAGGACAAAAAAGATGGCAATCCTTTTTTTTGTCATTGCTGTGCCTTGTTTATGGCTCATATTTCACTATCTTTATAAACCACCTTTACAGAAAAACACATATCTCTATAGGGAGAGTGACTACTTTACCATAAAACTGACAAAGACAACCAGTTCTGATGGTAAAACACCCCTTGAAGCCATGATACTGGATAATCTTATACACTCCTATGTTGCCCTTGATGATCCGTATCACATAGAATACGAATACGAAAGGATCTACTCTGATGTCCTCAAGTGGAAATTCAAAAAAGACGAAAACTTTAAAAGCCTGACCATAGGAGGCGGAGGTTATACCTTTCCAAGATATATGGAGGTATATTATCCCAAGGCAGATATAGATGTGGTAGAGATTGATCCTGTGGTGACCGATATAGTTTATAGCCATCTGGGGCTGCCAAAAACTACAAGGATAAGGAGTTTCAATGAGGATGGAAGATGGTATGTGATGAATTGTAAGGAAAAATACGACCTCATATTTACAGATGCCTATAATGACCTTTCCATTCCATATCACCTCACCACAAAAGAGTTTTTGCAGCAGCTAAAAGATATTATGAAACCCAATGGGCTTCTTATGTCTAATATCATAGACAACTTTCATAAAGGTGCTTTTTTGCCTTCTTATATGAAGACTTTAAAAGAGGTCTTTGGGAGAAACAACATATATCTTGTATCAGTGAGCCCTGACTTTGAAAACACCAAGATAAGCACATTTATTGTTATCGCATCTAATGGGTCAATGGATATAAATAAATTTGTCAGGTTTGTTAGTGATGAACTTAAACATCATGCAAAATCTTATGTAGTTCCTGATGGTATGATCAATGACTTCTTAAATAGAAAAAATGCCATCGTGATTAGAGATGATTATGCACCTGTGGATAATCTCGTAGCACCTGTGTTTGAAGAGAGGTTCGGGTATAGTAGAAAAAGCTGATCAGTGCCCAGATTTTTTTTGCAAGCCTTTTCAAATCTCTCCCCTGTAATAAGTGCGTGTTGCTGAAAATATAATAGACGAAAGATAAAGAAAAATTTGTCAAAATTTGATAAATTGCTACTTTAAAAGATTTGCCCTAAAATAGAGTCCTTATTTTTTCCCTTCTTTATTTATGTTGTCAAGGATGCCCCTTATTTTCTTAGATATCTCTTTCACAGTAAAGGGTTTTTGGATAAATTCTATCCCTTCTACAAGTATGCCATGATGAACAATGATATCATCAGTATAACCTGACATAAAAAGAAGTTTTGATTCAGGATGTGTCTTTTTTATCTCTTCAAAGAGTTTTGGTCCACTTAAACCTGGCATAACAACATCTAATAAAATAAGATGTATTGGATCCCTATAACTATTACACAATGATAAAGCATCATTGCCATTGCCTGCCTTTAGAACGTTAAATCCCAACATATTTAACATATCTCCGGTTGACTCCCTTACAATGTCTTCATCTTCTATAATGAGTATTGTCTCGTTTCCGCCAGGTGGTTTTTCGAATTCTTTCGCCTTTTCTTTTTTAGCATCTTTTGCCTTCTCATCCACACAAGGGAAGTATATCTTGAATGTGGTGCCTTTGTTTAATTCTGAATAGACCCATATATGCCCTCCGGTCTGTTTAACTATACCATATACAGTTGATAACCCAAGCCCTGTGCCCTTCCCTTTTTCTTTTGTGGTGAAAAAGGGCTCAAAAATGTGCTCCTTTATCTCATCTGACATACCTGTGCCTGTATCACTAATAGATAACATTGTATGTAAGCCTGATTTTACGCCAGGATGATTTTTTGCATAGTCATTATCAAGATATATATTTTTTGTCTCTACTATGAGCTTTCCGCCTTTAGGCATGGCATCTTTTGCATTGATGGCGAGATTTATTATTATCTGTTCTATCTGCTGGGAATCTGCCTTGATCATACCTATATCTTCTTGAAGAAATGTGGTAAGCACAATATCTTCTCCTATTAGCCTTTTTAGCATCTTTTCAAGATTGATTATGAGATCGTTTATATTTATTACCTTCATCTCCATAACCTGTCTTCTGCTATATGCAAGCAACTGCCTTGTAAGAGAAGCTGCCTTATTTGCCGCCTTTTTTATATCCTCTATCCTTGTCTTAAGCTTTTCAAGGTTTTTCATATCGAATAGGGCTAATTCACAAGAACCCTGTATTACCGTAAGGATGTTATTAAAATCATGGGCTATGCCACCTGCAAGTCTGCCTATTGCCTCCATCTTTTGAGCCTGCATAAGTTGCTGATTAAGGTTTTTGAATTGTTCTTCCCTATGTTTTCGTTCTGTTATATCCACTACTGTCCCTTCATAATATAAGGTATCGCCATTTTCATCTGTTACTTCATGGGCATTGATGGTAACCCAGAAAGGTTTTCCATTTTTGTCAACAAGCTGTGTCTCGAATCCTTTTATAAAACCATATTTTTCCAGGATACCTTTATATATCTCTCTGTCATCTGGGTTATGGTATTGCTGTCTTCCTATATCTTTATAATAATCCATAAAATCCTTTGGTGAATTGAAACCAAAAAGCCTTGCCAGTGCAGGATTTGCATCTATAAACCTTCCATCAGGGGTTGTCTGAAATATACCTTCTGTGGCATTCTCAAAGATAGATCTATATCTTTCTTCGCTTTTTCTCAGTTCTTTGGTCTTCTCCCTTATTTTTTTCCTTAATTGATAGGACCAAAGAAGGTTAAGGCCAAATAGTGTGCCAAGTAAAAGAAGAATAAATATAAAAAATTTCAAATATTTCAGCAGATCTTCCTTTTTTTCATAGATGCCCAACCATTTATTATATATCTCTTTGTATCTGTTAGTTGCCTTGAGTATGTTTAACCCGGTATTTAGATCTGATAATAGATACTCATTGCCTTCTTTTACTGCAAAACAGTATTCTTGAGGCATAATATGAGCACCAGCTGCCTTTATGTTGGTAATCTTGAATTTATCTATAAAATAATGGCCTTGCATCTTGTTCAGTATGGCACAGTCATGCCTACCTGACGCAAGTATTTTAAGTGCCTCTGGTGCATCTGTGACAGTGATAATCTTTGTTGTAATGTTACTCTTTTTTAGATAGTCGTGCATTGCCCCGCCTTCTTGAACAATTATCTCTTTTTCTCGGGCATCATCCAGTGAATTTATAGATTGCTCTTTACGCATAAAAATATCAAAGGATATAATAGAGTGGTGGACAGAGAAATCTACCAGTTTATCTCGTTCTTTAGTGTATGTCATGCCTGCCAGCATGTCAATCTCGCCTCTTTCAAGCTGGGTTCTCACCTCATTCCATTTGTCGAGGCTTATCTTTATATTTAACCCCATTACCTCTGCCACAGCCTTTATAAGTTCTATATTAAATCCCTGAGGCTCACCATTATCATCAATAAATTCATAGGGTGGATAATTATGGTCACCTCTTATGATTAATTGGGTTTTTGAGTGGGCAAGTCTTTCTACGGCGAAAGACGTATCTATAAAAGACTGGAATAAAAGTACTATGGCAGAGAAGATTATTATTACCTTAAAACATTTTTTTTTGAACACCATATTGTAATATAGCAAACTAAATTAAATTTGAAAATATTTTATATTTTGGAAAGGCATAAAACAATGGCTATAAAGAAATCTTGATTTATTTTAATAAATCTTTTAAGATTATTAACATTGCGGGCATAGCTCAGCTGGTAGAGTGCAAGCTTCCCAAGCTTGATGCCGCGGGTTCGATCCCCGTTGCCCGCTCCATAATTGAAAATCTGAAAATAAAAAAGAGACCTATATGTTAGGTCTCTTTTTTTAAGCATACTTTAAAACAAGAAAATATATCAGCTCAATAGGTAAATTCTCTCAGGAGATTGCTAATTTTGACTCATTTCATCAAGTATCTTTACAATATCAAATCCGCAGAGCTTACCGCCTTTTTTTAGAACCATACCAGGTTGCAGCCTTATTATATCGCCGGTGTCGGTTTGTATGTCTGAAGTCTTGGTTACAACCCAGGAGCCATCCGGCTGTTTCTCAAAATCACCTATGGTTATTTTAGCAATATTGCCTAACATATTTTACCTCCTTGTCTCTGATGTAATACATTATTAAATTTTAATTATATATTTCATTGATAATAATTTTTTCTTTAAAAGTCAAGATAAACACAATCTAACCAATTAACGAAATTTTTTCCTTTTCAGGCTTTTTTTTCAGAAGTATATATGTTGCACCTGGACCTCCATCGCACATCCTGCAACTCGCAAATGCCAATACCCACTTTCTGTTCATTGCCCTGATAATCCATTTTGTGAGACTCTGCTTGAGGACCGGTGTTCCGGGAGATTTAAGGCCTCTTCCGTGAATAACCTTTACGCAATTAAGCTGTAATCTTACCGCATCTTTTATAAAATCTTCAAAAAGCCTCTGTGCCTCTGTTTTATTATGTCCATGAAGGTCAAGGGTTTTTTGGATAGAAAATTCTCCATTTCTGAGTTTTTCCATAGTCAAAGGGTTTACATGTTCTGCATAACCCTCCATATATTCTGGAAGATTTGTTACATTAAATGTGTAGCTTTCATCAAGGGCCTTTTCAAGCTGTGCCTTAGGCTCTTCCATATTTTTTCTTGTTGATCTTTTTATATTCTGTTTAATTACAACCCTTGTATTTGACCTATCTATTGCCTTAACACCCTTCATTGCCTCAGAGAAAGAAATATTCTCATTTATTATTTTGGTATTTGCCAGATAGATGCTGTTTTTTTCAACAAATCGCTTTAATTCGGCAAAGGGTTTATAAAAATCATCATCTTCCTTCATACAACCCTACCTTATTATAGCTCTGTTTTATTTTGAATGGCCTGAATTTGCAGCAATCTTTATGGCAAGGCATTCATACATGACAAAGCCCCCCTGATAATTTATAGCGTTTCTACGAATTATTCGCCATCCTCCTGCCTGACATATACCTTCTGCATCGATTTTATCTATGATGCCATAAGTAGATTCAAGCTGTTCCATAAGTGTTGGATTCTGACAGAGAAAAATGTGTCTTAGCCTGGGCCCTGCCACAATAGATAAAGGCTCCACAATAATATTGGATAAATCCTGCATAAGGGTAGTGTCTATGGATGGCTTTGTCTGGAGTCTTATCATCCTTGCCCTTACATCAGGGCCTGTGTTGCTTTTTGTTACCTCAATAAGGTCAAGGAGATAGCGTCTTACATCATCCAGATCCTGGACTTCAGGGATTTTTTCCAGTTCAGGATATGACTGTAAGGCCTTTGCAAGTATGGATATTTCCTTAAGATAATGATTTCTCTGATTGTCTGGAACCAGATACATAACAATAAGGCTCACGGGCTTTCCATCTGCTGCTCCGTAGTCTATGCCTGTTGGGCTCCATCCTACTACACACATAAGGTCTTCATCATAGGGAACCCTTGCATGGGGACAGGCCCATCCCTTTCCTATGGCAGTATTGGCAGTCTGCTCCCTTTTCATTACAAGTCCTACCACGTCTGTCTCTGGAGGTATCTCAGGAAATGCCTCTATGATATGTGCCAGAAACTGGAGTGCATGAATCTTATCGTTTTCTGGAAGTTCAAAAAGCCTACCTTCCTGAAGGGCATCAAGCAATGTATCCATCTTTAATCACCTCCATATTTTTTAAAGAACCAGTTTTTTGCAAGGCTTGTTAATATGGCATAAAAGGCAAGGAAAAAGGCTATCCATATCCAAAATGTTGCAGGCAAAGGAACCATTCCTAAATAATCTGCAAACGGTGAATATGGCAGCCATATACCTATTGCCATGATCACGATAGTCGTCATTGCCATCTGAATAGATGCCCTGCTCTCTATAAAAGGGATTCTTTTTGTCCTTATAATATGGACAATTAAGGTTTGAGTCAGAAGGGATTCGGCAAACCAGCCTGTCTGAAATAACCTTTCAAGATATCCTTTTTCAAGCATGGAAGTGGCTGGATCGAGAAAGGCACTGCATTTAAAAAAGAACCACATGAGCGCAAAGGTGGCGTAATCGAATATGGAGCTTATAGGACCAATAAACACCATAAAACGCTTTATATTAACAATATTCCATTTAAGTGGCTTGGCAACAAGCTCTTCGTCCACATTGTCCATAGGTATGCCTGTTTGTGAAAAATCATAGAGAAGGTTGTTCATAAGGATCTGGACAGGCTGCATGGGAAGAAATGGGAACAAATAGCTTGCCCCTACCACACTGAACATGTTGCCGAAATTCGAGCTACTACCCATACGTATGTATTTGATTATATTGGCAAATATCCTTCTCCCTTCCATTATACCCTCTTCCAGGACAAGGAGGCTTTTTTCGAGAAGGACTATATCAGCAGATTCCTTTGCCACATCCACCGCAGAATCTACAGATATACCTACATCCGCTGCCTTCATTGCAGGGGCATCATTTATACCATCACCCATGAAACCTACTACGTGCCCTTTCTTTCTTAGTTCCTCAACTATCTTTTCCTTCTGGAGAGGTGTGAGTTTCACAAATACATTATTTTCTTCAATGGTCTTGGAGAATTCCTCTGGAGAAAGATTTAAAAGATCTGAGCCTGCAACAAGCCTTTCTACCTCTATTCCCACATCTCGACAGACCTTTTCTGTAACAAGCCCATTATCCCCTGTAAGAACCTTTACATCCACACCTATTTTTTGTAGAAGTCCTATGGCCTCTGTGGCAGACACCTTTGGTGGGTCGAAAAAGGCGATATAGCCCAGCAATATTAAATCTTTTTCATCGTCAACACTGAAAACCGTTTTTGTCCTTGGAAATTCACGATATGCAATACCAAGGACCCTGAAGCCATCACGATTGAGCCTCTCCACCTCTTCAAAAAGGTCAACCCTTATCATGTCAATAAGGGGGTATATCTCCTCTCCTATCTGATAACTATTACAACTTGCATAGATTTCTTCCACAGCACCTTTACATATCAGGACATGGTCACCTTCATAATCAACTACTACGGACATACGTCTTCTCTGAAAATCGAATGGCAATTCATCTACAATACGGCAATTCTGCTCTGCATCCAGGTCTTCAGCATATTCGATCACTGCCCTGTCTATGAGGTTTCTCAAACCAGTCTGAAAGTAACTATTGAGATAGGCATAATGAAGGACATCCTCGCTGGTGTGCCCCAGTATATCCACATGCCGCTCAAGGACTACTTTATCTTGGGTAAGGGTTCCTGTCTTGTCAGTGCATAGGGTGTCAATTGCGCCGAAATTTTGGATAGAGGGTAATCTCTTTACTATAACCTTTTTCTTTGCCATATTAAGGGCGCCTTTTGCAAGATTGACTGTTATGATCATGGGGAGCATCTCAGGGGTGAGCCCTACTGCAATAGCTAAGCCGAACAAAAGCGCTTCAAGCCAATTTCCTTTGGTCATACCAACTATAAAGAAGACCACGCAGACCATAACAAACATAAAGTGTATCATGAGCCATGTAAAGGATTTAATGCCATGGTCGAAGCTTGTCTCTGTCCTTTCTTCGGTAAGCCTCTCTGAGATAGCCCCAAACAGTGTCTTGTGTCCGGTATGTATCACCACTCCCCTGGCAACACCACTTGTAACAGATGTGCCAAGAAAACAGGCGTTTGTCAGTTCAATGGCTGTATTGACCTTTAACTCACCATTTCCCGGTGTCTTTTCTACAGGTAGTGATTCCCCTGTCAGGGCAGACTCACTTACAAAAAAATCCTTTGCCCATATAATACGCAGGTCTGCAGGTATTACAGAACCTGTTTGCAGAAGCACGATATCGCCTGGGACTATCTCGGAGATCTTCACTTCTGTCTCCTTACCATCCCTTATAACAAAAGCCCTTGATTGGACACGCTTACCCAATGCCTCTACTGCCCTATTTGAGCGTCTGTCCAGAATATAAGATAGACCAACGCTTAATAGGATCATAACTGTTACAATTACCGTTGACTTGACTTCTCCGATTATTGTAGAGATAATAGCAATTACAAGGAGTTGGACAACCAAAGGGCTCTTAAGTCGTTTATAGATGTCTGCCCAGAACCCAAGCTGTTTTAGATGAGAGAGTTCATTAGGACCAAATTCATCAAGACGGTTTTCTGCCTCTTTTGTATCAAGACCTTGCAGGTTTGTATTTAGGTCATTTAAGGCATCTTCGATTCTGATTGCACAGAGCCTTATCAACCTTTCTTCATTTTCCTTAATGCTGTGGTAAATATGGGAATGGGTCTTTGTTATATTACTGAATTTATTCAACAATTGTCTGGTCATTGTTTTTTCCAACCTTCCCTTATTGCTTTATTCAAAAATGAAATTTTTTAAGGCAAACCAGACAGGATAAGCCTATCTTTTTATTCAACAAATGTCCGTTGATTGGCTCTTATAGTTCGTTCGCCTCTTTGCTGGTCGCAGAGGGAAGCTACAAACGACCAGAGGCGAACCGATTAGATCAAGTGAAAATAAAAAAAATCGATTCAGTAAATGGTCGCTTTTTCCCTACAAGCGAACCAGGTTCATCATGTTCTTCAGAAGGGTGCTCCTGGCTTATATCCTTTGAACTACGACTGCCATCAGAGTCGCCCATATAAAATTCCTCCTGTTTTAATAATAAATATTAGACCTTTACAAAATATGGCAAAGATCTAAAAAATAAGAAATTTTTTTCAAAATCTTAACAACTTATCCACATGGATCTGGGATGCGCCCCGTAGTAGAGACCTTTTCAAAGACCTCTACCTTTTTATAAAATAATTAGAATAATTTATATACCTTACCTCAGAATCAGTCAAGAGAAATAAGGGTAGTTGATAAAAAAATAAGAAATTTTTTTCAAAATCTTAACAACTTATCCACATGGATCTGGGATGCGCTTTAGAGCAAAAACCCTTTAGGTCTCTTTGTGTTTAAGTCTCTTTAGAAAAAAATTCTTCCACCTTCTTTTTTATTTGGTCCCGCACCTCTCTGGTTCTAATGAGTCTTTCTTCATGAGTTCCGGTGAAACTTGCCGGGTCTTCAAAGGACCAGTGGATCCTCTTGGTAATCCCAGGAAACAACGGGCACTGTTCAGCGCTTGATTCGTCACATACTGTTATGACATAGTTGTAAAGATTGCCTTTTTTGTAAAAATCAAAGACACTCTTGGTTTTGTTTTTTGAGATATCAATGCCTATTTCTTTCATGGCCTCTACTACAATAGGGTTTAGTATCCCAGGTTCAAGACCTGCACTTTCTGCAATAAAACTATCTCCAAAGAGATGGTTTACGAATGCCTCTGCCATCTGACTCCTTGCGCTGTTGTGCACACAAACAAAGAGGATCTTTTTCTTGTCCATAATAACCTCTCTTATAGAATTTATTTAAGTTAAATTTTTAAAATATCCCTGCGTTTACACCCTCTGCAATGGTTCTACCGAGTTCATAACAACCTTTCAGTGCCTCAGCAGAGACCCTGCCTTTACATATAATGGGCTTTTGCGCCATTTTAAATCTATAACCCTTACATATCCTCTCTATATGATTCAATGCGCCTGTGCCGTCATTTCCAGCGCTTATCACTATTGCATATGGTTTTTTGTATACCTTTTTATCATCTTTTAATTCTTCGTATGTCCTATCAAATAGATCCTTTATTGCCCCTGCCATATAACCAAAATATTCCGGTGAACAAATGATTATAGCATTACATCTTCTAATATCCTCTGCCACGGCTTCTGATGCCTTTTTAAAAACCCCTATTATATCCTCTGTGTCATCCACACCCTTTTTTACTGCCTCGGCAAGTTTTTTAGTATTATTTGTCTGAGTGTGATATACAATCAAAACATTTTTCATAACAAATCTTTAAGAAAGGCAGCCCTGTCTTATATCTTACCTCTTCTTTTCAGGGTATCTTTATGGCTTATGGGCTTTATCTGTTTTTTCTCACTCTCATACACCGTGATTGTATTGAGTCCCTTAAAGTGTTCTTTTAAAGAAGAAATCTCATCGGGGTCTAATGGTTTAACACCACAAGGCCTAAGTGGCGTATTGATCTGGATTTCATGGGGGTCTATCGCCCTTGCCATGTCTGCCAAATCATCCACATACGGCACATTTTCTTTTATAAACATGATCTGGATAGCAAGCTTTCCCAGAAACCCTTTTTTAAATTCTTTTAATCCGTCAACAATGTGAGCAAAATCTATGCCTTTAACGGGTTTGTTTATTCTATGAAAAAGATCTTCAGAGCCTGCATCTATTTTGGCGATGATAAAATCGGCATAAGATAGTTCCTCTTGAACATGGCTATCATCTATAAGTGTCGAATTTGTAATAACAGCAACCTTTTCGCTTCTTATCTTTTTTATGGCCTTAATTACTTCACCTAAATTCATAGCCAACGTAGGTTCGCCTCTTCCCGATAGGGTTATGTAATCTATGTCTATATCATTGGGAAGCATTTCTATCTCCTTTATTACATATTCCTCAGGGATAAAGATTTTCCTCTCTTTTGTATGTATATCTGTCTTTCCAAGCTGACAGTATATACAGTCAAAGCTGCATATCTTGTCGGCCTGGCTTAAAAGGTCTATACCCAGAGAACTACCTACCCTCCACGATGGAACAGGCCCGTAGATATATTTAAATCTTTCTGCCATTATATCTCCTTCTTATCCGATCTGAAAAAAATTTCCAAGTTTCAAGACTCATCACTACTTTTCTCCATCCATTATCCACCAGTCACTTTAATATAATGATACCACAAAGCATCCCAATCATATAATAATTATGAGTTGCTGTCAAATAAGAGACCCTAAGATCTCAACGATAAAATTTTAGAATAATTTTAGAGACTATTATAAAAAATATCAATTTGACATATAATATTTGTCTATGTATTTTAAAAAAGCTGGTAAAATCTTAAATATAAGGGGTGCTTTATGGCTAAATTTGTTCAGTTTTTTGCGACCCGCTGGGGTATTATCATTGTTGGTGCTGTAATAGGTATTCTGGCACAACTTCTCCAAAAATTGGGAAACCCGCCAAACATGGGTGTATGTGTAGCCTGTTTTGAAAGGGATATAGCAGGTGCCCTGGGGTTACACAGGGCAGCAGTGGTTCAGTATATGAGGCCTGAGATTATAGGGTTTGTCATTGGTTCTTTTATCGCTGCTTATATTTTTAAAGAATTCAGAGCCAGAGCAGGCTCTGCCCCTATTGTCCGCTTTATCCTTGGGGTCTTTGCCATGATAGGGGGGCTTGTGTTTCTTGGCTGTCCATGGCGTGCAGCCCTTCGTTTTGCAGGTGGTGATGGAAATGCCATATTTGGTCTTTTAGGGCTCATTGTGGGTATATGGGTAGGCACCCTATTTCTTAAAGGTGGTTATAACCTTGGGCGTTCTCAAAATACCCATACTACTGTAGGCTGGCTTATGCCCCTTACCATGCTTGGCTTTCTTGCCCTTATGCTTATCTTCCCCCAGATTCCAGGACAGGATAAAAGCGGTGTTCTTTTTTACAGTCAAAAAGGACCTGGCTCTATGCACGCACCACTCATTGTCTCGCTTATAATTGGTTTGTTAATCGGTTTTATTGCCCAGAGGAGCAGGTTTTGCACCATGGGAGCCATCAGGGATCTGATCCTTTTCAGGCAGACCCATCTTCTTTCAGGATTCATTGCCCTTGTGGTATTCGCATTTCTTACAAACCTTGTTCTTGGACAGTTTAATCCCGGTTTTGTAAAACAACCTGTAGCCCACACCATGGGTCTATGGAACTTTGGCGGTATGGTGCTGGCAGGGCTTGCCTTTGCCTTAGCAGGTGGTTGTCCAGGTAGACAACTCTTTCTTGCCGGTGAAGGCGACGGTGATGCAGCAGTCTTTGTATTTGGTATGATAGTAGGTGCCGGCATATCACATAACTTTGGGCTTGCCAGTTCTCCTGATGGCGTAGGGCCTTATGGAATCCCTGCAGTAATTATTGGGCTTCTTGTATGTCTATTTATAGGATTTACCATGAGAAAACAGATTGCATAAATAACTGGAGGTATTAAAATGAGTGTAATAGTGGATGCAAAAGGGCTATCATGTCCCCAGCCAGTGCTTTTAACTATGGGTGAAATTAAAAAGCAGCAAAAGGGAGAGATTATAATCCTTGTGGATACCGATACATCAAAGGAGAATGTGGCAAGAGCAGCTACATCACAGGGTTGGACGGTTAAAAATATTGAACAGGAAGGGTCAGGCTATCGAATAATTATTTCAAAGGAATGAGAAAGTAATCTTAAAGCAAAAAAGATAGAAAGGGTATTATAAACAAGATTCTGTCAAAATTTCAGAGATGTCTTTGACATAGATTGTATTAAGCCCTTCTTCTTTTGTGGCATCAGATAGCATGATGAGGCATTTTGGACAGGATGTGGCAAGTATGTGTGCCCCTGTCTGAGATGCCTCTTTTATCCTTCTTCTGGCAGGGCTTTGGCTACTTCCACCTAAGAGGTCTATGGTGAAATTACCCCCTCCGCCACCGCAACATAGTGAGGCATCCCGGTTTTTTTCCATCTCTATGAACTCTATTTGTGGGATAGCCTTTAAGATCTCTCTGGGTATATCATATTCTCTATTCCACCTTCCAAGAAAACATGGGTCATGATAGGTTATTTTCAATTCTGACATTTTTTTTAACAGAAGCCTTTCTTCCCTTATCAATCTGTAGAGAATATGTGTATAGTGATAAATCTCAAAGAAACTTTCGAGATCAGGATAATAGTTTTTAAAGGCATTGAAGGCATGAGGAGAAAAGGTAATAATCTTTTTCACATGATATTTTTTAAACTGCTCTATATTATTCTGTGAAAGTATCTCGAAAAGCCCCTGCTCACCCAGACTCCTTACCTCATTGCCATCACAATATTCATCTTCTCCAAGTATCCCAAATGAAACATTGGCCTTTTTTAAGAGATACGCCAGTGCTTTAACTGCCTGTCTTGCCCTTTGGTCGTATGAGCCTGCGCATCCCACAAAAAGTAGGTATTCTTGACCTTGGAATCTTTCCATATCTCCATTTGTCCATGATGCCCTACTTGATTTGCTTAACCCGTATGGATTTCCATATATATCAATATTTTCGAGAAATTTTTTTACTACAGGAGGGATCTTTCCCCTTTCTACCATCTCTTCCCTGGCAGCAATTACCATGTTGACTATGTCATTACTGAATCGCAAAGGACATTTTACCTCACAATTTTTGCAGGTTGTGCATGCATAAACTATCTCTGCAAGGTGCTCTGACCAGGAAATCTGTCCTGTAAGCCATGCCCTTATGAGCCATAATCTGCCACCGCATGAATAAGTCTCCATCCTAAATCTTCCATAAGGTGGACAATTATTTACATCGATCCAGTTTTCAGGGAATTTACAGTATCCACACCTGAAGCACCTGTGTATGATATCCATGTATGGGAAATCGCTAAAAGCCATGGGAAAACTCCCAATTATCAGGGTTCATGATCCCCTTGGGGTCAAGAACCTGCTTGATCTTTTTCATCAACCCCTTTGTTACAGGATTAAGTCTTTCTATGATAAGCTTTTGCCCGTAGACACCTGGCTTCCAGATAACACCGCCCAGTTCCAATACAAGCTCATCCGTCTCATGGAGGGCATCCCTTGCCTCATTTATTGACTCAGGGTCTGCCCTGTTGAAGGCATATGTCCATGCAAACATCATAGAATTGCCAGAACCTATCACACGGGCAGTGACCGTGTATGGTATATGGTGTCTCTCTGAAATCTCTCTCCCCTTTCTGTAGCATTGGGGATAAGTATCGATCGGCATGATACCCCCTACATATTCAAACCCCCCGCCTTTTTTGTAATCCGAGGCTTTGGATATCTGAGGTCTCTCTAACCCCCGTATGAAACCGAGATAGCCTCCCACATCACCCTTTATATATTCACTTAGGGTATCATCCCATATAATCTCCTCTTTAAATTCCAGTTCCTTTTCAGAATCTGCCCCGATATTTACCGTAATATGATGAAGACCACTGGCAAAAGGTGGGATAGCCCTGCTGAATGCAATTATATCCTCGCATAACTGGGTATGGGTAATTTTATATATGATCTCAGGGACAAGGTCTGGGTCTTCAACAACGAATGTGCCCATACCCCTAATTTTTTTTGCTGGAAACAACTTTATTGATAGCTTTGTGATTATCCCTGTTGTCCCACACCAACCCAAGAATATATTCAGGTCAGGAAGAGGGTGAAGGGTAAACCAGCCAGAACCTATGGAGCATGAGCCCAGCTTCAATATTTCGCCTTCAGGAAGGACAATCTCGAGTCCACATGCCATATCCGATGTGAACCCATATGGATGAGCAAGGTCGCCTTGTCCATGGATCATGGCATTGCCTGCAATGGTTGCAGCAGGGGGTGCGCCGGGTTCTGTGTGTGTAAGGTTGGGGTGATGTCTTTCAAGATATGATGTGAGTTGCCCCTGGGAAACACCACATTCAATCACTGCATATCTTGCCCTTTCATTTACCTCAATGATTCTGTCCATGCGTTTGAGGTCAATAAGTATGCCGCCTTTTAATGGCACTGCAAGACCTGCAAGGGAAAGTCCTCCACCTAAAGGCACAACAGGTATTTCTTTTTCATTTGCAAGCTTTACTATTGCCTGAATCTCTTCAACAGAGTCTGGTGCTACTACATAGTCAGGTGCCTTGGGCTCTGTAGTTCCCAAATCAAAGGAATAGATAAAAAGCTCTTCAGGCATTGCAGAGCAATGTTCCTCGCCTATTATACTACATAAAGCCTTATATATATCATCCATATCTATTCAAGACCCTCTTTGTTTTTAAGGGATACCTCTCCTATGGCGTATCTACACAGATCACTCATAAAAATAGGTATCATACCTTTTTCCATGACCTTTGCGCTCAAGGTATCATAACAGGCAGGGCAATTAAATACACAAACCTGTGCACCTGAATCCTTCATATCATCTATATTTATCTTCTGTATCTCAAGGGCGCGTTTCCTTGAACCTTCTCTCCTCTGACCCTGAATGGTTAAGGCGCAACACAGGGCGTTTTCATAAGAAAATCTTCTTTTTACAGGTTCAGCACCTATAAGATCAAAGATCCTATCCACAAATAGGTGTTTATCAGGAGATAGACGGGATGAACATGGTCTCTGATACGCCACTTTTAAGCCCACAGGCCTTATGATGTCTTTAAGCTCAAGGAGACTATTATATAAATACTCAAAAAGATGGACAAGCTTAAACGGAACAGTTATATCATAGGCTTTGCAGAACGATGTATATGCACCATAACATTCGTCATGAAAACAAATAACCTCTGTAGGCCTGTGGCGTGAAATAGTGTCTATTGCTTTTGGCAACCTCTCCTTTATGACAGATAACCTGCCATAGTGTAAATACATAAGCTGACAGAAATAGTGGAACATCTTTCTCTCATCCGTTGATATGATTGTAAGGCCTTCAAATAATTTACCATCTATCTTGTTCCTTAAATGAGAAAATGCACCCAGGTTTATTACAGGCCCGTATACCTCCTTTATCTCCGGTTCCCCTCTGAATGGTTTACCTAAATTTACAGCCCGCTTTACAAGAGGTGCAGGCACAGGTAAGGCATTCTTTTCCTCCTGTTTTTCCACAATGAGATAAAAAGGATGATTTCCATAAGGACAGTATTCCTCGCAGGCATAACAGGTAACACATTCATGAAGGACAGGCGAATCCTTGCCTTGGGCAATATTCAGGATCTCTCTTTTTGCTTCTTCGTGAGATAGATTTATGTGTTGGCACTTAGTAAGACACCTTGTATCAGGACAGTCAATACATCTTTCTATGTGAAATTTCAATGCATTCATAAGGCATTCTTTAAGACATTTTAATATATAAAAAAAATCGCCTTATAATCCAATAAAAAATAGATTTTTTTGTCTTTATCTGATAATTAAAGATTTTGTCTATTTTGATAAAAATGGAGGCATATATGGAATCAAAATCTAATAAAAAAAAGAATCAGAGTCATTGTGCAAAATGCATTGTAGAATTGAGAGAGAGGATATGCATAAAGCCTGATGGAAAACCATCGGCAAATTGCCCTACAGTATCGAGAAAAGATACCCTTGAAAAATCAAAAAAGGCATATAAAACAAAGGAAAACTATGAGTTTACCCGCAATGCATCTATACAGGAAGGGGAGTGCTACATAGATAGGGATAAAAAGCCCTATGTCATGCACCCTGCAAAACCCAGGATTTTAGAGATTGCCGAGTTTGCAAAAAAGATGGGTTATAGGCGTCTTGGTATTGCCTTTTGTGCCGGGCTTGCAAAAGAGGCTGAAGCAGTGGCAGAGTTTTATGAACAGAAAGGTTTTGAAATAGTCTCTATCATATGTAAGGCAGGTTGCGTGCCAAAAGAGGAGATAGGCATAATGGACGATGAAAAGATCTTCAGGGCCGGTCATGAATCCATGTGTAATCCTATTTTTCAAGCAATGATGGCAAACGAAGAAGAGGTAGATTTCAATATACTCCTGGGTTTATGTGTTGGCCATGATTCACTATTTCTTAAATATGCCCAGGCGCCAACTACTGTTCTTGCAGTAAAAGACCGTGTAACAGGGCATAACCCCCTTGCTGCCCTATACCTTTTACATGGTTATTATGCATGGCTTAAATAGATGTAAATTTTTATTTAATTCGGTCCATTTACATGGTATCTAAAACCCTATAACCGGTTTTTAGACCTTCTACGCATTTCCTGCAAGTTCAGGACTTGGTTTTAAGGTAACCCATCTATTAAAACCATTATCTTTAGCCCTGTTATATGAGGTCTTTTCAGGAAGTTATTTTGTTTTGGCGCCCCCCATAATTATTTTTATACCCATGGTTTCACCTTTAAAATACTATTTCATCTCCATTACCGAGGTATAAATCACTTTGAGAGCCGTATCTGGCCGATCCCTTTACTACAGGATAACCCAGTTCAACCATCTTCTGAACAGCACTCACCCCTGTGCAGTGGTTACAGGCTAATTTTTTGAAATTGTATTTTCCCATATCTCTTACCATCTTTTCACCTTCAGGGTTTAAAGCCCCTACAGGAGCGATATGGAGTCCACCATAAAGGGCATACAGGCTTTCACCACCTGCAAGTTTTTTCTGAGCAAAGTCCACGTAAGTTATGACGTTTTGATGACAGCATCCGGTTACGCACACAAGACCCTTGTCCTTTACATTAAAATATAGCGACTGTTCACCCCTGACACGGACAACAATAGGGAGGTCAAAAGTGACTGATGCGCAACCTGGATAAATTTTATAGACCTTAGCTGGCTCATGTTTTATAAGCTCACCCTTATGGGGGATTCTGTTTCTTGCCTTTGCCCTCATGAATTCTGCACCTTCTATAAAGTGATAGCCTTCATCATAGAATGTGCTGGGTATTATTATTTTTATTTCAGGATTATATTTTAGTGTAGTCTCAAGGCCAAAGAAATGATCAAAGTGTTCATGGCTTATGTATAGAAATTCAATCTCCTTATTAGCAAGCATTTTGTCAATACCTTCCCTTTTATATACAGCCTCCATGTAATCATTATTCCAGCCAGTATCAAGGAGAAATTTATGTTTTTTGCCGTCAAGGGTCTCTACCTCAATAAGATTACAGCAGCCTCCGCTATTTTTAGGGTCCCAGTTCACCCTCCACTGATTTGCTTTTGGCCCCCCTGATGCACCCATGTCCTTAAGGAGTTTCTGGCCATCTATCCATCCTACCTCGGATACACATTTAATTTTAACACTTTTACACTCACCGAAATCCTCTTTCCCCGGTGTGTCTGCAAATGCCATTGTCCTTGAAATGGATGTCCCTGCCATAAAAGCTGCCCCTGATACCCCGGTGATTTTTAAAAAATCCCTCCTGGTAATGCCTTTTTCTTTCATAATAACACCCCCTATTTTTATTGTTTGTAAGCCTTATGCCGAGCCTATTATGCAAAAGTCTAAGGTTTGTATCACATATAAATCAAAAAGCATTTTTTATTTATATTCATTAATCTCATTTTTTGTCCGGTTCTACTACAAGAGAATCTCCGTCTTTGCACCATTCCTCCATAGAGCCATCATAGATGGAAACCTTTTTATAGCCCAGGACCTCACTGAACACAAACCACCATGAGGATGAATACTGGCCATTACAACAGAGGACAATAATCTCTCTATCCTTATCTTCTCCAACTGTTTTATATGCCAGTGAAGCAAGGGTTGTTTTATCTTCAAAAGTTCCATCTTTTTTAAATATAAGAGAATAAGGAAGGTTTATGGCATTGGGGATATGGCCCTTTCTTTTCAATCTTGGGTCTATCTCCTTACCAGAAAAATAATTCTCTGTTCTTGTATCTATTATTGCTGCTTTTCCCATTACCTCTTTAAGATGCTCCTTTGTGGCAACTACAGATTTATTAAGTTTACATTTCTCTCTACCTTTTTCCCTTGATTCCCACCCAGACTTAGTCGGCAAGTTTGAATTCACCCAATTATTAAAGCCTCCGTTGAATATACCAGGGGATTTAATACCTGCATATTTAATGGTCCATGCAACCCTTGTCATATTGACGCAGTCTTTATCCGTGTCTGTCTTCCCCACTATTACCACATGGGCATATTTCTGAAGACCTATAGAACATATTGTATCGTTTAGTTCATCTTCGAGGGGAAGCTGACAGTCAAGGTTATCTCTAATTGTCCTCCATGCAGTGTATGAAAGGTTTACAGAACCAGGGATGTGTGCTTCTTTGAATTCTTGGACACCTCTTATATCAAGGACAATAACAGATGGATTATTAAGGTTTTTTTTCAACCAATCAATTGAAACTATAGGTTCAAAATCGTTTTCTCCCAAAACCAAAAAAGGTAATAGAAACAAAATTATAAATAGAAAAGAAGAAAAAAATAATTTTTTCATAGTAACCCCCACTTTTTTAATTAAATCTTCTCAATGCCTAATCTCAAATATTTGTGAGCTAACTCTACATAGAGGTTTTTTGTATATTCCCAAAATTTTCTGTCTTTTTCATTGGTTTCCCTTATTTTACGGGCAGGGTTACCTGCTACCATAATGGAGCTTCCGATGACCTGGTTATTTTTAATAATAGCGCCCTCTGCTACAGTAGAGTTTTTACCTATCTCTGACCTTAAGCTCAGGATTGCACCCATACCTATAAGGGATCCATGGTCTATACTTTTAGCATGTATTATTGCTCCGTGTCCGATGATTACCCCGTTTCCTATATAACATACATCATCAGGTGGGGCATGGACAATAACACCCTCTTCAATGGATGTCTCATTGCCTATCTCGATCCTGCCATAATCACCCCTGAGGATCGATCCATGACCTATATAGCAATCATTACCTATTATAACATCACCTATTACAATGGCTGTCTCGCTTATGTAAGTCCCTTTCCCTACCTTAGGTTCTTTGCCATCAAATCTATAGATCATCTTTAATTACCTTCGTAATTTTTTTTATTTATATATTTTTCAAAATAATCTATTATTGCCTTCTGAAGTCCTGTAGCAGCAAGGGCAGAGCAGTGGATCTTGAATTCAGGTAACCCATCAAGCTCGTTTACTATATCATCATCTGTTATCATCATTGCCTCATCAAGGTCTTTTCCTTTTGCCATCTCAGTCATAGCACTGGCGCACGCAATAGATGCAGGGCAACCTCGTATCTGATATTTAACATCTTTTATGATATTGTCATCTACCTTTATAAAAACACGGAGAAAATCACCGCAATCAGGGTCACCTATCTCCCCTATACCATCTGGATCTTCCATATATCCTGCATTCTTAGGGTCTTTAAAGTGTTCAAGAACCTTCTTGCTATATATCTGCAAGTCATCCTCCTGTCTATATAATTTCTTTCCTTGCCATGGTGATAAGCATAATAGCACCGGTCTTTTTTAGTTGTCTAAAATTAGCGCCTTCACTTATGTATTTAAAAACCTTTACCTCATCAAGCACCTTGATACCTGAAATAATATCAATACCATAATCAAAAATGATTTCACTCATTGGCGTTGAAGGCCCGAGAAGTATCTTTATACTCCTTTTTGGACAAAGTTTCAATATTGCATCCAAAGTGTGATTGATGAGGGTAGTGCTTGAGATTGCAATTATATCTGATTGAGGGAGATATATTTCTGCATCTCTTTCAGGATAATCTCCAGGTCTTACCCTTTTTTCTATGACCCACAAATTGTTTGTCACGCTCTTTAATGCATCACTAAAAGGAAAGTGACCTATAACCGATACATTCTTTTTCTCCCCTAACTTTATAAGGAGATCTCCTGCATTTACCTCTTTGCATCTTGATTCATTTATATCTATTAATGAATTTATTGCAGCAAGCCCTATGGATACATCTGAAATACGATTTGAAAAAACATATTGTGCAAGCTCTAAAACTGTCTTATCTGTTAATGAAGAAAAATGAAGGTTATCCTTATCTTCCTGAAAGCAGGATTCATATATCATAGTAGAGGCAAGTCCACAATATTTACTTGCAACAGCAGTCCAAAAGATACCTTTCATGACCTTTTTCACATGTGCATCGGCTTTTAAACTCTGTATTATGTCTTTAAGTATCATTGTAAGTTATCTTTTTAATCTATCCGGTTACCGTGATATAGAGGTTATCTTTAATAAATATAAATACATTGCCTGTTATCTCCCACATGGGCAGATCTTGTTAAGGTTTGTAAGAGCACACATACCTGAAGCTGTTACTCCATATATAAGGTAATTTTTTTTATAAGCTTCAATATATTCCCATATTTTGTTGAAGGTGTTATTTACAATAGTTGTTCCTGTCATAAGCACAAGTTCAGAAGCAGAAACAAGCTGTTCGGTCATGGTGTTTCCATCCCAGATCTCCACATCAAATCGGATAGCACCAATGTTATTCCTATTAAGATCGGTGCATAAGATATTTTTAGGACCGAAGTTTCTAACTAATCCTTCAAGGATAGCTGGATTTAGACCTATGAGACCAATCTGTCGTGCAACATAGTGTTTTTTGATATGTTTACATATTTCTTCAGCACAAACCTCTGGCTCATCATCTCTGCAATGTATTACCTTATCACATATCCCCGTATATTTAAGAACTGCATTCATGCAAGCTATGAATAGGGCCCTTTCTTTATTGTTTTGAAGGGGCAAGGATACTATATCCCTTAGTTTTCCTGAAAACTCTCCTGGACTATCTGTGAAGGCATGTGACTTAACTCCCATAAAACTTGCCTCTATAACCCTTTCCTTACCTGTAACTATGGGAAAGTCCCTCCTTCCTGGATTTCCAATAGCCTCCTCAGGTGAAAGGGTTTTTACAAGAATAAGTATGTCTTCGTCCATAAAACCATTCTTCTTTAAAATCTCCTCGAATTTATTTTTTGCCATATTTAACCAATCATTTACATCCATTGATTCCTCTCAGAATAATTTTGCCAAAGATGTCTATTAAGTATTTATAATTTATCTGTTCTGGTTTCTCAGATACAAAATTTATCATGACATCAAAATAAGTAAACTTATTGCCCCTTTATTGTTTTATAATGCCTAAATGTTCTATTTTAGAATCAAACATGAAGCTATATTTCTTCCCCTTTTGATATGAAAAAATGATAGTCCATGCTTTTCATGAACAGATTTACCAGCAGTTTTTTTATTTACATTACGCTTTCTTTGTTTTTATCTTCTGCAACCACCACCTGTTGAGCAGGGTGGAGTGCTACAGCGCTCTTCTTTTCCACAACAGGTTTTGCCACCCTGTGTGGAAATCATATGTCCACGCTTTGAGAGATTGGCTGTAGAAAGGACTTTTTCCAGGTTGTTAGCCCCACAGACCCTGCATCTTACTATATCATTATCTCTCTTTCCTACACCTACCAAATATTCAGAGATGGCGCCACACTCTTTACACCTGTATTCATATATAGGCATTAATACCTCCTACGCCTTTAATGGTCACAGGTATTTGCCCCGGTCTTAAGCAGGCCTTTTAGGTATTGCTCCACTAATTCTTTTGGATCTTCACCCTGTGCACCTGTAATTACCTTTACACCCTGCTGGGCAAATAGTTGCTGTGCTCGAGATCCCATACCGCCTGCTATAACACAATTGACTCCCTTTTCAGATAGCCATCTGGGAAGTAAACCTGGTTCATGGGGAGGCGGAGTTATATGGTTCTCACTGACTATCTCACCTTTTGCATCTGTATCAATCAATGCAAAGGCCTCACAGTGGCCAAAATGGGCACATAATTTTCCTCCATATGTAGGCACTGCAAACCTCATAATACCATTACCTCCATCTTCCTTGTTGTCTATTTTTTCTTTATCAACGGTTATATTAGCAACCGTTATGTTGTCTCCTCCAGAAGCCTGCCAAATCTCCTTTATGCTTGTAATTTTTTCTACTATTTCGTCAAACCTCTGGGCGGTCTTTGTCTGGGGATAGAAGTAGATATAAGGCCTTTCTGCATCTCCACTTTTTACAATGTCCGGATCAAGGGGTATGCTGCCCAGGAAAGGAACATTATAGGCAATTGCAAGGTTTTGGCCGCCGCCGGAAGAAAAGATATCAACCTCTTTACCGCAGTGAGGACAGACAAAACCACTCATATTCTCTATTATGCCTGCTATGGGTAGTTCAAGCTGTCTACAGAAGGTTATACATTTTTCCACATCAATGGTGGCAACGAGCTGTGGTGTTGTTACAATTATGGCGCTTGCCTTTTTCCCAACAAGTTGAGCAATGGATAGTGGCTCATCACCTGTTCCAGGAGGACAGTCTACCACCAGGGCATCAAGTTCACCCCATGCAACGTTCTGGACAAACTGTCTTATTACATTTGCCTTAAGGGGCCCTCTCCAGATTACAGCCTGTTCATTGCTGCTTATTAAAAGACCTATGGATACTACCTTTATTTGTCCGTAGATCTCTATGGGTATAATCTCTTCGTCTGATACACCTGCCCTCATGCCTGTAAGGCCGAGAAGTTTTGGGACACTCGGGCCATGTATATCCACATCGAGTATCCCAGTCCTTAATCCCCTTAAGGATAGACTTAAGGCAAGGTTCACTGCCACTGTGCTTTTACCCACCCCGCCTTTTCCAGAAAGGACTATATAGGTGTGACGAATCTTATCTAATTTGTTTTGAAGCAATGCATCTTCATTTAATTTTTCAGAACTCATATCTCCTCCAAAATTGATTGTAGTCTTTTATGTATCTCCTTTATTGCCATGCTTGCATGACAGTCAGGGTCAAACTCAAGTATGGTCTTCATGTTTCTCTGTGCCTCTGTGATCTTTGTTTCATAAGGTATCTCACCGATATATATAATACCATTATCATAACAGTATTTTTTCATATCATCCACATATTTAATGTTTATGTCTCCCTTATTTACCACAATGGCAGTCTTTATTTGAAAGTGATGGGCAAGCTCAACAACACGCTTTAAGTCATGGAAGCCTGATGGTGTTGGCTCTGTTACTATTAGAGCAAGGTGCGTCCCTGTTAAGCTTGAAATAACAGGACAGCCTATTCCAGGGGGCCCATCGATAAGTATCAATTTTTTATTGGCCTTTTGTGCCTCTTCCCTTGCCATATTCCTTACAGTTGCAACGAGCTTCCCTGAGTTTTCTTCTCCGGGGAGCAATTCTGCATAGACAAATATCTCTTTATGAGTGGTGGAACAGGTATAACAATAACCTGAAAGTGATGGCGTGAACTCCACTGCCCTGGCAGGACAGAGAAAATAACATGCACCGCAACCTTCACATAATACCTTATCCACAATGTAATCTTTTGTTATTGCATCATATTTGCAGATATCTCTGCATATATTGCACTGGGTGCACCTTTTCAAATCAATGCTTGCCTTTTTTCCGCCTGTGAAATCTTTTTGAGTCATTACCTTTTCAGGTGTGACTATTATGTGGAGGTTTGCAGCATCTACGTCACAGTCTGCAATAATCTTATCCTCCATGAGGTTTACGAGGGCACCTGCAAGGGTTGTCTTACCCGTGCCACCTTTTCCGCTTACTATAACAACCTCCTTTATATCTACCATAAGATCACCCATATGTTCTCTGCCCGAATAATTTTTTAATATTTTCGCTTAACTCTATAAAATTATATTTATAAAGCGGAAGTCTTTCCATAAGGAGACTACCCTCTGAATATACCCGGGCAATTTCTCTATCTTCAGGGATTGTTGCCAATACTGGCAAATTATTCTCAAGTAGGTATTCTTTTAAGGGTTTAAATTCACCGTTTTCCCTATTGATTAATATGCCAATTTGTTTACCAAGAGTCTGCGCCACAGAGACGGCAATCTTTAAATCGTGGAGGGCAAAGGGTGTTGGCTCTGTTACCATAACCACACAATCGGCATCGATTATGGTCTTCACCACAGGGCAAGATGTCCCTGGGGGTGCATCTATGATTTGGACGCAATCATTATTATAGTGGTGTTTAACCTGCTGGATAACAGGGCCTGCCATAGGTTCTCCTATATTCAGTAAACCGCTTACGAACTCAATACCCATTAAGGCCATGCCTTTTTCTATATACCCTATCTCTCTTTCACCTTCTGTTATGGCACATGCAGGGCAGATACGCAAACATAGACCACAACCATGACACAATTCTGGAAATAGAAGAACATTATTGGGAAGCGTGACAAGGGCATTAAACTGGCAGTGCCTACTGCACTCTCCACAATATGTGCATACCTCCTGGTTAATTACAGGTATCATGACCTTTACAGGTAATCTTTCATCTATTTTTGGTTTGAGAAAGATATGGCCATTTGGTTCTTCCACATCACAGTCAAGATACTGAACCTTTTGCTGGGAATATGCCAGAAAAAAGGCAAAATTCACCGCTATAGTGGTTTTACCCGTGCCACCCTTTCCACTTGCAAATACAATCCTCATGTTATCATTCCTTTATGCTCGCACCATTGGGGTATTGCAATTCGGGCATTTCTGTTCAAAACATGGAATGCCTCTTTGATGGGGTGTTCGTGTTCCGCATTGTGGGCATACACATTCTCCTGAAGGACCTGCACCTCTGCCCCCCATCCTGCCTTTGCCTGTGCCTCCCTGTCCTCTTCCCATTCTTGCACCCTGACCGGTGCCTCCCTGTCCTCTCCCGCTACCCTGACCAAAACCTTTAGCCATCTTTGTCTCCTTTCATGATTATGATGCGGGCAGAAACCTCGCTATCTCTGCCCGCACCTGCAGTTACTTTTCCTCTGCAAGCTTTTCCAGACGATCCTTTATCTCCTTCAATGCATTTTCCAGGTCTTCAGCCTCTCTTTTAAGAAAATCAATTTCCATTTCTTTGGTAATCTGCGGGCTGTATCCTGAATACTGTCCATACAATGGCTGTTGTCCATACATATTAGGGTTAAATCTTGCCCAGAAAGGGAGTCCTGTGGCATAAAACCAGTGTCTGTAGCCCCTTCCTCTGCCTGCAAAACCCCAAGGCCTTACTAAAAACCTCCTTCCTGGCACAGGATTCATATAGCCTGGCATACTAAAGCCCGCACAGTAACCTCCTGCTCGTCCTGTTCCTGGACCCATACCCATTGGTCCTGTTCCATCACCTCTTGGCATAAAAAACACCTCCTTTCTTACCAGTGGCCTGACACATCAGGTCCACTTAATTTATTGAGTCTACCTGCAATATAGGCCTCTATTGCCTGTCTTACGGTCATGCCTGATGTTGTAAAGACCTCTACGCCTGCTGTGTTTAACACCCTAAATGCATTTGGCCCTAAATGTCCACTTATTAATACCTTTGCACCTGCATTTATTATGTTCTGTGCGCTCTGAATTCCTGCACCCTGGGCAGCTCCCATGTTCATTGTGTTGTCCATAACAGTATGGTTCTTACTTTCGGCATCATAAATAATAAACTTTCTGCTCCTTCCGAAACGTTCATCTACAGGGCCGTCAATATTACCATCAAAACTTGATACGGCAATTTTCATATTACCTCCTATCTGAAGTTTTAAGTCCATGCTACTTTCTGGATTTTGCCAAGTCCTTCCATATCTACACCTTTCTCTCCAGCCACAGGGAGGAAATTGGTCTGTCTCCACCATTACATTACCACCTTCTATCCTTATGGCTTTTCCATTCACAAGGGCATCAGCAATCTTTTGGTGAGCAGATTGAAGGAGTCTGTGAAAGGTAGGCTGTGAGACTTCCATCTTTTTTGCAGCCTCCTCCTGTTGTTCACCCAAAAGGTCTTTAAGCCTTAATGCTTCAAGCTCATCGTGTTGTATAACTACTTCATCAAGGTCCACAAGCCTTATGCCTGCAGGCTTGAAGTAACTTGTTTGGGGTAAAAAGCCTATTATCCTTCTACATCTCGGTCTTGGCATATCCTTTCCTTTTATTTTTTCTTTTGCATTATGAATATATATTCATAATTAATGTTTGTCAAGGTAAAAATTTAAAATAATCAACCTTTTTTTATACAATTTGGTAAGGAAAGAGTTGGTTTTGTCTTCTGCCAACTCTTTTAGTTTTTATGGTGGGGAGAAAGGAAGGTATACACCTTTTTGGCAAGATATATTGACATAGCGTTATATACTATGGTATATAACGCATATTTTAAATAATGATATAAATATAGCCTACAAGCAATACCTATCGGTTTTTATGATTTTAGTCTATAAAATCTGGAAATTAATAAATGTTCAAGGAGGAGCTATGAAAAGAATTTTTTTTATATCCATAATAGCAGTTATGATGTGTGCGTTGAGTCCTCTGGTCCATGCAAAAGAAGACTTTCCAATAAAAATAGCAGTTGAATTTACTGATCATGCAGTAAGCGCTTATATTGCAAAAGAAAAAGGCTGGTTCGAGAAAGAGGGGATTAAACCGACATTTTTTAGCTACGTTACAGGCATGTCGTTGGCCTCTGCTCTGGGACGAGGTGACATACAAGCTGCCTATATCTGTTTATTGCCTGCCATCACTGCGTATGCCAATGCCAAAATCCCTATAAAGATTGTAACTGGATTGCATAAGCACGGCTATGGTTTGGCGGTTAATCCATCTAAAGTTAAAACCGTAAAAGATTTGGAAAAGCTCGATATAAGGATTGGTTGCAATAAGGTGGGTGGACCCGCAGATGCAATTATCCATAAGACTATAGAAAAATATAATCTTGACAGAGATAAGATATTGAACAAGATTCAGAGGATGAACCCGGCAACACAGATTCTGGCTATCAGGATGGGCAAGCTTGATGCTTTTTTTAATTGCGAGCATTGGCCTGCTATGGCAGAGGACAGTGGTTTTAAAATGCTCGTCACCAGTCAGGATATATGGCCCAACATGCAGGGCAGCGTACTTATAGTAAAAGAAGAGCTTATAAAAGATCATCCGGATATTGTGAGAAAAATAGTGCATATAACCAAAAGCTCTATAGATTGGATAAAGAAGAACCCTAAAGAGGCTGCCTTAATAATGTCAAAACAATTACAAATTACTGGGGATAAAAACTCTCCTTCTGATGCACCTGAAGGAGTAGAAAAACTCATAGTAACTCCGGAAACAGTGCTTAGATCAATGAAAAGGATAGAGCATTCCACAGATATTGATGCGGCAGAAATTCAGAATAATATTGACTTTGCATTAGCTCATGGTTACATCGGAAAAGGTTTTAGCGCAAAAGATTTGCTCGACTTAAGGTTCTCAAGATGAAAAAAACTGACAGATTACAGACAATATGGGGCATGCTGCCAGTTCTCGTTTTCCTTTTATTATGGGAAATAGTCGGGCGCTTTAACTTCTTCCCTGGACAGTTCTTTTTTCCGCCTTTTTCATCTGTTTTAAAGGAGTTTTATCATTTAACAGCAAATGGGGTGTTGGGTAAAAATTTCTTAAGCAGCCTCACGAGGGTGCTTATAGGTCTTATAACAGGCTCCATTACAGGCATTGCAGTGGGAATTTTAATGGGATGGAAGGACATTGTCAATAAGGCGTTAAACCCAATTATTAGCCTTTTATACCCGATACCTGCACTTGGATGGCTACCGCTTTTGATGTTATGGATAGGCATCAATGAGATGCTTCCTATTACAATCATTTTTATCTGTTCGTTTTTTCCTGTAGTATACAATACCACTACAGGCATCAAAAATGTTGATAAAAGATATATATATGCCGCAGAAACACTTGGAGCGTCTAATATGAGGATATTATTTAAGGTGGTTGTGCCTTTGGCTCTTCCCAACATATTTACCGGCTTGAAACTGGAAGCCGGGATGTCATGGAGGGTTCTTGTGGCAGCAGAGATGGTCGCCATCCCAACCGGCATAGGCGCTCTTCTCATGCAGGCGGAAAGTCTTGTTAGGGTTGATATAATAATGGTCTGTCTTATAGTGCTTTCCATTATGTGCCTCATATTTGAAAAGATATTTACGCTTGCAGAAAGATATTTAGTGGGCAAATGGAGCAATTATGCCTGATATCAGACTTGTAAATGTAAGTAAACATATCTGCAGAGATTTAAACCTCACAATAAATGACGGGGAGATATTTGTTATAGTGGGTTCAACAGGCGCTGGGAAAACAACGCTTCTTAATATTATTGCAGGCGTTACAAATTACTCTGGAAACGTTTTTATTGGTGACGTGTGCGTTGATAAGATTTCTCCTAAAAAAAGGGGTGTGGGCTACCTTTTTCAAGGGCTTGCCCTTTTCCCCCATATGACTGTCGAATCAAATATCTCTTTTGGCTTAAAAACTATGGGCTTAGAAGAGGATGTAATTAAAAATCGTGTTGATTCGCTCATGGAAATGGTGCGCATAAAGCACCTTTCAGGCCGTTTTCCCCATATGCTCTCCGGCGGCGAGAAAAAAAGGGTTGCCCTTGCAAGGTCACTGGCGCCGTCTCCGCAGATACTCCTCCTTGATGAACCCACATCGAGTCTTGACCATCAAACTGCAAAATATCTAAGAAACGAATTAATGGTTATATTGAGAAAACTTAGAATAACAACTGTTTACATAACCCATGACTTAAGAGAAGCCGGTGAGATTGCCGACAGGATTGCCTTTATATCAGACGGGAGAATTGAGCAGGTTTCTACACCTAAGGAATTTTTCTTTAATCCAAAGAACGACTGTGTATCACAGTTTGTAGGTATGCCGAATATAATAGAATGCACTAGTTCTCGTATACTTGCTTCTGGGTTGGTCGAGGTAATTTCAGATAAGATGAAGATGGTGCTGCCTTACGATGGCAGTGATATCAAAAAGATTGCCATTCCACCGGAAGATATCTACATTTCAGATATCATGCCTCCAGGCCCTGCCCTAAACAGATTCATAGGTATAGTTGAAAAGATTACCAAACTAAATTCAACCGTCAGGGTAAGGGTGTCTATAGGGAAGAACAACCTCCTTGCAGAGCTACCTGAAAACGCATTTGATGAGCTTTCAATTGAAGAGGGAAAAGAGGTTTACGTGGTGATAAAGCTCAGGCGTCTGCGTTATATCGAGTCATGATGAAAAACATTCACCATATGCAGGAGAAAGGCTCAATATTATGTAAAGCCGGCTGCCCTTATTTATCTCTATAAAATCAATATAAAATGGTTTAACTCATACAAATAAGTCATTATCTTTTAAAAGGTTATATTTTCATTTATAAATTTTTTGTCGTTTTCCTTTGGCTCATCGAGAGCTAATCCAAGGGGAATATTATCTCTAAACCCCTGTTCTACTATCCTAATTGTAGCAGGATTTTTTCAGGACCTATTATGTTTTTATCGTTGCCTTTACCTTTTCATTAACTTCAAACATATTAATTCCATAAAATACATTCTGTATTATCTCTGTTGTTTATTTTTTTCTTTTATTGTCAGGATCCTCTTGTTTTGCCTTTTGATTTCCATGAAATTCAATAAATTCCTGGTATTCCTTCATTAAAACATTCCTATAGTCTCTCCTTATAACCTCTGAATCCGGTATGTAATTGCCCATTGCTTCCAAACCGGCAATAATCTCATCTATAGTTTCCTTGTTTGGCTTTTTACCTACAGAATTAAGTTCTGCCATTATCTCATGGAGATTGCTTAGAGCAATCTGTGTTCCATCTACAAATCTGATTGTCTTCCGACTAACTGTCGGTGCATTGGGATCAACTCAGGTAACTCAGCCTATTACTTTAAAAAGAGACATACTGCACCTCCTGTTTTTTATATAAAATAACCTGCCATTCCACCAGATATCAAGAGATAATGACAACAAAAAACGTTCACCTCAAACCCCACTTTTTTATTCCTCAAAATTTGGAAGGTGTTTGCTTTATACCCTTGTTTATTTAAGCCTTTAATTTGAACCTCTTCTTTGACTTTTGCACAATCTTATTTTGCAGGTATCTTTATTTTTATCCTGTAAGTTTTGTCTTGTTCTTGACATAAAAGCAAGTGCTGCATAAAATACATGAGATACTGAATATTTATCTTATCAGTTGCTCTTTTGAAGGAAGATAATGGTCTTTAAAAAAGGAACAGGACTACCTACCTATGGCTATTGTTGTGGGCACTTTCATAGGCAAATCGTAGATAGAAAATAGGTAGAAGAATAAATTTATTGAATACATTCAGGAGAGGATCACCTGAAATGATTTCCTTAATAAAGGTTTCCAAGGTAAAATTCAGGATTTCAGGAAGGGGAAAAGATGGACAAAAAAGTTATCATTGAATTGTTCCGTTATGAGAAAAATGGCACTACCTGTTGCAGGTGTAGTGAAAGCACTGATCTTGTCCGCAAGGTAGTCAAAGAGTTTCAGGCTGAAAATCCTTATATCCATGTTGAACTGAAAGAGATTTCACTGAATGAAGACAGCATAGACAAATCAAATACGGTGAGAATAAACGGGAAAGACATCATGGACATCTTAGAAAAGAAGCAGAGGGTTCTCACTAAATGCCCATCCTGTTCTGACCTCATAGGAAAAGAAACAAATTGCAATTCCTATGTCTATAAAGGCAAAATCTATGACAGTCTCCCTGAAGAGATGTTGAGAGAGGCGCTTTACCTAAAGGTGTTTGGTAGCTATACATTCGATTCATCGGAAAGGTAATAATATATGGATGATTGGACAAAAGAATTGACAAGGTCGTCGATTCATCTCGCTGTGCCCATGGTGTTCCCCATAGATTTGATAGCCGGCACCTTGGTTGGGTTGTGGCTAATGCACAAAAGGCTTGAGGCAAAATAGATGAAAAAAATAAAAGGCATTGTGCTTTACTCAATAGAGGCAAAAATGTTATGGAGTTTCATTTGAATAAGAGTGGAGAAAAGTGATATATAATGCTTTTCGTGGATACCAAAGTTGATGTACAATACAGAACGGAGG